>Ga0210394_10001652_pt1 | contig 34366 bp, 34 predicted proteins | sample IncBWC12MmetaG_FD_160121 | JGI IMG/M metagenome (GOLD analysis project Ga0210394, IMG submission 160121) | Forest soil microbial communities from Barre Woods Harvard Forest LTER site, Petersham, Massachusetts, United States - Inc-BW-C-12-M | ecosystem: Environmental > Terrestrial > Soil >... | reverse complement strand
CCCTGGCACTGGCTGTCGGTCAGCGGCCGGGTCGAGGACATTCATCCGGACGAGGATCTTGCGTTCACCGATCGCATGTCGCAGAAGTACACAGGCAAAACGTACGAACGCCGTACACCCCGGGAGATATTTACGGTTGCGATTGACCGGGTGAGCTCAAGTGCGCAATGGGGGAGACGCTAGGCGCCGCCCGCACAGACCGCCTAATTTCGGGGACAGTCAGGACCCCGGTTCAAATCCGTCCCCCTTGGTCGGCGTGACTTGAACTACTACCAATCGGTCGGCGCCGATGACACACCCAGTCGCCGAGACCGGTCGTTCCCCACGGGCGATGTCACAAACGACAGGCGGGCGGTGCCATTAGGAGCGGGATGATGTCGACAGCCCCGGGCACACCCGCCCTCGCGGTGGGCGATCCGTCTAGAAGGCGTATCGGCCTGGCCGCCGTCATGGCTTTGTGGACCGCTGCCGGGTTCGTCATCTATCTCTGGGTAGCAAAGGAGATTCGGCTCCTCTATGTTCACGAGCCCTGGCAGGACGACCCGTACGATGCGGTTGTTTCCTTCGCCTTCTTCTTCGTCCCGATTTTGGCCGCTCTCTGCCTGACCCGCGCGGCCTTGTGCAAGAGCGCGGAGCCCTTACCGGTGCGGCGCGCGCGAGAGTTGCTCATCGGCAGCCGCCTGATGCTGGCCGTCGCGGGCGTGACATTGGGGGCCGAGTGGATGAGCTTTGCTCTTGGGGTTGAGCGTGAGCTTTGGGACTCCACGACGGTTGTGATGCTTGTGGCTCTCGGGTTCATGACCGTGGGGGTACTTGTGGCCGGACTGCTGGTCATCGGGGCTCTTCGCAGCACTCCGGCGGCCAAACGGGGCCCGGACTGGTGGTCGGATGCCTCGGCCGTGATCGATGAGTATTGGCGACCTAATCTGCCGCTCGGCGCAGTGCTCCCGCGATTCGCGAAGTGGGTCATCGACCATGCTGCCGTGGCTGCTCGCGGCTGGCCGCTCGCCACGGCGGCGATCGTGTCCATGGTGTTCGGCGGATTGTTGGCCACCTTCCAGGGTCTGGCGGAGGACGGCTTCGCGCCGCCGGTCTTTATCCTTTATATGTCGGTCGCGGCCGCGAGTATGTTCGCGTTTCTCGTTGCGGCCGGCGCACATCTCCATCTCGCCGGGGAGCGGCAGCCGATGGCCGGCCGATCGCGGAGGCTTGCAGATTCCGGCGCTGCGGCCGCGGCGGCCTTCGCAGCTTCGTTGGCTTTCCGCCAGGTGCTGCAACCCATCGTGAGGCTCGTTCCGGGCCAGGGCATCGGACATCTCCTGGCTGGATGCTTGCTCGTGGGGGTGGCTGTCGCTATCGGAGTCTTTGCCGTCGAGAGCGGATTGGGCATGCACCGGCCGAGCCAGATCCGCGGCGGGTAGTCGAACGGACGCACCTCGAGGGGACTGGCAGGGGTGGGCGGCGCGGTCAAACGCCTCTCCCCGACCAGCTTCTGAATTCAGAAACCTCAGGTGACTCTCGTTGGCTCGGGACCCTCGTCACCGCTCAGCCTAAGGAGCCCTTGAGAGCCAAACCCAAGACGTAGGTTGCGCCCCCCACGATGACCCCCGCCGCCGTCATCTCCAGACCCGCGGACCACCACTTGCGGAGGGTGAACAGCGACTTGGAGGCGCCGACCAGGAAGTGGGCGATGAGCGAGACGGTCGCCGCCACCAGCACGGCGGTGGTGCCGCGCAAAAAGAAGAATGGCGTCACCGGCACCATCGCACCGACGAATGTGCTGATGCCTGCTGCCAGCGCGGACTGAACCGGATTGCCCCCCGCCTCGATGCCGCCCAGCTCCTCGGTCGCGAGAACCTTGAGCATCGCCTCGGGGTTCTCCGCGAGTGTCTCGGCCAGCTGGTCAGCGAAGGCGGCGTCCAGTCCCTTCAACTGGTAGAAGAGGGACAGCTCCTCCTTCTCCTCCTGAGGATGCTCCTCGATCTCACCGCGCTCTTGTGCGACGTTTGCAGCGACGACCTCAGCTTCAGAGCGGGACGCGAGGAAGGCGCCCGTCGCCATGGAGAGGCCCGAGGCGACGGCACCGGACAGCCCGGCGGTGAGGACGAAGCTTGAGCCGCCGGTCGCGCCGGACACGCCCGCGACGATGCCGAACACGGCCGCCAACCCGTCGTTGGCTCCGTAGATCGCGCCCGAGATCCAACCCGATCCGGTGCGGTGCCAGGTCTCGCGGCCAAGGATCCTGCTCAACTTGCCTTCGGCACCCAAAGGTGCTGGTTCGGCACCCGCGTGCGTTGCCTGGAGGGCGTCGAGCGATCGCGAGTGGCCCTGCTCGTCAGTTCGGATGGAGGCCAGCACCGCGTCAGTGTCTGCGTCACCGGTTGAGCGCTTGTAGCGGTCGGTGATCTCGACCTGCTCGTTGGACTCCATGTGCGCCAGCATTCGCATCACGGGCGCGAAGCGTGCTTGCAGGCGCAGCCAGGTCGAGATGCGAACGGTCGACGGATCTGGAATCGGTTGCCCCAGCTCGCGCAGTCGCAACTCGATCCGTTCACGGTGGCGAGCTTCACCGTCGGCTATCTCGCGGATCACCTGCCCCCGCCGCGGGTCACGCATGCGCTCGGCGAGGATCGTGTAAACGGCCCGGGCTTCGACCTCTCCCCGCCAGGCCTCAAGGAGTCTTGCGACCGGCTCGCCGGGCCGAACCGCAGATTCATCGCGAGCAGCCATCCTCCTCCTCCGAATCAGCGCGCGTGGCCGAAGTACATGAGCTCCCAGATCGCGTCGTCCTTAAAGGTCTCGACCAGCTCACCGGCGCGATACCTCGAGATCTGGAGATCACCAACGAATCGCAAGTAGGCGCCGTCGAAGTGCATCAGCATGGCGGCGATGCGTTTGGGCCTTTGAGGGTGTCAACCATCCGGTTCAGCGACAGGTCGTGCGTACGCGTGAAGGACACCACGTACCGATCGTCGCCGTCCTGGTACGTGTAGCGGGTCGTCGCCGCGACCGCCTTGCCCGTCTTCTGATCGGTGTAGAGCACCTCTCGCTCGAAAGTGACCTTGGCCGGGTCGTCGCCGATTAGAGCGTTGTCGCGCGCGAGCATGAAGATTGGAATCGGCTCGAAACCGAACGGTTCGGATGCTGTGATGTAGGAAGCGATGACGGTGTACGGTCCGGCTTGACCGCGAGCCCAGTACCAGTCGTGCACCACCTTCATCAGGCCGACGTTGCCCCGGTTGTGGTCGTGGTACCCGACGCCTGTCGTCTCGTGCCGCTCGCCGTTGATCGAGTACGAGGCGGTCACCTCGCCCGCAGGCACCGACGGCAGCCAGGCAAATTCCATAGAACGATCCGCGCCGAAAAGCATGTATCCCGTCGACGGGCGCCAAGGCGGAACCCCACCCGTCAAGGTGACATCGACCGAGATCTCGTCCGCCGTCGCCACGATCCGATACCGGTTCAGATCGCCGGTGAATCGGTTTTTGCCCAGGCGCACATCCGGTTGGTCTTTGGCCGCCGACCATTCGCCCGGCGGATAGTTCACTAGCTTTTCGAAGTGACGACCATCGGGCAGGTCAAGGTTCAATCGAAGTAGCGGTGCTAACGACTTCTGGGGCTCCGCAATGTCTTTGTTCATGAACGTCACGACCAACTTCGCTCCATCGGCCAGATGCGCGTCGAAGTACCACCATTCGTAGGTACCAGGCGAGTCGTCGGTGCGCTTGCCATCCTTCCACGGCGCGATCGTGGTGGGCGATAGGCCGAGCCGCACGTAGTCCGAGGGCGAGTCTGCCATCACGGCCAGCTTGTTCGCCATCAACGTATCTTCCTGCCTCGACGTCGTCTCAGGCTGGCTGCCCGTCGGCGGGGCCGGCTGGCGCTGGACCAAGGCCTTTGCGGGCGGCGCTGATGTCCAGACGCCCGTAACCCTCTGCCACGAGGCGGCGCCAGCGCTCGGCGATCGAATCGGCCACTGGGGTGACCTCGGCTCCGCCGGCCGCCCGAGCAAGATCGAGATCCTTGAGCGCCCACTCCAGCGAGAAGTCGGGGGAATAGTCGCCACTCTCCATTTTCGCGAGCTTGGTCATCGCGACACCGGATGCCAGCGGGCCGCCTGCCACGGTCTCGCGCAGTGCCGTGTGCGCCACGCCAAGCCGCTCGGAGAGCGCCGCCACCTCGGCCGTGGCTTCTATCTCGAACGCGAGCCAGGTGTTGAGCACGAGCTTCATGCGGCTGCCGGCGCCGGCTTCGCCCAGCCAGACGACGCGGCCAAGAGCCTCGAACACCGGCTCGACGATCGACCGCGCTCCGGGTGGGCCCGAAGCAAGAATGAGCAGCCGTCCGCGTCGGGCCGGCTCGCGGCTCCCGGAGACCGGCGCGTCGACGAAGGCGATGTCAGAGCGCGTCCGCGCGACCTCCGAACGCAGGGTCTCCGTGGAGTCGATCCCTATGGTTCCCATCTGCGCCCAGACCGCGCCGGACCGCATGGCATTGAGGGTCCTGCGCTCCAACATGACTTCTTTGACCGTGTCACCCGTGGGCAACATCGTCAGCACGACGTCGGCGCGGGCCAGGGCCTGGTCAGGCTTCTCGTGGGCCGTCGCGCCGCGCTCGGCCAGGCGCGCTGCGGGACCCGGTGAACGGTTCCATACGTCGACGGCGAAATCCTGATCGAGCAAGCGCTCTGCGATGCCGGCGCCCATGGTCCCGATACCGATCAGCGCGACCATTGGGCGGGGCAGGGTGGTGCTGCTTTTGTCACTCATTGGTTCTTCTCCTTTCACACCGGCAGCGACAGAAGAAACCCTCGTAATCACAAGTGATCGGTTTCACCTACATGTTGGCCGAATCCATAGCGACCGTTGGGTCGCGGATCACGGACCGTTAGGGGAGTAAAGGCGTCAGATCTCCTGACGTCGGAAGACAAGCCAGCTGGCGGCGAGCGCGACCACGACAAAACCGGCGTTGACGATGACCGGCAAGTTCCACCCCGTCGCCGTTTGCTGCAATGCGAGGGCGCTGGCCAGGTCATTCAGGCCGAGCGGAGTGAAGTGACCGATGTTGGGCAGGGAGGCGACCACGCCTGCGACGACCAGCGCGACGATTCCGATCCCGGCAGCGGGGATTGATGACCGCACCAAGGTGCTGCCCAGGAACGTTACGGCGGCAATCTCCAGCAGCCCGAGCAGAATGACGAGGCACGCGCTGGCGAACCCAAGCACGTTAAGAGGTGCGAAAAGCAGGTCGGTATACAAGTAGGCCGCCAGTCCGCAGACGAGGACAGCCACCGCCATCGTCATGGCGACGCCGCTGAACTTCGCAGTCAGGAATGCAAAGCGGTTCACGGGTTTTACCAGGACGAAAGCTGCTGTCCCGGATTCCTTCTCCCCGGCGACGCTGCCCATCGCGAGCAGGATCGCGGTGAGCACCCCGATCTCGCTCAGGTTCTTGATCAGCTGGGCGACTGCGTCCTTAATGGTTGGCGTGGGCACGTGAATGTCGATCGAGCTGGCGGCCAGCTTGACGATGTCCGGCGTGTATTTGGCAAGCACCGGCGACGCGAGCCCGAACAGGAGGAAGATCACGGCCACCACGGGGAGCCGGCGGGTTCGCCACTGTTCTGTGACCTCCTTGCGTAGCAAAACGGCGTAGCCCCTCATTCGTGGGCTCCAGGTGATTGCTGACCTGACACCAGTCGCAGGAACACATCCTCGAGGCTTGGCCGGAGCCGCTCGAAACGGGCGATGTGGACGTTGCTCGTGGCGAGGATCCGCAATATTTCGGGTCCCGCCCGTGAGGCGTCGCTCACGGCCACTCTGAGCACCGGTCCGTCCCGCCCAACGCCTTCAACCAACGGCGATTGGTCGAGGGCTGCGAGTAGGTCTGTCTGCGCGGTCGGCTGGCCCGGTTCAAGCTCAATTGCGAACACGGGCTCCGCAAACCTCGCTTGCAGCTCCGCCATCGTCGCGTCTGCGACCAGGCGTCCCCGATCGATAATCCCGACTCGGTCGCAGACCTTCTCAACGTCCTCCAGGATGTGGCTGGACATGAAGACGGTGACCTGGCCGCGCAGGTCTGCAAGCAAGTTGAGGACATCGTGCCGGCCGGCCGGATCCAGCGAGCTGGCCGGTTCGTCCAGAAACAGGACCTGGGGGCGGTTCATCAATGCCTGCGCCAGGTTCAATCTCTGGCGCATGCCACCCGAATAACCGGCGACGCGCCGGCCGGCGGCTTCAACCAGACCGGTCTTTTCCAGCACTTCATCGACGCGTGACCTGAGGTCATGTCCGTGGTAGCCGAAGAGTCGACCGACGAACTCGAGAAGCTCTCGGCCTTTCATCCAGCCATACAGCTTCGATTGCTGGTCCTGATGGCTGATGCGCTGCCGAAGCTGGATGTCACCGCTGGCAGGATCGATACCCGCCACCATGGCCCGACCAGAGGTGGGCCATGCCAGGCCGGTCAGCAGCCGGATGGTGGTTGTCTTGCCGGCGCCGTTCGGACCCAAGAAGCCGAAGAGCGATCCCGCCGGCACCTCGAGGTCGAGATGGTCGAGCGCCGTGATATTGCCGTAGCGCTTGACCAGGCCGTGGCAGACGATCGCCGCTTCCAATTCGCTAGTTCTGTTTCCTTCCGGCCAGCAGGTACACGATCGGTCCGATGGTGCCGACGAGCACGATGATGAGCGCCCAGATCAGCTTGTTGTTCCCGACGACGCGGCGCTCGGGCCGGAAGAGGTCCACCAGCGAAAACAGGACCAGGCCCAGCTCGATGAGAACGAGGGGGAGGAGGATCAACACCAGGCTGGTGGACAGTTGGATGGTCAGGGGCAGAGAGCTCATTAAAAAGGCGTTCTCATATCCGATAACGATATCATGATTGAGAATGAAACGGGCTGACCTCGTCCTCCATCCGGTTCGGCTGCGCATCATCCTCGCGTTTGCGAGGGGACGCCGTCTGACCCCGCAACAGGTGGCAGCCGTTCTACCCGACGTTCCCCAGGCCACCCTTTATCGCCAGATTGACCGGCTCTATCGAGGCGGCGCTCTCGCGGTTGCGGCCGAGCGGAGGGTTCGCGGTGCGGTCGAGCGGACCTACGTTCTTGCCGAAGGCGGTGCCTCGATTTCACCCGAGGGTCTCGCCAAGGCGTCGCGGGATGACCATCTCCGGTACTTCACTGCCTTTGCGACGGGTCTCATCGCCCAGTTCGAGCAGTACTTGGAACGATCAGACATCGACCTTCTTAAGGATGGCGTGGGTTACCGCGAGGTCGTATTGAACCTGTCCGACGAGGAGCTCATGGAAATGGCCGCAGCGCTTAATAGCGCCCTGGGACGATATTTAGCTTACGAATCGAGGCCGGGCCGCAAGCGCCGGATGTTGGCGACGGTGCTCTTCCCGCTCGATGATCACCACGACCTGAGCTGAGCAGAATCGCACTGGTGATGGTGTATTTGACCACTCCTCCTGAGGCCAAGATCGCCGAGGAGCGTTATTACTACGATCGGTTGGATCTTATCCAGCAACTGAATCCGGGTCCGTCGCGCTGACTCCCGTGCGACCCAACGTATCGCTTTCAAGCGGCGCCTCTAGTCGACGCTGACTGGTAGAAGAAGCTAACTCTGACTGATCACCGGCGACTCGCGTGGCGCTAGGGGTGTCTGTTTGAGGGATCGCGGACACTGATCGGACCTCTGAGGTGTCGCCAATCCGCGATTGGCCCACGGAGGCTTGAGATCGATTGTTGCTCCAGCATTGCGATGGCTTCTTAATCCTCCATCATCAACTCCGCACCCGCGTCCAAAGATTGCCAAACCGTGGAAACGCGCCTCATTGGATTCGACGCTTTCCGGACTATAGTAAGCTTCCTCATTATGGGGAAACCCGATTTGAGACCCCACGCTGTTTTGACGCATGGAGACATACAGTCCGACGCCGCGGGATACCTGCATGACGCGGCGATGCGGCGTGCGGTTATCGAGATGGGTGGTAAGGGCTCGGTCGAAGTTCTGGAAGCCCTGGCCGCGCTGAGGCTGGCGGCCAAGCAGATCCATGACCACATGGAGCGTTTTGCTGAAAGCCATGGCCTCTCGGACAGTCGCGTTCGGGTGCTGACACGGCTGTATCACAGCCCAAGCCGGCGGCAGCCGTTGGGAGTGCTGGCCGAGGGCCTGAACGTGACACCAAGGACGATGACCGACATCATCGACGTCCTGGAGCGGGATGGGTTGGTGAAGCGCGTTCCCGACCCCGCGGATCGCCGCTCGGTGCTGGCCCAGATCACCGATGCGGGACTGGAGCGCATCAACGCCATGCGCCGGCACGCTCTGGCGAAGCAGGCGGCCATTGCCAAGGGGTTCACAGCCGACCAGGTGGTGCAGCTTCGCCACCTGTGCCTGCGTCTGGTCCAGAACTTGAACGCCGACGCTGAAGGGAGCTGAACCAGAGTGCATTTCGTGACCCGGCTGTCACTTCGTCTTGGGGCCGTGGTGCTCCTAGCCGTGGTGTTGCTGTTCGGAGTCGGCATCTTCGCAGCCACGCAGGTGCAGCAGGACCTCCTGCCAAACATCTCTGTGCCCGCCCTTATCGTCATCACACCCGACCCGGGGGCTTCGCCGCAAATCGTCGACGGCCAGGTCACCATCCCGGTGGTCAATGCGATGCAGGGCGTTGCCGGAGCGGACACCGTGCAGTCCACCTCGAGTCAGGGCGCTTCGCTCGTCGTCGTCCTTTTCAAAGACGGTACCGACTTGAAGTCGGCGGAGCAGGACGCCAACAGCGCCCTGGCGGGGATCCGATCGTTGCTACCGCCGCAGGCCTCCTCGTCGACGGTTCAGACGTTCTCCACCAACAGCCTGCCGATCCTCGAGTACGCGATCTCGGCTGACGAGCCGCTCAGTGATCTGGCCGGTCAACTGCAGACCCTGGGCGTGCCGAAGCTGAGAGGTCTGGCGGGCATCTCAGCGGTTGCCTTGAGCGGAGCTCCGACGAACGAGGTGGACGTCACTCTTGATCCCACGAAGCTGGCGGGCCATGGCGTGAGCGTCACCCAAGTCGCCTCAGCCCTGCAGCAGGCCAGCGTCGTCGAGTCGGTCGGCTCCTTGAAGCAGGGGTCAGCAACGATTCCGCTCCAGATCTCGGGCTCGCTGACGAGCCTCGACCAGATCGGCAAGGTCACAGTCACCCCGGCTTTCAACCCAGCGGCGGGCGGCCGGCCGCCGGCGCCGGTGGCGATCGACCAGCTGGGCACGGTGCAGGTGGTCTCCTTGCCGGCCGACACGATCACGCGAACCAATGGCAAGCCGAGCATTGGCCTGCAGATCATCGACGGCCCCAACACCAACACGGTGACCGTCGCCAATGAGGTCTGGAATGCGCTGCCGGGGATCGAGTCGTCAATCGGCCACGGCGTCCATTTCGAATCGATCCAGGATCAGGCGACGCCCATCACCCAGGCCATCGGCAGCATCCTTCGCGAGGGACTGCTGGGCGCGGTCTTCGCGGTGCTAGTGATATTCGTCTTCCTTCGCAGCGGGCGCGCGACCCTGGTGGCCGCGATCTCGATCCCACTCTCCCTGCTGGTCGCCCTGATCGTGCTCTGGTGGCAAGGGATCACCCTCAACATCCTCACCCTGGGCGGGATGATGGTCGCCATCGGGCGCGTGGTGGACGACTCGATCGTGGTGCTCGAGAACATCAGCCGCCATGTCAGCGAAGGCGAGCGCCCTCTCGTCGCCGCATACACGGGCGCCCGCGAGATCATCACCGCGGTCTCCGCGTCCACCGCGACGACGGTGGCCGTCTTCCTACCGATCATCTTCCTGACCGGCATCGCCGGCAGCTTCTTCCGGCCCTTTGCCCTTACCGTGGTGGTCGCGCTGCTGGCCTCTTTGGTGGTGGCGATCACTGTCGTTCCGCTGCTGGCATCGCGGCTGCTTCCGCCGGTTCGCGCCGAGGGCGCCGAGCGCCGGCTACGTTGGAACTGGACGCAGCGCATCTACGTGCCGCTGATCCAGTGGGCGACGAGCCATCGTTTGATAACGGTCGGCGCGGCGCTGGCCTTCTTCATCGCTTCAATGGCACTCATCCCCCTCTTGCGCGTGAATCTGCTCGACCAATCCTCCAGCCCCACCTTCCCGGTCGCGATCTCTATGCCGGTGAACTCCACGCTGTCCGAGACGGACTCCGAGACGCAGAAGGTCGAGGCGCTAATTGCGGGCGTGCCCGGGATCGCGGCCTACCAGGCGGTTGTGGGCGGCCAATCCGATCCGTTCGCGCCCCCGGGGACGGTCCCGGCCGACCCCAGCCAAGCGTCGGTACTGGTGCTCGTCGACAACGGGCAATACGACAACGCCGTGGCGGGGGTTAACCGTGCTCTGAGCGCCTATTCGGGTCCGGCCAAACTGCTCGTAGGACAGGCCCAAAACTCGTCCAACGCCAGCAGCAGTCAGATGCAGGTTGACGTTCGCGCCGGCGATCCCACCACCTTGCAGGTGGCCAGTGATCAAGTTCTCACCGCCCTCTCGAAGGTGCAGGGCCTGGCTGAACTGGCGTCGAACCTGGTGGTCTCCAAGCCGGAGTACCAGCTCGTCCCGACCGACAAGTTGGCGGCCTCGGGGCTGAACATCCAGACCCTGGCCGCGTTCGTCGCGCAGGCGGTCAACGGCCAGGTGGCAACGCAGGCCAATCTGCCCCAGGGCACGATGATCGTGCGGGTCGAGTTGCCGCCGGGAACCGCCGACACCGCGGCGTCCCTGGCTGCGCTGCCGGTCGCGACCGCGCTGGGGATAGTGCCCCTATCCACGATCGCGACCATCCAAGAGGTGACCGGCCCGCAGACCGTGAATCGAGTCGACGGCGCCTTGGACGCGACCATCACCGGCACCATCACGGCCAATGACACGCGCGCGGTTCAGAGCAATGTCACCAACGCACTCAACGGCGTCCGGCTGCCGGCGGGCACATCCCTCTCGACCGGCGGCGTCTTCGCCCAGCTATCGACCGTGCTGACGCAGTTTGCGCTTGCCCTGCTGGCGGCGATCGGGCTCGTCTACCTGATCATGGTGGCGACCTTCCGCTCCCTGTTGAAGCCGTTGGTGCTGCTGGTGGCAATTCCCTTTGCGGCGACCGGGGCGATCATCGCGCTCGTCGTCACCAACACCTCGTTATCACTGCCCGGACTGATCGGAATCCTGATGCTGACCGGCATCGTGGTCACCAACGCGATCGTCCTCCTCGACCTCATAGAGCAGTACCGCGACCGCGGCTTGAGCCTGCACGACGCCATCATCGAGGGCGGCCGGCATCGCCTGCGCCCGATCCTGATGACTGCCTTCGCCACCATGCTGGCCCTGGTCCCGCTGGCGGTGATCGGCGGTGGCGGCGGCATCGGCGGCGCCTTCATCAGCCGCCCGCTCGCGATCGTCGTCATCGGCGGACTGTTCACCAGCACCGTGCTGACCTTGGTCTTGGTCCCTGTGCTGTACTCGCTGGTGTCCCGCTTCGCCAGTCGTCGCTCCACCAGGGACTTGGATGAGCTGCTGGACGCGGCTCAGGAGCGCAGGTTCAAACCGATTGGGGGACGCGGATCCATACCCGCGGTGGCGGCCACGCCCGGCGACGGGACGGGCAGGACCTTCGCGGTCAGCGTCCACCTGGAGCCGGAGCCTGGCGTGCTGGGAGATCGCACCGTGCTTCAAAAGCTTGCCAGCAGCGGCCTGTCGATCGCTCCCGTCACAGGCTCGGCCAAATTCATCGTCACGATGCCCAAGGTCGAGGCCGAATCCGAGGCTGACGCCAAAGGTGTCGCGCTATCCACGGTAAAAGGAATGCTTCCGCCGGCGGGCTACGTCGTCTCGAACCCGGAAGTCTCCGTCGAGGCCGGCCCCGCGCCGGCCGCCAGGGAAGAGATTCCGGCATGAGCCGATGATCTCGCGACGTCAGTTGCTGCGGCCGACCCTGCGCTGGACGCGCCAGCGGTTCGCTTTGAGCCGCACGGTCGAGCGCTTCGAGAGGGGACCTATGGCCGGCCGAAGACATCGGAGCGAGGGTTTCGCGCCGCGATTCGCACATCGATCGGCGCCAAAGAGTCGAGCTTTGATTCCCGTAGCTTCAGGCCCTGCAGCGGCCGGCCAACGCTAGAAAACCAGCAAAGGACTAAGAAGATGGCAGCAATCGAGGAACGTCGTCCGACGGGCGCTCAGCCGGCCACCGAACCCAGCGCCGCGGCACCATCGCTGATGTCACTGCCGCCAAGGGCGAAGTTGACGATTCTGGGAGCCATCCTACTGACCATGTTTCTGGCCTCGCTGGACCAGACCGTGGTGGGCACCGCGCTGCCGCGCATCGTGACCGATCTCAACGGGGCCAGCCTTTACGCCTGGGTGGTGAGTGCCTACCTGCTGTCCTCGACCGTCACGGTTCCGATTTATGGAAAGTTCTCGGACGTCTTCGGCCGCAAGCGAATGCTGATGATCGGTGTCTGCATCTTCCTCGCCGGTTCTTGGCTCTCGGGCGCCTCCCAGAACATGAACGAGTTGGTCGCGTTCCGGGCCGTGCAAGGCCTTGGCGCCGGAGCCCTGTTCCCGATCGTGATGGCGATGATCGGAGATCTCTACAGCCCGCGTGAGCGGGGCCGGTTCCAGGGCCTGTTCGGCGGCGTGTTCGCTCTGAGCTTCATCGTCGGGCCCTTCATCGGTGGCTGGATCACCGACAACATCAGCTGGCACTGGGTGTTCTACGTCAATGTGCCGTTTGGAATCGCGGCCCTGACCGTACTGGCGATCGTACTGCCAAGCGCCGGGCGCCGGAAGGCATCGCTTCGGGATCTCGACTACCTGGGGATCGTTTTCTTCACCGCTGGGGTGGTGCCTTTCATGCTCGGGCTCACCAACAAGGGAAACGTCACCAGCTCGGGACAGCTCGCGAGCTGGACCGACCTCAACGTGGGTGGGCTGATCGCCCTCGGACTTGCGATCCTGGTGGTTTTCCTTTTCATCGAGTCCAGGGCGAAAGAACCCATCCTCCCGCTCGACCTATTCAAGCGCCGCGACTACTCGGTCAGCATGGCGGCGGTGTTCGTGTTCGGCGTCGCCATGTTCGCCGCGGTGATCTTCATGCCGCGCTTCTACCAGACGGTTCGCGGCATCAGCGCCACCGCTTCTGGCTACTACATATGGCCGCTACTAGTGGGCCTGATGGGGGGGAGCATCGGCACCGGGCTATTGATCAGCCGACTTGGCCGATACAAGTGGCTGATGACCGCCGGCGCGGTGGTGATGCTGATCGGCGGCTTCTTGATGACGCACCTGACGGCCGGGGTTTCAGATTGGGTGCTCTGGTCGTGGATGCTCGTGCTCGGCCTCGGCATCGGGCCGGCGATGGCGGGCTACACGGTGGTGGTTCAGAACTCGGTTCCGATGGATCGTCTCGGTGTGGCGACCAGCACCCTCACCTTCCTGCGTCAGATCGGCGCCTCGGTCGGACTGGCCGCTGCCGGCACCATCTTCTCGTCCTCGTTCGCCGGCAGGTTGCCGACGAATCTTGCCGCCGAGGGTGTGCCTCCACCGCTGATCCCCCAGCTGGACAAGCTGGCGGGTGCCCTGCAGAACGTGGGCAACGGGCGCGCTTTGCTCGAGCAGGCGCTGCCGGGTTCGCTGCAAGCACTGATTCCCAAGGTCATCACCGGCGCCGATAATGCCCTGGCGCTGTCAATTGGTGATCTTTTCTGGATCACGCTCGTGGCCGGAGCTCTAGGGCTCGTGTGCACCCTGATCCTTCGTGACCTCCCGCTGCGCACCGCCGCCGAGCTGCGCTCTGCTGCGGCGACCGCAGGAGGTGACGGACGCGTTCCTGTCGTCAGTGCCACCGTTTCTGAGTCTGCCTCCTAGCGAGTAGGGAGGCGCTCGTCAGCGCTCGTCCGACTGTAGCCACGACTTGAGAGATTGAGCCGTGAACGAAGGCATCATGGCCGAGCGCTTGGGGATCGCCGTCTTGGGGCACGAGATGACCGCCCGGGAGCGACCCGACAAGTCGTACGCGTTCCAACCCATGTCAAGAGAAGGGCCTTCGCTCGGTCGGACGGCGCCGGCCGCTATGTACGAGACACAATCCGAGGGGACTCTAGCTCCGCCGCCCACGAGCGGTCGGCGGCGACGCAAGGCCTCTCACCCGCAACGAACGGCGCAACTGAGCCTTGATTCCACCTTCATGTCGGGTGTTGCCACAGTCCCGTGGCCGACGCCGTCAGCGATTGGAAGCACCCTCCGACCTCCGAAGGACTGGGTACTACGGAATCTCTTTTACAGAGCTGGTGGGCAAAGAATGAGGGCCAGAGAGCCAGCAGCTTGAGCTAGCATTCCCCACCGGCGCCAGCGACTAGGAGCGCATCGGCTCACGTCTTTTCGAACCGGAGGGACTGACCAGGTTGGACGGCTCAATGGCCGAGACTCGAGGCAACACTCTCTTTGGCGTTATCGCCATCCTCACGGGACTTTCTTTTCTGGTTCATCTCGGCGTAGTCGTAGCCTTGCCGTCGCCCAACTCGTATCAAGAACTCGCTGTCTACAAGACTCATCAGACGGTCTATGCCCTTCTCTTCTTCTCGATTGTGATTTTCACCGCATTCGCGGTCACATTCTTGGCTGGCCTGGGCCGGCTGTTGGCGCCCCGATCATCCAAGGTTGCTGCGGGCGCGACCATGGCGCTCGCCACAGGGATATTGGTCACCGGCTTGGGGGTGGTTCTTTCGATCGGAGCCCTCGCGGCCTTGGCCGCCCTGCCTTCCGACCCCTCTTACGAGATCAGCGCTGCTTTCGAAGGCGCCTTCTGGGCCGACCTACAGTCGCTCACCAACGTGTTCGGCGATGCCCTCATGGGGCTCGGCCTCATCCTCCTCGGCTGGGTGGCTTGGGGTAGCCGAATCGTTCCCAACTGGCTGGCGATCATCGCAGTAGTAGGCGGCATCGGAGCTTTCGCCGCAATCGTGGCCGACCCGCTGGCTGCGATCAGCTTCCTTGCCTTCACAATCTGGTCTGTCGTGGTTGGCGTCATCATCCTGCGAAAGCCGAGGGGGGCGAATGTGACGGCCGGCCCGTCGGGCTCACCAGGGAGTTCTGGCCCTTAGACACCTAAGATTCGCCCTCCCGGAGCGTTCCTCGGGGTTGACGGCTGGTAGGTGGATTCACCTTGATGGTCTGGTCGACTGGATAGAGCAAACGGCGTACGAGGTGGTCCGGTGAGAATCACGGCCAAAACAACGTGGCCTGGCAGTCAGTCCTTGCGACTAAGTCGACCCACTCGCGCCCGCAGCAGCCCCGGTACGACGCCGATCATGGATCGCCTCATCTGAACGCCTCGCCTCTTCGCACTCCTGCGCCGGGGCGGAACCCGGTCAATTCCTGCAGTCGCCGGCGCGTAAACCGGCCGACGAACAGAGGTACAAACTTCGGAACTCTTGAATCGGCGAGGTCTTGGAGCGATTGGCTGGCGAGGAGATCAACGGACTCCTCCGAGACCAGGCCGCGATACTCGACCTTGATGTTGCGTATCTCAGTCGCGACCTGATTGAGAACCACTGGATCGAAGGCAGCCTGCATGCGAGGAAGGCTGGTCCACTCCCCATAACAACCTCAGCAATAGCCCGCTTCAACCTGCGTTTGTATTCAATCGTCCCGGCGCGGGTTTGAACCAGCCGCCAGCGTAAGCCGCGATCCGCTCGGCTTCGTCGCCCAACTTCCGCGTGCTGCGGCGCACCAGGGTGCAATACCGGGTCCACGATGCGCCACGCCGCCTCGACGCCGGTCGCGCCGAACGGCACCAACGCGTCCGAACGGGACTCAGGTACGTGGTTTCCACAGACGGTAGCCGCCCACAAACGCTTCCGCGTTGGAGCCGAGCCTGACGCCTTTGGGCAGTGTGCGCAGCAATTTTGCGTTGCCACCTCCGACGACGACGTCGTCGGCTTCGAGGGCTGCCTGTAAATGGGTCACGACATCGGCGACCTGGCGGCGCCACTTCTTCTTGCCGAATCTTTTCAGTGCCGCTTTCCCGACCAGATCCTCATAGGTGTCGCCTTTCTCAAAGGGTAGGTGGGCCAGTTCCATCGGTTCGAGCACGCGGTCGACGATGAGCGCAGAGCCGAGCCCGGTGCCCAGCCCGAGGAACAGCATGCGGCCGCCCTTGTAACTGCCCAGAGCCTGCATCGCGGCGTCGTTGATGACGCGTACCGGATGGCCGAACGCCTTGGCGAAGTTGAACCCGACCCAACCGCCGCCGAGGTTGCTCGGTTCGCTGACCGGCTTGCCGTGCAGCACCGGCCCCGGATAGCCAATCGATACGACCGAGTAACGCCACCCGGTCGTCCCCTGTCGAACCATTCGCACCATCTGGCCGGCGGTCATCTTCGGACCCGATCGAATCTCGAGGGGCTTCCGACGACCCGTGGCCAGCACCTTGACGTGGGTCCCGCCGACATCAATCACGAGGATGTCCATGTGAGCCGCGACCCTAGAACGAACGGTCGTGCCCTTCTTACTGTTGGTTCGGTGCGCAGGCAAGGTGCTCTTAGGCCGATTTGCCCTGTGACTTGGTCGTCACGTCGCCCCTGAGATCGCGGACGTCTCGCTTGACGTTGCCCACGACTTGCCTCGCTTTGCCCTTCATCTCCTCGCCGCGATTGCCGGTGAGCTTGCCCTTGATTTCTTCCGCCTTGCCGCGAACCTGATCTTTCATGACGATGGTTCTACCGGTCAAAGCGTAAGAAGATCAGCAACTTTTAGGATGCCGGCACGCGCGTTTTAGCGCACCTGAGGCAGCCACGGTCGGCGAGGCGGGTGGTACCGGACGTCGAGCAGCGCCTCGCCCAGAGTGGAGCCCACCGTCTGGCGGGCCACCACCAGGTAGACGATACCGAGGATCGCGAAGAACGCCCCTGAGAGAGGCAGATCGCCGGCCTCGCCCACAGCGAGGCCGCTCAGCAGGACGAGAGCGCCTGCCACGCCGGTGATTGCAAAGAGATCGACCGCGAGCGCGACAACGAGGCGCAGCACCTCGTGATCGTGCGCGCTGCCTGAATGAATTCGCGCCGGTGGCATCCGGCGCGCAGCCACCACCCAAACGATGACCACCACCGCCACCATTGCCGCGCGCAGCCCATAGGCTTCGAAACGGCCGAGCAGCCGTTCAACGGGAGCGCCGACGAAGAAACCCAGGCCGGTGAAGGCCATGACCCAAACCGCGCTGGCCGGCAGCACCCCGGCCATGAATCGGCCCAGGTTCACACCGACGGCTCCGGCGACGAGTGAGGTGTAGACGCGCAGGCCTGGCAAGAGTCGGGAGGCCGCGATCTGCAGAGGGGTGGCCCCTCGAAGCCGGTGTGCCGCTCGATCGTAAGGTCCGCCGGCATGCAGGCGAGCGGCAAGTGCGTGCACGCGCTCTGGCCCGATCCGGTGCGCCCACGCGTAGCCGGTCAGGACGCCCGCGATCACTGCCACGTAGGCGAGCGGGACGATCAGCCAGACGGGGGCGCTGCCACTCGCCACGAGCAGACCTGCTCCAATCAGCACCGCCTCGCCGGGCGCCACGGGGAGGGGGAGGCCGGCCTCTGCCAGGAAGAGCAGAGTGCAGACGATGGCGATACCGGAGGCTTCAGTTTGCAATTTGAAAGTGGTTTGTCCGGCGCCCCTCAGGCGGAAGCGGCCTAGTCGCCGCGGGCTTGATGGCGGTTCGATCGCATCTGCAGGAGGATGAGACGTAATCGCATACGCGGTGGCCACACGTGCCATCGAAGCGCGAAACGCAGGGCTGCCTGCATTCGACATAGGGTCGCCCAGGCGCCATAACAGAGGCAGCAATAGCGTTCCAGGCTTCAACCACGGCGAGGTCGCTACTTTTCCTATTGCCGATCGGCGACGACGATCGTGGTCTAGGTTTAGCTCTTTTTCTGACTGACCTCTCACGGGGGCGACGATCCAGTAGGTCGAGGCCGCGCTCGCCGATGAATCACCCGGCTGAGCCGCTATTTGACAGTCGCGCCGGTCGTTTGGACAATGCCCGTGGGTGTTGGTCCTTCAAGGCTGAGGAGGTTAGGTATGTTTCGACGACTTCGACTGGTCGCTCGCAGCGTCGTGTCAATCACGATACTGCTCGTCTCGATGAGTGGCGGTGCGGCGAGCGGGGCCTCGCTGACGTTTGTCCCCATGGCGATCGACGCTCCCGACAACCCGGTGCCTGCGGGGAACACGCCCACGTGTACCAGCCCAGCGCCGGTGCATACAACGCTGGGCTTTCACTGCTACACGCCGGCTGACATCGCCGCCGCATACGGTGTTGACAAGCTCCATGCCGCGGGCAACATGGGACAGGGCCAGACGATCGTCCTCGTCGACTCATATGGAAGCCCGACGGCGGCCAGCGACATGGCCTTCTTCCACAACGCGTTCTATCCCAGCCTGCCTGCCGCCAATTTCGAGGAGTGGTATCCGTTCGGCAACCCCACGACGAACTACGTCTGCTCCAAGAGCAGAGGCCTATCGGGCCCCTGTTCGGCAGCGAGCTGGTCAGAGGAGGCGACTCTCGACATCGAGTGGGCGTATGCGATGGCTCCCCTCGCCCATATCGTTCTCCTGGCGACCCCACCCGCTGAAACGCTTGGCGTGCCGGGTCTACCCAACATGTTCAAGGCCATGCAGATGGCGATCGACCGCTTCCCGGCGGGCACCATCTTTTCGCAGAGCTTCGGCCTGGCCGAGCAGACCTTTGGCGGCGCGGCGCTGAACCAGATGAACGCCTTCAACCAGACCTACCTGAACGGCGAGGCGAAGGGCGACTCATTCCTTGCAGCGTCTGGAGACCAGGGCAACGGCGGTAACGACAAGACCCACAAGCTGAGCGGCGTTTACTCGACCACGGTGGTGGGTTTCCCCGCCATCAGCCCAGACGTCACGGCGGTCGGTGGAACCCAGCTGATGTATGGCTGGACGCTGGCGCCGACGAGTACCGACCCGCTCGCCTACGTTACGGGTGGCAACACCGAAGCGCTCTGGGATGAGTGCGGGCTTTTCGGAGGTGGCAACTGTGTCACCGGCGGTGGGGTCAGCAGCTTCTTCAGCGCTCCCGCTTATCAGGCGAGCCAATCGTCGGTGAACCACGGTATGCGTTCAATCCCTGATCTGTCGTGGTCTGCTGCCGTCAACGGCGGCGTCCTCGTCTACCTCACCGCCTACCCAACTGCGATCCGGTCGGGCTGGCACATCATCGGCGGCACCAGCGCTGCGAGCCCGCAGATGGCCGGCGTGATTGCTCTTGCTGAGACGGCACGCGCGGGTCTCGGCAAGGCGCCGCTTGGCAATCTGGGCCCGCACATCTACGCCCTCGGCAACGCGGATGCGTTGGCGCCCGACTCGAGCTTCAACGGCAGCGGCACCAGCTACTTCCGGGACATCGTGCCTCAGACCTTTGGCACGCTCACTCTCGACAACAACCAATGGACCGACCCGGCGGCGCCCTACTTCGCGCTGCCCGGCTACGACCTGACGACGGGCTTCGGCTCGCCCCACGCGGATGTCTTCGTACCGGGATTGGCCGCGCAGCCCTAGGCCGACAAAAAAAGGTGTGGGGCTCGGCTGCGCCGAGCCCCACACAGACCGCCGCTTGGCCGTTCGATCGCGAGGCAGCCGGATTGGTGTCCTCGGTCAAGCAGGCCTCAGTCGAAAAGGGGCTTTCGTCAGACCGGCCGGCCGGCCGACGAGGGCACCCACAGCAACTCGGATCCCAGGCGCCGGTGCGGGTTCTACGTCGTTATGGACACGATCGTCTTGTTCACCATGGGATGGCGCGGCCAACCAGGCCGTGCCCAACAGCCCGGCCTTCAAGGGTCAGGCGATGATCGAGCTCGGCCGGCTTTGAGGGAATCGTTGCCCGGCTGGACCGATTGCATGTCGTGATGGCCACCGTTCTGTACCAGGAGCGCGAGACCACAACCCAACGCGCCGAACCGCAGGGCGAAGAGCTTTGGCTGACGCTTGAGGAGCTGACGTCGGTGAGCGGTTGGCAGCTCAAGCCCGAAGGCGTTTGCAAGGACGAGGTGTGCATTCCGGTGCCGGCTGCTCGGCGTTCGGCGCTGATCCGCGACGGCTCATCGGGAACTCTGTTCAATCTGAGCGAGTTTGCCCGCTGGATAGAGCAGCCGTTCGCGCATGACGAGCAGAACGGCGTTTGGTATTTCGGCCCGGGCGGCTGGGACTGGAAGGACCGCCTGGCCTCGCGCCAGGCGCCGGACTTCTCGCTGCCTGACCTGGAAGGTAATCTGCAGACGCTTTCGGAACTGCGCGGCAAGAAGGTGTTCCTTCTGTTCTGGGCATCCTGGTGAGGCTGCCGGTTTGACCTGCCGGTCTGGCAGGAGCTGCGGGAGGAGCTGAAAGACAGGAACTTCGAGGTCTTCACCATCGCAAGCGATGCCAAGGGCCGCGAAACGGCGGAGCCTTTCATGAAGGCGGCCAACCAGCAGCATCCGAGCCTGATCGACCAGCGGCTGCAGGTGGCGGAGCTGTACGACGCGCGTAACGTCCCTGCCGCCTTCTGGATCGATGAAAGCGGGCGCATGGTCCGAGCGAACGATCCCGTCTATGCGCAGCGCCGGAATCGAGAGACAAGCGAGGTCACCCTCAATAGCGAATATCTCGACGCCGTGCGCGACTGGGTCGCCAACGGACCACAGAGCAAATACGTGATGGGTTCCGAGCGGCTGGACTCACGCCTGCCCGCGCTGGAGTTCGACGATGTGCTGGCGGCTGCGTACTTCCACCTCGGCACCTACCTGGCGCTGCATGGCCAACCCGCCGATGCGCTCGCCCACTTCAAGAAGGCGCACGCGCTGCGACCCGAGAACTGGACCTACAAGCGCCAGGCCTGGAGCCTGGGCGACATCGAACGCGATTACGGCACCACCTTGATGGACGCGGTCAGGGATCCGTCGGCGCCGCCTTTCTACACTTCGTTGGACCTGGAACCGGGATCGGCTTGAGATCGCGATCCGCTGCGCGTATATCGCCAGGCGATCGCCGTAGCGCACCGTCCCTTTTCGAAGTTCTCGGGCGATAGCCAGGCCTGCATGCGACCACATTGACCTATTGACAGAGTATATCTAATTGATATATCATGCTGAGCTATGGAGCTTACCAACACAGCCCACGCCATCCTCGGCCTACTCGACGAGGGACCCCGCTCGGGTTACGACATCAAGCAGGCGGCCGACCACTCGGTGCGCTACTTCTGGGCGGTCGGCTACGGCCAGATCTACCCGGAACTGAGGAAGCTGGCCAAGGCCGGCCTGGTCGAGAGGGAGGGCGTCGCGCGGGGCGCCCGCGAAAGGCAACCCTACCGCCTCACCACTGAGGGCCGAAAGATGCTTAGGGCGTGGGTCGAGACGGGCATTCCGGCGCCGACCGAGATCAGGGACGAGATGCTGCTCAAGCTCTTCTTCTCAGACTCCGTCAGCGCGGACAGCCGCCTTGCCTTGCTTCGGTTGATGCGCGCGCGGCATGAGGCCATGGCGGCGACGCTGCGGAGCTTCAGGGCCAAGGACCACAAGGCCCACCCGATGCACATGGACGTCCTGGAATACGGAATCGGATTCCACGCTTGGTCCGCGCAGTGGTGCGCAGGTGTCGAATCGAGACTTACTGGGAGGAACGTCTAATGGAAATCACACGCAACCGGACCTTGATGCTGGTCGTGATCTGTCTCGGCTTCTTCATGATCATGCTCGACACCACGATCGTCTACGTGGCGACGCCGAGCATTCTCAGCGGCCTGCACTCGACGCTTGACCAGGTGCTCTGGGTCTTCAACGGGTACCTGCTGGCCTACGCCGTGCTACTGATCACAGCCGGCCGACTCGCCGATCTCTACGGCCCGCGCAACTTGTTCGTCGCTGGCCTCGTTGTTTTCACTATCGCGTCGACCCTCTGCGGCGTTTCGCAGGACGTCAACCAGCTGATCGCGGCCCGTGTCCTCCAGGGCGTCGGCGGCGCGTTGCTGGCACCCCAATCGCTGACTCTTCTGACCACGCTCTTTCCGGCCGATAAGCGCGGCGCTGCCATGGGCATCTGGGGCATGGTCGTGGGCATCTCAACGATCGCCGGACCAACACTCGGCGGCGTCATCGTCACCTACCTGAACTGGCGGTGGATCTTCTTCGTGAATGTGCCCGTCGGGATCGTGGCGGTTACGGCGGCGCTCGCCCTCATCCCCGACGTGCGACCTGGCAAGCGCCACCCGATGGACCTCGTGGGCGTGTTTCTCGCCAGCCTTGCACTCCTCCTCATCGTGTTCGGCGTCATCGAGGGCCAGCGCTATGACTGGTCCACCATCACCGGCTGGATCACCATCCCCGAGCTCATCGGCGCCGGCGTCGTGATCTTCATAGGGTTCTTCGTTTGGGAGGCACGGCAGGCGGAACCTCTCGTGCCTCTCGAACTCTTCAAAGATCGCAACTTCACGGTCATGAACTGGACCGGGATGGCGATGCAGTTCGGCATGCAGGGCATCTTCATCCCCCTGACGATCTTCATGCAGTCGGTGCTCGGAATGTCCGCGCTCGCCTCTGGGCTGACGTTCGCCCCCTTGTCGCTCGCAAGCATGGTCGTCTCACCGATCGCGGGGCGCCTCACTGATCGGATCGGTGGCAAGTGGCTCCTGATGACTGGTCTGTTTCTGTTCGCAGGCGGCGCCGCCGGAACGGCTTGGACCAGCACCCTGGGCTCCGACTGGAAGAGCTACTTGCCGTGGCTGATCGTCACCGGTATCGGCCTTGGCCTGGTTTTCGCGCCGATGACGACGGTCGCCATGCGGAACATCACTCCCCGCCAGGCGGGCGGCGCGTCCGGAGTGCTCAACACCACCCGCCAGCTAGGCAGCGTGTTTGGGGCTGCTGTGGTGGGGGCGGTGCTCCAGAACCAGCTGGCAGCCTCGTTGAGGGACCAGGCGGCGAGCGCCTCCATTCAGCTGCCGCAACCGTTCCGCGCGACTTTCGTCCAGGGCTTCGCGGCGGCGGCGAAGAATGGCCTCCAGGTTGGCCGGGGCCAGACCGGGGGGGCCCAGCTTCCGGCCGGTTTGCCAGCCGACGTTCAGCACCAGCTGCTAGGGCTGGCCCAGCAAGTTTTCGACCACGCCTACCTGATCGCCATGAAGCCGACCGTCGGAGTGGCGGTTGCAGTTCTGCTCGTGGGCGCCGTCGCCTGCTTGCTCGTCCGCGGCAACCGAGCCTTGAAGATTCAGGCCGCAAAAACCGAGTTGGCTGAGGCTGCGGCTGCCTGATTTCCCCGGACGGAAGTCGGAGGTAGCGATGGTCAAGCCGATCGCTCCAAGCCTTCGACAACGGGTTAGATCGGCTGCTTAAACATCCAAGATTCGCCCTCCCGCCGCGAGCCCCGAACCGGGCGACATCTGTCGCTTGGTGGTGGGTCGAGCGGCGGCAATCATGGCCTGGTAAGTCCTCAACCACAACCGGGACTTTTGACCGGGCTACTGGATAGTACTAAGGGCATGAATGTCGCCTCGACACTCGTTCAGGAGGCCGCGGCCGGTGACCAGCAGGCTTTCATGATTTTGCTCGAACCGCTCCTCCCGGCCGCCCACCGCCTGGCGGTCGGCATGCTCCGATCTGAATCAGATGCTGAGGATGCGGTGCAGGAGGCGGCGTATAAGGCCTGGCGGCACTTCGGCCGGTTCCGCCGCGGTTCGGACCTCAGGCCCTGGCTGCTGACGATTGTGGCCAACGAGTGCCGGCACCAGCGCAGAAGCAGATGGTGGTCGGTAGTCAGAAGTTCTGAGGCTCCTGACGAGCTAGTCGATGGGACATCCTCGGTCGACCCGGCGACCATGGATCTGCGGCGTGCACTTTACGGCTTGCCTCATGACCAGCGCCTGGTGCTGATCCTGCGCTATTACCTCGACCTCACCCACGAAGAGGTCGCGGTAACCCTGGGGATATCGACCAAGGCAGCCAAATCGCGCATATATCGAGCGTTGGAGCGGCTGCGACTCAGCCCGGAGGTCCTTCCTGATGAATGAAGCCCAGATTAGGGAGCGCCTGCGCCGAGCCGTCGGCGAACCGAATTACCCGGCCTACCTGCCGAGTCGAGTCCAAGCACGACTTAGCCATTCGGCGCCCGACGTCAGCCCACAAGCCTCCCCGCGTCTCTCTTGGCTCGGCGGCGTTGCACGAACGCTCTCGGTTGCGGCCGCGCTCCTCATCGTGCTGCTTATCGCCGCCATTGTGCTTGGCGTTCACGTATGGCTCCCGAACATGCGCCATAGTCAGCCCGCTGGCCCGGGCGTACATCCATCTGCGGCGCCTTCGGTGGCGGCCGCTCCGACCCCGACCGCTTACACCCCTCCCAGTCCGGTGCCTCTTCGGAACTTCTCCGGCACCGGGTCATCGACGACGGCGGGGTGGGACACGGCCGGGCGGTGGGAGCTGATTTGGTCCTACGACTGCGCGAACCTCCGGCACGCCGGTAGCTTCCGCGTGGTCGTCTACGACGAGACCATGAAGATCGTTGATCCGGACGTTCCGCCATTGAGCGTAAGCGGCAAGGTCGGGAGCGGCAGCCAGCAGTTCAACACCAGCAGCCTCTATCACCTGGTGGTCACGACTCAATGCGCTTGGCATGTCATCGTCGCCTATGACTGAGGGAACACCGCTCTCAACGCTTGGACGCCCCTAGAGCGAGCCGGGGATGACACGAGCACGCGCCGACTGAGCTTAGCGATGGGACTACGGGCAAATGACCGAACCACAACTATCAGTTGAGCTGACCTCGTCTAGCGCGCGAGGTGTAGGACACGACGATTTATTAGGACGGGAGGTGTGAGATAGCAGGGGATTAGAAATCTTCGCGAAACGAGCCAGTTGAAGTTGGAAAAACCGATGAGGGTACGAAAAATGACGAACACGTCCAGGAGGGTTGAGACATGATGCGTCGCCTACTCGTAGCGCTTCCATTGGCAGCCTTGCTAGTGGGAATGACGACCGCAATCGCGAGCGCGAGCAACTCGCCGCGACTGCCGGTGCCGTTCCAGCCGTTTCCAGTGAGTTGCCCGAGTGGCTTCATCGCTCTAGACAGCGTCATACGAGAGAACGAATACGAGACGGTCAAGGTGCTTGCCAATGGCGATACGGTTCAATTCTTCAGCGGAGTCGTTGTTGAGAAGATGACCAACGAAACGACCGGTAAGTCAGTCAACTTCAATGCGAGCGGCACAGTCAAGCTCACCATATATACGGACGGCAGCGGGAACGTGGTCAGCAACGGACCCAATATGATCGGGTTCATAACGCCGGGCCTAGCCAGCGAATTTGGAGTACCCATCTTGGGGATGTATTACGGGACGTCTCTAGTCACGTTGGACTCGACCGGCTTCCCAACAGCTTTCTCCTTCAGCGGACGCGTGACAGATGTCTGCGCCGCTTTGTCCTAGTCGTAACGGATGCGACCGCGTGACTCCGTGACAAGATTCAGGCGGTAGCCGAATCCGCTACCGCCTGTCCATGGGCCGACAACTGGCGCCTGATGCAGCGTCTGCATCAGGCAGCCCATTGACGTTGGCGCGCCGTCCGCGGCCTACATTCGAGCCGGTCGCGGCGCTATCGTCCCACCCTACATCCGACAGCCGACTCACCGGCCGATAGAGGGATAATCCGGCTCATGACGCATCAGGACATAGTGCTTGAGGCCAACTCCACTGTGCGGGTCTGGTTAAAGGCCCACCCATCCGCTGCACCGCGGGTCATTGCATATGACGTTCATCGGTGTTGTGGTGGCGGCAAGATTTGCCAGGTGAAGGTGCGCGAACTATCCGGGAAGGATGATCCGAGTCGATACGCGACTGGCATCATGGATGACGGCACCAAGTTCTTGATCGATCGCAGGGCGGCAGCAAAACTGCCTTCACGCTTTGGCTTAACGGTCCGTGGGCTCGGTCGGCTCAAGCATCTCGACCTCGACCTCGACGGTGAGCAATGGGGAACGCTCCTCTACGACTGAGACCGGTCAGCAATCCCGTTCGGTAAAAGACGAGTGGGTCACGCCGGGAGAGATTGGGGGAATCCGAGATTCCCCCTAATGTCACTCCTGGGCGAGTGTTTCTGAATCGCAGCGAACCACTACTCCTGGGGCCTCGGCGGGCGCCACCAGAAATGCCGATGATCTGACGCGTCTCGCGCACGATCGGCCATCGCGAGAATCACGCCCGCTCCCACCGACCCGGCCAGCTGGATGGTCTCTTCGATCTCCTCGTCAGTCGCACCAAGCTTCTTCGCACCTGCGAAGTGAGAAACCGCTCAAGGTTCGCAATGCAGAGCGAGGACGAGGGCCAGGTGCATCAGCTCCTTGGTCTTGGCGTCGAGAACGCCGGCGGCGTGTGTCTCCTTGAAGTAATCGGCGTAAGTCTTGCGTGAGTCGAAGTAGCGACGGCGAAATTCAGGCATCTCTCAGCTCCTTAGCGATAAGGCCGGCAGTGTCGCGCTGATGGGTTCGAGCAAACCTCTCACCGCCAGAACCGGCAGCAGTCGCGGTCGATTCCGCACCGAGCAAAAGCAATCTCGGACCTCCCTGCACAATCGGGCGAGTAATTCCTGCTGTAATGCACCCTCGTGAGTAGCTCTCGGTCGCCCAGACGATCGGGCGACGAGGAAATGTCAGGGGGCGAGCCGGGCCAGCAGGCTTACGGCCTTGGGCGCATCCTCGCACTCAGCGATGGTGTGTTCGCGTTCTCTCTTACGTTGCTTGTGGTTTCGCTGTCCGTCCCCACTGCCACCAGCAGCTCCGCACTGGCTTCGCAATTACTCGCCCAGGCGCCGACCTACTACAGCTACATCATTAGCTTTGTGGCGGTGGCCTCGATCTGGTACGGCCATCACGAGAGCTTCAAATACATTCGGCGCTACGACGGTCGACTGATTGCGCTGAATTTTGGATCCCTGCTTCTGATCGCGTTCCTGCCCTTTCCGACTGCGGTCCTTGGGCGTAACCAACAGGACCCGCTGGCCGCCATCCTGTATGCCTCGACGCTAGCTCTGAGCAACCTCCTCTTCGCCGCGACCTGGTGGCACGCGAGTCATGCACGTCGTCTGGTCAGGAGCGACCTGTCGTCAGAGATCGTGCGTCTCCGCTTCTATCGGACCCTGGGCGGCGCTTTCGTGTTTCTCCTATCGATCCCCATCGCCCTGTGGAAACCGATTGCAGCTGAGATCGTCTGGTCAGTGTTTCTGGTGGCCATATTCGTGCTGTTGCGTGGAGCGCCGCGATCCCAACATACGCAGGACCGTTAGCTCGCTGCCGATGCCACCTACCGGAGGCGATCGTCGGATCGCCGGCCAGGCGAAGATGACGGCGTCGAGGATGAATGCGCCGCCGACCCCATTGATTAGTGCAACCGACGAGCGGGGACTTGTGCCACGCCACGTGACGGTGCCGCATGCTTCATGTTCGTGGAAGAGCCGGTAGCGTTTTACCGCCCTGGGAGCGACGGGGTTTTTGCGAGCACGCCGGCGACCGCCGGCCCGTGGGGGCCGGAGAGTCAGCACGGTGGTCCCCCGGCCGCCCTCCTGGTCCGGGCGTTCGAGCTGACGGAGCCTCAGCCGCCGAGCCGGATCGCGCGCTTAGCGATGGAGTTCTTGCGCCCGGTGCCGGTGGCGCCGCTAACGGTCCGGACCACGCTGGTGCGGCGGGGCAGGAAGGCATCGCTCTTGCGCGGCGTCGTCGAGGCCGGTGGGCAGGAGGTGCTGCTGGCCCATGCGTGGCGTCTTTCAGTGCCGGAGGAGCCCGCGATCGCCGTGCCGGACGCATTCACGGTGCCGCCGATTCCGGTGCCGGCGCCAACGGCCGCGTGGCCAGGCGCCTACATGGACGGCTACATGAGCGCGATCGAGTGGCGCACTGTCGTCGGCTCGCTCGGCGAGCCGGGACCTGGCGTGGCCTGGACGCGCGCCCGGCTGCCGCTGGTCGCCGGCGAGGCGACGTCCCCCTTCGCGCGCGCGGCGCTCGTCGCGGATTCGGGGAGCGGCGTCAGCGCCTCGGTCGACTTTTCGAAGTGGCTTTGCATCAACGTCGACCTCACGGTGAGCCTTCACCGTGACCCGGCCGGCGAATGGGTGCTGCTGGACTCGGTGACGGTCACGGACCCGAGGGGGACCGGCCTCGCCGTGACGCGGTTGGCAGACGAGAACGGCGCCGTGGGCAGAGCCCTGCAGACCCTGGTGGTCGACCGCAGGTGAACGCTGTCCCCGGCTCTTGAAGGCCGCGTCGCTCCGACACGCTCGAAAGCTGCGAAGAGCACTCCCACGGTCGGAAGTGCCCCTCGCGTTTTAGGCGTGAGATCACCGGGCTAGGTGAGGATCAGTTACCGCCGTTTCCGTGGTCACGGTCGAACCAGTACGGTCCGACGACGCTGACCCCCGTCGGTGTGGGGCTTCCGATGGTCAACACGGCGTTGAAGCCATAGAAATAGCCGGTCCCGCGGGAGTACACGCACAGTCCGTGTCCAACAGGGTTGGTCGCACTCGGGTAGTAGTAGGTGCAGTTCCCGGACGCCGTGCTCCCTCTTTCATCAGTGGCCATGATCGTCACCGGGCTGGAAACGACTGCAAGGGCGCCGGTCGAACTAAGGGTCACGGTGGGGTCCGTGTAGTAGTCCTTGGCGCCCAGCAGGAAGGGAAGGTTCGCCTCGTTGATCAGGCAGTAGCCGCCCGGGTTCGGCGGCGAGATGGCGACGAACGGAACGCGGCAGATCTTCTGCCCCACAAACGTTCCCGTCTCAGTGGCCTGCGCTGGTAAGGCGGCAAGCGGGCCGAACAGGACGGCGGCGCATGTCAGAGCGACGAACGGTCGAGCCAGACGAGCGATCACAAACATGCTGATCTCCTCCGTTTTATTGGCTCACCACCATTGGGCAGGGAGCCTGGAGGCACCGTGAACGCGGATGACCGCGCTGACTGTGCCGGGCGCCACAGTCACGCAGTGTTGTTCGTCACACTGGCTCGAAACCCGGTTTTCCGGATGGCGCGCCGTGGAGACTCTAGGTCGCGTGTGAGGCCATACCCTCGAAGAACTTGGTTGTCGCCGGAAGTCCGAGCGGAAGGGCCGGTTTACGTCGCCGCGGAAGAGGCCGCGACCGACGTGGCCGTGAAGTCGAGCACCTGGAGGGAATCGGAGCCGGAATTGACGATCGTGAGCGTCTGGCCCGCCTGCGCCATGGTCGCGCCCTGAGCGCCCAGCTGTGAGGTCTCGCCGCCGACTTGAACCGTCGCGTTGCCCTGAAGCACGACGATGATTTGCGGACCCGGCGTGACCGGCGCGCCGTACGTGGCGCCCGCAGGGACGGCGATGGCGCTCAACGTCTCGACGTATGGACCCGCAGGTACCGGGTTCAGATCGGGTGACAGGTATTCGACCCACCCGTCTGGTCGCGGCATGGCCCTGTCGCGTTCAACCGGCGAGCGGATGGCGAACAGGTAGTAGTCGTTCGCCGTCGCGCCAAGCAGCGGCAGGGCTCCCCCCAGGATCAGGAAGATGGACAGACCGGCGACCACGATGCTGCGTCGAGCTCCGCGAAGCAGCGTCGAAGCACACAGAAGAATCGCAAGCGCCACCAGTCCAACGGCAAGCGCCACAGCTCCGACACGGCCATCGAGGTTCTGGTGGGTGTGGGTGACAAAGGCGGGGATGAAGGCAGCCTGGCCCTGACCGACCGCCTTCTGCGGGCCTGCGGCATAGGAAATCGTGGAAGTGCCGCGCAGCGTGTAGACGATTCCAGGCACGTGCGCATGGGGCCCAAAGTCCGCGCCGGGATTCTGGCGGAACTCGAGGATGCTGTCGAAGACCTTTCCGGCAGGTAAGGTCATCACCTGGCCCTGTGCCAATACCTTCACCGAGACGCTGGAGGGCGCAGCGGTCGTGGCGAGCGCATAACCCGCCGTCAACCAGACCGTGACCACCGCAAGACCTGCCAGCATCGCCGCGCCCAGGCACCGACTGATCATCGAGCCGCACCGAGGGCTGCCGCAGAGTCGCTCTTGGCTGGCACGCTCCAGGTGGCACCGAGGATCGCACCGAAAAGCAGCCAAGCGATCAGGGCCGCAAGCGCGGCAAGGGGGCCGAGCGTATACATCATCAACGTCGCCTGCATCGGGTCCACGGGCTGAAAGCCGGGAGCAGACGGTGGCTTCACTTCGAAGAAGCCGAGCACCGGCATGACGACGGCCCCGGCCACGAGCCACAGCAAAACGCCATAGATAAGGCCTGTTCGGATGCTTGCTCGCACCAGGCGCCGCCTCTCGAGGATGGAAAACAGTGCGATCGCGCCGGCGAATCCTGCGATCAAGATGGTCCAGCCGATCCAGAAGTTCGGCTGGTGGCCGGCTTCTGGGATCTGCTTGAAGAACACGCGGTTGATCATCGCCGCCGTTCCGAGGATTGGGAACCCGAGTGCCGGGCAGATGTTCAGCCAGCCGACCCACGTGAGCACGGCAGCCGCTGCCCCGAGCAGCCTCTCCATCTCGGCGTGAGTGTGGGCGGCAATTTGGACCCTGTCAAGGCAGGTCGGCGACGGTGGCCATCGGTGGCCGCCGGCCGCGGTTAAACCTCAAAAGTCGCGCTTTGTGGCCGGCGATACCATAGGCTCGCGTCATGGCGGGGTCACCGCCCATCGGCAGCCATCCGCCAATGGGTGCGCAGTGGTCCGCGGTTCTGCGCGGCGATCGGATCGTCGCCACTGGCCCGCGTCTGCTGCGCAGGCTTTTTGCGTTAGCGCCGGGCCGGCCACGTTGCAAGTTTTGCAATGCACCTTATGGCGGCCCTCTAACTCTTCCCTTTCGACTGATGGGGTACCGGCCGTCTAGTAAGACACCGCACGTTTGCCTGCGCTGCCTGGAATGGGCGCCAGAAGGCGGCACCATCGTCCCGATCAGCATTCTGTTCGCTGACGTTCGCAACTACCAGAAACTCCATCCGGTGTCCCAGGGCGAAATGACCGCGCCGCTAAGCCAGTTCTACGATCTCGCTTCGCGAGTGTTGCTTCGACACGAAGGGGTCCTGGGACAGATCGCGGGCGACCAGTTGATGGGCCTGTTCGTGCCCGGCCTCAGTGGGCGCGACTACCCACACAAGGCAGTCGCAGCTGCCGCCGCGCTGCTCGAGGGAGTTGGTTACGGAACGCCAGCCGGCCCGTGGATCCAGATCGGAATCGGAATCGCCACGGGCGAAGAGTTCTGCGGAAACGTGGGCGGTGGTGGCTTCAAAGACTTTACCGCCGTGGGGGAGGTGACGAATGCTGCCGCCGGGCTAACCAGCCGCGCAGTCGCCGGAGAGGTTCTGGTTGACGAGGCGACCAGGGCAGCGACTCCGGAATTTTCTTTCGCGGGCGGCGACACGGTGATGTTCAAGGGCACGAGCCAGCCTGTGGATACACACCGGCTCGCGCTCGAACCGCCGGCGGTCAATGTAGACGAGCCGATCGCGGTGCTCCTTCGAAGCCCGGCCTTCGCCGGCCTTCCCACCAAGCTTTCGGCCTCACTGCGGACGCGGGTTCACCGCCGCGCATTCGCTGCTGGAGCCCACATCGCCCGTGAAGGCGAGCCCGCGACCTCGATGTTCGTCATCGAGCACGGCCTGGTCCGCATTACGCATACATCGCGCAATGGCCGGGAGTTCCTGCTCCGGATTCTTAGCTCCGGTGACACATTTGGCGAGATCGGAGTGCTCGACGCGGCCGGCATCCGCGCCTCGAGTGCGATCGCCGTCCAACCGACGAGCTGCGTGATGGTCTCGAAGGACGACATCCTAGCCGCCTTGCGATCGACACCCGAGCTCGGGCTTCGGATGCTGGCGCTGATGGTCGCCTACGTCCGGCAACAGGATGAGGACCTGGCCGACTTTGCCTTTCTGGACGTCGGCGGCCGCATCGCGCGCAAGCTTCTGGACCTCGCCGCTCGGCACGGCGAACCCGTTGCGGGTGGCGTACGAATCAGGATCCGGCTGCCTCAAGCTGAACTGGCCGCGATGGTTGGCGCCAGCCGTGAGAATGTCAACCGCTCGCTCGGCCAACTGGTCACCCTGGGCGTCCTATCGACGGACGCAGGACACATCACGATCCTCGACTCCGACCGCCTGAGATCGATGTGCAAAATCTGACACACTAGCCGCCATGTGCAGCGCGCGTGAAGCGCGCACCCCCGGCTCAGCTCGAGTTTGCCGGCACGTGGAGGTTGAACCGGAATCCCCTCGGGTGGGTGGGACTCGGTTTGAGTCGGAACCGTTCAGACCATGCGCCGCCTCGGCTCGACGCGCGAACTTCTCAGCAAACCCTAAGGCTATTCGCAGACCGCTCTCAACAAGTGCCACGACGCTGGTGCTGCGCAGGGACGCTTTGCAGAAAACTCTGGAAGACGATCGATCTTGCCGACGGCCTGAGGGCACCTCCGGCGCGGCCCCCTTCTACCCAGGGGGCCGGGATCTTCAACGTCACGCCTGTTGCGAGCGTCCTGGCGCCTGACTCTGGCATTCTTTTCGATCGCCGATCACCACTAACCGCGACGCAGAGGTGAGTTCCCGGCTACCGGGCGTCCGCAACTAGAGTTACCCCGAGCCACTTCGTTCGATGTCTGCGTTCAGCTATGGGAGGCAATTGGCAATGATCGGGGTGCCCTACGGTTTCGTCCGCCCCATATCAAGGGCGCAGTCCAGTGTCGGCTGTCGCCGGTCCGCTCACCAAAGGGTTCAGGCTGAACTCCAAGCCGCAAGCGCGAGCAGCGCAGGCGATTAGGGTGCGGCAGCAACGGATCGGGGGCGGCCTCCGCGTCGGGGTCACGGGTGGCGCCGGCTTCATCGGCTCGCATACGGTCGAGATGTTGGTGGCGACCGGCGCCAGGGTCCTCGTTATCGACGACTTCAGCCACTCTTGCGGAGAGACGCTGCCCGATGCGGTCGAGCTGGTTTCAGCTGACTGCGGCTCTGAAGCCGCGTCGAAAGCGCTCGCCACTTTCAAACCCGATGCTGTTCTTCACCTCGCCTCGAAGGGAGGCGTGCAGAAGGCGGGCGGCGACCCCGGCGAACATGTGAAATCGAGCCTCGCGAGTACCGTCGGCTTGTTCGATTCAGCTATCAAAGCCGGAGTACGACGGATCGTGACTGCGTCGTCGGGCGGTACTGTCTACGGCGACCGGCCGAAATTGCCGGCCTTCGAGACCTTCAAGCCGGTACCTCAATCCGCCTACGGAGCGGCCAAGCGTTCGGAGGAGATCTATCTAGCGGCTCTGGGCCTTCGGCACGGGACTTCGACTCTGGCTTTGCGTTACGGGAACGTCTACGGCCCGCGCCAGGATGGCAGTGGCGAGGCAGGCGTGGTCGCCATTACCTGCCGCCGTCTCCTGGAAGGCACGACTCCGCGCATACACGGCGATGGTGAGCAAACCCGCGACTTCGTGTACGTCACAGATGTGGCGTCGGCCAATGTTGCCGCCGTAACCAGCCGGCTCATTGGCGAGGTGAACATCGCAACCGGTCGCGAAACCACCGTCAACTCCATCGTCGACCGTTTGATCGCCGAATCGGGCAGACCGATCAGTAGCGAGTTTCTCCCGATGCGGCCCTTTGAGGTGCGCCGCGTGTCCCTCAGTCCCGCCCGCGCGCAACGCCACCTGCGTTGGACGGCAACCGTGTCAACCAGCTCCGGACTCAAGCAAACGTGGTCATGGTTTTGTAAACACCATTCCGCTCGACAGGCGCCAGCGGCCCTCGCCTCGGTAGGATGATCAAGTGCGGGTGATTGTCTTCGGGGCTGATGGCTACCTGGGGTGGCCGACAGCGCTGCACCTGTCGACGACGGGCCACGACGTGATCGCCGCCGACAGCCTCATCCGGCGCCGGTGGGACACCCTTTGCGGCACCCAGAGCCTCGTCCCAATAGCGGACATGAAACGGCGTGTGCTGCGCTGGAAAGAGGTGAGCGGCAAGCAGATCCCGTGGGAGCGGCTTGATCTGATGTCTCTGGCTGATACGACAGCCCTCATCGCACAGTACCGGCCGGACGCCGTCGTTCACTTTGCAGAACAGCGTTCCGCTCCTTACTCGATGATCTCCGCCGCGCATGCGGCTGAGACACAGGTCAACAACGTCATTGGTACGTTGAACCTGCTATTCGCGCTGCGCGAATCGGGGCCTGATTGCCACCTGGTGAAGCTCGGAACGATGGGCGAATACGGCACCCCCAACATCGATATCGAAGAGGGTTTCATCGATGTCGAGCACAACGGACGGAAGGATCGGCTGCCATATCCGAAGCAGCCCGGTTCGTTCTATCACCT
>Ga0210394_10001651_pt1 | contig 34401 bp, 52 predicted proteins | sample IncBWC12MmetaG_FD_160121 | JGI IMG/M metagenome (GOLD analysis project Ga0210394, IMG submission 160121) | Forest soil microbial communities from Barre Woods Harvard Forest LTER site, Petersham, Massachusetts, United States - Inc-BW-C-12-M | ecosystem: Environmental > Terrestrial > Soil >... | reverse complement strand
GCACTCTGCACAAATCCTTGTCTCTCATACGCCCCCTAACTCGCGGACACTCATGGATCGCGAAACCTTTCCTTTTTGAGATACAGCCGAAACTGCTCGATAAATATCCAGACTCCAACTGTCATCCCCGCAGGGCATGCGAAGATTATTCCTATCGCTGTTATCCAACTGTCTTTCGCGTACTCGTCCGCAATTAAAACCCCATCGATGCCTAAGAATGCGAATACAAGAAAGATTCCTGTTAGGGCCTGCAATAGCGTCCACTGCGCTTCCCTTTTCAATTCCATCATGGTGATCATTTCGCTTGCTTCCAGTGGCCGGTATGGCACTGCGGACAAATCTTGACATACCGAGCGTCCGTCACCGGGCACTGGCACACCTCTAGGTCGATCATTCTCGTTTTCGCTAGATCCGCCACTCTGTGCGTGCTGCTGTCCATCAATCCCTGGCAGCCGTCGACGTGTTCTTGGCTGCGGATCACTAGATCGTTTTGGTCGAATTTATAGACGATGCCAGGGCCAGGCCAGCCACAAGCACATTTAAATGGATTATCGTCGTGTTGCTGCCAGGTAGTACCAGCCTGGCCGGCGGGCGGCTTTACGACGCCGCGGAAACGCCGCAGCCACCACCGTTTTACGCTTGCGAGGAAAGCTTTCACTTGTCTACCTCAAATGATGAAAAGATCGTGGCCGTGTATTCGACTGGCCATACTTCGACTGGCGACGGGAAGATAGCAATCACTTTATCTCCACGATTCAAAAGCATCTCCGTGATTCCGACAAGTCTCTCTATCAGCCCTTGATGGGTGTCATCACGAATCGTTTGTGCTCGTACGTTGATTCTCATCGCCCAGATCTCCACCACTTCCACAGAACTAACCCGCCACCAACGCAGACACCGAGCAGGCATGCAAGCACGCAACTCATCACGCTTCCTCCATCTTTATTTTCACACCGCTTACCGCCATATACCCGTCCGCTTCGCGTGTCAGAAAGCCCATGCCGGCTAACTTGTCGAGTGGATCCGCGAGGCGCATAAACGGCGTCTTCGGATGGCACCAGCCGCGGCGCACCGCTTCCGCGGTGGCCACTTTGGCGCTCTGCGGCTGCTTAAAAAACCCTTCTGCCGTGAGCTGGCAGATCCGCCCAAACAAAGAGCCGGCGGCGTCAACGCTGATCACCGGGCGCGTGGTTTTTACTTGGAGTTGCGGCTGCTCACGGAGTATTTCCAGAATGCCGGGATCTTTCGACGCACGGTCTTTGACATAGACGTAGATGTTGGAAAGATCGCCGTTTAGATCGAACTTTGCGCCGTTAGGCTTGATACCACCTTGCCCCGGAAAGCCAAAATCGGGTACCGCACCGGGTGCCACGCCTAAACCCGTGACGCCCGTCTGGCGCAACCTAACCGTTAGCAGGTTGAATTGTTCTATCAGTATGTCGTGATCCGCTTTCAACTCTTCGTACTTTTCTTTCCACACGTCTTCCTCACGATCGGCGACAGCATCCGCCATTTCTGTTCCAGGAATACTTTCAGATCCGCTACCAGCGCTTCTCTCGCTCGCTCCGAGTCCATCAGCAGTGCCGCGTACGGTGACGGAATCCTGCACATCAGATCGAACTCCGTGACGAATGCTCGGCGGTTTGGGTTTGGAACTACCAGCGTCACTTCTACCTTTGTGCTCAATGGCGTACTCCTTCAAAATATCGCGCGCGGATTCCACTTCCTCTTCACCCCGCGCGATGGCTTCCGCGTGTGCCGCCGTCATCCACGCCGGCTGCACGTACACTTTGCGCATTTCGCGGCCAAAGCAGACATAGAATTGTCCCTTACTCAAGGTTGCAATGTCCGCCGGCCGCGGCCGCTTCGCCGGCAATCCTTCCGGCATGTGCTCGAGCGCGCGCCAGATCTCCCGCGTAGCGCGCTGCACGCCAAACAGCCACACACCCACCTGGCGCATCAGCACGTCGGCTACCCCGGCTAGGTCTTGGGAATCGATCCACAGAAAGTTTTTCATGGCCGCGGCTTCGCGCACGTACTCTTCTGCCGCGAGGCGCACCGGCGAGCCGCGAAACTTTGGAGCAAACTTCCACGCCTCGGGAATGATGTTGATCGTTCCGTCCAGGTGTTCGCGGATCCTGTCCGTAACGGAGCGGATCACCAGCGCTTGTAAGGGAAACTCATAATCGCGGAGATCCATCACGTTTAGGCCGGGCGCGAGCTCGAGCGCCGTGGTGTAGGGCATCTGCCCGAGCTGCGGCATGATATCGTCCAGGTACTTATTCAGGACGTAGTAGATATCGCCAGACAGCCCACGCGCCGGTTTCTGCGTCCAACGCTCTTTAACTTCCGCACCTTTCTTTTGCTTGACTACGCGCGTATCGCGCACGCCTTCGAGAAAACGCCGGATGTTGCGCTGAACGTCTTGCAGCGTGCGGGCGCCTTCCGAAGCCCTCATGATCCAGCTCTGTTCGAATTTCAGTTTCTGTTCCGTTGCTGCCTCAAGTAGTGATTGAACGAATTTCCAATCGGCGCGCTCTTGGAAAAATGGCGGAATCGGCTGCATCACGTGGAAGCTGGATTCGCCGCGTTTGGTGACGTAGGCCACTGCCTGCAGGCCAGAGCGGGAGATCAGTCCCTCGAGCGTCGTGGTTTTGCCGGATTCCTGCGTTTGCCCGGTGACAGCGGTATGGCGTAGGGGGATCTCGACAGCCTCGCCCGTGCCCACCACATAGCCTAAGTGGATCGATTGGCTCACAGTTTCCCGCTGGCGCTTGGTTTCGTATGGGCAACTAACTTCCCCATCACTGCGCCGATATACGTCCCATCTCCGCATTTGTAGACAAGGCAGAAGTCAGACCATACGCCGTCGCATTGCGTCTGTTCGAGGATGTGACGCCCGCCGCACTTATCGCAGAACACTTCATCGCCGGATTTGACGCGCGGCGCATCTTTGAGCGCGTCGTTATCGAATGCTATCCACGGTGTGCTCATTTGCCACCGCCGGCCTTTCTCGGCAATGCGATCCGCGTAAAACAAACTGCCAGAGTGAAGATGAATGCCCACATGATGAGCTGATCGATCATAGTTGTGGCGCCGCGCATGACAGTATGAAACGGATCGGATACCAGTCGCATGACGTGTTTCTAGACACGTCCCCTAGGAATTGAGTGCAGAAACGGATGTGGATGCAATCGCTACAGGTTCGGCCTTCCGGAAGATCCATTGACGCGAAAGCGTGGCCGCCTTCGCGGTGGGCTTCTTTCGGCAATCCGCATTGAACGCAGCGCTTCACGATTTTGCGGAACTCCCGCCGCAATTCCGGCACACAAACACTTGGCCTTCTTTTTTCATACCGCAGCCACACTCGCAGCACGTAGGCGGAAACATTTTGCGCACAATCGCTCTAATGCCTTTGTAGAGCCCATATATCCCGAGCGCCAGCAATCCGGTACAAAATCCTAGTGCCTTGATCCCTTCCTGGCTCACCGCGCAAACCTCAGATCGAAGGCCGCGGCGCCGGCGCGCTCGCGCCGTTTGCGGGCTTCTTTCTTCGAGACGGGCGCGACGCCGCTGCGCCGCGCTTCCCACTGCTGGAAGGATTCGGACTGGCGGCGATGCACAGGGGCTGCAGCTTCCTGCGCATCGCCTCTAGATGCCAGTGGCTCTGTGGTAGCAGAGCCATTTATCCCATGCGGTGCGTCTACCACGGGATTTCGGTTTGCCAGCGCGGCGCGGAGCCGCACTTCCGCGGCGTGGAGCCGATCGTCGGCCAGGTCGACCAACTTCCGCAGCCAGCGAAGAGTGAGCCGGCGAAGAAAGAGTTTAACTTTAGGATTCATAGATCCCCCGCAATTTCGAGAGACTTGGCGCGCTCATCGGCCAATTCTTCGGCGCGCATCTGCCAGAGTTGATCCATCGCGTCGCTGCGCGGGATGTTATAGCTCGCGCTACGATCGCTCACCTGTTTTTCGTGAGCGGCACAGAGCGTGCGCCCTTTCATCGTTTGATTGCACAGTGGGCAGCTCATGTAAGTCTCCCTTCCCTGATGGCTTTCCCGCACGGTGGGCAGAGGAACACCACGCTATTCGAATCGCCGCGTACTACGGATTCGGTTTCTTTTCGGCATTCAAAGCACGGCCCGCTGATGGTGATCGTTCCCGGTGCGATCGGCGTATAGTCGCCAGATCGAGCGTCAAGCATTTCCCACTCAGTAGCGGTATTTCGATTGGTTTCGACCATAAAGCGTCCTCCCATCCCAGTAGCCCCAACTTATGAATCTCCCTTGTCCCTGTGAACAATTCCATCTGTGCCGGCGCTTTGCGTGTTCGTGTTGTCTTCATCGTCTTTCCCATCACTGCGGGCACCAGAAGCGGCCGCCTTGCCGTCTATGGGCGCCGGCGGCGCGGGAAGGAATCTATCAATCCACTGCGCGATGTAGAAATGGTGCTTATCCCACACAGGAAGCCCCAGCAAGGCTTTCTGTAGAGTTTCCCATGAACACCCTAGCGCCATCGCTGATCGTAGCTGTGGCAGGCTGTAGCCGTGCCGGGCGCCATCGTGCGGCGCGCGCTTGAACGTTTCTAGTCTTGTGATTTGATCGGGCCGTAGCTTTCGGGTTTGTCTGCCTCTTGGCATCGGTTTCCTTATCCTTACAGTGCTACCGCACTATAAGCACATTACGCCATTAAAGCGATAATGTCAAGCACTATTTTGACTTTTCTTTGCCTCAAGAGAGAGAAGAAAGAAAAGAAATAAGACCAACTATATATCTCCACACTGACGGCAAAACCTTGCACCAACTGCGTCAAAACGCACACACTCTCGCCGCGCGGGGGTCCGGAGAGAGAGAGAGCGCACCTATTAGCCAAAAACAGGTACGTTACATAGAAGAATCAATGAGATAGAGGCAAAAAGAATAGGTGCGCCGCTGTTTATGCGGGTGCGGCGCGTGTAACATCACCTAAGTGCTTTACTATCTACAACATTAAATTGGTGCGTTTTAATAGGTGCGCACCCTATATAGGTGCGATAGCGAGCGCACCTATTTATAGTGTTGAGCGGTAAGGAGTTAAGTGCCAAAAAACGATATAGGTGCGCATGTTTCCCGTTCTACGCGCGCGCGCGAGTGTTCGCTTGTGGGAATGGGTAAAAAGGTGACGCACCTATATCGGGGAAGGGAAGGCGAAGACTTCCTGGGCCAGACGCTTGGCGGCGATCTCACAATACGGCTCTGAGATTTCGATCCCGATGGCACGCCGGCCTAGAAGTTTTGACGCATACAGCGTTGTACCGCTGCCCATCCAAGGATCCAAGATTGTCTTGCACGAATCCGGCGCCTGCCGAATGCACCAGTGCATCACGGCCACCGGTTTTTGTGTGGGGTGTACTCGCTCATCCCGCGGGTTGCTGTCTTCGGTTAAAAATCCGTTCCAACGCCATCGAATGATCCTCACGGTATTGTCAAGATTCGTCCACGCCATTTCACCATCGGCATAGTGGGTATCTCCGCGCAACTTGTCCCAGAGTAGCCAGCAGCGCGTTTTTGGGAGGTTAAAATAGTTCCCCCCCCAAACGATTTGCCAGGGAGCCTTAGAAAATGCCAGGAGTAGCGTCGCATCATCCACCGGGCTGTCATCCCACGCGGCATCACCATAATCGCGCTTAGGGATCATTTTGCCGACTACGTAGCCTGTCATATGGCGTTTGACGCCATTTCCGAAGGCTTCCGCTCGCGCCGCCCGCAAACCATAAGGCGGATCCGTTAAGAGAAGATCAGCGGAAAGATCGGGCAGGACTTCGTTGCAATCCGCGTGATAGATCGTGATGCCGGCGTGCTCATAATACGGTTTCATTGAGGGAGCGCGCTCATCTGATCTTGAGAAAAATATATGTAGGTATACTCACGCATCGCCCACAAACTTATACCGCGCGAGTCCGCCGGCGCGGCCGCGCTTTCCGCCGGAAACTTTCTCTGCAATCCCCGCGGCCATCAGTTTCTTGAGGCGTCTAGTCGCATTCGTTTTGTGGACGTTCATCGCTTCCGCGAGATCGCGCACCGTCCAATCGCTGCCAAGTGCGTCGCGTAGTTCCTGTACGCCGCTAGTATCTTCCACATTCTCGAGGCGCACCGGTGTTTCGCTCTTTAGATCGAGAACCATGCGCATGGGCTCGGGGCTCTGCGCCAGCTTGTTATCGACTTCGATCTCCACGTGCGAGACGCCCATCTCTTCGCGCTTCCTCTTAAACTGGATCATCACGTTCGCCCAGCCTGGCAAGTTGTAGCTGCCGGCGCTGGCGTACATGATATCGGCCTCTTTGCGGTTTTCGTGATGCACCAGCATCAGATGCGGCTGTGATTGGCAGTAGCGGAAGCCGTCCATCTGTTCGAGGAATAAAGCCGAATCTTTCGGACTGTTTAGATCGATATTCACGATGCGGCGCAGTACGTCAAAGATCACTAGGTCCGGGCCAAACCACTCGAATTCGCGCTTGAGTACCGCGGCGCTCTGCGCGTTTGGCAGCGTCACATCAATTTTATTTCCATTGTGATCGGTGCGGGGAAGGATGGTGATGTTTGCGGGATCGATGTCCATGTACGGCGCGAGTTGCCGGATGCGCCACTGCAACTGGCCGGGAAAATCTTCCATCTGCACCAGGTACGTGCGTACTGGCTTCTTGACGAGCAGCTTGCCGAATTTGATCCCCGGTGTAGTGCAGGCCAGGGCGAGCGAAGTGGTAAACCAACTTTTTAGATTGTGCGGCATGGAGAAAACCATTGAGGAAGAATTCGAAGGCAAGAGTCCTGCGATGGATTCGCCTTTGTCGTTAGCGATCTCTACGAGGTGTTCCGGATCCGGAAACTTCGCGGAAAGAAACTCCATTAGGCCATAGCCTAGATGGCCATTCGCTCCGATCGTATTTATCGGCGGATCGGATGCCGCGAGCTCGCGCATGCGCCCCTGTAACACGGTTAGATCCGCGCCGTGCGCGAGCGCGTCCTTCATCAGCTTTTCAGCAGAACGCGACAGCCGGCGGAGCGCCGCGGTGCGCCGCACTATTGCCGCGTAGTATTCGACGTTCACAGCTTTAGGCAGGCCGTCAGCTAGTTGTGCGATGTAGGCGATTTGCTGCGGATCGCGCAGTTCGTTGGTAGCCGCCAGGGCGTCATTCAGCGTCACGATATCGATAGGGTTGCCGGACTCCGCCATCTGGATCATGCGGCGAAAAACGGTTTGATTTGTCGTGGAGAAAAAATCGCCGGAAGAGATTTGCTTGAGCGCGCCGCTCAAGGCTTTATTGTCGATCAGAATCGCGCCGAGAATGGCCTGTTCTGCTTCGGCATTTTGCGGCGGCGGATTGTCGGTGCTAGTTCGTGAGCGGGATTCAGATGGCATGGGGTGCTACCGGCGGGGAAGGGAAGTGCCAAGCGTGAGCACCCCATATGCGAACGCTTGGCACCAAACCCAATCTACCGGAACGCATGGGAACTTACGCCACAAAGGTGGCGGGTGTCAACTGATTGTGTTCGAGTTGTTACGCGGGCGTCACATTCGCAGGGGCCGCGGCGCGCAGGCGGGCTTCTGCCGCTTCCGCTTCTGTAGCCGCTACGATAAATTTATCCAGGAATTCAGAAAGCCGCGGGACGTTTGCAAGGCACGGCTTGAGTGTGGGCTCAAAACTAAAGAGTTGCATCAGTCCGTCTTTGCCGGGTTTTAGCCGCTTATCGATCGACGGCGGATTGAGGAGCGCAGGAACTAGGCGCGTGTCTGTGTCATAGAGGAATTCGAGAACTTTGTCGACCGCTTCGTCGGTCGAGTATTCCGTGTTCGAAACAATCTTTGCGATGTGTGCTTCGATCTGCTCGAACGTGAGCGCCGGTGCAGCCGGGGGCGGTGGTGCTTGCGGGGCGGGCTGCGCCACTGCGGGCAATTGCGTTACTGCGGCCGGCGGATTCGGTTGCACGGTATGAACGGGCTGCGCTGGCATAGCGCTGCGCTGAATCTCTGTGATACGTGCGTCCGCTTCGCGAGACAAACGATATTCGTGCATGACCGTCCCCAGCACAGGAATAAATTCGCGCCCGATATCGAGTAGTGTAGTACGGCCCGTGATAGCCGGCGCGGGATTGATAATCTTATCTACGGCCGCGCCAAGGACCTTTTCCATGATCGCGCTGGTACCGCCCATCCCACCGTTACCCATCAGATCCTTAAACCTCACGAACATTTCGAAAGGATCCGGCGGCGGCGGCGGATTCAAAGCCTTTTGCAGAAGCGCTTCCACTAGCGGATCACGCGGCGGCGCGGCGGGTGTCGCTGCTGGCTGCGATGTGCGCATCACGATTTCCGAAGCGCTGCGGAGTACTTCCATCGCGAGGCGCATAGCGTCCGGTTGCTGATTGGCCATGACGTCGATGGCTTTCGAAGCTACGCTCGCGTCTGTGGCCGCGCCTGGTAGCGGATGCCGGTGTTGCGGATTCAGGTCCGGATACTTTGGTGGGGCTCCATTGACGCATTTTCCGATCGCGATGCGTTGCTGTCCTTTTTTGAGAATCAGACGGTACGCTTTGCCGCCGTGTTTTTCCTTGATCGCGTGTTCGACGATGCCGCGATCGTTCATCTGATAGGTAGGCCCGCCAGGATAAATTTCAATCGTGCCTGCAAATTTGTCCACGTAACTCGGCTCCGTGGAATACGTCGACTCTTTAGGATCCTCGCGATACAAGTACACCACGTGATCAGACCACTGCGCCGGCTCAAGCGCTTCGATGTAGTCCCAAAAATCCGTAACTGAGTTGGAATTTTCTTTTGCGAGCTCGGCGGCGGTGACGGTGCGCGTTCGTGTAACCTTTTCAACGACTGGACTAGTAGTAGATGCCACGGTGTCCTTTCAGGTGCCCACTAATGGGCAGATTATTGCCCACTAATTGGCACCTGTCAACTAGAGTGCGTGTAAGTGTCTCATAGTGAGACGGTCTAGCACTGTGGGTGCTGCACCACACTATTTGACATAGGTGTTGTAAAAAAGAGACAGTTTGCCCGTGCCGATCGCTTTTGGTTCCACTGCCATCTCTCGAGTGCCGCTCATGGGCGGCGACGCCGGCGTAGCGCAAACCATCGATCAGATGAGGAATCTTGTAAGTGAAGCGATCGCGGATCCTTCGATTCTTCGCCTCGCCAAAGACATTGTGCGAGGCGTTCCCGCCTTTGATGACACTGCAGAAGCCGAAGCGCTCTATAATTGGGTGCGGCAGAACATCCGTTTCACAAAAGATCCCGTAAACAAAGAAACTCTCTACCCGCCTACAGAACTTCTGCAGATCCGCGCCGGCGATTGCGACGATATTTCGATGTTGCTCGGCACGCTGCTGATGGCCATCGGCTACCCCGCGCGGCTGATGACGGTGGCCGCGAACGGCGATGAATTTTCGCATGTGTACGTCGAAGGCCAGATCAATGGCCAATGGATTCCCCTGGATCCCGCGCGCAGCGATTCGCAATTCGGCGTGGCGCCGCCGCAGTACACGCGGGCGCGTTGGTGGAGTCTTTCCGATTCTTCGCAGGGCGATCTGCCGGGAACGCTGGGGCACTATCAACGCTTCCAATCGCATGTGAGCGGCATGGGAAGTTACGGCAGCGTGGCGCGTCACCGAACCATGATGGGCCGATCCAGTCGCCATCGCACGATGGCATTCATCGGCACGCCGCCGGATCAAAGTGCAGTCAACGATCTCACGAACAACGGCTATAACCCCGCCACCGTAAACCAACTGATCGCGATGGGCGCCACCAACGAACAGTTGCAGGCGCTGCCTTTCCCCACCGATCCCGCCAGTATGCAAGCCGCGGTCAACGCGCTGGTGGCGCAGCTCGGCGGCACGGCTGCCGCTCCTGCCACCGTTGCGCCCACCGCCGCGGCGCCCGCTTCCGGACAAATCACTTCGTCCACGATCGCCACGGTCGACCAGGGCATTGCTGACATTATTCGCGCGGCCTCGGGCCAGCCGGCGAGTCCGTTTAGTTACTCGAGCGGGCCGTACGCTTCATTTCAAACGGCGTATTCACCGGGACTTGTGACCGCCGCGCAGCCCGCGGCAGTGGTGCCAGGCGTGGCATTAACAGGTAGTTCCAACTGGATTTTGATCGCCGCGATTGGGCTCGGCGCGTTGATGCTGATGAGGCGAAGATGATCACATTAGAAACAGCTCTCGCCGCATGCTTCACATTTTTTATTGGTGGCTTGTGCGGAGCACTTCTATTTATAAAGTGCTACTCATTTGCGCTCGCAGCAAGTCCAGAACTTCGTAAAAAACTGCGCCGACGAATCGATGAATGCGACGCAGGGGAAACGGAAGTCACTACATGATCGGTGCATATCAAGGCGTAGTGGATTTCGCGTATCCCGGCTGGCGGCTCACCGTGCCCGGCGGACCTGCCGGCGGACACTACAAAGGCTTCACGCACACGGAAGCCACCGGTACCACCATCCTTCCCCAAGATGATTACGAAACAGATCGTGGCGATGGCATGTCCTCGCACGACGCGGTACACGCTTCGCCGCGGAATCCTCGCGGCGTCTATCGTAGCTCGGGCGAAGTACCACCTCGCCCAAACGCGAGCGGCTCGGCGCACACCTATCGCGGCTTTCAGACGCGCCGCCACGCGGGAACGTCGGTAGCGCCCGGATCCTTTCCCGCAGACTTCAAAGAAACTGGCGAAGATGATTTTCTCTCACTCGCCGAAAACGCGCCGCACTATTTCACACCAAAAGATATCGCCACCAGCTTGCTTGGCTATATCGACAATGAGATGGTCCGCTATGAGGGGCCTCTTCGTTATCAAGGCGGCGGCCCGATTCTTTATAATGGTCCTGGGCCTGGCGGACTTCCTAGCGCGCCGAACACCGTGGCGAATCCCACACCGGCGCCAACTGCGGCGCCCGTTGCGCCGCCAGCCACTGGTGCCACCAGCGTGGTGGCACAGCCGCCGGCGTCGCTTGCGCCCGCGCCGATCGTTTCGACTGTTCCGGTGTACACCGCGCCGCCGGTTTCGCCCGCCCCTGCGCCCGTAGTGGCCACCAACGAAGTGGTGCCGCTCAATGATGGCAGCGGAAACTACGTGAACATTTCGACAGGTGCAGTCGTTTCGCCGGCGCAAGTCTCACAAAACCTCGCTACCATGCAACTCACCACGGCGAGCGCTGTGGCCGGCCAACTCATTCCGCAAGCCAACGGCACGTATCTGAATCCTTTGACGGGCGCTGTCATCCCCGGTGCCGCCATTGCGCAGAGCGCCGCGGCCGTTCCCGTGAGCGCTCCGCTCAGCACCGCCGGAATCATGACGTGGCTCGAAGCGCCGAGCGCGATTTCTCCTTCGATTCCGAATTGGGGATTGGTAGCTGCCGCGGCGGTGGCCGCTTCGATGCTGATGGGGAAGCGCCGATGAGCCGCTGGTACATCAGCGCCGATTTGATTGCAGCGGGTTTGGTATTTTCCGTGTGCGCGTTTCCGGCGCTCTACGATTGGATTTCGGAAAAGGTGTGCCGATGATTGGCTACCATCCGCACACCGTGGCCGCTTCTCCGATTCCGCTCTACCTGCAAGGTATGGGGCAGGACGATCCCGTTATGTACGATCCCAGCGGGGATTTGATTCCACCGTCCTATGGTGACGCCAGCGGGTTTCTTCCGTCACTCGGGCCGGTTTCGCCGATCGACACTTCGATGATCGAACCCGGCGGCACGCTGATCGCGCCGTCTGCTGCGCCGCCTTCTCCGGCTGCGATTTCCGCGATGCAGCCGAGTTTGTCCACTGCGCAGTTGACACAACTTTATCAAAGCGCCGGCGCCGCCGGCACTATGACGCCCGCGCAAGTGAACTCGGCAATTGCGCAGCTCGCTGCAGGAGCGGGCGCCGTGGCCGTAGCGGCTTCCGGACCGGCGCCGCGCGTGGCATTACCGGCTGTGGTAGCCACTGCGCCGAATCCTCTTACGCAGGCAACGGTGATTCCCGGCGTGCCGAATTATATTTTACTTGCGGCCGCCGCGATTGCCGCTTTCGCGATGGGGTCAAAATAATGGCCTACATGACTGCAGACACGGGCAACAAAGTGGGCTTTCGGCCTTACGGCGGCACCAGCGCGCAATGCGCCGCGACGCTTTCCGGGCTCGGGCAGAATCATCCGTTCAAGCCGGAAGCGTGGCGGCTGCACGCGGACGGACTCGGCGATTATGAATTTAATCGTCCTTTCGATCCTTGGGAGCTGTATGAGCCGCACAGCGGGTTGCACGGCCTTTCTGGCCTTGGCGATGGCTACGGGAATTCCGGCACGGACGCGCAAGTGCAAACCGCTGCAGACGATTTACTCGCGAGCGGAAACATCACACAAGCGGAACACGACGCGATTCTGTCTGGCGAAATGAATTTCCAGGACGTGCTGGGCTACGATCCGACAGACCAAGCGTCTTGGACCAACGCCGTGGGCATGCTGCAGCAATGGAATAGCGACTTACAGGCGATTGAAGCGCAGGTGAGCGCTGCCAACTTACAAAATTTGAATTCGGGCGTGTCGCCTTCGGCGGCGTTCACGTCACTGGCGCAGGCGGTGCAGCAGCAGCGCACGCAATACGAAAGCCTGGCGCAGAATTTCATCAATGCGTACCGCACCGTCACGGGAAACGTCCCTGCAGGGCTAACCGGCTTGGGTATTCTCCCTGTGATCGCGTGGGCCATCGGCGTGGGCGCTGTGCTGGTAGCTGTTTATTTCGGATACCAGGCGTTTCAAAACTGGAAAGCGTCGATCAACGTGGCGCAGACCATAGCGAGTACCGCCGCGGCGCAGCAAGCTTCGACCACCAGCACAAACGCCAACCTGATGACGGCGCTCGCGCACGCGCAAGCCACGGGCGACACCGTAACCGCAAACACGATTTTAGCCACGCTGCAAAAGACGGCCGCCGCTCCGGTGGCCGCTGCGCCCATGACAGCTCTCGAAACGTGGATGACTTCAAACATGCTGTGGCTTGGTATTGGCGCTGCGGGTTTGCTGATTTTGCCGAATCTTTTTAGTGGCCGGCGAAGGTGAAAGCGACTTATGGATCCATCGAAGTCAAAGGCGGCATTGCAGAAGAAGATTTCGAAACCCTTAGAGATTTCGGAAAAGCGATGCTCACCGCGTGTCCTGATTGTGGACGCGCAGCACGGATTCCGATTCCGCCTTTCACTTTCACACGGGAACCGCTTTCCATCGGTCCCGCTAGTATTTGGTTTCCCTGCGGCTGGCACGGGTATCTGAGTGGCGGGATGTGGCAGCGCTCACCGGATTCACACTGCGGGCAGCCAGTAGCAAGAGAGGAAGGACGCAAAGTGGCGAGAGAAGATTTAAAAGTGGGACAGAGGGTCAGGGCGCTGCGCATGTCGAACAAAGCCACAGAGATTACCGGCACGCTTGTACAGATCAATGATGACGGAAAAACCGTCAACATGACGATGGACGGACACGCTACCCATATCGATACGGTCCACGTGGACGATGTGACGGTCTTGGAGCAAGCAGCAGAGGAATAGAAAACGGAATCCTAATGTCTTCGCGAATCAAATCCGACGTGGTGAAGGCGCTGGACGATTGGAACGCCGGCAAGCCAGTGCGCTCGATCGAGCTCGGCCACACCCACCGCATGACGCACAGCGAAGAGTATATGCAGTCGAATCCGAATGCGCGCAACTCGGTGGATCTATCGAAGCGCCTCTCTAACGATCAGGAACGCGCGCACGCCTATGTATTCCATTTGATCGAACTTTTCAAATTGAATGGAGTACCACAGGATCACGAAACATTTCTTGGTGCCTGTGATGATTTCGATCTTACGTTTCCGGACGCTGAACATTTGACAGAGGAAGAAAAAATTGCTGGTAGATCCTTAGCGTGGAAAGCGCTACTGGTTGGCTGGGCTCGCGCGATCGACGGCCACAGAGAAGCGCGTTATATCGAAGTGTCACGGCCACAGGTGGCGGCGACGTGAGATACCGAGTCACACCTCCGGAGCCCGGCGGATACGACTGGTGGAACGTGATCGATACGCGTGCAGAGGAATACGGCCAGGAAGACAATTTCGCCGTCGCTGAATTCTTCGCAAAGATGCCTAACGCCGAGCAGGAAGCGCAAGGGCTCTGCGATCGCCTGAACGCTCATCAGGCGCAGCTCGAGGCGCAAAGATAGATGGGCAGCCGATACAGACACGAAGACGTTGCCGCGGTGCCAGGCGGATGGAAAGTCCGCACCGTCAAAGCGGGATCGCATCGCGTGCGCGTAGCCTTTCCTCCGGGCAGGAAACAGAAAGGATCTGGCCGGCTGGTAAGCGTGTTGCATCCTCTCTTCGGCGGCAATCCGTGCGCAAATGCGTGCTCTATGCGCGCGGCTAATCCCGCGGAACTGATGGTGATGAGCGCCAACCATCCGCCGCGGCGGCGCAACGCCGAAGCCCGGCAGCAGCGTGACGCGAGCAAGATTAGCCGCACGCTGCAGAAACTTGCCGACAAAGCGGAAAAGCACAGCCAGGGGCATCTTGCCGAGGCGTATCGCGAAATGGCACGGCAAAATCCCGCCGAGTTGCTGATCATGGGTGCGAATCCGCGTCGTAGCACTCTTCAAAAAGAGGCGCGCGAACGCGCAGAACGTATTCGCGCCGCGCGCCTACACACCAATCCGCGCGTGGAACTCTATCGCAGCGAGAATCCTTCTGCCGAAGTGATAACCGAGCAGTTCAGCGGACGGCCGCTGGCCGATTGGTACGACGTGGATTACGAACCGCACATGCCGAAAGGAAAGTACGCACATCTCGGTGATCTAGTTGGCTTGACGATAAAGCCGATGCATGCAGGCCAAGTGCAAGGCATCGCTTGGTGGGATGGGCCAGCGAATGCCCATGAGATCGAACACTACAGCGGCCCTCTGAAAAAGCTCGTTGGTGAGCCGGAGCTGTTCGTAGACGAGTCTGCGCGGCAGCTTTACCTAGTCAAGGGCGGGCAAAATCTTTCGGAATCGATGCACGTCTTTGGTCCGGTTGACCGCGGCAACGGGCTTTTCGAACTCGGGCATGGCCGCGTGATCCGCTATCGCTCGAAAAAGTCCGTCGAAGATTCCGGATTGATTGATTGGGTACACAAGCTGGGCGAAGAAAACGGCGTCCATCCGAAAATTATTTTTGACGTCACGCACAAACGCATTCTCTTCGAAGGCGGAGACTACCGCATCGAAGGTTTCTGGATCATGAACTAATGAAAAAACTATTTTTCAAACTTCGCTATCTCGGATGTTTCGGCGGCCAGCATGTGGCCGAGTGGAGCGGAAGCGCACTAAACAGATCGTTTGTCGTAATCATCGGGAAAGAGAGTTAGATGGCCACAGCAACACCAGCACCGAATCGCAGCGCTTCGATTATCACCAGTTCGCCTTTTACGCTTACGGATCGGCTGCGTATCCAGCAGGATTACATCCGCCAGGGCAACTACACCAAAATTGGAAAAGTGACCTGCATCGTCTGGGAAGGCCAGAAAGACACGCGCGGCCTCAGCCAAGATAAACAACTCGGCACCGGTATGATGGCCGGCTTTGGCCAATTCAAACGCAAACTCTGGGCTGGCTGCACGCTCGACTGGTTGAACCATGCGAACGCGCCCATTCTGGCTGTCTCTCGCGATCGTAACGATCTACTACTGCCTTTCAAAATGAACGCGCTGCCGGATATTCCGGATCCGCGATGGAAAGGTTTCGGCGTTCACGAAGTGCCAGGGCCGAAAGAAAAGAATCCGCAGATCCCGCGCATCGCGCAGCTTATGGCTGGCTGCCCGGTAGTGGGCGATCGCGCGTGTGGCACGATCAAAGACCGCATTAGCGGCAAAACGTATTTGATCTTTCAGCCCCTACTCGAGTTGCAAGTGATGTGCGGCAAAGGAAAAGATTCCGGCTTTGGGCGCATTCGCTGGATGACGGATCCCGCTACGCATTTGCACGGGGCGCTCTTGGTCGAGATCCATCCAGACAGCGATGGCAAGTACGAGGCGTATTTTGTCGGAGGATCTTTCATTGCAGGATAGGTGCCGACACAAGTGGGAAGCTAACGGCAAACCGTGCTCTTGCGCACTAGGAAAAGGACACGGCGGGCCGCACTCCACTAGACGATCTGCAGTTAGCACGGAAGGATACGAGAAATGGCGGCGAAGGTATCAAACGAAAGCCTGATGTGGTGGACGGTTGGCGGGCTGATTTTGTTTTGGTTGATCGCCATACCGGCGCTTGCCATGAGCAATCCTTTCGGGGAATTGCCGAGAAAAGATTTTCGCAGTTAGCTTTGCCAGGAAGGGAGGTGGATAAAAATGGCATATCACAGAAAGCATCATCACAAGCACCACCGGAGGAATCCTTTCGGTCTTTCCGGCGGCATTGTGAAAGAAGCGGCATTTGTTGCTGCGGGCGCAGTCGGCGCCGCCGCACTGCCGGGGATGGTTGCGCCGAGTTTCAGCGCGGGCTGGGCGGGCGTAGCAGCTTCGGCGGTGGCAGCGATCGGCATGGGCTTCGTGGGCAAGATGATCGGCGATCACGGTGGCGACGCGCTGAAAGGCGGGCTCGCGATCACAGTGCTAAAGGCTCTAAAGCAGGCGGGCATCAATACGCCTGGTCTGGGTCTTTACGCGTCGAGTTGGTTCGGCATTCCCACGGCGTCCAGTCAGTATCTAGTCGCAAGTCCGGGAAACATTCCGGTCAATCGCGGCGCAGGTACACTCGTTGCAACTCCGTCCGGCCCCGTGCTGGTAGCACCAGCCGCGGGAGCCGCAGGCAGCCACGTAAGTGGCCGGCTTGGGTATCACCGCTTCCGCAGCCGCTACGCAGGCAGCTACGGATGATTTCCCCCGGTGCGTAGTAGCGAAGACGCACCGGGCCGGCTCTAAGTGGAATGAAAATTCAAACTCAGAAGGCGGGGTGATTTCAAAATGAGTAGCAGCAAACATGCATCACGGTACGAATCGCGTTACGCGCATCTACCGGTCCTCGAGGAAAAGGAAGTGGGACGTCCTAAATTCGTAAACTTCCGCAAAAACCCGATCATTGCAGGTCAGTTGGAGTACCTTGTCCAGCCGATCTACGACTTTTACGGCGTAGCGGTGGCCACGCAGGTGACGAAGCAGCAGCTCTTCGCCACGGCCATCGGCACACAGTACACGCCGGCGGGCGGCGCGGCCTTCACGAAGACGGAATACCACACCAACCTTGTCCAAAATGGCATGCTCGACGCGCCGAAAAAGTTTCTGGTGAAGGCACCAGCAACAATTCTGCGCTCGGACATTGCTCCGATAGACGCGAACCTTTTCGCGGGCACCACGCAGTTTGACCTATCGATTTCCGGAAAACTCTACTGGCAATCGCTAGTGAGCAAAACCCCTGCAGGTGCTGGCGTATTCGCGGGCGGCGCTGCAGTTACCACCGCGGTGGCCACCAACCAAACGCTGATGTCTACCAGCAACGGCTGGCCAACGGCGCAAAACGTGGCGTCCATCACCGATCCCATGCCTCAGATTCCGGGCTTGGATCCGATGGAGCCGATCCTCGGCCAACTGATCGAACAGAACCAGAATTTCAGCGTGATTCTGGATCCAACGATCACTGGCGTGGCGGCTTTTACCACCATCGCGTTGCTCGCGGGCGCGGCCACTGGCGGCGTTCAGGGCTCGGGCATCAACGCCCATGTGTATTTGGAAGGCGTGCTGGCGCGCGCAGTCCTTTAATCTGTAAAGGATTTGTTTCAAAGAATGTGACTCGATCGCCATCAGATGATGGCGAGAGTGAGCATCGGCGACGAGTCAGTATTTCAAGCGGCTCCAACCCGCTTCGGAGATAGCAATGAATTCAGCTTTAGATGATCAATTCGAACGGCAGTATTTCAGCTACGTTATCGATCGCACCGTGCCGGCGAACGCCGTGCAAGATCCCAACGCGCTGCAAATTCTCTCCGACGCGGATTTCGAATGGTGGTGGACGCTCGCGAGCCGCACGTCCGGTTTGCTAAAGGTTTTGATGAAGGAACAGGCCACGGGCCGTGATTTTATCGGCACGTCGCCGCAAGCGCAAGCCGGCGGCGCCATCTTCAACGGCATCAACATCGATAATTGGGCCGGGCTCGCCACGCTTAACGGCGCATGGCCATTGGCGGTGCCGTATGTGATGCCGGCGACGCGCGTGTATTCACTTTTCTTTACGGATACCAGCGGCGCGCCCAACGTCACGGAAATAGTTTTCAGCGGTTTCAAGCTCTGGCCGCGGCCGTCTGTCCAGTAAAATGGCACGGCTGAACATCAGCAAAGAGGCGCAGATCAAGGGACTGCGCAAAGCGATCAAGAATCGCCGCACGCCGCGGCAGTTTATCCCTAGCATGAAAAAGCGGCTCGCGAAGTTGACGAGGTAGCGAATGTACGCAGGCGACGGCAAGGGCAATTCGAACGCTTCCGGAAACACCAGAGCTAGCGCTGCGAGCCGCTCAGCGTCCTTTCATCAGCCGATGAATCCCAGCAAGGATCCGAACGTCCTCGTAAACTACCTGGCGCGCATGCTGCCGCTACACAATTGGCAGCACGCCGTCTATCGCCTCGGCGAAAAACATCCGCCGGGCTTTGAAGACGGTTTTTGCCCAAGTTGGGAAGTGGGCACGGCGCTACTTCCTGCGCGGCAAACGACGCAGCTTCGTATCAACTTCCAGCGCGAATTCCATCTTTTCGGCCTCACGCAGACGTCGACGCAGGCGGGCGGCTTCCGCATGCAAATCTACGACACGAAAAAGCGCTATTACACCTGGCAAGACGTTGGCCGGCGGATCGTCGGCGATCTGGCAGAGAAACCCGGCGTGCGTCTGGCAGGCCGCGGGGTGCTGAACGTCTTGCAGTGCGGCGGCAGCGGCACGCCCTCCGTGCAGCCGTTTTTCTTGCGTGAGCCGTATTGCTTTGGCGGGCCGAATTCGCAGGCGCTGATCATTGTCCAGAATCAAGACACTGGCGGCGCGAGCAACGAATGCCAGGTGGCGCTTTTCGGCATGGTGCGACGGTTTAACTGGCCAGATTAGGAAAACGATGGGTTGCGGATGCGATACCGGTCACGATTGTGGTTGCCATTCTAATGGGATGAGCCATTATCCCGGCGGCGGGCGATCTCTCGGCGTGTATCGCAGATTCCGCGGAATGGGCGCGATGGATCCCAGCGCGGCCGCCGCGCAAGTAATCGGCTCGGATTCCCACGTAAACGCGGGAAGTAAAACGGCCATCGCCGCGGCCGCCGCCGCTGGCCACATGGTGGGCGCCGCCGGCGAAGTGGCCTACATCCCCGGTACGGTCGATTGTGCGGCCGCGCAAGGTATCCCCACCGGCGCACAGACGGATCTCAAACTGGCGCAAACATCCACAGGGCTAGCATTGACAGGGGTACAGCTCGCCGCTTCTGCCGGGATCCTCGCCGCGCCCGTGACGATGGGCGTCTCGATCGCCGTCTCGGCCATCGTGGGGCTGTTTAGCACGCTGATCAATCATCACGCACAAGCCGTGGCCAAAGAGCAGACGGTGCTCTGCTCGGCCGTCCCCGCAGCGAATAATTATCTGAATATCATCGCGCAAGCCGTCTCGAGTGGCCTCGCCACGCCGCAAGATGGTATTAGCGCGCTCGAGTCGCTGAAAGGCGATTTCCGCAGCGCGGTGGGCTCCATCTATAACGATTGCAACGCCGCTTGCGTAATGTACATGGAGCTCGAGGCGATTTGCTTGGTGATGGAAAGCCAATATCAGGACGCGATCAACGCGGCGGCCACTCCTCCTGCCCCGGCGCAAGTGGTGACGGCCGGCGGGCCTAATGTGTCTTCTCCCGCCGGTGTCGTAGCGCCGGCCAGCAGCTACGCGCCGTTCTATTCGCAGGCGACCACGCCCGGCACGCCGGTTACTCCCAACACCGTGGCGGCGCCCACCAGTTCTGTGCCTTCGTTCACCACGGCCACGCCAGTGACGGCCACAGCGGCGGCGCCGGGAGCGTCTGGCGATTGGCTCCCGATCGCCGCTTTAGTGATTGGCGGATTCTTCCTGCTGAGAGGCTTATAAACCATGTCGAGCATCCTTCATCTTCCGCGTAGCCGCCGCTTTAATCCGCGTGTACCGCTCGCCGGTTTGGGCGACGGCGTTACCTGCGTTGACGCGGCTGCAGACACCGCGCAAACCTACTCTGAGCCGGCAGAAGCCGGCGCAGGCAGCGACGCTTCCGATCAGCCCGATCAACCCTCGAGGATTAAAGTTGACGGAATTAACTACGTCACCTTCCCGCGTGGCATCCAAAATTGGGAAAACATCGATCAGGATAACTACGTCCTGCTCGGCGCGATCGGCACCACGGTGACGATCATTTCCTACGTGGTTCCCCCTGGCCGCAACGCCATCATCTATAAAGTGGCCAACAATTTCGTGGGCGGCGGCTGGGTCGAAGGTACGGGCGACGTAATCTGGCGCATCCTGGTGGATGGCAGCCCGCCGCCGGGTGCCGTGTCTTACGACACGCTTCTGGCTTCGCTAGGGAATCCTGCTAGCCCTACGGAGATTCCCGGCTTCCGCGTCTTCGAAAATCAGGTGCTCACGCTGGTGGCGCTAAATAATCCCGCCGGGCCGGACGGCGGCGTAGTGGTTGCCGGCCAGCGTGTGGGCGCTCGCTTCGTTGGATGGAACTACCCAACGGATATCGAGGCTTCGGACATTTGGCTCTGATGAAAGTAAAAGCGCCATTCATGGGCAAGCGAAACCCCAAGGGATCGCTTGTGATCGCGGTACGGATAGGCACGGCGCACATGGTCGATGGTCGAACGTTAGGGAGATTCGATGTGTGCCTAGTGATCAAAAAGGATGGCACTCATGTCCAAACCTAAGCTAATTCTCTCCACGCTTTTCTTATTGTTAGGGATGTGCTTCCCGCAAGCCGCGCGCGCGCAGTTCATCGGCGACGTTGGCCTACAAACCGCGCAGCAAGTGCTCGCCTCGAGTACCACCTGCAGCGGCGGCCCGCAAACCTTTCCCGTAGCTAACCTCGGGCAAATTTCGCATCAGGCTTCGGCGCTGTCCACAGCGGCTTCTTTTGTGATGGAAATAGACGGACAAGACGCCGTGGCCACCTACCGGATGTCAAATCCGCAAATTTCTTTTCCCAATGCACTCGCCGGCGGCACCAGCTATATCGTGCAGGCTTCCGGCTACTACCCCAAAGTGTCCGTGGTGGTGACGTGTACCCCTGGCGCACTGTTTAATCTCAGCTACGCCGGCGCGCAATCTGCGTTTGCCGCTCTAGTGGGGCCGCCTGGCGGTACAGTGACAAACCCCGGCGGCGGGATCGCCGCCAATGTGCAAGGCGTTGTTACGCAGCAGCAGAGCGGCGGCGCGGTGCTGCCTATCATCGACGGCGGACTGCAACTCCCCGTAAACGGAAATTTTCTTACGGCCGGCATCGATAATTTCAACATTACTGGCGCGAGCGTCACCGCTGGCGCTGCTGGGACGTTTTCAATGGGCACGGTACCCACACCTACTACCAGCGGCGAATTTGCCCTGGCGTTTGAAGCCAATCAGTCCGACGCCGGCTCTGGCACGTCCATCGTTGCGCCGTGGACGTGCGCACCGTCGCTGCCCGGCGCGTGCGGCGGCGGCTCGCCGCAAATGTCTATGGCGTATCTAGCCAACGTTTCGGCGGGGCAAAGATACTTTCGCAGCTTCTCAAACGCTACGCCGGGCGGCAACGATATCGTTTCCTTTGTTCTTTTTACGTCCACCACGGGCGCGGCGGCAATCCGCCAGGACAACATCGCTGGCGGGTCTGCGGCCGTCTCTTACAGCGCGAACACGCTGGCGGGTAGCGTCAAAATAGCCGCACTGCGCTGCGCTGGCACGGTGCCTTGCGCCGTGAGTGGCGTCACGGATACGCAAGGCGGCACCTGGCTTGCTCTCACCGGCGTAACCTTTAGCGGCGCTCAGGCTAGCGGTCTTTACGTGTACGCCTCCACCACGCCGGCCACTGCCGCGGCGGATACCATCACGTTCACGCTTTCGAGCGGCACGGCGGCCGGATCGATGGCCGCCGAGATCACCGGAACTACCACATCATCTTTGACGCAGCCAGCGATCTCGATCCAAGCGGATCCCACGGGCGCGCAGGTTAGCCGGCAAGACGCGCAATTCCCCAATCAGTTTGTGTGCAGCGTCACGGTGACCACCAACACCACCACGCAATGCCAGGCACCGCCTACCACGATCAACAATGTACCTGTGCGGGCGTATGTGACGGACTTCCAGATCAACACCACGGCGGGGGGCACCACCAGCACCATCCAGCTAAAGACGGGCACGGGATCGAACTGCGGCACGGGTACAGCGAATCTTTCGGCGATCACCTATGCCGATACGGTCGTTTCGATCACCAGCGTGATCGGTATGCGCACGCCTTTATTTGCGCCATTGCAGAGCGCTGTATGTGTCACGCAGGCCGGCGCCGTGGCGGGCACGTCCGTGGTAGAAATTCATGGATTTTTTGCACCATAGGGGTTCAAACATGCGGAAGATACTTTTACTGCTCGGCATCTTTTTCATGTGCGCGCTTACCGCACGCGGCCAGGGCGGCTTCACCACCGTTACCGGCACTATCACCGGGCCGATCGATGGCATCGTATGGTCTTGCGCCACGATCTCCGCGCAACTTATCACCGCCGGCGGAGTAGCTCCCACGCTGAATGGTGGCGGGTTTACTACGTCGACGTCGCCCGTTTCTCTTGGCTGTCCTGGGTCAAATGGCTTGGCACCGGGCAGCTTTTCGATACGTCTGGCGGATAGCGGCGTAATCTCGCCGGCCACCACCACGTGGCAGTTTACCGTCAACATGGCGCCGGGCATCGCGCCGCCTGCCGGTACCGGCCCGCAGAGTTTTACGTACACTACGGCGATCAATTGCAGCACGAATACGCCGAGTGTTTGCACCGCCAATTCCATGAGCATTAGTGCGCAGCTCTCCGCGCTTGCGCCGCGGCTTTCGAATGCATCGGGCGGTACGGGCACTGGCTTCCCTGTCTCAACGTCCGTAAACGTCAACTCTGGCGGCAACATCAATGTCAACACGGGCGGGGCGATCACCATAAACTCTGGTGGCACTGAAACTGTTGGGCCGGGCGGATCCATTGTCTCCGCGGGCGGTGTGTTAGGGCCGGAAGGAAGTACGATCAGTCCTTTAGGTTACGGCTATAAGCCTGATGTGAAAGTGTGTCTCGGCAAAGTAGCAACGATGGTGATCAATAGTGGTAGCGGGACGATCACCTGCTCGACTGGGCCATTTCTTCCTTCTGACACAGGAAAGTCTGCTCTGGCTACGGCGGGATGCTGCATCAATACGCTTTACGGTACGCCTCAAGTTTTGAATGACGCCACAGTAACTTATGTGAACGCCACAACGATCACAGTGTCACCAACTCCGATCGCTTCCTGTACTACGACTTGTATTTTAGCGTGGGGCACGGCGGGGGCGACGAACGATACGGCATTATTCGCGGCAGAAGCGGCGTGGATAGCGTCAGCTACGCCGATGAACTTCCACTTCCCCGCGGGATGGGGATTTGTCGAGCAGGGGCACTTTCACGCGGCAGGCGCGAACTGGAATGGGGGCTCGTTTACCAACCTCGGAAACGGTTTGATGGAATACGGCGGTGGCTCGATCACTGGCGAGGGGAACTCCGTTTCGATGCTCGTACCAGGATCGGGGTTTAGCTTCACAACGGGATCAGGCAACTCTTGCGGATCAGGATCAAACACTAAAGCGTGCTTCGGGGGAAACGGTTCGATAGGCGCATTGTTTTGGCGTGAGTGGGGGATCATTGGGCTGCATCAGAGTCTTACCGGGGGAAACCACTCTGTAAACTTCGTAGAGCCTGGAGCTGGTGGGAAGCTGTTAAATATGTCTTTAGCGCTATGGGGCGATGCGGATACCTCTGCGCTAGGCGTGGCTGGCGCTGGTGGGAACATAACATCGTCCAGCATCGACAATTTTGGCGGGGGCGGCGGAACATTTGCGACTACCGGAATCGTATGGCTGTATCAAAATTTCATCGGGGAGAGTAACGGCACCAGCTTTAGCGCCACTGGCGGTCCTATCATTTCCGTGGGGAATTATTTCGGACAAGTCAATTCCAGCTCTCCCATTGTCACCATGGCCACATCGGGTCTTGGTAACGCTTGGTATTCCTACGCTGATTATGTCTACGATAACATCTCGGCAAACAGCAACGTTTTTTGTCAGCTAGCGACGACGCACTGCATTTTCGAGGGCATGCAGGACGATAACACGGGCACAGCCGGCGCTTTCAATGCCTTATACTGTCCAGGAATATGCAGCATCCATAACAGTATCTTCAAAAGTCCCGCTGGCGGTTTTGCGCTTGTAACAAACGGCGGCGCTGCGGGTGGCACGATTTTTAACGAAGGCGGCAACACTATCACTGGGCCGATTTCGTCAAGCGTGATCCCCACGTGGACTTCAACCGGGACGGGCACTACACCGTGTACCCCAACGTCGGATTCCTATAGCTTCAACGAGGGCGGATCATTTACCTGCACGGCGGCAGTGGGGGCGCTTGCAACGGGCACATTTATAATGACATTCGCCGGAACGCCTTCGATAAATGGGCAACCACCTGCATGTACCTTGACGCTTAAAGATGGCACTGGCGCTTGGACGCTCCCCGTTTCTATCAAAGAGACGGCCTCGACTACGACAAGCTACACGTGGGCGTGGTTTGCTACGGCGGCACTCACTTCCACTTCCACTTACAGAGGCACGTGGTCATGTCCAAACATAAGCAGATAGCCGTCGGAGTTTTATTGATTGTACCCTGGCTGGTCTATTCTGGCTGGTGGCTGCATCAGCGCTACGCGCGGAACGAACAGCGCAAAGCGGATATCGCGGCTTATCTGCGCGGGCCGTATACGGCTCCGGTGCTTAACTTCCCCGACACACGGGAGTACCTCAAAAACTTTGTAACTGTCCAATATAAAAAGGATTTGCTCGTTCCTGTATCGGGCGTTGTCTCCATTCGCTTCCACGATCTCTATCCCGGCGAACTGAATTGGCGCGATGGCGGCTGTACGTGGATTGACAAGACACAACTCGGCGCGCTTATGACTGTGATTCCTGGTAACGCCGAGGAAAGCATTAAAGCGATTCCTGGCCACACGATCGAGTACCAATGCCATTGGAGCGCACCGAGAAAACAGCCACTCGATTATCATCCGCAAAGGGTGACGCAATGAAAAGATCGCTCGCACTCTTGCTATTCGTTTTGCCGCTGTTTTTCATTTCTTCCGATGCTCAGGTGCAATCTATCGGCCACGTGCGCTCGCCCGTCATCTACTGCTCTGGCGCAGCGAATAATTGCGTTTATCCGTATGTTCGGCCAAACACTACCGGCATCATCGTGGCGCGAATGTCCGGAGCGGGGGGAATCATTGACAGCCTTGGAGACGTTTGGACCGAGGATCAGTGCAATCCTTACGACAATGGCGATTGCATCTTTAGTACTCGATTCAATGTGCCATATCTGACGGGCAACGTTAAAATCACTTTCCCTGCAAACGAGGGTGCCGAAGTATTTCTACTGACATACGACGGCGTGTGGACTTTCGATCAAGGAAACCAGGGCAATTATGCGGAACAGAATTATCCCTTCTCCGTTTGCGCGGGTGTAGGTGATTGCCCGTACGGATGGACGGTGCCCGTTGAAGTCAACTCCGGAGAATTGCTAATCACATGGGCCTATTCGAATACGAGCGCTCAGCTTGCCCACGCTGGATTTGGTTACACCGTAGAAGCGAGTAGTGGCACATTCGCAGTGGAAGATATGTTTGCGCCAATCGACAGCGTTTATATCGGGTCGCTTGAATGGAAAAGTCTGGATGGCACGTTCCCTAATGGCCCCGGTGGAAGTCACTGGCTTATGGGCACTGCAGCGTATGAGCAACAATAATGAGAAACCTATTTTTAGTCACATCGCTTTTGTACGCAACTAGTTGCTTCGCACAGACTCCTGTTCCGATCGTCAATCCTTCTTTTGAAGGCACCGGCGGATGGACTTACGTTGAGGGCGGGACGTGGCAGCCATCACCAGGCGTTTATACTTCCTTGTGCAATGGCAAAATGATCGGTTACGCGAACAGCGGTGGCAGTATCGCGCAAGATCTCGGCGCAGCCAACACCGTGCAGGTAAACAGTGTTTACACGCTTCAAATGTGCGTTGGGCATCGGCTCGACGGCTACACGGCAAAAGCAACCATCCAGTTATTTGCTGGTAGTACTTCGTTGTGCTCTCTCACGGTGGATTCTTCCACAATCCCGGCCGGAACGATGGCACAGGAAACGCTTCCCTGCCCCGTAGGATCCACAGCGCCCGCCGGCGATCTAAACATTTTAATCTCGAGTGCCGGCACACAAACAGACGTGGATAATGTGACACTTTCTTATCAGCCCGCCGTCCCACTTGTAACGCAACCCGTCACCGTTTCGATCTCCGCGACCTACGACGACGGCTCGATCCCCACGATTCTTTCCGTAGCCGTTGCCGACGTCACGTCGCCCACCACTACCATCACGGAATTATCGCTCACGCCGAATCCCACCACCGGGCTCGCCAGCGGATCGTTTACTCTCAGCTCCACCGAAACGTATGAAGTGATCCTCTACATGGCCAGCAAACAAGTGGGGCAAACCTTCTACCAGGGGAATCTGGTGCTGGCGCTCATGCCGCAGATCAGCCAGGCGAATTTTACTCTAGTCCTGTTCAAAGCCAGCGGCGCAGTGAAGAGTTTCACGTCTGGGGCGTCGTAACGTGTGCGGAAAGCCAGTACACTCCGATGGGAGAAAGGCCGGCTGATCGTGGAGATCCACGCCGCGATCCGCGTACCCATTGAGATCGAGCCGATCACCTCGAGCGCCGTCAGCCGCATCAAACTTACCCCGCGCGAGCAGCAGACACTGATCGAACTCCTGAAAAGCAGCAGCAACAAAGAGATTGGCAGCGTGCTGAACCTTAGCGAACGCACTATCAAATTCCACGTAAGTAGCCTACTACGGAAATTCGGCTTGCGCAGCCGCATCGAGCTGGTGATGCTCTTCCCCAACGGGCTTAAAGTGGAGCCATGAACGAGCCGCCCACACTTACTGAACGAGAAACGCAGGTACGTCGCCTGATCCTTGAGGGTATGCACCACAAAGAGATCGCCGCCGAGCTCGAGCTAACGGAAAACGCCGTAAAAATCCACGCTCACACTCTTTATCAAAAGTACGGCGTCCGCGGCCGCGTGCAGCTTGTAGCCAAAATCTTTGGGGTCTTGCCATGAGGAGCGAACCTACTGGACAAAAAGGCGTCGACAAAGATTTTGTGGATCGCGCGATCGCCGCGGAGCGCACTTTGACTGATGAAAAGTTTAAATCTCGGGACAACGCCATCAAATTGCTGGCCGACGGCGTAAGCGGCCAGCGAGCGATCTATGTAGCCATCGGTTTATCGCTGCTCTCGGCCGTGCTGGCACTGGTATTGAAGTTTTTGGTCAAGTAGGAAGAGGGTTGACACAAACAGGATTTTTAACTAGAAGGATGTGATGCCCATCGTCCTATTCAGCTTCAAACAACTTGCCGACGGCGCGATCATGTTCCACGGCTTTATGCGCCCGGCCAAAGGACGCGCCGAAGCCGATCTAAAGGCGCACGCCGGCGGCTGTCCCGACTTCGGCCCCGCCTTTCGCGCAAACCAAACCATCGAATTTGCTCGCGAAGTGGAATCTCTTCCTAGCTTTGACGGAGACGCGATCGAGGAGTGGCTCGAGGAGATATTTGCATCGGATGGAGCCGACGAAGCAGAAGACGATGTGATCGACTTGGTGCCAGATGAAGAATGAGCGGCGCGTACTCCGCGGATGGCGATGGCTCAAGCATTTTCTTGGTATAGATCGGTGGATCGAAAGAAGGCACACCGTTGGGCACCGCCGCTAAACTCGCGCCACTCCATGAAGACGCTCTGAGTGCCGCGGAAGAATACGCGCTGCTCACGGGCGAAGAGATTTTCGCGGCGTCTCAGGAACGATCGAACGCTTACAACGGCCATGTGCTTGCCCACGCCATCGTGATCACACAGACGCGCACGCGCTGTTTGAGTCTTACCGTACTAGCTAAGAAACTCGGTATAGGGCGTGTCACAATGTTTCGCTACGCTAGAGGCGTACCCTGTAGCGATCTAGTTTTCCGCCGTGCGCTGCTCGATCTTGGCATTCTGCTCGAGGAAGGCGTCTCAAGATGATCAGTGATCGTGATCTTAATGTGAGACTGGAAACTTCAAGTTTAGGACTTTGTGTCTGTGGGAAACCTATCTACGCAGTCCTGTACTACGGCGCGGTGCTCCACGATCTTCCGCCGTGTGCTAAATTTATCGAACTTGAGCCGGATGAATTCTTAACCTACGTGCGCCGCTCGCGTGGGATACCTGACGCAGCCGCGGAGAGGGTCCATTGAATCTCTCCGCATCCCAGATCGCGCAATACGCCGCAGCCGCGGGCTTCTCTGGCAACGATTTAGCCACGGCCGTGGCCATCGCGATGGCCGAAAGCCAGGGCGGCAATCCGAATGCCTACTTTAGCGAGCCGCAAGACGTTCCAGGGCACTACGGTCGACTAAGCCCCAATGACGGGCTAGGATCCTACGGACTCTGGCAAATTTACCTTGCAGCCCATCCGGAATTCGCCGGCGAGAATCTTCTAGATCCACAAACCAATGCCAACGCCGCTTATTCCATCTACGCGATCGCCGGCGGCTTCACGCCGTGGAGCACGTACACACAGAATCTCTACCAGCAATACATGCCAGCGGCGCTCACCGCGGCCGCTTCCTTGTCTCCGGTACAGGCGTCGGCGGCGCCTCTAGTGCTTGACGCTGCTACGGGCCAGCCCATCGCGCCGGCAGACGTTGCGGCAATGGTGGCGGCCACGGCGCCTGAGCCGTCCCTAACAGACGTTTTGCTCTTGGGCGGCCTCGCCATCTTTGCGCTGTGGATCTACGCAGAAGCTTGACACTCACGCTTTTTAGTGGTTATCTCCTCGCATTCCCATGATCCAGCCCAATACCTACGTTTACGGTGAGACACACTCTTTCCGCCTGCTTGCCGAGTTTTCGTTATTTGAGATGAAAGTGGAAGTGCGCGACAAAACCGGGGCGCACGCAATCTCTGAAATAGAGATAATCAAGTTGAAAGAGTTTAAGATTTTCGGTGCAACCTGGGTAAACTTCTGGCAGCGTCAGGAATCCGACGAACGCGGGCCGTACATAGCCGTCGGGCTGAAAATGAAATGACTGACACCGAACTCATGCAGCAAATTAAAGTGAAGTGGGGAGCGGCGATCGCGGAAGCCTGCAGTACCTCGAGTGTGCCGGCGGCGTTTCTGGCGGCGCTGATTGCGAATGAGACGGGCGGTAACTCCGATGCCAAACGATTCGAAAAGAATGTGCTATCTGCTCTCTGGGAAGTACTTCTGGGACGAAAAGCGGCTTACGGCAGCGTCACAACACGGAATTTGGTCGCCTACGTCGCGGGCCTTTCTACTCCTCCCGTCAACGTCCCATCCAATCTACCGGCTGACGCCTTCCAGCGTGTTGACGCTCTGGCGACAAGCTGGGGACTTACCCAGATAATGGGATATCAAATCCTAGCCGGCGGCGCACCGGTAAAAACGATCGCCGGCTTACAAGATCCCGCAATGCACCTAGCGATGGCCTTGCGCATGCTCGCGCAATTCGCGGCGCAGTTCCAGCTCGACGTGACGCGAGACTTTAGCGCGATGCTGCATTGCTGGAACGCCGGCAGCCCGAGCGCGCCCACGTTTGATCCGAACTACGTCCCCAACGCCATGCGGCGGATGGATCTGTGGGCAACATTGCCGTGATCGAATTCCTGCAAATGCTGGACGCCGCCGCTTCAAGCGTTGCCGCCGACGTCGCTTTTGGTTTACTCGTTCTGGTATCGTTTGGGATGTTGATCCTCTGGATCTTGTTTTTCCTGCTGGCGGTGCGCGGCGTTTGGCGTTTCCTTACTCGACACACTTGGAACGATGTAGTATCTTCCACGGCAAAGAAGGTACTTAGATGACTTACGTATCTACCGGCGAAGAGTGGTTTACTTTCGGATGGCCGCACGCGCTGATTCTCGGCTTGCTCACCTTGATCTATTTGCTGCTTACTTTCGCGAATAAACTGCCGAGCATGGCCAGTTTCAAGGATTTTGCTGACACGATCAATTCCGCCGGCGGGCACATCATCATCCTCACTCTCTTCTCCGCGTGGTTTTTTGTGGCGGCGATGCGGCTGATTTTCCACATCATGGCCATGCCCGAGGAACTGATCACCAAACAAAACGCGATCATCATGGCCGGCGTTGGTTTTGTGACTGGTACGGCGTTTGGCGGCGCTTGGGGCGCACTGCTCAAAACCATGAGCGGCGTCAAAGCCAACGGCGTTATTTCTCCATCGGAGCCACCGCCGCCGCCCGACATTCCCGCCGGCCCCACAGCCGCGCCAGCGAATCCCCCATCTCCTGGCGCGGCCCCTTTACCGTGAACCGCCCGAATCAAGTATTGTTGAGTTTAGTGCTCGCCGCACTGTTTGGCACTTTTTTTGGATTCGCGATGTGGTTCCACCAAGAAAAACCGCTGATCCACGCCGCTTTGTGGAATTTCTCTTCCTCGAGCTACGACGTAAAGATGAATTCGGCCAGGGAACTCCAAGAGACGAATAAAGTCCTGGCCGACGCGCACGACTTACTCGCTCATACAGATATCACTCTGAACGGCCCGAAAGGACACCTCGGCCTCATCCCGCAAGCCACCGTCCTGGTGCAGAAGGCGCAACCGGCGATGGACAACCTCACCGCCGCCACGAAACATCTGGACGAAGCGATCCAGCACACAGACGCCGCCATAGGGGGGTTAAACGCGCTGCTGGCTTCGGGCACGGCTACGATGGGCGAAGTACAGGCATCGCTAGCGCGCGTGAACGCTTTGATTGTGGCGCTGCAGGGGCAGGTTTCGGATCCGTCGATTAAAACGGCGCTTGACAACCTGTCCGTTTCGGCGAAAGCTATGGCCGATGGTATGCAGCAGCTCGCCGCGGCGTCCACAGACGTTCGCCAGATCGCCGACAAAGCCAGGGAAACGTATCTAAAGCCGGTGAATCTCTGGTGGGGGCTTGTAAAGGAATTGCTTCCCCTAGCGGGGAGTGCCGCACAAGTGGTGAAATAATTATGGAACCAAAACAGGCGGCCTTCGAAGGATGGGCGATTGTCGAGATTTTTGGCCATCAAAAGGCGATCGGCTTTGTAACGACGGAAGCCTACGGATCGGCTTGCCTTTTTCGCGTGGACACTCCAGAACTACCGGAGCGCGAATACACATTGCCGCGGCCAGCTTATACGGGCACACCAGAGAATCCGGAGGATCGCGAATGGACACGCGCCGGCGCAAAAGTTAAGCGGATGGCAAGTCCTGCGGCTTCGCAACTCCTCGGTCCTGGTAGCATTTACCGGCTGATTCCCTGTACGGAAGCGGTGGCGCGTGAAGCGATCGAGGAACTGATCGCACGCCCCCTAATCCTGCTCGAGCCGGCACCAAAGGCCGAGCCACTCCAAGTTACCTGGCCAGCAGTCAGAGAAGAGGAAGAAACGGCCGTCGAGGAAGAAATTTAGCGACATTTTTTTAAACGACAGAGCGAACGGGCCGGCTTGACTAGACCACTAGCAGCCGCCCTAGTAGCAGAAAAGAGAAAAACATGAGTTTTTTTGGAAACTTGAAAACGTTCTTTGAAGCGGTGGGAAAGAAGCTCGAGCAATTCTTCGGCAGTAGCACTGTAGAGCAGAAAGTGCAGGGCGCTCTGACTTTGGTGGGCGCGGCGATCGTAACGGTCTCGGGGATGATTGCCGGGCCGGCGGCGTCCGCAGCCGTATCTGGACTCCTCAAGATGATCCAGACGGACTATGCAACGATTTGCGCTGTGGTGCAGCAAGGCACGCCCCCTGCAGGGAGTACCCTGGCAGCCACCGCCGCGGCTGCTACCGCCAGCCTCAAAGCAAATCTAACAGCTTTGCTCACAGACGCCGATGTAAAGAACCACACCAGCTTCACGAACATTCAAGCAGAAGTCACAACTATCTTGAATGAACTGGAAGCGATCGAAGCGTCTTTCATTCCGCCGGCCACTGTGGCACCTGCCACGCCCGCGGCGTAAATTCATTTCCCTAAAATGCGCGCCGTCAATCCGTAGGTAGGCTACTACGGACGCGGCGCGCCGGTTTTTTGTGGTAGACTTGCCGCCACTGCATTGCAAATCAAGACGGGCGATTCGCCTTCGGTGGTACGACCATCGCGATCGTCCGTTTTTACTTTTTGGGGTAGTTAACTAGGCCGTAGATCGTGGTGTGGTGTTTGCTAAGCACTCGGCCAATGTAGGGGTAAGAGTAGCCACAATCCCTTGCTTGTTTTGCGAAGTCTCGCCGCGCTTCTACGAACTCCCGCAAGACGCTTCGGGATTTAAGATCCTCGACTTTCAAACCGTGAGTTTCTGACACTTTCTCTAGCAGCTCGAGCAACGGGTGTAGGTGCTTTGGGGGCAATTGCGCGGCCACGCGCTTATGCCGGCTGATGCGGGCCGTGATCGCCGCCTGGCAGGAAATGCAGCAACCCTGGAAGAGACAGAGAACTTCTGAAAGCGGGATGTAGGTTTCTTCCACTATTTAATTTCCTTGCCGTAGCACTGCTGGCCGTCCCTAACCTTCCTAGTCCACGTTCTACACACGGTGCATTCGTAAATGATTCCTATGCACGTTTTGGTAGGCTTCCAGTGATGCCGCAGAATAGAGGATGACTTATTCGACGCTTTTAACTGGCGAGTCATGGCTTTTTGAATGGAAAGGGTTTGCAATTCGGCTGGCTGATAGGGGCGCTTTCGGTGAGTACAGCGCGGGCGCTACGTTCGAAAGCGGCGTCCATCAGATCGAGATACCGCCGTTTCCAGTGGCTCGAGCGCAGAAAGAAAAACCACGCAATGCCCGAAAGAATCCCAATCAGAAAAATCGCTAGATCCGTCATATATGTAATCCTTTCAGCGTTCAATGAGTCTTTGCTGCCCCGTTTCTCGTTCTAGGCGCGCTCGGCGATTTGCTAAATGGTGCGCCACATCGATTCGCAGATGACACCGATTGCAGGCGTGGATCAGATGCTCTAAGTTTCCACATTTTGGATTGCACTTGCACAGATGGGCAGTTGTCAGCACCACTCGCCCTTTAGCAAACTTGGCGGGCTGGCCGTTACGCTCAATGCACCGCCGCGGGCCGCCTGTGAAGCGGTGAAGCCCGCACTGTCCGGTACATTCGCAGCGATCCCCAGAGCGCGCTCGAATGGCTGGAACAATTTCTGTCTTCCAGTTTTTCGGATAGCGTTTTGCATCGAATCCCATAAATCCTTTCAGGCGGGGGGAATGGGTACCCTGGTGGCGCCAGAGTAAGCGGTAAGTGGATTTTCTCCCCGCCTGAACTCGTTAGACTCCTAAACTCAAGAGCCGAATCTCTTCAATTCGTTTGACTTCCGCGACCGTCCAGTTTCCGCCGCTGCCGGTGTGGCCGCTCACTTTGTCAAAGAAGCTGATCAGATCCCGCAGCGCTTCGACATAGACGGCGTTATCATGCGCCGCGGCGGCTACAGACTTCTCTAACGCCTCAACTTGCATGTGCGCGTTAGCGTCGTTCAGCACATCACTGATCATCCGCCTACGTCTTATCGGTTTACTCATGACGGCTTCCAGATTGGAGATTTAGGCGGCGGTGGCTCTTGGGGCTCGGCGGCGGGCTTATCTGGCCGAATGATTTCGATGTGGAGCAGTACAGCGCACCAGGGGCACGCGATCGAAGGAATGATCAGATTCCCCACTTGATAGGGATACAGCACCACGATCTGCATATCTTTATCGCAGTACGGGCATTTCGGCGGCCGCGGCTCTACCGCTTGGGCGCCTGCTGGGATGCTCATTCGACGCCCCCTCCCATCGCTTGGATCTCACGTTTGAGGATATTAAAATCCTCTGTCACTTGCTCGCTTGATAGATTCTCTCTTGTGGCCACCGCTATAAAAAGCCGGTAGATCGCCTCAAGCACTCTGCACAAATCCTTGTCTCTCATACGCCCCCTAACTCGCGGACACTCATGGATCGCGAAACCTTTCCTTTTTGAGATACAGCCGAAACTGCTCGATAAATATCCAGACTCCAACTGTCATCC
>Ga0210394_10001650_pt1 | contig 34404 bp, 34 predicted proteins | sample IncBWC12MmetaG_FD_160121 | JGI IMG/M metagenome (GOLD analysis project Ga0210394, IMG submission 160121) | Forest soil microbial communities from Barre Woods Harvard Forest LTER site, Petersham, Massachusetts, United States - Inc-BW-C-12-M | ecosystem: Environmental > Terrestrial > Soil >... | reverse complement strand
TAGCCCGCCGCGTGATTCGAAACGAAGCTCAAGGCAACTCAAAGCGGGCCAGCAAGGCCGGCGGCAGATAGACCGCGCGGCCGCTTTCCACTGGCGCGCGAACCCCGTAAATTCAGAGTGATGATCTCGCCGATTTCCGCTTTGGGTCGTCAAGGACACGACAGTCCGAAGCCCCGAGAACCTTAGCCGCAGAGTATGAAGCCGATCGGATGAACGGAAGCCTCCTCGATGCCAGCAGCGCTTGGCCCGCTTTGCCGTACGGCGAGTGGCGGGAAACCTGCACGGCGCTGCATATCTGGTCGCAGATCGTCGGCAAGTATCGCCTTGCCCATACGCCTTGGGTCAACCATTCCTGGCATGCCACCCTCTACGTGACGCCCCGGGGGTTGACGACAGGCCCTGTGCCCGATGGCGACAAGCTCATCACCCTGGCTTTCGATTTCTACGATCACACTCTGGTCGGCGAATCTGCGGACGCGCGCGAAAGCATCTCGCTCGACGCCATGAGCGTGGCCGATTTTCTGGACCGCACGGCTGTCATGGTCACATCGCTCGGCGGACACTTTGATATTTATGGAACTCCGAATGAGATGGAGGACGCTGTGCCCTTCGATCAGGACAAAGCGGTCAGGCCTTATGACAGGCATGCCGTGCAACGGTTCCATCAAGCTCTGATGCGCATCGATCGGGTGTTTTCGCGTTTTCGCACCAGTTTTCTTGGCAAGGTGTCGCCAGTACATTTGTTCTGGGGCTCATTCGACCTTGCCATCACGCGATTCTCCGGCCGGCCTGCGCCGTTGCATCCGGGCGGAATCCAGGGCCTGCCCGACGCGGTGACGCGTGAGGCCTACAGCCATGAGGTCTCCTCGGCGGGATTTTGGCCGGGCGGCGGAGGCGTCGACGAGGCAATGTTTTATTCTTACGCCTACCCCACTCCGGACGGCTTTGCGGATCGTCCGGTTTCGCCTGCGGCCGCTTGGTTCGATCAAGGCTTGGGTGAGTTTCTGCTGCCCTACGAGGCGGTGCGGACCAGTGAGAATCCCGAAGCCGAGCTTATGCGTTTTCTGCAGTCAACCTACGCGGCCGCGGCGGATGCGGCGAAGTGGGATCGTCCAGCTCTCGAATGCCTGACAGGTATTCCACGGGTGCCGCGATCAATTGCGCAAGGTTAGACGGACGACGCCAGAGGCAAAGCCCGAGATCGCTGAGGTGCCTTGCAGGACGCCTCCGGGTCTATTCCAGTTCGCGCTGGCGCTCGCGATAGGCTCTGGTCTTGATGCGGTTGCCGCACAAAGTAGACATGCACCAGCGCCGCGTTGCCGGCTTGGAGCGATCGAAGAACACCCGCCGGCACTCTTCCGCCGCGCACGTCTTCAGCCGATCCAACGATCCGTCGCGGGCGCCGTCATAGAGTTCGGCTGCAAGCGTGGACAATCCTGCAAGCGCATCGTCGCGAAGGGGCCGTAGCGCCGCGTCGCCGCCGAGTTCGGCGCGAAACGGGAAGGAGGCTATCGCCGCGTTCAATGCGCGCGTTGCGTTCCCGCTCTTCCGTTCCGCCGGATCGCGCTGCAAGTAATCCCGCAGGCTCGAGCGCAAACCGAGCGCGGTCTCGAACATCGCCGGCGTGATTTTCGCGCCCGGCCGCGCAAGCTTGCGCTGTGCCATCCAGGCGGCGAGATCACCCGCGCTTTTCAGCTCATCGTCTTGCCGGTGCGGCACGCCGTGATGGGTGAAATGCCGCACGTCGAGCGTGTTGGCGAAATCGTAGAGATTGGCCAGCGCATCCGGAACCTGGAACTGTCGCGACTGCTTCGACATGTAACACCATTAAATCATTTTTACTGGTTATTTGCAATAGACACCTGTATAAGACGTTTGATGGTGTGGCATGGAACAGGAGTCCGTCATGAACCTTCGAATGCCCGGCGCAAAGCCGCGCGTCTTCTACGGCTGGTGGGTGGTCGCGGCCGCCTTCGCCATCATGTTCCTGGGTTTCGGCAGCGCCTACACCTTCAGCGCGTTCCTCGATCAGCTTCAGCGCGACTTCGGCGCCTCGCGCGGCTCGGTATCGCTGGTGTTCTCGCTGGCCGGCTTTTTGTATTTGGGGCTCGGCGTCGTCAGCGGTCCGCTGGCCGACCGCTTTGGCTCGCGTCCGTTCGCGGTGATCGGCATGGTCCTGCTGGGCGTCGGGCTCGCGCTTGCCAGCGTGGCGCGGAACCTGATCGAGGTCTATGCGGCCTATAGCCTGGGTGTCGGGCTTGGCCTGGGTTGCGCTTATGTGCCTGCGATCGGAGCCGTGCAGCGCTGGTTCGTGCGCCGCCGCGGCTTTGCCTCCGGGCTGGCGGTCGCTGGCATCGGGCTCGGCACGCTGGTGATGCCGCCGCTGGCCTCGCTCCTGATCGATGCTCTCGGCTGGCGCGGCGCTTATCTCGTGCTCGGCGCGGTGGCGCTGCTGTTCGGCGGCGGGATGGCGCTGTTGATCGAGAATGATCCGCGTGGCCGTGGCCTCAATCCCGATGGGGATGAGCAGGCGGGGCAAACGGCGCAAGCGGGCGGTGCTTCGGTTCGCGATGCGATCCGCTCGGGGCGCTTCATCAGCCTTTATGCGGCCTGCTTGATCTGCTCATTCGGCGTGTTCGTGCCTTTCGTGCATCTGGTGCCTTTTGCCCGGGATCACGGCATCGCCGCTTCGATGGCCGCCTTGTTGCTCGGGGTGATCGGAATCGGCAGCACCGCCGGCCGCTTCTTCCTCGGAACGATCGCCGACCGAATGGGTCGCGAGCGTTCGCTGCTGATGATGTTTGTCGGCATGGCGGCATCGTTTTCGATCTGGGCGTTTTCGGCCAACGCCTGGTCCCTGGCCGTCTTCGCGTTCGTCTACGGCGTGTTCTATGGCGGCTGGGTGGCCGTGCTTCCCGCGGTCGTGATGGATTATTTCGGCGGACGCAATGTCTCCGGCATCATCGGCGTGCTCTACACCAGCGCCGCCATCGGCACGCTGATCGGCCCGAGCGCCGCCGGGTTCGCTTTCGACCTCAGCCACAGTTACGAGTTGCCGATCATCGCGAGTGCCGCGACCAATGTCGTGGCCGCCGTCATCGTGGCCTTGATGCCCCGCGCGGCATCGCAGCCCGCAACGCGGCTGTGCCGGGTTTGACCGCCATCGCCGTGCGAACGCGAGCAGCGGCCGGTCGTCAAGCTTGTGGCTTGTGCGAGACCTGATTAGCCGCTGCGCTTCGCAGGCATTCGCGGCACAGGCAATCCTCGCCGTCGAGCGGCATCGGCAGCCGCACGTCTTCTTCGGCGCACCAGCATGGTCCCGAGCGCGCGCAGGTGAATTCCGTTCCGCACCGGGAACAGATGACGCGGCGGGAGGGGAGCGATTCCAAACGATTTGTCATGAACGGTACCGAAACCTGCCTGCGTTTTTCATGTGCTGTTCATCGCCAGTGCTGCCGCTCGCTTACTTAGCCTTTCTTCGGCGACCAGCCGTAGGCTTTGGCGCAGGCGCCGCCCATCAGCATCGCCCGCTCGGTGTCGCTCAGCCGATCGGTCCTGACGAAGGGTTGGACGGCCTGCTCATAGTTGACGACTGCAAACGCGCGCGTCCAGTCGGTGCCCCACAGGCAGCGATCGAAACCCCAGGCATCGAACACGCGGGCGAGCGGGTCCCAGATATCCGGGAAAGGATAAGGCTGGCGCGACAGCGTGCAGGCGCCGCTGACCTTGATCACGACGTTCTTCCGTTTCGCAAGATCCAGCACCTTCGGCAGATCGGCCCAGGGCTCTGGCGGCGCGGGCGGCACGCGCGGCTGCAAAATGCCGAGATGGTCGAGGATGAAGCGCGTGTCGGGATGACGATCGATCAGCGCCGTGCCCGCTTCCAGATTGTCCCAGCACAGCAGGTTGACCGGAAAGTCGTAGCGGACGGCCGCGCGCGCGATCCGGTCGAGACCCGGGTCATCAGGCGCGCGCTTATTCTCTCTTGTCATCATGATGCGGATTCCAACCGCGCCCGGCGTCTTCTTCCAATCGGCGACGACGTCGGCCACGTTGGGATCGTCGGGGTTGACCGGCTTGACGATGGCGAGCCGGGCTGGATGGGCGCGTTGCACCTCGGCCGCGTAGCTCGCGTCATACTGATACATGGAAAAGGCCGAGATGAAGATCGCGCCGTCGACGCCGACCTTGTCCATCGCCGCCACCATCTCGTCACCCGTGACATGATCGGGCCAGTTCGGTACGCTGTGCCAGGGCCGCTTCGGCGTGTTGGCCTCATAGGCGTGGACCTGGGAATCGATAATCGGCATCGGCGCGCTCCTCCCTGTTTTGCGCCAAGTTTTGACGCTGCGGGAGGTTATGTCCAGAGCATAGGGCCGCCGCGCATTGGGGTGCCGACGTCATGCATAGCAGCGGTCAAACCCGCCGGATGGCCTCAGTACTTGGAAGTTCAGTACTTGGACGTTTTTCGATCGGGATCATCCGCATATGGAGGCGGCCATATCTTGCATTCGAAGCTGCGGCCGCTGCCCGGGCAGACCTCCCCTGATACAACGGGCGGCCTCGCAGCCGGGCGCGGCCCGCCGATAAACCAGGGATGGTTTAAGCCAGATCGCCAGTGCTTTCGATGCTTCTTGATATGGCCGCTGCTCGCCTCGGCCTTCGTCGGCGCGACGGGCGGAACCGCTACCAGCGCGGTTGCGCATATCGCCAGGGTCGAAAGCCGGATCGCAAGTTTGCTCATGCGTCGCCTCCTGGGGATCCCACATAGTGAAACCTCCGCCGGCTCGGTTTATTCATCTCTCAAAAAGATTAAGGGCGGATTCCCTCCGGCACTGCTCGAGCTGTTCGACGCGCATTGCGCCCGCAATCGCGCCTCGCCACCTGCGGCCGTGCCGCAAGCCACGCGAACGCCATCTCGCGCATCGCCTGGCACGCGGGAATCAACTTGTGTCGGGACAAAAAAGTGCGGCCCCGGTCAGACGCGGCGACTGACGGGGACCGCTGGGGGCGCGTGATCTTCGACGGGGGGCCTGATCAGACGCAGGGCAAGCCTAGTCCGGCATTGTAACGCAGCCATGACAGGGACATTTATCCACAGGCGGTGCAAAATAGCGGCGGCTTCAGACGGTCGGTCACGGGCGGTGGGAAGCGTCAAAACACCTTGCGGTAGACCACGAAGCCGGAGTGTTCCGCGACCTTGTTGTAGAGCTCTTGCGCGGTGTGGTTGGTCTGATGCGTTTGCCAGTACACGCGCGGCGCTCCGGCCTGTTTCGCCTGCGCATAAACTTCCTGGATGAGCGCTCTGCCGACGCCTTTGCCGCGTACGGCAGCATCGGTGAAGAGATCCTGCAAGTAACAGACGGGGGCAATCGCAGTCGTAGAGCGGTGGAACAGATAGTGCGTGAGCCCCAATAACCGGCCGCCGCTTTCGGCAACCAGCGCATGGACGGGCTCATACGCATCGAAGAAGCGCGCCCATGTCATGCGGGTGATGTCGCCGTCAAGCGCGGTCGCGCCCGAGCGGCCATAGAATGCGTTCTAGCCGTCCCACAGCGGCAGCCATCGGTCGTAATCGTGCCGGGTCACCACGCGGATCAGAAGATTGTCGGACATTATTCGGTTCGATGAGGGGGCCGGATCGGTCGAATTTCCCTCTTAGGCGGCGAGGCGGCGCGGGTCAATCTGGTTTGCCGCCCTCTCATTCGGCCGCGCGCAAGTCCTCGTGAGAAGCACGAAGGCGATTTCGGCGCATCAGGCGGTAATATTCCGCATAGGCCGGGTCGTCGGTATGACGAACGAGTTCGGTGACGGGCGTATAGCTCAGCATGCGGCCGCCATCGGGCAACGCCGTGCAGGAGAAACGCAGCACCTGACCGTCGCGCAGATTGATGTTGATGGGCGTGGAGTCGCCACTGCGCATCATCTCCGTGCGGCGGGCGATGAACGCGCTCAGCTCTTCTTCCGGCATTTCCCAGGCGCCGGTGTCGCGGCCGTGATACATCAATGCGATGAACGGCGGCTTGCTGTCGGCCTTTTCATCGGATAGCGAGAAATACTGGCGAAAGGCGCGGTTGATGAATTCGGCGCGCGTGTCGGAGTCAAGAAGCACGATGCCGATGTCGACCTGGTCAAGCGCCGCCGACAACCGTTCCGCGGTGACGTGGTGCCGTCGCTCCCAGGCAAGCGTGTCGATCAATCTCTTGCGCAGCAGGCCGGTGATGATCGCGGTGCCGAACACCGCCAGCGCCAGCATCGATAAGTGGGCCAGGTTCGAGGTGTCGGGGCCAAGCGTTGCGCTGTGGGCCGAGAAAATCAGGGCGGAGGAGGCGAGCGCAATGGCCGCGCTGGCCAGGCTCGAGCGAAGGCCGGAGAGCGATCCGGCCAGTGCCACGATGCAGACGAACAGCGGCGCGGGACTGGGGACGGCAAGCAAGAGGCGATCGATGGCGAGCGCCATCAATGCGGTTGCTGCGGTGAGGGCCGGTCCAAAGATGGCGCGCCAGTCGAGTCTCAAATACATGCCACTCGTCTCGTTTGCACACGAGAATAAGGCAGGCAGTTTGATGGAAAGTTGCGCGTCGTGAGCTGGTTTCGCGCCCTAACCTTAAGAAGCCGTTGACCGCTTCAGCGCAACTGTTCGGGCTTTTTGCGCCGAGCGATGCAAGGCGAGCCGGGAACCGGCGCTTGGACCGAAAGGTTAGGCCGAAAGGTTGGCCGCAGGCGATCTGGCCCAACCATGATTTCGATGTTGAAACCCTGAAAGGATGTCCATGCCAACCGTGCCGCCGGCAATCCTGCCTGTCCTGATGCTGTTTGGATCCAATATCTTCATGACCTTCGCATGGTACGGCCACCTGAAATACAGGGAGAGCTGGCTTCCTCTGGCGATCATGGTCAGCTGGGGGATTGCCTTCTTCGAATACTGGCTGGCGGTGCCCGCCAATCGCTGGGGCAGCGCGGTCTATAGCGCCGCGCAGCTCAAGACCATGCAGGAGGTGATCACCCTGATCGTGTTCGCCGGCTTCTCGGTCTTGTACCTGAAGCAGCCGCTGGGCTGGAACCACGGGCTGGGATTTGGACTGATCGCGGCCGGCGCGTTCTTCATCTTTCACGAATGGTCGTAGGACGACATCTTGTGGTCTGGGAACGGCGCGTCTTCGCCGCGGGTTCCCGCGGCGATCAGGAACGACATCGCCAGAATGATTGCCGCCACGAGTGCCGCCGTGACCAGTGCGGTAGGTGTCTTCATCGTCATCCGATCGCGATGCGGATCATCGCGTGTGGTCGCCGCGAACGCGCGCGAAAACCATATTGGCTTTGTGAAAATGATTTGTCGGCTAAACCGGGATGGCTATGCCTGCGCCGATCTTGTTCGATAGCACCGTGAGGGTGACCATCAGGCACAGCGACAGCGAGGCGATCGCCAGCGACGCCGCCACCGCGTCCCTCAATCGGGGCGATGCGACGGCCGCGGCCGGGCTGGTAAAGCCTGCTGCAACTGCAGACCGGGTCATGGTCCAAATCCTCGAAATTCAATACGGGCCAATCGCCCGCAGCCACCGGCGGGCGAATCACCCGCACATGCGTTTTGTGACAATTTTCGTCGGCGAGATTGCGGCGGGGACCCACTCGAAAATGGCGAAATCGGGGCAACTGGGCTTTTATGCCCGTTATCCCCGCAATCCGTCCCCGGTTTCCACGCTCACGCCTGTGCCACCATGCCCGACGTCGTCTCGGCGGGCTGCCAGTCCATCGGCACGAAGCCGGGGATTTGTTCGACGCGCCTCAGCCAGGTGCGAATCGCCGGAAAGGTCGAGAGGTCATAGTCGCATTGCTCGGCGACATGGGTGTAGCCGTAGAGCGCGATGTCGGCGACCGTGAACTGGCCCGCGGCGAAATGGTCGTGGGTCTTGAGGTGATTTTCCATCACCTGAAGCGCCGCATAGCCGCGCTCCATCCAGTCTTCCAGCGCGTGGGTTTGCAGATCGCGGCCGCCCTTGACCAGCGCGAGCCAGAAGTAGGCGGCACCGATGTTCGGCTCCAGCGCGTGCTGTTCGAAGAACATCCATTGCAGCGCCTCGGCGCGCTCGACGCGCGACTCCGGCGCGAGCGGCGTGCCGCCGGCGACGTACCAGAGGATGGCGTTGGACTCCGCAAGGTAGCGGCCCTCGTCAACCTCGAGCAGCGGAACCTGTCCGGATGGATTCTTCGAAAGAAAATCCGGCGTGCGGCTTTCGCCGCGCAGAATGTCGATCTCGATCGAGCGATAGGGCATGTTGAGCAGGGCGAGCGCAAGGCGGACCTTGTAGCTGTTGCCCGAGCGCTGCATGGAATAGAGTTTGTACATATCGAGATGGTTCGGCCTTTGTGAGAACGGGCGCCTTGTGTCGCGACACGATGCGAATGTCAGAACTCGGACACTGGTGCGGTGGATTTGACATTCGCTCGAGTGTCACCGCAAGTTCTCGATAGCGAATGTCAAATCCAAAACCGAACTGGAATCCTATATTTGCTAGTGTCCCTTTGGTTCTAACATTCGCCAACGAAACCGCCGCGACAGGATACGAATGTCAGAACGCCGACACTACTCCTCCCGCAACTTGGCCAAACAATGATGCCGATGCGGATGGCTCGCAAGGGTTGAACCTGGAAAAGGTCAAAAACCTCTACCGCACTGCAACGACGAAGAAGGTCATGCCAGCGGCGAAGCGCCGCAAGGGCCATTCACGCTCACGCGACTGAAGGCTCACCCGCTGTAACGCCGCTGCGGTCGGCGGAGCGGGCCGCCAAATCATCGGCGGCCGTAGCGTCAGCCCCGAAGTATCGCGCCGCTGCGATCCAGCAGAGGGCGGCGATCAAGACGCCCGCAATCACGTCGACGACGTAATGGCTTCCATAGGCGGGTGTTGAGACCAGCATCAGGCCGTTAAGCGCAAGCGCCGCCCACTTGATGCCCCTGGTGCGCCACAGTGCTGCTGCGAACAGAATGCCGAGCGCGGCATGCAGGCTCGGAAATGTGATGATGCCCTCGGAGTTCATTCCGTGGATCGTATGAAACGTGCCGTCGCGAAGTCCGAGAAAGACCGGCCAGCTTGTCGATGACGTCGGCAGGAAGCCATTGGCCATCGCCGGGTCAAGATCGAACAATACCCAGGGACCGACGGCCGGTAACAAGGCGGAGATGGCGATCGTGATCAGCGTGGTGCCGATAAATGCAACGACAAACGTAGTGAGCCGGGCGAATTGGCCGGCGACCCCGAGCGCGAACACGGTCGTCACCGTCTGAACCGCAAAGCTGGAATAGGCGAGCAACAACACCAGACGCAGCCTCGGCCTCGCCGCGATGAACTGCATCATCGAACTCCAGTCGAGGTGCAGCCATTGACGGTCCCAGGAATCGAAGAGGGCATCCTGCAACGGAAATCCCGCCGTCGCGGCCAGATAAGACAGCGGCGCGCCGACCGCGGCGAAAGCGATGATTTGCGAGGTGCTGGCGAGGACGGCGCCAAGCCGCGGCTCGCGGCGAACGGAGCGATAAAACCATCCGGCGGCGGCAATGAGCACGCCACACGAGACCGGCGCCAGGAAGGAGTGCCACTCGATCCGAAGCGGGGTCAAGAAGGTCGCGGCGATCATGATCAGGCCGATCAGGCCGATCGTACCCCAGATCGCGAGAGCGGCGCGCCGCAAACGATCATTGTCCGTCATAGACCCGAGACCCTCTGTTGGCACACGATCTTTCGAAAAGACCGCCTTTCACTTTCCGGATATTGCTCTAGCAACGGCGCCTTTGCAGAACGTTAATCGGAAGCGGTAGTGGACGACAAAGTATCGGCAAGACCAATGGTTTTTGCTTGCCGCTGCATGGCAACGGCCTTAAAAACAGCAAGGACGCTTCGCGCGTCTTTCAACCCAAAAATCCGGAGCTGATGATGCCCTTCCTGTCCGCTGCGCTCGACCGTGTGAAGCCGTCCGCGACGATTGCGGTGACGGATAAAGCACGCGAGCTGAAAGCGGCGGGGCGCAACGTCATCGGGCTTGGCGCGGGCGAGCCCGACTTCGACACCCCCGCCAATGTCAAGCTGGCGGCGATTCGCGCCATCGAGGCTGGCAAGACCAAATATACCGCGGTCGACGGCATTCCCGAGCTGAAGCAGGCGATCATCGCCAAGTTCGAGCGCGAGAACGGTCTTGGCTACAAGCCGAACCAGATCATCGTCGGCACCGGCGGCAAGCAGGTGCTCTACAACGCGCTGATGGCCACCATCAATCCGGGCGACGAGGTGATCATCCCCGCGCCCTACTGGGTCAGCTATCCGGAAATGGTGGCGCTGGCCGGCGGTGAACCGGTCGCCGTGGTGTGCACGGCGCAGCATGGCTTCAAGCTGCAGGCGGCCGCGCTGGAGAAGGCGATCACGCCGAAAACCAAATGGATCATTCTGAACTCGCCATCGAACCCGACTGGAGCTGCCTATACGCGTGCCGAGTTGAAGGCGATCACCGACGTGCTGGTGAAGCATCCGCAGGTCTGGGTGATGACCGACGACATGTACGAGCATCTGGTCTACGACGACTTCGTGTTCGCTACGCCTGCGCAGGTCGAGCCGAAACTCTACGAGCGCACGCTCACGGTGAACGGCGTCTCGAAGGCCTATTGCATGACCGGCTGGCGCATCGGCTATGCCGGCGGCCCGGCGCCGCTGATCAAGGCGATGGCGACCATTCAGTCGCAGTCGACCTCGAACCCGTGCTCGATCGCGCAATGGGCCGCTGTCGAGGCGCTCAACGGCCCGCAGGACTTCATTCCCGTGAACAACAAGGTCTTCAAGGAGCGGCGCGACCTCGTGGTGTCGATGCTCAACCAGGCCAGGGGCATCGAGTGTCCGCGCCCCGAAGGCGCCTTCTACGTCTATCCTTCCTGTGCCGGCACCATCGGCAAGGCTTCGCCGTCGGGCAAGGTGCTTGGCAACGACCAGGACTTCGTCACGGAGCTTCTGGAAAACGAAGGCGTCGCGGTGGTGCAGGGGTCGGCGTTCGGGCTTGGGCCGGCGTTCCGCATCTCCTACGCCACCAAAACCTCCGATCTCGAGGATGCCTGCAAGCGCATCCAGCGCTTCTGCGGCAATCTGCGCTAGGTAAATTCTCAAAGGCTTCCGGTTCGCGGTTTTGCGCGAACCGGAATTAACCTTGAGTGTGCCGCAAAATCTGGAACGGCCGCGGAAGATATGCCATAGAGATAAGGACAATCCCGCCTTGAGGCATCTTCCTCAAGACGCGCATCCTTATTATCGGCTCGCATCACATCTTTCAGTCGGAGATTTCTTCATGCGTCGTTTGATTTTCCTTGCCGGCATCGCCGCCGCCATGCTGACCACATCCTTTACCGGTGCACATGCTCAGCCGGCGGGACTCGTTCAGGTCGGCGTGCTCGAATGCCGCGGCGGGGCGAGCATCGGCTTTATCGTGGGTTCAGTCACCAATCTCGGATGTGTGCTGCGGGTCGACGGCTATCCGGAGGACCGCTACGTCGCGACCATTCGCAAGGTCGGCGTCGATCTCGGCATTACCCAGGAATCGGGGCTCGCCTGGGGCGTGTTTGCGCCTACGAAATATCTCGGACCTGGCAACCTCTCCGGCAATTATGCCGGTGCGCAGGGCAGCGCGACGGTCGGTGTCGGCGCCGGCGGTAACGTACTGGTCGGCGGTTCCAACAACTCGATCGCGTTGCAGCCGCTCAGCCTGCAGGGCCAGGTCGGCTTGAGCGTCGCCGCCGGACTTGAAAGCCTGGAACTGCGCCCGGGACGATAATTCTTCTCCCTCGCCCCGCGCTTGCGGGGCCGAGACGAGCGAAGCTCGCTCGTTGAGCATTGGGGTGAGGGGCTTCTATCCGCGAATTCGGAAAGACGAATTGACATCGTGCTTCGCCCCCCACGCGGCCCGCGAAGGCGCGGCAACCTCTCCCCGAAAAACACGGCGAGAGGTTGAAAAGATTAACGACCGCACCGCAACGATTTTCCTTCTTGCCAAAACGCGGGCGGAGGAAGAGCATACACCGTTGCCGACCCAATCAAGGGCCGAGCTCCACATGAGGAGGCGGCAATGGGACAAGACGTCAGAAGTCCCCGCGGTCCACGGTGCATCGCACTGGTGGGCCCTTTCCAAAGCGGTAAAACCACACTTCTTGAAGCAATACTGGCGCGTACAGGCGCCATCACGCGTGCCGGCAGCGTCGATGCCGGCACATCCGTTGCCGACGCGAGTTCCGAGGCGCGCCGTCACAAGATGGGTGTTGGCTTGACGGCCGTCACCACCACCTTCATGGGTGACAGTTACACTTTTATCGATTGCCCCGGCTCGATCGAATTCGCCCACGACATGCGCGCGGCGCTTCCTGCCGTCGATGCCGCCGTCGTGGTCTGCGAGGCCGACGAGAAAAAGCTTCCGCAGTTACAGATCATCCTGCGCGAGTTGGAGGATCTCGGCATTCCGCGTTTTCTGTTTCTCAACAAGATCGACCGCGCCAACAAGCGCATTCGCGAAACGCTCGCGACCTTGCAACCGGCTTCGCGCATTCCGCTGGTGCTCCGCCAGATCCCGATCTGGAACGGCGATCTGATCGCGGGCTTTGTCGATCTGGCGCTGGAGCGCGCGTTCGTCTATCGCGAGCACAAGGCGTCCGAAGTCGTAGCACTTGAGGGCGGCGACCTCGACCGCGAGAAGGAAGCCCGCTTCTCCATGCTGGAAAAGCTCGCCGATCACGACGATGCGCTGATGGAACAATTGCTCGAGGACATCCCGCCGCCGCGCGACGCCGTGTTCGACGACCTCGCCCGCGAATTGCGCGAGGGGCTGATCTGTCCGGTGTTGCTCGGCTCTGCCACGCGCGAGAACGGCGTGCTGCGTCTGATGAAGGCGCTGCGGCATGAGACGCCTGATGTGACCGAGACCGCCAAGCGGCTGGGCGCGGTTTCTTCGAAGGATGCGTTGGCCTATGTGTTCAAGACCGTGCATCTGCAACACGGCGGCAAACTCTCCTTCGCGCGTGTGCTGACCGGACGACTTGATGACAGTGCAACGGTGCATGCCTCGTCGGGCGAATCGGGGAGGGTATCGGGCATATCGGCGCTCGGCGTCGCCCAGGACAACAAGCGCGCGTCGGCTGAGGCTGGCGAGGCGGTTGCGCTCGGCAAGCTCGACACCGTCAAGACCGGCGACACCCTGTCGAGCGGCAAGACCGCGCCGCAGGCGCTGGTGCTTGTTCAACCGTCGCCGCCGGTGCTGGCAATCGCCGTTGCCGCCGCCGACCGCAAGGACGACGTCAAGCTCGGCCAGGCGCTGCTGCGGCTGAACGAGGAAGACCCGTCCTTGACCATGGTGCAAAACCCGCGCACCCACGACACCGTGCTGTGGGGGCAGGGCGAGATGCATCTGCGCGTCGCGCTCGAACGCTTACGCGAGCGGTTCGGCGTCAACGTCAAATCGCATTCGCCGGCGATCGGCTATCAGGAGACCATCCGCAAACCGATCACCCAGCGCGGACGGCACAAGAAGCAGTCCGGCGGCCATGGCCAGTTCGGCGACGTCGTGCTCGAGATCAGGCCGATGCCGCGCGGCGGCGGCTTCGAATTCCACGAAAAGGTCGTCGGCGGCGCGGTCCCTCGAAACTATATCCCGGCCGTCGAAGAAGGCGTCGTCGACGGGTTGTTGCGCGGGCCGCTCGGTTTCCCCGTCATCGACGTTCAGGTGACGCTGACCGACGGCTCCTATCACAGCGTGGATTCCTCCGACCTTGCGTTTCGGACCGCGGCGCGGGTCGGGGTGAGCGAAGCGCTGCCGCAATGCCAGCCGGTGTTGCTGGAGCCGATCCACATCGTGGATATCGTCTGTCCGACGGAAGCGACGGCCAAGATCAACGCCATCCTGTCGGGACGGCGCGGACAAATCTTGGGCTTCGACACCCGCGAGGGCTGGCCGGGATGGGATCGCGTGCGCTCGACGATGCCGGAAGCCGAGATCGGCGAATTGATCGTGGAGTTGCGGTCGGCTACGGCCGGTGCCGGCAGCTTCACGCGGCAGTTCGACCGGATGGCGGAGGTGACGGGCCGGGCCGCCGATCAGATCATCGCCGCCCATCGCGTCGCGGCCTGAGCTGAGCCAGCGTCACTCCGCGCCCAAGCGCGGCAGCGTCGGTCGCGGGGTGACGCCAACAGGCTGGCGCGGCAAAATGCGCGTCATGGACCAGTTTGATTTGTCGCGGAAGATGAGACGGCTGACGGCGTGGCTGGATACGCAAAACCAGCCGGACGGAATGGCCGGCAGACGATTCCACGGCGTGCCGTTCGCAGGCGCCTATCTGACGATCGATCCCGGGCGCCAATCGTCCTACGCGTCCGCCAATCTCAACCGCGTTCATCTGTGCGGAGCCGAGTCGGAAATGAGCGCCGACGGCGTCAGCCGTCTGATCGGCTTCTTCGCGGACCACGGTGTTGAGCGCTTTTTCGTCTGGCTCAGCCCCGGCCCCGATATGGACAAGGCGCGTGGTTTGCTCGATCAGGCCGGATTTTCGCGCGTGCACTGGACCGGCTATCCGACGCTATGGCGCGTGCGCCACACGCCGGCTCATTTCAAAACCGATCTCGAGATCCGGCAAGTTGGACCGGATGAGATTGCTGCTGCCCGCAAATCATTGGGCGAGACGCTGTGGCCGGAATATATGGCGTCGGCGGGCAAAGTCGGTTTCTTTCACTACATGGCATTCGATGGCCGCCGACCCGTCGCGATTGCCGCGCTCTGCGTCTTCGAAGACATCGGCTATCTCATGGCTGCATCCACCGTCGAGAGCGATCGCAAGCGCGGTGCACAGCAGGCGTTGATTGCCAGGAGAGCGGAGCAGGCCGAACAGCTCGGCTGCGCGATGCTCGTATCCGAAACACTTTACATGCTCGAGCATTCCTACCGGAATCTGCAGCGCGCCGGATTCGAGGAGATTTACGAGAAGGAAGTCTACGCGTGGATCACGCCCGGGTGACGTGGGAGGATACGCAGAGCCAACGATGGTTGCGCTTCCACCAGACATCGGTGTAGCGGCCCCGGCCCTGCTCGCCGTTCGGTTTGGTATAGGTTGTGAGCGCGTGAATGAACGCGAAATCGCCGCGCAGCACAATGCGCACGTCGCTTTCCGCGATGTTGGTGACCAGCGACTTCTTCGCGATCTGTTCCAGGAAACCGGCGCGGTCGACCAGCGTACCGTCCGGATTGCTGTTGAGAAAATCCGCGGCGAGGTTTTGGTCAAACCAGCGAACATCGGATTGTTCGACCGAGCGGACGTAGTTGTGGTTGAGCTCGTGCAGGGCATCAAGATCCGAGGCGATGGCGGTGTCGGCGATTGCGGTGGCGGTCGTCATGTCGATCTCCCGATGAAAATTTGAGGTCGATCATGCGTCGGAATTTGGACTCCTAAAAGAGCCAGTTTTGGTCTAAGCGCCGCTTGACGGTCACATCGAGGTTACGCCAAAACGCGCCGGCATCAGCAAGCTCGCGACGATCTTGCCGCGGAACGGTGGCTGCACGATCGGCTTGACAGCTCTAATCGGAAGATAAATTGATCTTCATGGCCGGGGCATGGCTGAAGGACGGCGTCGCTTCCGCTAGCCTACGCCCGGCCATGATGAGGGAGGTTGTTTGGTGACGAAACCCCGCGCTGCATGCCTGATCGGATGGCCGGCGGCGCATTCGCGCTCGCCGCTGATCCATCATTACTGGCTGCGCAAGCTTGGTATTGAGGGCGGCTACAATATCGAGGCGGTGCCCCCCGAGGGCTTTGCCGAATTCGTACTGCATCTGTCGACCCACGGCTTTGCCGGCGCCAACGTCACCCTTCCGCACAAGGAGCGTGCGCTGGCGCTCACAGTGCCGGATGCGCGGGCCCGCGCCGTCGGCGCAGCCAATACGTTGTGGTACGAAGGTGGCGAACTGCGCTCGACCAATACCGACATCGAAGGCTTCCTCAACCATCTCGATGCCTCCGCGAAGGGCTGGGACCAGATCGATGACGTGCTGGTGCTGGGCGCCGGCGGCTCGTCCCGCGCGGTGGTGTTCGGGTTGCTCGATCGCGGCATCAAGCGTGTGCATCTGGCGAACCGCACCATCGAGCGCGCGCTTGCGCTTGCGGATCAATTTGGTGAAGCCGTGCGTCCCGTTGCCTGGGAGGCCATCGGCGAGGTGCTGCCGCGCGCAGGACTTTTGGTCAACACCACCTCGCTCGGCATGAGCGGCCAGCCGGCGCTCAAGCTCGACGTCGGCCTGCTTTCGCCGCACGCGATCGTCGCCGACCTCGTTTACGTGCCGCTGGAAACGGCGCTGCTCAAGGCCGCGCGGCAGCGAGGATTAAGGACAGCCGACGGGCTCGGCATGCTGCTGCATCAGGCGGTGCGCGGTTTTGAGCTGTGGTTCGGCCGAAAGCCGGAAGTCACACCCGAGCTGCGCGCGTTGGTGGAAGCCGATCTCGCCAAGGTTTGAGGGAGAATGCCGGATGCTCGCAGAACGAGAGATGGCAAGGTGAAGCTTGAACACATCCCCCTCAAGGGAAGCGTTCTGCAGCTGCAACCCTTCGCGCCCGACCTCAAGGAGGAGGTTCGCGCCGCCGTGGACTGCGATCCTGAAACCTGGGCGATCATGCCGGTCAATCCGATGGGCGATGGCTTCGATCTTTACTGGTCGGCAGCCTGCGGCGCTCCGCCCGGCGAGCGAATGGCGTATGCGATCAGGCGACGCAGCGATAATCGTGTCATCGGGATGTCGACCTTCTACACTTCCCTGGTGGGTCAGGGCGGCGTCTCGATCGGAACCTCGTTCATCCATCCGTCCGTCCGCGGCGGCGCCGCCAATCCGGCGGCGAAGCTCCTGATGCTGGACCACGCCTTCAAATGTGGCGCGGTGCGCGTCAGCGTCGATACCCGCAACAAGCGCAGCCAGGCGGCGGTGGCCAAGTTGGGGGCCACCAGGGAGGGTGTGTTGCGCCGGGATCGCCTTACCTGGACGGGCTACATTCGCGATACCGTCGTGTTCTCCATCCTCGACCAGGAATGGCCGGAGCTAAAGGCCCGGCTTCAGGCGCGCGTGGAGGGTCTGATAAAAGCCGATCTCACCAAACTTTGAGCGGGAATATCATGGAACCGTCCGTGTCCACGGCTAAGGTGCCGGCCACGGAGGTCCTCATAATGTCCATTCATCGTTCGACGTTCGCCCGTCCGCTCATCGCCGCCGCGATGGTGGTTGCATCCATTCTCGCTGCTACCGCGCAACAGCCGCCGACCCCGACGCGGGTGCGCGGCACCATCGAAGCCGTCGACGGCGATGTGCTCTCCGTCAGGTCGCGCAGCGGCGAGCAGGTCAAGCTGCACATGACCTCCGATATGCGGGTGGTGGGCATCGTGCGGATATCGCTGGCCGACATCAAGCTCGGTTCCTTCATCGGCACCACCACGGTGCCGGGACCGGACGGTCGTCACGACGCCGTCGAGGTTCACGTCTTTCCCGAAGACATGCGTGGCACCGGCGAGGGGTCGCGGCCTTACGATCTCAAGCCGAATTCGACCATGACCAATGCGACCGTGGCCGAGACGGTTGCCGGCACCGACGGCCAGACCTTGATGATCAAATACAAGGATGGCGAAAAGAAAGTCACCGTCGGCCCCGACACCCCCGTGGTGACCTATGTTCCCGCCGAGCGGTCCGACCTGAAGGCGGATTCCAAGATCATCGCCTTCGTCAAGCAACTGCCTGACGGATCGTTCGAAACCAACCGCATCAGCGTCGGCCGCAACGGGCTGACCCCGCCGATGTGACGCGAAGCGTCATCCCGGGGCGATGCGGTAGCATCGAACCCGGGATCTCGATGTAGCGGGGCGTGGTCGCCCCCGTTACCGGAATAACCTCGTTCACGCGGGGTATCTTCTTAAGACCCGCAGTCCGATCTAAACCTTTGAGGGAAAAATCATGCCGAAAATCTCTTCGTGGATGCCGCGCTCGCTCATAGCTTCGCTTGCCGTCGTATCCGTGCTCGCATCAAGCGCATGGGCCCAGCAGCCGCCGGCGCCCACGCGCATTCGCGGCACCATCGATGCGGTCGATGGCAAGACGCTGAGCATCAAGACGCGCGAGGGCACCGACGTGAAGGTGAATATGACCGACGACCTCACCGTCATCGGTATCGCCAAGAGCTCGCTGTCGGAAATCAAGCAGGGCAGCTACATCGGCGTTTCGGCGATGCCGCAACCCGACGGCAGCCAGAAGGCGATCGCCATCCATATTTTCATGGAATCCCAGCGCGGTGCGGCTGAAGGCTTCAGGCCGTGGGATTTGCGGCCGAACTCCACGATGACCAACGCCACCGTCGCCCAGACCGTTGCCAGCGTTGACGGCCAGGTCATCGAGGTCAAGTACAAGGACGGCGAAAAGAAGGTTGTGGTGCCGCCGGATGCGGCGATCGTCGCATTTGCTGCCGGCGACAAGGCCGAGGTGAAGCCCGGCGCCAAGATCATCATCTTCGGTGCGAAGAAGCTGGATGACGGCTCGCTGGAGACCAACCGCATCGGCGTCGGCCGCGACGGCATCGCGCCGCCGATGTGACACGAAGTGTCATCCCGGGGCGATGCGATAGCATCGAACCTGGGATCTCGAGATTCCGGGTCTGGTGCTTGCGCACCATCCCGGAATGACGGACTACACCGCCAGCACGTGATCGTCGATCTCGGCGATGGTGTTGACGCCGCACAGCCCCATGGTCGTCAAGAGTTCGTCGCGGATGATGTCGATCGCCTTGGTGACGCCGGGCCCGCCATACGCACCGAGGCCGTGAACATAGGCGCGGCCGATCATGCAGGACTTGGCGCCATGCGCGAGCGCGCGCACCACGTCCTGGCCGGAGCGAATGCCGCCGTCGAACATGATTTCCGTCTTGTTGCCGACCGCGTCCACGATTTCCGGCAAGGCCGCGATCGAGGACGGTGCGCCGTCGAGCTGACGGCCGCCATGGTTGGAGACGACCATCGCCTGCGCGCCGGTCTTGACGGCTTCATGGGCGTCCTCGACGTCGAGAATGCCTTTCAGGACCAGCTTGCCCGGCCAGATGCTGCGGATCCATTCGACATCCTTCCAGTTCAGCGTGGTGTCGAATTGCGTTGCGATCCAGGTGCCGAGCGCGGTGATGTCGTCGGTACCCTTCAGATGACCGACGAGATTGCCGAAGGTGCGGCGCTTGCCGCGCAGCACACCGGCCACCCAGGCCGGCTTGCTGGCGAAATCGAACACTTTTGACAGCGACCATTCCGGCGGCACCGTCATGCCGTTCTTGATGTCGGCGTGACGCTGTCCGATCACCTGGAGATCGACGGTCAAGACCAGCGCGCTGCACTTGGCGGCGATGGCGCGCTCGATCAGCGCCTTGATGAAACCGCGGTCCTTCATGACGTACAATTGGAACCAGAACGGCTTGTCGACATTGCCAGCGACATCCTCGATCGAGCAGATCGACATCGTGCTCAGCGTGTAGGGAATGCCCGCGGCCTGCGCGGCGCGGCAGGCGTGAATTTCTCCGTCGCCATGCTGCATGCCGGTCAGGCCGATCGGCGCGAGGATCAGGGGAAGTGCCGCTGCTTCGCCGAGAATGGTCGTCGAGGGGTCGCGCTTCGACACGTCGACGAGGATGCGCTGGCGCAACTTGATCGCCTGCAGATCCTCGCGGTTGGCGCGCAGCGTTTCCTCGGCATAGGAACCGCGGTCGCAGTAATCGAAAAATGCCTTGGGCACCTTTCGCATATGCCGCTGCCGCAGATCCTCGATGCAAGTAATGTGTTTCATGGACGTTTTCCGGCCCCGCCGCGTACTTGTATTTCGCTCTTCGGCTGTCATCTAGCATGGCTGGGGCCACCGCAACATCGCCGCAGAGGACATTGCCATGACCGGATCGCGCGCCAAGCCCATTCGCGCCAAGCCCGCCGAGGTTAAAAGCTCGGAAAAGGCCGAGCTCGACGCGGCGCTCGACGAAGGACTGGAGGAGACCTTCCCGGCATCCGACCCGGTGAATGTCACCCAGCCGGCGCCCTCAAAAGGGGACCGTCACATCAGGCGCAAGGGCTAAAAGCCGCCAAAGCCCGGCGGGTATCTGACAATTCCCTTTATAATCAATCGCTTGTGTCAAGATGGAGGCGCTCGGCCCCGAAATGATTCATCATATTTTTTGAAGTCATTTTAGGCGCCGAAGCATTATAACCGGCTCCACGTTAGGATTAAGCGGACGTTCAAAGCTTCTCGTCGGATGGTTTGAGGAGAAGCTGGTACCGCCGATCTGGGGGACATATGAGCCGCAAATATTTCGGTACCGACGGGATTCGGGGTCTGGCCAATGGCCTGATCACCCCGGAGCTGGCGCTCAAGGTCGGTCAGGCGGCCGGTCTGGTATTTCAGCGCGGCGAGCACCGCCATCGTGTCGTGATCGGCAAGGACACCCGTCTGTCCGGCTACATGATCGAATACGCGATGGTCGCCGGCTTTACTTCCGTCGGCATGGACGTGCTGCTGCTCGGCCCGATGCCGACGCCTGCGGTTGCAATGCTGACCAAGTCGATGCGCGCCGATCTCGGCGTGATGATCTCGGCTTCCCACAACCTGTTCGAGGACAACGGCATCAAGCTGTTCGGCCCGCAAGGCTTCAAGCTGTCCGACGACGTCGAAAAGCAGATCGAACAGTTGCTCGATGAATCGCTCGACCGGCGTCTGGCGCAAAGCGCAAGTCTCGGGCGCGCGCGCCGTATCGACGGCGTCCATGACCGTTACATCGAATTCGCCAAGCGCACGCTGCCGCGCGAACTCAGCCTCGATGGCCTGCGCGTGGTGGTCGATTGCGCCAATGGCGCCGCCTACAAGGTCGTGCCGGAGGCGCTGTGGGAGCTCGGCGCCGACGTCATTTCCATCGGTGTCGAGCCGGATGGATTCAACATCAACAAGGAGTGCGGATCGACTGCGCCGGAGGCGCTGAGCCGAAAGGTGCGTGAACTGCGCGCCGACATCGGCATCGCGCTCGACGGCGACGCCGATCGGGTGATCCTCGTCGACGAGCGCGGCCATCTGGTCGACGGCGACCAGCTTCTGGCGGTGATCGCCCAAAGCTGGAAGGAAGACGGCCGGCTGTCGAAGCCCGGCATCGTCGCAACCGTGATGTCGAATCTCGGGCTCGAGCGCTTCCTCGAGGGCCAGGGCATCGAACTCGTTCGCACTCCGGTGGGCGATCGCTACGTGCTCGAGCGGATGCTGAGCGGCGGCTACAATCTCGGCGGCGAACCCTCCGGCCATATCATCTTGTCGGACTACGCCACGACCGGCGACGGTTTTGTCGCAGCGCTTCAGGTGCTCGCGGTGGTGCAAAAGCTTCGCCGTCCGGTGTCCGAGGTCTGCCGCCGTTTTACGCCGCTGCCGCAGATCCTGAAGAATGTGCGCTACCGCTCAGGCAAGCCGCTCGACGACGCCGACGTCAAGTCGGCGATTGATGCCGGCGAGAAGCGGCTCAACGGCCATGGCCGGCTGCTGGTGCGTTCTTCCGGAACCGAGCCCGTGATTCGCGTGATGGGCGAGGGTGACGATCGCATGCTGGTCGAGGAAGTCGTCGACCACATCGTCTCCGCGCTCGGCCAGGCCGCGGCCTGATTATCCACAGCTAGGGCGTTCCCCGGACGCCGCGCAGCACGTCGTTCTTTTTCGACGTGGTGCGCTGCTGATCCGGGGTCCATGTGCTCCGCCGTGGGTCCCGGCGTAGCGGAGCAGCGTTACACGCTGCACCGCGTCCGGGACACGAAGTAACGCCGGACGCATCGCAGCCATTTTCTAATGGTGGTGGTCTGCGGAATGCCGGCGGCGTAGGAGAGGGCTCCCACCATGCAGCCCAAAACCCCGCCGGAATGATTCCTTGAACAAGTCCGTCTTCGTCTCCGAGGAGACCTTGACCGAGCCGGTCATCGTTGCCGACGCAGCACCGTCGTTGACGGCGCGCGCCGCTGGACCTGCCTATATCGTGCTTGCCGGCATCAGCTTCTCGCATTTCCTCAACGACACCATGCAATCGCTCATCGCATCGGTGTATCCGATCCTGAAGGACAGCTATGCGCTCGACTTCGCGCAGATCGGACTGATTACGCTGGCGTTCCAGTTCACTGCGTCGCTGTTGCAGCCGCTGGTCGGGCACTTCACCGACAAGAAGGCGCAGCCGTTTTCGCTCGCGATCGGAATGTCCTCGACGTTCTTCGGCCTGCTGCTGCTCAGTGCCGCTCACCAATATGCCGTCATCCTGATCGCTGCGGCGCTGGTGGGGCTGGGGTCGGCGGTGTTTCATCCGGAGTCGGCGCGCATCGCGCGATTGGCCTCCGGCGGCCGCTACGGCTTTGCGCAATCGGTGTTCCAGCTCGGCGGCAGCTTCGGAACGTCGATGGGGCCGGTGCTGGCGGCCTTGATCGTGGTTCCGTTCGGTCAATCCAGCATCGCGTGGTTCTCTTCGATCGCGTTTCTTGCCATCGTCGTGCTGTGGCGGATCGGCCAATGGTACAGGCCGCAAATCAAGGCCAGGAAGGCGGCGGCGATCAATTCGCATCCCGATGCGCCGAGCCAGCGCCGCGTCCTGATCGCGCTTGCGGTCCTGGTCTTGCTGTTGTTCTCAAAGCAGCTCTACGTCTCGAGTCTTTCGAGCTACTACATCTTCTATCTGATCGACCGCTTCGGCATCTCGACCCAGGCGGCGCAGATCTATCTCTTCATCTTCCTTGCCGCCAACGCGGCCGGCGCGTTCTTCGGCGGGCCGCTGGGCGACCGCTTCGGCCGCAAGATCGTGATCTGGTTTTCCATTCTCGGCGCGCTGCCTTTCACGCTGGCGCTGCCTTATGCCGGCCTCTATGCGAGCGCGGTGCTGTCGGTGTTCATCGGCGTGATCATTTCCTCGACCACGTCATCGATCATCGTGTTCGCGCAGGAGCTCGTGCCGCACCGGTTCGGAATGATCTCCGGCGTCTTCTTCGGCGTCGCCTTCGGCATTGGCGGTCTCGGGGCGGCAGTGCTCGGCAAGGTCGCCGATCACACCAGCATCGCCTTTGTGTATCAGCTTTGCGCGTTTCTGCCGGCGATCGGTTTGTTCGCCGTGTTCCTGCCGAAGATGCCGCAAGCGGCAAAGTAGCGAATAGCGAATAGCGAATAGCGAATAGTAAGCGACCTTCTATTCGCTACTCGCTACTCACTACTCGCCTCTCCTAATTCACACATCATTAGTACTTGTGGCGGCCCTCGCTATTTGTGGCGAAGGGGAAACCTGACGGCGAATTTTATTCGCGAAATATCAACCTTAAAAATTAGGGTTAAGCGCCGCTTAAGCATTTGGTGCCATCGTCCGGGCGTGAGTTTTAGATGTGGGGCCGTCTGCCTCACTGGCCAAAAGGACGAAGCCAATGCGTAGTGTCAAGTTTCTCATTGCCGTGGGAGCGGCATCCCTGTTTTCATCGATGGCTTCCGCCGCCGACATGGCGATCGCGCCGCCCCCGATGCCTTATGCACCGCCCGTCCGCGACTTCGGTGGATGGTATCTGCGCGGCGACATTGGATTCAGCAATCAGACCGTAGACAACGTCCGCGATACGAATGCCGCCGCCTACAACAACGTCGCTGTTGCGCAGACTAGCAGTTTCAGCACTGGCGGAATTTACGACGTTGGCATTGGTTATCAGTTCAACAACTGGTTAAGGACGGATTTCACCGGACAGTACCGTGGCAAGTCCAGTTTCACTGGCCTCGACGTTGTCTCGGGAACCGGTCCGCTCGCGGGTTTCGTCGGGACGGATAGCTACGCTGCAACCAAGTCGGAATTGCTGTTCCTCGCCAACGCCTATGTCGATCTCGGTACCTGGTGGTGCATAACGCCTTTCGTCGGCGCCGGCATCGGTACCTCCCGCGTCTCGATCGCGAACTTCACCGACACGGGCTTCTTCCATATCCCGCCGTTCCCGAGCGCGCCGGTGACCAGCTTCAATTATGCTGGTCAGGCCTCCCAGTGGAATTTCGCCTGGGCTGCCCATGCGGGTCTCGCTTATCATGTCACCCCGGGGTTCACCGTCGAACTGGGCTACAGCTTTGTCAGCCTGGGCAGCGGCATGACCGGCCCGACCTACTCCTTCGACCAGGTCACCAACACCACCCACGCTCCATTCGCGTTCAGGAACATCTATTCCAACGACGTGAAGCTCGGCGTGCGCTGGAATCTCGACAGCCCGCCGGCCTATGCGCCGCCGCTCGTCACCAAGGGCTGATCGAACGCCTCTCACGTTAATCGAAGTTAACGGCGCGGGGTGTTTTCCGCGCCGTTTTGTTTTGCCCGCAAAAGCCCGCGACAACGATTGGTTAAGGTTAACGAGCGATGATCACGCCAGGTTTCAGGTAGCTTGGGAGTGGTTCGATGCGTGGGGTCGTACTGGCGACGGCGGTGATGCTGGGGACCGCGGCGAGCGCGCAGGCCGCCGACATGCCCGATTTTCTTCGTGGCTCGCTGGGCGGCTCGGCTGCAACCGTCAACTGGCAGGGCTACTATGTCGGTGGGCAAGCCGGCTACGGCACGTCAAACATGACCTTCAGCGGCTCAACCGCGAGTATCGTGAACAACCTGCTTGCCAATACGGACCTCAATCCTGCCGGCGCAATTTCATCTCTGCCTCTGGGCGGCAAGGTATCGGTTCATGGCGACGGCTTTGGCGGCTTTGCCGGTTACAACAGCCAATGGACCGATGTCATCCTCGGCGTTGAACTCAGCTATCTGCACAGCAAGTTTGGCGGCGCGTCCTCCGGGCAGAGGACGCTGTTCTTTACGGACGCGAACGGCTTCCTCGATACTGTTACGAATCAATCGAGTAGCTCGATCGTGATTTCGGACATGGCAACGTTTCGCGTCCGCGGCGGCTACGCCGTCGGCTGTTTCCTGCCTTACATGTTCGGCGGCATAGCACTTGGACAAGCAAATATCATCAATACCGCGCACGTTTTCGGAACCCAGGTGCAGCAGGTAGCCCCGTTCGCGAATATTCCTTTTAATCTCACCGGGTCCAACGGAAGTTTTAGTCATATGATCTACGGCTACTCGGCGGGTCTCGGCGTCGACGTCAATCTGATCGGCGGCCTGTTCATGCGCGCCGAGTGGGAATATGTCCGCTTCACCGACCAGACCGACGTCAACCTCAACACCGTGCGCGTCGGCCTCGGCTATAAGTTCTGAGCGACGGTTCCCGGCGCCATCAACGGGCGATTGACATTATCGATTTTGCTTGCTGCTCTATGCCTCCACCGGGAGCGGCAAGCGGATCATGAAGATTTACGGCGATACCAATTCGGGCAATTGCCTGAAGGTGAAATGGGTCTGCGACCATCTCACGCTGCGCTACAGCTGGGTCGCGATCGATATTCTCAAGCACGAGAGCCGGACCGCGCAGTTCCTCAAGCTCAACAGCGCGGGCCAGGTGCCGGTGGTCGAATTCGACGACGGCCGTACGCTCGCCCAATCCAACGCCATCATTCGTTACCTCGCCCGCGGCAGCGACCTCATTCCATCCGATGCCTTTGCCGCCGCCAAGATGGACGAGTGGCTGTTCTGGGAACAATATAGCCACGAGCCGGCGATTGCGGTTTGCCGGTATCAGATGGTCTATCTCGGCCAGCCGGCTCACGAGCTTGACCCCGACAAGGTCAAGCGCGGCTATGCGGCGCTTTCGCGAATGGAGCAGCAGCTCGCGGCGACGCGATTCCTGGTTGGCGAAGCACTCTCGCTCGCCGATGTCGCGCTACTCGCCTATACGCGGCTTGCGCATGAAGGCGGCTTTCGTCTCGACGGCTATGCTTCGCTGCGGCGCTGGATCGGCGAGGCCGAAAAATCCTTGAGCCTGCCGGCTTCGCGCCAATAAACGCGTCGGAATCGCGCTTCCGTTTTGCCGCAGTTTCGACGTCTCGATGAAGCGGCCCTTGCGAACATTGCAAAACATATTTCGCCGCTGGTTCGTCTTAACGCACGATAAACTAATCAGACCATCGGCAATGTCTCGGCGGAACGATCCGTGACACGTTCGCGTCTGTCCGGCGCGGGCAAGTGTCCCGATTCTGACATTCGTATCCTGTCGCGGAGGGTTCGTTTGCGAATGCCGGAACCAAAGGGACACTTGTAAACATATAAGCTCCTGGTGCGGTTTTGGATTTGATATTCGCTTGATGGACCCGCAGCGATGCTGAAGCGAATGTCAAATCCACCGCACTAGTTTTGGGGATATCACATGAACAGCTATTCCATCGTCCGGATTGGCGACGACTATGTCGTTCGGGCAGACGACAAGAACATTCTGAAAGTCGCAAGCCGGCGCCGTGCTGCCCAACTCGTGACCGATGCGGCCATATTGCTCAATGCGCAGCCGCCGCCGGCTGTGGAAGACGAGTCGCCGTCGCCCGCCGAGCCAGTGCCGCCTATTTGAAGTTCCTGCGCCACAAGCGGCGAGCCCGATTCAGGAACTTCAAATAGAAAAGCGGCATTGGAATCAATAAATTTGCTAGTGGTCCTTTGATTCTAACATTCGCGAAGGTAGCCGCTGAGACGGGATGCGAATGTTAGAATCGGACCACTAGTCGAAGCTTCTTGACGATTTCGAATGATTCCCTTATGGATCGCGGCGGGACACCTCCCCCCAACGGGAGGCTTGCTATCTGGAAGGATAGATCATGACCGCAGCGAAGCCCGCTTCGCGGCCTCACGTGCCGCATTTTTCTTCCGGCCCATGCGCCAAGCGCCCCGGCTGGAGCCCCCAAAACCTCAAGGATGCCGCTCTCGGCCGTTCGCATCGTGCGAAAATCGGCAAGGCCAAGCTCAAGCTTGCGATCGAATTGACGCGCGAGGTGCTTGGGGTGCCAGCCGATTACAAGATCGGCATCGTACCCGCATCCGATACCGGCGCGGTCGAGATGGCGCTGTGGTCGCTGCTCGGCGCGCGCCCCGTCACCACGCTTTGCTGGGAATCCTTTGGCGAAACCTGGGCCGGCGATATCGTCAACCAGTTGAAGCTCAAGGATGCGACCAAGCTCGCCGCGCCGTATGGCAAAATCCCCGATCTCGCCAGCGTCAACCCGGCCGGCGACATCGTCTTCACCTGGAACGGCACCACCTCCGGTGTCCGCGTTCCCAATGCCGACTGGATCAGCGCGAGCCGCGAAGGCCTTGCGATCTGTGACGCCACCTCGGCGGCGTTTGCCCAAGCACTGGATTGGCCCAAGCTCGATGTGGTGACCTTCTCCTGGCAAAAGGCGCTGGGCGGAGAGGCCGGTCACGGCATGCTGGTGCTTTCGCCGCGCGCGGTCGAACGGCTCGAAACCTACAAGCCGGCGTGGCCGTTGCCGAAGATCTTCCGCATGACCAAGGGCGGCAAGCTCAACCAGGGCATCTTCGAAGGCGAGACCATCAACACGCCCTCGATGCTGTGCGTCGAGGATTACCTCGATGCGCTCAACTGGACGAAGTCGGTCGGCGGTCTCAAGGCGCTGATGGCGCGCGCGGACAAGAACCTCAAGGTGCTCGCGGACTGGAAGGCGAAAACGCCCTGGATCGACTTCCTCGCCAGCGATCCGGCGATCCGCTCCAACACCTCCGTCTGCATGAAGGTGACCGATCCCGCGATCGCCTCGCTGACGGTGGACGCGCAGATCGATTTCATCAAGAAGCTGGTCGGTCTCGTCGAGAAGGAAGGCGCCGGTTACGACTTCGCAGGCCATCGCGACGCTCCGGCGGGTTTGCGTATCTGGTGCGGCGCCACGGTAGAGGCGAACGACGTATTGCTTCTCACCCAGTGGATCGACTGGGCTTTTGCCGAGGCCAAGGCGCAGCTTCCGAAGGCGGCGTAGTCGCGTTCAATACAACGCTGTCATGGCCGGGCTTGACCCGGCCGTCCATCGAAAAAAAGATGGACCCTCGGGTCGAGCCCGGGGGTGACGATATCAAATGCACCGTCCAACGGATTAAATCACATGACAAAACCCAAAGTGCTCATTTCCGACGCGCTGTCGCCGGCTGCGGTGCAGATCTTCAGGGATCGCGGCATCGAGGTGGATTTCCAGCCCAACCTCGGCAAGGACAAGGAGAAGCTCGCCGCCATCATCGGCGACTATGATGGGCTGGCGATCCGCTCCGCCACCAAGGTGACCGCGAAGATCATCGAGAAGGCGACGCGGCTCAAGGTGATCGGGCGGGCCGGCATCGGCGTCGACAATGTCGAAATTCCAGCCGCTACCGCCAAGGGCATCATCGTGATGAACACGCCGTTCGGCAATTCGATCACGACCGCCGAGCATGCCATCACCTTGATGCTGGCCTTGGCGCGCGAAATTCCCCAGGCCGACGCCTCGACGCAGGCCGGCAAGTGGGAGAAGAACCGCTTCATGGGCGTCGAAATCACCGGCAAGACGCTGGGCGTGATCGGCTGCGGCAATATCGGCTCGATTGTCGCCGACCGCGCGGTCGGTTTGCGCATGAAGGTGATCGCATTCGATCCATTCCTATCACCCGAGCGCGCCAAGGATATCGGTGTCGAGAAGGTCGATCTGGAGGAGTTGTTCCGCCGCGCCGATTTCATCACGCTGCATACGCCCTTAACCGACAAGACCCGCAACATCATCGATGCCTCGGCGCTTGCGAAGATGAAAAAAGGCGTGCGCATCGTCAATTGTGCGCGCGGCGGGCTCGTCGACGAGCAGGCGCTGGTGGAGGCTTTGAATTCAACGCAGGTCGCGGGCGCCGCCTTCGACGTCTTCGTCGAGGAGCCGGCGACGTCGAACGTCCTGTTCGGCCACCCCAACGTGATCTGCACCCCGCATCTTGGTGCTGCCACCACCGAAGCACAGGAGAATGTCGCGCTCCAGGTCGCGGAGCAGATGTCAGACTATCTGCTGCACGGCGCGATCTCCAACGCGGTCAACTTTCCCTCGATCACGGCGGAAGAGGCACCCAAGCTCAAGCCGTTCATCGAGTTGGCCGAAAAGCTCGGTTCGTTCGCGGGCCAGTTGACCGAGACCGGCATTGCCAAGGTGCAGATCACCTATGAAGGCCACGTCGCCGAGATGAAGATCAAGGCGCTGACTTCGGCGGTGCTGTCGGGCCTGCTGCGCCCGATGCTCGGCGACGTCAATGTCGTCTCCGCACCCGTCGTCGCCAAGGAGCGCGGCATGACGGTCGATGAGATGGTTCGCACCGCACACAGCGACTATGAGAGTCTGATCACGGTCACGGTGACGACCGAGCGGCAGGAGCGCTCGGTATCGGGCACGGTCTATGCCGACGGTAAGCCGCGGCTGGTCGATATCAAGGGCATCCGGGTCGACGCCGAATTCGGCAAGTCGATGATCTACATCACCAACGAGGACAAGCCGGGCTTCATCGGCCATTTCGCAAGCCTGCTCGGCGATGCCGGCATCAATATCGCGACCTTCCATCTTGGCCGCAACAAGCAGGGCGGGGGTGCCATCGCGCTGGTCGAAATCGACGGCGCGATGCCGGAAGATGTGCTGGCCAAGGTGAAGGCGCTGCCGCAGGTGAAGCAGGCCAAGACCCTGGCGTTTTGACAGACATTGATCGAGGGACGAATGCCGAACGCGTGAATTTCGGTATTCGCCCCTTTGCGCCTTGGCGCCGCCCCGGCCGCGCCCCAGGGAAACCTCAATCGAACCGGTTCCTCTCTCGCCGCGTCTCACGACGAGGCGTGGTGCGATGTCTCACCGGCTGGCCCGGCCGGCGCGGCGGAGATTTGCGCGTCGCGAGCTGTGCAGGAGGGAGCCATGCGAACAATTGCCAACAAGCTTGTCGTCACCGGTGTCGTCGTTCTGACGGTCTTCGCAACGCGGGCCGAGGCGGCCAATGTAGAGGCAACATCGGCGGTCGACGCCGTTACCGTCTTTCCCGATGGCGCCAGCGTTACGCGCGCCGTCACGGCCGAGCTGCCCGCCGGAGACAATACCGTCGTGCTGAAGGATTTCCCCCTGGGGCTCGATCCCTCGTCGTTGCGGGTGGAAGGTGAGGCGGACACCGGGCTGACTATCGGCGCGATCGATACCAGGCCGCCGCGCGCGGCGCCGCCGGTCAATCTGCCCGAGCTCGACAAGCGTATCGAAGCCTTGAGGGACGCGCGCGCCGATCTGCAAGGTACGATCGCCGCCGCAAACGCGCGTCGAAAATTCGCCGAACGCTTTGCCGAAACCTCGCCGGCAGGAATTGGCGAGAAGGGCGAAGCGCGACCGCTGGCCGACTGGCGTGCCGCATTCGCTGCGGTTGCCGAGGAGGTCGCGACGGCAGACGCAGCCATTCGCGATGCCGAACGCAAGCAGCGCGACATCGATCGTGAAGTTTCCCGGCTGGAATCTGATCGCGCGACCAAGCCGCCCAGCAAGCTCGAGGTCAAGGTTGGTCTGACGGCTGCAGCTGCCGCAAAAGTCACCCTGCACATCACCTACGCGGTGCGGAACGCGCGCTGGACGCCGCTTTACGACGCGCGTCTCGATACCGGTGCGAAAGACCGCAAGCCCGCGCTGGAGCTGGTGCGCCGTGCCGAAATCACGCAGGCGACGGGAGAGGACTGGTCGGATGTCGCATTGAGCGTTTCGACGGTGCGCACCGCGTCCGGCAGCAAGGCGCCGGAACTGAATTCGTTGATTGCGCAATACCCGTCGCCTCCGGTTCCGGCGGCGCCATCGCCCGTCAGCTCGTTCAGCCGCGAGGCGACGCCACCCCCGCGAATGGACAAAGCGCTCAACGACGCTGCGAAGCGGGAGAAAGCCGATGAACAACAGGCGGTCGCCGACGTCGGCGGCTTCCAGGTCGCATTCAGGATTCCCGGACGCGTCAGCGTCAATGCGAACGCGGGAGCCAAAAGCCTGCGCATCTCGACGATTAACATCGCGCCCGATCTTGCCGTGCGTTCGGTTCCGGTGATCGACCCGACCGCGTTTCTCGAAGCGCGCTTTACGCAAAGCGAGGACGCGCCGCTGTTGCCAGGTCGTGTCGCCATCTATCGTGACGGCGCATTTGTCGGCCGCAGTCAAATGGCCGCGGCAAGCAAAGATGAAAAGGTGCGACTCGGCTTCGGCCCCGACGACAAGGTCAAGGTCGTGCGCTCCGTCCTCAGGCGCAACGAGGGATCGGCGGGCCTGATCGTAACGACATCGAAGACCGATGAGCGTTCATTCAAGACCGTCATACGCAATGGCCACGATTTCCCGATCAAGGTCGCCATCGAAGACCAACTGCCGGTCAGCGAAAACGAGGACATTCAAGTCGAGATGTTGCCCCCGACAACGCCGCCCACCGCGACCAATCTGCGTGACAAGCGGGGCATCGTGGAGTGGGCATTCGAAGCGGGCCCCGGCGAGGTCAGGGACATCGCATTCGCATGGCGGATGCGCTGGCCCAAGGACAAGGGTGTTGTCCTGGTGCCGTCGGGATAGCGTAATCGGTATGCGGCCGGCCGGAATTCATCCGGCCGCCGTCGCCTTTCGTGAGGCGATCACGACGCCCGCGAAAACCATCACATACCCGGTGAGATGGAACAGCCGCGGTTCTTCGCCAAGCAGAAGGATCGCCATCACCGAGCCGAACACCGGTACCAGATGAAAGAACGGCGCGGCGCGGTTCGGCCCGATCATCGCAATGCCGCGGTTGAAAAACAGATAGGCGAGCGTCGAAGGGAAAATCACCACATACACCAGCGTGACGATCGAAATCGCGTCGAACTTCAGCCGGACGCCGGCGGCAAATTCCCAGATCGAGAGCGGCAGCAGCAATAGCGCGCCGCAGGCCATCGTGAACCAGATCAGCGAGAGCTGGTGCGTCACCGGCCGGCGCGGCATCAGCGCCGAATATAGCCCGAAGGATAGCAAAGCGCTGGCAAACATGATGTCGCCGATGTTTGGCTTGATGGCCGCGAGCGCGGCGAAATCGCCGCGCAAAATGATGGTGAGAACGCCGAGAAGTGAAAGGGCGATGCCGGCAAGCTGGGCCCAGGTCAGCCGCACGCCGAACAGAATGAGCGACCATAGCGCCACGAACAGCGGTCCGGAAGACTGGATCAACAGCGCGTTGATGGCCTGGGTAAATTGCAGCGCCCAGTAGGACAGCGCGTTATTAAAGGCAAAGCCGGTCGCCGACAAGGTGATCAGGAGCGGCAGGTGGGCGCGCAGTATTGGCCAGTCCCTGACCAGATGCGGCCACGCAAACGGCAGCAGTATGAGGCACGCGCCGATCCATCTGATGCAGGACAGCGTCATCGGCGGCACGTGGCCGGCGACATAGCGGGCGAGCACGATATTGCCGGCCCAAAACAGCGCGGCCAGGCTCAAGAGCAGATAGGGCTGGTGGTTGAGCCAACGGATGGGATCAAAAGATGGCGGCGGCGCTTCGCTCATCCCGGTGCTGCGGACGGCTTTCTTGACGCCACGAAGACGCCCGTCAGCACCAGCGCAAAGCCGATGAAATGAAAGGCTTGCGGGTGCTCGCCGAGAAAGACGATCGCCATCACCGACCCGAACACGGGAGCGACATGGAAGAACGGCGCCGCGCGGTTGGCGCCGATCAGTTGCACGCCGCGATTGTAGCAGAGATAGGCGATCGTGGAGGGGAATACCGCGACGTAAAGCAGCGACAGCAGATTGTTGATGTTGAGCTGCATGACGGGACGAAAGATCAACTCCAGGATCAGCGGTGGAACAAGGCAGGCCGAGCCGCAGGCAAACGTGAAGGCAACGAACGACAGGTCATGAATGGCGGGCCGCTTGAACGACATCACCGAATAGAGTCCGAAGATCAGCAGCGCGACGGTGAAGATGAGGTCGCCTCTGTTGAAGTCGATCGCGGCGATTGCGGTCAGGTCGCCGTGCAAGAGGATCACCAGCACACCGGTCAGCGACACCAGGATTCCAACGGTCTGCGCGAGCGTCAGGCGAACGCCGAGCAGGATCAGCGACCAGCCCGCCACGAACAGCGGTCCGGCCGATTGCAGCAGCAGCGTGTTCAGCGCCTGGGTATGTTCCAGCGCCCAATATTGCAGGGCGGTGAAGGTGGCAATGCCGGTCAGCGACAGGAAGACCATCGTGCCGAGGCCGGCGCGGATCTTGTCCCAGTCGTGCTTGAGATGTTTCCAGGCCCACGGGAGGATGATCAGAAAAGCGAGCCACCAGCGCAGGAAGGCCAGCGTCACCGGTGAAATGTGGCCCGCGGCGAGCCGGCCGACGATGGCGTTGCCGGCCCAGCACAGCGAGGTGATCGAGAGCAGTACATACGGCTGGCTAGCGAGCCAGCCCCCTGAGCTAGCAGCGTCGGTTGTTTGGTCGGAGGCGGACATGCGGCTGTTATTTTACAGTGGATGGATCACAACGCCGCGGCCCGGCCCGGTGCCTATCACCCGGCCGGCATATTTGCCCGGCCGCTTCACAGACACGGATTCTCAGCACGCATCAATGGTGCGGGACGCATCGCGACCATGCATACCCGGGCGTTGTCACTCGGCGCTGGCGCCGGAGGCCTTGATGATCGGCGTCCATCTGGCGAGGTCCGATGCGATCAGACGGGCAAATTCCGCAGGTTGCATTTGATCGATCGGATCAAGGCCTGCCTCATCGAGTTTCGCCTTGACGGCAGGGTCGGCTGCGGCTCGCGCAAATTCATCGCGAAGCCACTGCACGATTTCGGGCGGCGTCCCGGCCGGTGCCCCGAAGCCGAACCAGGTCACGAGGTCGTAGCCCTTCAGTCCGCAAGCATCGAGCGTCGGCACGTCAGGCAAATGCGGCGAACGCGCAAGGCTCGTCACGCCCAGCGCCTTCAATCTGCCGGCCTTGATCTGATCGACCACGGTCGGCAGGTTGAAGAAGCCCATGGTGATTTCGCCGCTGACGATCTTGTTGACGCCATCCACCGAAACCAGATGCGGCACATGCTTGATATCGACGCCGGCGATCGCTGCGAACAGCACGCCGCCAAGATGATGGGATGTGCCGACGCCGCCGGACGCATAGGTGAGCTGTCCGGGCGCCGCCTTCGCTGCGGCCGCGACCTCCAGCGGTGTGGTCGCCGGATTGGACGGATGGACGGTCATCACGTTGGAGACCGCTGATATCGGTGTGATCGGGATGATTTTCGCAGGGTCGTAACGCAGCGTCCTGTACAGGCTCAGATTGAAGACATGGGTGCCCTGCGTGATCATCGCCAGCGTCGTGCCGTCCGCCGCAGCCTTTTCGACTTGCTCCATCGCGATGCCGCCGCCTGCGCCGGGCCTGAGTTCGACCGTCACCTTCTGGCCGATATTTTTGGACATC
>Ga0210394_10001649_pt1 | contig 34409 bp, 32 predicted proteins | sample IncBWC12MmetaG_FD_160121 | JGI IMG/M metagenome (GOLD analysis project Ga0210394, IMG submission 160121) | Forest soil microbial communities from Barre Woods Harvard Forest LTER site, Petersham, Massachusetts, United States - Inc-BW-C-12-M | ecosystem: Environmental > Terrestrial > Soil >... | reverse complement strand
CGCGCGCAAGTTCGACGCGGTCTTTGTGCCGTTTCGGGTCCGCAATCTGCCCGAGTTTCTGCGTGCGATGAAAGGATTCGGAGTCCTCGGTCTTTCGGTCACCATCCCGCACAAGGAAACAATTCTGCGTCATCTGGACGGCTGCGATCCGATCGCCGCGCGCATCGGCGCCGTCAACACGGTGGTTGTGCGTGGCGGCGGGCGATTGTACGGGTACAATACGGATTACGTTGGAGTCTTGCGCAGTCTCGAGCAGCGGCTGCGGCTCGCGGGAAGCCGTGTGTTGCTGTTAGGTGCGGGTGGCGCAGCGAGAGCGGCTGCCTTCGCGCTGGCCCAAGCGGGTTCAATTGTATGTGTCTGCGCGCGACGGCCGGAACGCGCCCGAGCCCTGGCGCGCGCCGCTGGTGGACATGCGATCGCGCGCGCCGATCTGGCCCATGAATTTTTCGACGCGATCGTCAATTGCACTCCGATCGGAATGCATCCGCGTGGCGGCTCCCCGCTGAAAAGCGCGGAGCTGAATTGCCGGGCCGTCATGGACATGGTCTATCGCCCGAGGGAAACAGAGTTGTTGCGGCTCGCGCGGCGGAAGGGAATCGAGGTCATTTCGGGTGTGGAAATGTTTCTCGCGCAAGGTTTTGCGCAATACGAAATCTGGACGGGCGAGCGGGCGCCGGAACGCGCCATGCGACGGGCGGTTGAATCCGCTCTTGACCGTGAGGAAAAATTGAAGCAGCGCCGCACATGATGGACCACACGCGGACGCCGCCAAAAACATTATGATCCAGCCCGATTTCAAATCCTTCTCCAAGCTCGCGCAGCAGGGAAATCTTGTGCCCGTGTACGACACCTTCACGGCGGACACGCTCACCCCCGTTTCCGCGTATCTCCGGCTTGCGCAGAACGCGCGGTATGCGTGCCTGCTCGAAAGCGTCGAAGGCGGAGAAAAGATTGCGCGCTATACGTTCGTCGGCGCGAACCCGGCCGAGGTCTTCCGGTACGTCAACGGCGCGTGCGTCCTGGAAAGCGACAGCCGCGCATCGTGGGTGCAGGAAAACCCGATCGATTACCTGCGTAACCGCGTGGAGAGGTATCGCCCGGTTCGCGTGCCGGGACTCCCGCCGCTCGTTGCCGGAGCGATCGGCTATTTTTCCTACGACATGGTGCGTCTGATCGAGCGCATTCCCGACACGACGCGCGACGACGTGGGAATGGACGACGCCATCATGATGTTTTTTCTCGGTCTCGTCGTCTTCGATCACGTCCGGCACAGGGTCTGGATCGTGCGCAACGTTTTCACCGGCGGGGAAGGCAGTCTGCGCGCGAAATACAACCAGGCTGTGCGCGAAATCCAGGCCACGCGGCGCCGGCTCGCCGTGCCCGTTGCCGCGGAGCATCCCAAGCGCAGAAAGCCGCGCCCGTTCAAGGTGACGTCCAATTTCTCGCGCGACAAGTTTATCGACGCGGTGAACAAATCCAAGGAATACATTCGCGCGGGCGATATTTTTCAGGTGGCCGTCAGCCAGCGCTTCGCTGCGAAGACCGACGCCGACCCGTTCGAGATTTACCGTTCGCTGCGCGTCGTGAATCCGTCTCCGTACATGTATTTCCTGAAGCTCAACGATCTGGCCGTCGTCGGCAGCTCGCCGGAAATGCTCGTGAAAGTGCAGGGCCGCGACGTATATTACCGGCCGATTGCCGGGACGCGGGCCCGCGGCGCCAATGAGAAGGAGGACGCGGCGCTTGAAGCCGAGCTTGCCGCCGACCCGAAGGAGCAGGCCGAGCACATCATGCTGGTCGATCTCGGCCGCAACGATTTGGGCCGCGTTTCGGAATACGGTACGGTGCAGGTCGAGAAACTGATGTTCGTCGAGCGCTACTCGCACGTGATGCATCTCGTGTCGAGCCTGCGCGGGCGCTTGCGCGAAGACGTCGACTGCTTCGACGCGCTGGCTGCCTGCTTTCCCGGAGGAACGCTGTCGGGCGCGCCGAAAGTCCGCGCCATGGAAATTATCGACGAGCTCGAGCCCACGCGCCGCGGCATCTACGCGGGCGCGATTCTTTACCTTGATTTCTCCGGGAACCTCGATTCCTGCATCGCGATTCGCACCATGGTGGTGAAGAAGGGCGTGGCCTACGTGCAGGCGGGAGCGGGGCTCGTCGCAGATTCCGTGCCCGAGAAGGAATACACGGAAACGGTGAACAAGGCGCGCGCGTTACTCACCGCGCTCGAGATCGCCCATCGCGGTGACGATCCCGCGCCGGGCGCGGCGAAACGAACGCGGCCGAAAAAGTAATATGCCTCCAGGGAGACCTGGAGGGTCGGATTGACGTTCTGGTGGCGCCGGCGCCTCGCCGGCGATTTTGCCGCTTACCGGGAATGACACTGAGGCACCGGCGCGGCGACTGCTCGTCCATGTTTCTTGCTCCTTATGCTGAGTGATCCTACCCACGAATCCAATTCCGGCCTCCGCAATTTCCTGGTCTTGTCGGCTATCGTGCTGGTTTTTGGCGGCGCCTACGTTGGATGGATTTTTTATTTGCGGTGGGAAGCCAACCGAGCTCTCGCAGAGAAGGCGGCCGAAAAGCAGCGCACGCAAGATCAACAGACGTTCGAGGCGATGGGCGGGGACCGATTTGACATCCTTGCCTATTCAGCCGATCCCGAGGAAATTCAGGCAGGAGAAAAGAGTTCGCTCTGCTATAGCGTTTCCAATTCAAAATCGGTGAAGATCGACCCGCCGACGGAAGAGCCCACGTGGCCGGCGTTTAGCCGATGCGTGCACGTATCGCCGCGCAAGACCACGACGTTCACGATCACAATCGAGGACGGCGCCGGGCACACAAAGAGTGCGAGCCTTGGAGTTCGTGTGCGCTGATTTCCGGCAGCCAGTCTGCGGCCTGCAAAACCACACAGCCAAGAGTGGCTAGGCTACCTAGTCTGCTGCGTTCGCCGTTTGCGGATGAATGATTAGCTTTTGCACGCGCCAATTCGCAGTTTCCGCCGCGTACACGACGTTTTCCGACGGGCAGGCGAGTTGGTGCGCGCCGGAAAACTCCTTCAAGTTGCGCCCGGACTTGCCAATCACGCCCAATACTTTTCCGTCGAGCGTCACTTTGAAGATTCGACCTGGGTACGTTGTTTCTCCCACATAAAGCACCTGGTTCGGGCCAGGAGTGATGCAGATCGAATTCGGCATTCCGCTTAGCGCGGCGAGGCGCTCTCCGGTGGGGGTATTGCCGTTGACGGCGCGAGTTCGCGGATCGGGCGGAACGTCGATGGTAAACATGCGCTGGAATTTTCCGTCCGTGTCGAAAACCTGAATGCGGCGGTTGGTGCGATCGCCCACGTAAATGTTGTTGTTGCGATCGATCACGATGGCGTGCGGGAGGCGGAATTGTCCCGGCCCGGTGCCTTTGTCGCCCCAGGATTTTACCCAGTCTCCGTTTTTGTCATATTTCGCGACACGCGAGTTGACGTATCCGTCTGTGATGTAGATATTGCCGTCCGAATCCCAAGCCACGTCGGTTGGCTGGCGGAAGAGGCCGTCAATCGCGGGCAGCGGCGGATCGGGATGCCCCCACGGCTTGGTGTCGTCCTCCGCGCCTTCAAGGCGGCGGCCAAACACCCAGACCACTCGGCCCTCTGGGTTGAACTTCACGACCATGTCGGAGCCTTTGTCGATAGCCCAGATGTTGTCATCCTTGTCGATGCGAACCGTGTGTGCCTCGGCCCACGCGTAAAGGCCTTTCCCGATTTCCTGTTTGAAAAAGCCATGTTCGTCAAACTCGAAGAGTTGTGCTGCCGCTGGGGCATACGCGGGTCCGTTCGCGCTGTTCGACCGCGTGAAGACGAACACGTGGCCCTTGGAATTGACGGCGACGCCTGGCACTTCGCCGAAATTCATTCCGGGCGGAAGCTTGAAAAAATTCGGGACCGAATCGAACTCTAACTCAGGGACGGATTGCTGCGCGAACAGAGGTGAAGCGAGAAACGCGAAGCACACTGCGAAAATACAGCGAGTCATCTTCATGAGTACCTCTCGGTCGAAGAGAATTGAATACCATCACGGATGTGCCGAGAGCCTACGACAGTCTGGAGGTTCGAGTCCAGAGTTCCGGAAGATGGAAGCTGAGTGTTACAGGGTCGAGAATCGAACCCCGAAAACCCGGCAAGCACCTAATGAATGACTCTACCCGCCATTACTCGACGACAGTCTTTTTCTGGGTGTTGTTGAGTACCGAGTCCGGAATGATGAGTCGCTCCACCGGCCGCCCGCCGAGAATATGCGAGTCGATGATTTCGTCGACGTCCGCAGGTGTGACGCCGCCGTACCAAACGGCGTCGGGATACACGACAACCGTGGGGCCGACTTCGCATTGTTCGAGGCATCCGGATTTATTGGCGCGGACGCGATCGCCCGGGATGCCGCGCTCGGCCAGCTTGGATTTGAATGCGCGGTGAAGCTCCGCTTCGCCTGAGGCATTGCAGCAGCCGCGCGGGTGTCCATCGGGCCGCTGGTTGGTGCAGATGAAAATGTGTTTTTCAAATTTCGCCATGGGTCATCCTTCACAATGTCTCGAGATCGCGCTTTCGCTTCCATTTCGTTTTGCCGTTTCATTCTACACGGCTGCGCCGATGTAGTGGCACAGGCACTCTTGCCTGTGCGGTTTTTGCAATCGCAGCGGAATCAGCGGCGAATGCGAGGGCTACGAGACCCCACATACGGACCCTCGCAGGCGCTCGGCATAGGGAGAGATGTACCACCCGATTCGCCTCATCGGAAATTTCGTGTACTATGGAATAGCAGTGGGCCGCAAGCGGGAGCACACGATGAGGGCGCGTTTTATCCGGACGATTATTTTTGTCACATTTCTGGTTAGTCTCCTCGCCCTTTGCCCTGCGCGCGCGCAGCAACCGCAGAAGCGCGGGCCATCCACCGCGGAAGAGCGGGCGCGCGCCGTGAAGGTCGCGCACGAACTCGAAGAGGATCCGCTGGCCAAGGACGCGAAGGAAAATCGCCAGTGGGTCGTTCAGTGGATCGTCGATATTCCGGATATCACCGTGACCGAGTGCGACGATTTCTTTGGCAAGATTCCGAAAACGCCGCGCGGGCATATGCGCGAAATCGTCAGCCAGATGGTTATTTCGATGGCTGCGTTCATGATCGAGCATCCGGAAAAGGCCAAGGACGAGCAAGCAATAGCCACGGCGGGGCTGCTGGGCTCGCTCAAGACGTATCAGTCGATCCTCAAAGCGGAACCCGATGCGCGCTGGCCCTACGTCGACAAAGTTATTCAGATGCGCGATCAGGGCAAGCTCGACGACTACGTGTCCGACACCCGGCGCAAGTGCGCGCAAGAGGAAGAAGAGGAGCCGGACCCCGACACGATGCGCGCGGCGCGTTGATGCGTTCGATCCGTCCACGAGCTTTATAGCTGCGCTTCTTGGCTCTTCGCTCACGGGTGCGTTCTCGTAGTCCGGTCCGCCTAGCGGGATGAAACTCGAAACGAAATCATGATTCTGCTTCTCGACAACTACGACTCGTTCACCTATAACCTCGCGCAGTTCCTCGGCCAGCTCGGCGAGAAGCTGGAAGTCCATCGCAACGACAAGATCACGTTGGACGAAATCGCCGCGAAAAAGCCCGAGCGAATCGTGATTTCTCCGGGGCCGGGCACGCCGGAGGACTCGGGCATCTGCCTGGACGCGATTCGCCGTTTTTCCGGAGAGATTCCGATCTTGGGCGTATGCCTCGGCCATCAGGCGATTGGGCAGGCGTTTGGAGGCAAGGTGATCCGCGCGCCGGAAATCATGCACGGAAAAACCAGCCGCATTCATCACGACGACAAAACGATCTTCAAGGATTTGCCGCAGGATTTCGTCGCCACGCGCTATCACTCGCTGATTGTCGAGGAAAAATCTTTTCCCGCCGACCTCGAAATTTCGGCGAAGACGGACGGCATCATCATGGGCCTGCGCCACCGGAAAATGCTTGTCGAGGGTGTGCAATTCCACCCCGAGTCGGTGCTCACCAGCGTCGGAATGCAGCTCCTGAAGAATTTTCTTTCGGTGTAGCGAACGTCGCGCGTTGGAGCCGGTTTCTCTGCGCCCTCGCATTTCTCTGTGTCTGTGTTGAGGTTTGAAAGGCTTAAAACAGAGGACACGGAGAAATTCGGAGAAAGCCTCCAGCTAGTTACGAGTGAATGCGATGAGCTCCTCGAGCTTCTTGCGGGCCGCGCCGGAATCGATGGATTGAGCGGCCATTTGCGCGCCCTCGAGGAAATCAGTCGCTCGGCCGCCGGCCACGATGGCAGCGGAGGCGTTGGCGACAACGATGTCGCGGCGGGGACCCTTTTCGCCGGCCAGGATCGCGCGGATCAGACCGGCGTTGAGCGCCGCGTCTCCGCCGGCGATCGCTTCGAGCGGCGCGCGCTCGAGGCCGAAATCTTCCGGCGTGATTTGGTAGATCCTCACCACCTCTCGGCGCACGTCGCCGACTGTCGTCTCTCCGGACAATGAAATTTCGTCGAGGCCTCCCGCGCCGTGTACGACAAACGCGCGCTCGACGTCCAGTTCGCTCAGTACGAGCGCGACTTTCTCCACGACTTTGTCGGAAAAAACGCCGGCTACTTGCGCGCGAGCGCCCGCGGGATTTGTGAGCGGTCCGAGTAGATTGAAGGCAGTGCGGCCAAGCCGGCGCCGCGCCGGCATCGCATGTCGCATCGCAGTGTGTAGCGCGGGAGCGAAAAGGAATCCAATCCCGATTTCGAGGATCGCCGCGCCCACGCGCTCCGGAGGAAGATCGAGCGGCACCTCTAACTCCTCGAGCACATCCGCCGATCCGCATTTCGACGAAATCGAGCGGTTGCCGTGCTTGGCGACGCGGACACCGGCTCCAGCCGCGACGAACGCAGCCGCGGTTGAGATGTTGAATGTCCCCGAGAAATCGCCGCCCGTGCCGCACGTGTCCACAAGCAATTCCTCGGGACGCGCGCCGTTCGGAAAAACCGGCGTCACATGGCGGCGCATCGCGCGGGCGAAGCCGACGAGTTCTCCTACCGTCTCGCCTTTCGCGCGCAGCGTTGCAAGCAGCGCGACGATGGTCTCTTCGTCCGAGCGTCCGGACAGAATTTCTTCCATCGCGTTCTCGGCTTCCTGGCGCGATAGGTCGCTCCCCGATTCTATTTTCCTGATGAGGGGTTTCATCATGTGGGTGTCAAGTGACGCGCGGCTCGCCGCGGCTTTCGCAAAGTCATGGAGTGGAAACTTTCCGCCGAGGGCGCGGCACAAGCTCGCCCTGGCAATTGGGGCAGACGCGCTGCATCTCAGTTGCGCAGTCCGCGCAAAACGTGCACTCATGCGAACAGATCATGGCTTCTGAATCGATTGCCAGAAACCGGCCGCACCGCTCGCAGGCCGGTTTCATCAGTAAACTCACGCGGTTCCTTTCGCCTTGCCCGGTTCGGGTGTTCCCTATAAACTCTAAAGTTTCCAATGCAACCAAATTCTAGCACTGACGGGTGCGGGCTGTACTTGCAGCCCGCTTGTCAACAGGACGGACGATGAAGATCCACGAATATCAGGCCAAGGAAATTTTCCGGCGGTTTGGCGTGCCCACGCCGCGCGGAGAAATGGTGACCACTCCCGAGCAGGCGCGGGCCGCTGCCGAAAAGCTGGGGACCAAAATCGTTGTGGTCAAAGCGCAAATCCACGCCGGAGGCCGCGGCAAGGCGGGCGGCGTGAAGCTGGCGAAATCGCCCGCGGAAGCCGCCGAGCTCGCGCAGAAAATGCTGGGCATGAAGCTTGTGACGCCGCAGACCGGGCCCGCGGGCCGGATCGTGCAGCGGCTTTTGGTGGAAGAAGGGCTCGACATCAAGCGCGAACTTTACTTGAGCATTCTGGTCGATCGCGCCGTCGCCGCGCCCGTGATCATGGCGAGCACTGCAGGCGGGATGGAAATTGAGGAAGTGGCGCACAAGAATCCCGAGCTGATTCTTCGAGAAACGATTCTGCCCGCGACCGGCTTGCAGCCGTACCACACGCGCAAGCTGGCGTTTGGCCTGGGCCTCTCTGGCGACTCGGCGAGTGCGGCTGGGCCGTTTCTGCAGTCGCTCTACCATGCATTTCTTGAAACCGACGCATCACTCGCGGAAATCAATCCTTTGATCGTCACCGGTGACGGAAAACTCGTCGCGCTCGACGCCAAGATGGCGTTTGATGACAACGCGCTCTACCGCCACAAGGACATCGTCGAGCTGCGCGATTTGAACGAGGAAGACCCGCTCGAAGTCGAAGCGTCTACGTACAAGCTGAACTACATCAAGCTGGACGGCAACGTCGGCTGCATGGTAAATGGCGCGGGCCTGGCCATGAGTACCATGGACATCATCAAGCTCTCGGGCGGCTCGCCTGCAAATTTTCTGGACGTCGGCGGCGGGGCCTCGGCAGAACAGGTCAAGAATGCGTTCAAGATTCTGGTGAAGGATCCCAGCGTAAAGGGCGTCTTCATCAATATTTTCGGCGGGATCCTGCGGTGCGACGTGCTGGCGTCCGGGGTTGTCGCCGCGGCAAAGGAACTCAATCTGAAGCTTCCGGTGGTTGTCCGAATGGAAGGAACAAACGTCGAGAAAGGACAAGAAATTTTGCGCGACTCGGGGCTAGGACTGACGATCGCGAGTGACATGAAGGATGGCGCGCAAAAAGTGGTCGCGCTGGCAGGGGGTGCGCGATGAGCGTACTCATTAGCGAAAAAACGCGCGTCGTTGTGCAGGGTCTTACAGGTCGCGAGGGCAGTTTTCACGCTGGCCAGATGATTGAATATGGTTCCAAGGTCGTCGCGGGTGTGACTCCCGGCAAGGGTGGCACGACGCACGAGAATGTGCCCGTGTTTAACACGGTGTCAGACGCCGTGCGGGAGACCGGTGCCGATGCGTCGATCATTTTCGTTCCGCCGCCGTACGCTGCTGACGCGATTCTCGAGGCGATCGATGCCGCCGTTCCGCTCGTCGTTTGCATCACGGAGGGTATTCCCACGCTGGACATGGTGCGCGTGGCAGCCGCGTTGAAGGATTCCAAGACGCGCCTCATCGGCCCGAATTGTCCGGGAATTATCTCGCCCGGAAAATGCAAAATGGGAATCATGCCGGGTCGGATCCACAAGCAGGGCAGCATCGGCGTCGTGAGCCGCAGCGGCACGTTGACGTACGAGGCCGTGCATCAACTGACGCAGCTCGGCATCGGACAGTCCACGTGCATCGGCATCGGCGGCGATCCCATCATCGGCACGACGCACACCGACGCGATCAAGCTCTTCAACGAAGACCCGGACACGCAGGCCATCGTGATGATCGGCGAAATCGGCGGCGACGCGGAAGAAAAAGCCGCCGCGTATATCAAAGCGAACGTCAAGAAGCCGGTTGTGGGATTGATCGCCGGCCAGACCGCGCCTCCGGGCCGCCGCATGGGCCATGCCGGAGCGATCATCAGCGGCGGAGCAGGCACCGCCGTCGAGAAATATAAAGCGATGGCTGCAGCGGGCATTCACACAATTCAAAGTCCGGCGGATATCGGATCAACATTAGCGGCGGTAATCAAGAAGTAGGGAAGAAATGGAAAGCGGGGGCGGTAGTTTCCTTGCCTCCTGCCTCCTTGCGTCCTTGCCTCAATACTTAAATCATGGAGAAATTTTGAATGGCAATCGAACGAACATTGGCAATCATAAAACCTGACGCCGTGGGTCGTGGACTCACCGGAGAAATACTGGCGCGCATTCAGAAGGCCGGATTCCAAGTTGTCGCGGTCAAATCGCTGCGGCTTACCCAAGGCGAAGCTGGCGGATTTTACGCCGTGCATCGCGCGCGCCCTTTTTTCGGCGAACTGACTGAGTTCATGAGTTCGGGAAAAATCGTCGTCCTGGCTCTCGAAGCCGAAGGCGCGATTCTCAAGTGGCGCGAGGCCATGGGCGCAACCGACCCTGCCAAGGCTTCGCCTGGCACAATTCGCCGCGACCTGGGCACGAGCATCGGCAACAACTGCACGCACGGCTCGGACGCTACCGAGACGGCGGCATTCGAGTTAGGGTTTTTCTTCGCGGGCTACGAGCTAATCTGAGATTCTCGAAATTTGCGGAGCACTCTGCAGACACTGGTCGTTCACCCAGAGAGACTCGTCGACGCAGGGCACGCCCTCCCGCGTCACGCATCCCAATTGCAGCCGCGAAGCGCGCGGTGCTATGGCTTCTTCGCTTCCGGCGCTGGAGTTTGCGGCGAGGCCGACGCTCTCGTATAGACAATCTTCTTCGTTCCGCCCTCACACGTGCCGACCACTTTGCCTTCCACATCCTTGTCCTTCGCCGCGATATCCAGCGTGTACGATTTCACGCCTTTTGCGTCCATCTTCGCTGCGATTTCTGCCTTCAAATCATCACAGGGTTTCGCCGCTTGCGCTTCAGCGCACACCGGCACAAATAGCAGCACACCAATCGCCACTAACGGTTTCATCGTGCGATCTCCTTAGTCGGGATTTCCGGGTCAGCGCGGAGAATATCACAGCTTCAGCCCACCAGGCCCCACGGCGTTCCTTTGTGGCGAGAAATCCGGCCTGGGAACCCACAATTCGGTAGAATCGAGACCGGTGGAACCCGTGCGCGAACTCGGACGAGCGATGGTCTTCGCGGGCGTGGCGCTTGCCGCGGTGGGTGCGCTCGTTAGGCTTGCCGCGCGTCCGGGTGGACTGCCGCTCAAACTCGGCCGACTACCCGGCGATATCGCCTACCAGGGCAAGCACGGCTCATTCTATTTCCCCGTGGTGACGTGTATCCTGCTGAGCGTGCTGCTGACGCTGATTCTTTGGCTGGTGCAATGGCTGAAAAGGTAAGGCAATTCGAGCTAAACCTCGCGCCCGAGCGCAAGATTCTGAGCGTGTCCGAGTTGACGGCGCGCATCAGCAACGTTCTCGCCTCGCAATTCTCGAATTTGTGGGTCGAGGGTGAAGTGTCCAACTATCGCCCAGCGCAGTCCGGCCACTTGTATTTCACGCTGAAAGACGCTAAGGCGCAGGTGCGCTGCGTGTGCTTTCGCACGCAGGCGATGCGGCTGAGGTTCCGCCCGGAGGACGGTCTGAAACTGATCGTGCGCGGGTCGATCAGCGTGTACGAGCCGCGTGGCGAATATCAGATTTACGTCGAGCACATCGAGCCGTCGGGCGTCGGCGCATTGCAGCTCGCCTTCGAGCAGCTCAAGAAGCGCCTGGAAGCCGAGGGACTTTTCGACGTTGCTCGCAAGAAGCCGCTCCCGATGCTGCCGCGGCGAATCGGCATTGTGACCTCGCCGAGAGGCGCGGCCGTGCGCGATATCCTGCGCATCCTGCGGCGGCGATTCCCGAATCTGCACCTGATCGTTTATCCCGTGCGTGTGCAGGGCGAAGGTGCCGCGGAGGAGATTGTCGCGGCGCTGAACTACTTCAGTCGCAAGAAAGCTGTGGATGTGATCCTGCTTGCGCGCGGCGGCGGATCGATCGAAGACCTCTGGTCATTCAACGAAGAATCCGTGGCGCGCGCCATTGCGGCGTGCGCGATTCCCGTGGTCAGCGGCGTGGGCCACGAAACCGATTTCACGATCGCCGATTTTGTGGCCGACGTGCGCGCGTCCACTCCGTCGGCCGCCGCCGAAATCGTCGTGAAATCGCGGCTGGAGTTTCAGAAGCATCTCCGCGAACTCGAGCACAAAATTTCGCAGCGCATGCGCTACGTGCTGCTCGAACATCGCCACCATTTGAAGGAGCTGACCACCCACATCGGTTTCCGGCGCCTGGAAGATTTGCTGCGCCAACACCGTCAGCAGACCGACGAGATGACATCGCGCCTGGCAATCGCGCTGGAGGGCCGCATCGAAAAGCTGCGCCGCCGCTACACGGTGGCCGCAACGCGCATCGCCTCGTTCGACCTGCGCGCGCGAATCCGAACGTTTGGCTTGCGGCTCGTGCAGCGCTCGACGGAGCTAGGCGTGCGCATGGAGCGGCTGTTGGGGACCAAAATTCAGTTGTGGGAGCGCCTGCGAGTGCAACTCGACGAACGCAGCCCCCTGCGCGTCCTGCAGCGCGGCTACGCCATCTGTACCGACGCCGCGGGAAACGTGGTGAGCGCCGCCGATCAGGTCGCCGTCGGCGCCGAACTCAACGTGCAGCTTGCCCGTGGCCGTCTCGGCGTGGAAGTCCGCCGACGCGAAATTCCAAAGCCTTAACGCTTCCTGTTTTTCTTAAAGATTTTCTCTGTGCACTCTATGTTCTCTGTAGTGAACGCTTTTCAGGCTTTAACACAGGGGATTACTCGTCGGGCGTGCTCGCTACCTTAAGCACCGCGAGAAACGCTTCCTGCGGAATATCGACGCGTCCGACGCGCTTCATGCGCTTCTTTCCTTCTTTTTGTTTCTCGAGGAGCTTGCGCTTTCTCGTGATGTCTCCGCCGTAGCATTTGGCCAGCACGTTCTTGCGGATCGCGGCTACCGTTTCTCGCGCGATCACGCGGCTGCCGATAGCGGCCTGGATCGGCACCTCAAACATCTGGCGCGGGATCAGCTTTCGGAGGCGCGTGACGAGTTCACGACCGCGCTCGTACGAAAACTCGCGATGGCAGACGAGCGCCAGAGCATCGACGGGTTCGCCTCCCACCAGCACGTCCAGCTTCACGAGGTCGGCTTCCTTGTATCCCGCGAGGTGGTAGTCGAGTGACGCGTACCCGCGCGAAGCGCTCTTCAGCCGGTCGTAGAAATCGAGGACGATTTCGTTCAGCGGCAACTCGTACGTCAGCATCACCCGCTGCGGCGAGAGGTACTCGAAATTCTGCTGCACGCCGCGCTTTTCCTCGCACAACTGCAGAATCGCGCCCACTGATTCTTCCGCGGTGATGATCATGGCCTTGATGACGGGCTCCTCGATCTTCGCCATTTCGTTGGGCGGCGGAAATTTCGTCGGGCTGTCCACTTCGAGCGTGACTCCCGCGGTTGTGGTGATGCGGTAGCGCACGCTCGGCGCGGTAGTGATCAGATTGATGTTGAATTCGCGCTCGAGCCGCTCCTGCGCGATCTCCATGTGCAGCAAACCAAGGAATCCGCAGCGGAAGCCGAAACCGAGCGCGACGGAATTTTCCGGCTCGTAGAAAAACGCCGCGTCATTCAGTTGCAGCTTGCCGAGCGCGTCGCGCAAATTCTCGTAGTCGCTCGCCAGCACCGGAAACAGGCCCGCGAACACCATCGGCTTGATCGCTTCAAATCCGGGCAGCGCCGGCGCGGGCCGGGCGGGATCGATGACCGTATCTCCCACGCGCGCGTCAGCCACTTGCTTGATGTTTGCGACGATGAAGCCGACGTCCCCGGCTGCAAGCTCGTCGAGAACCACGGGCTTCGGAGTCAGAGCGCCGAGCGCTTCCACTTCGTAGACCTGGTCGTTGAAACAGAGGCGAATCTTCATGTGGCGCGTGATCCGTCCGTTCATCACACGGACCAGAACCACCGCGCCGCGAAACGGGTCGAACCAGGAATCGAAAATCAGCGCCTGCAGAGGCGCTTCCGACGTGCCCGTCGGAGGGGGAACGCGCGCGACCACGGCTTCCAGCACCGATTCGACGCCGAGGCCGCTCTTCGCGCTGATCAGCAGCGCATCGCCCGCCGGAATCGCCAGCACATTTTCGATCTGCTCCTTCACCTGATCGGGCTGCGCCGCGGGGAGATCGATCTTGTTCACGACCGGAATGATCGTCAGGTTGTGCTGCGCCGCGAGAAACGTGTTCGCGACGGTCTGCGCTTCGACGCCCTGGCTCGCGTCCACCACCAGCAGCGCCCCTTCGCACGCCGACAAGGCGCGCGAAACTTCATAGGAAAAATCCACGTGGCCGGGCGTGTCGATCAGGTTGAGCTGGTATTCGTTGCCGTCCTGGGCTTTGTAGTGGAGACGAATGCTTTTCGCCTTGATGGTGATGCCGCGCTCGCGCTCGAGGTCCATCGAGTCGAGCACCTGCGCGCTCATCTCGCGCTGGCTGAGCGCACCCGTCAACTCGAGCAGGCGGTCGGCCAGCGTGGACTTGCCGTGGTCAATGTGCGCAATAATGCAAAAATTGCGGATGAAACGTGGATCCATCGGTCAGCCTGGCGGCGCGAGGCTTCTACCGCCGGTAAAATTCTCCTGCCCAAAACGATTTGCGGGCGAAACCCGTAAGCAAGCCACCCGGCGCGATTCCTATTGCGCTCGGAGACATTTCAGTGTGCCACAACTGAGGGCGGGCAGGAAATGGAGCGCCGGATCGAGTTACGGATGCGTTCCCGATGACTGCGCGAAATGTCCGGTGGAGGCTGGCGAATCCTACGCGCGCCATGTTCCTCGGAGCAAGCCTAACAGCCACTGGTACAAATCTCATTCGACCCGACAGGCGATGAGGGAATTGCGGAATGGAACAGCCCGGACTCGATGGGTTTGGCAGCTCCGGGTGCGGCGGTATATAGTGTTTTTCGCGTTGTAAAATGCCGATCTGCCCGGCCGCGGTTGCAATTTCAATTGGGAAACGCTTCGAGCCCGCATGAGCGAGGACATTGCCAAACAACTCGAGAAGGCGCAGCGGTCCGTCGAGAAAGGCCGCATCGACGAGGCGATCGAGACGTATCAAGCCGTACTGGCGGAGAACCCCAACCATCTCGATTCCATGCAATCGCTCGGCGACCTGTTCACCAAGCAGAACCGCCCGGACAAGGCGGCCGTCTATTACGGAATGCTGTTCGACCGCTTTACCGGCCCGCGCGAAGAGCCCAAGGCGCTCGCGCTCTACACCCGCTTTCTGAAATCGCAACAGCAGCCTGCGGGACGCGTCGCGCGCTACGCCCTCCTCCTGCAAAAACAAGGCCGGACGGACGAAGCCATCGAGCAATTCACTTCCGCGGCGCTTGCCTACGAGCTCAGCGACAAGGGGGACGACGCGCTCGCCTGCTTCGTGCGCATCGCCCAGCTCGACGCCGAAAATCGAGACCGCCACATCGCCGTGGCCGAATTGGCTGAGCGACTGAACAACCACGCCGCTGCTTCCCGCGGTTACCTCCGCGCTGGGCAGCTTTCCTCGCGGAACGAAGAAGAGGCTCTCGGATTTTTCGCCAAGGCGCACGATCTCGCGCCCAACGATCGCACCACGTCGTTGCTATACGCCAAGGCGCTCCTGCACAAGGGGGATGCGCCCGGCGCGGCCTCTCTGCTCGCGCCGCTTGTCATTGCGGAGAAGGACGCATCTTACCTGGAAGTCTATGCCGATGCGCTCATGCAGTCGGGGCTGCTCGATGATGCGCGTACCGTTCTAGAAAGGGTTTCAAATCAGGAGACGGGTGCGTCGGTAAAATTCTTCACCCTGGCGGCCGAATATCTTCGCGCCGGCCAGGAGGACAAAGCGGTCGATTTCCTTGGGGCGACGAAGAAGAGCATGCTCGCCACCAAACGCGAATCGGAATTCGGGTCCTCCCTGGACCAATTGATCGATACATTCCCAAAATCGCTTCCGCTCCTCAAATTCTGGGCTGGTTTCTACGGAGAGATCAATCGCGAGGCGAAATATTTTGACGCGCTCGTTCATGTCTTCGACCTGAGCATCTCGACCGGCCAGGTGCCCGGCGCGTGCGAGGCGTTCGAGAAGCTTGTCGAAATCGATCCCTACGACTCGCGCAGTCAGCAGCGGTTCGATCAGCTCAAGGGCCGCGCGAGCGAGGAGTTTTTGAGCCGGGTGAAATCCCGCTTGGCCAACGTTGCAACGAATCGGCAGGCCAGCTCCGCCCCGGCGCCCGCCGCCGGCGCCCCCGATGGATCCTCACCGGCAATTCTGGAAGAAGTTCAATCCGGGCAGACGCTCGAAGATCTGCTCGTCCAAGCCGAGATCTTCGTTCAGTACTCGCTTCAGTCCAAGGCCATCGAAAGGCTGCAGCGCATAGTGGAATTGTTTCCGGGCGAGGAAGAAAATAACGAGCGTCTGCAAAGCCTCTTCGAAGCCGCGCACTGGTGGCCGGATCCGGGCGGCGCTGCCAGCAGAAAGGCGGAACGCGCGCCCGCTCGCGTCGAAGAGGCGCCGAATCGGGCGACCACCACCTCTCCGTACGCGCCCGAGACGTTGCGCGATCTCGCGAAGATTTCCGAAATTAATCAAATCGTCTTCCGCCAGCCTTCGCCGCGCGCCATGCTCTCCGTGGCGGTGAACGAGGTGGGCAACTACTTGCGCGCCGCGAGATGCCTCGCGGTCGTCGGCCCCCGCGGACAGGCGCCGCAAATGGCTTCCGAATTCTGCGCGCCCGGGGTCGAAGCCTCCAGCGGAAGCCAGATCGTTCGCCTGATCAGCCAGATTGAACACGCCACTCCCGACCCGCTCGGCGGATTTCCTCTCGAAGCCGGCTCGGCCATCTTGAAAGAAATGGGCCTGGAGGCCACGCTGGGCGTTCAGCTCACCGACCCCGAAACGCAGGCTCCGGCGGGAATGATGATCGTCGGTTTCGCCGGGCCGCATGCGTGGAAACCGAACGAGACATATTTTCTGCAGTCCATTGGCGACCAGATGCTCATGTGCGTCCATCACACGCGCCTGCGCACGCTCGTCCGCACGCTGGCCGTGGCCGATGAAAAAACCGGCTTGCTCGCGCGCGGCTCCTATCTCGATTGCCTGCTCAATGAATCACAGCGCGCGCGGACGCAAGGCATTCCGCTCGCGCTCGCCTTGCTGCAAATCGACGGCGGCCCGGAGCTGCTGCGCCAGCAGGGCGAAGGGCCGTTTGACCGCTACATGGAGCAGATCGGAAAGGCCGTGCAATCGAACGTTCGCCAAACGGACCTCGCGATCAAGTACACTTCCTGGGCGTTGGCGGTGGTGCTGCCGGATACGCCGCTGTCCGGCGCGCAAATGTTCGCCGAAAAATTGAAGAAAACGGTGAGCAGCTTGCGCCCGCCGTGGGACGGTGGGCAGTTGACCACAAGCGTCGCCGTGGCCGAGGCGGTGGCGCGGCAGGATTACGATAACGAGGACATCGTCACCGACTTGATCAATCGCGTCGAAGCAGGACTCGAAGAAGCTCGAAAGCGCGGCGGCAACGAAATTGTCGCGCTGGAACTCGCGAAGAATTGAGGCATGCGGATGGCCTACGAAAACCTGCTCTACGAGAAGCGGGATCGCATCGCGTTCATCACGTTCAACCGTCCCAAGGTGTTGAACGCGCTCAACCGGAAGACGATGGAAGAGTTGCGGGAAGTGTTGCTCGCCGCCCGCGATGACGACGAAGTGCGCGTGCTGATTCTGACCGGAGCGGGAGAGAAATCGTTTGTCGCAGGCGCGGACATCGGCGAGCTCGCGGTGCAGACTCCGGTCAGCGGCAAGGACACGGCCGCGTTTGGGCAGGGCGTGTTGCAATTGCTTGAGACGATTGGCAAGCCGTCGATCGCCGCGATCAACGGCTTCGCGCTCGGGGGCGGATGCGAGGTTGCTCTCGCGTGCTCGATGCGCCTTGCGAGCAAAACCGCAAAGCTGGGCCAGCCGGAAGTGAAGCTCGGGATCATGACCGGCTACGGCGGCTCGCAGAGGCTCTCGCGTTTGTGCGGCAAGGGCGTAGCACACGAACTATGCTTGACCGGCGAAATGATCTCGGCCGAGGAGGCTCATCGCATCGGCCTCGTCAATCATGTGTACGAGCCGTCGGAACTTTTGCCCGCAGCCGAGGCGCTCGCGAAAAAAATTATCGCCAACGCGCCCCTCTCGGTAAAGTTCACGATGGAGGCTATCGAGCGCGGGACGGAGATGCCGCTTGCCGAGGGGCAGTATCTCGAGACCACCCTCTTCGGGGTGCTCGCGGCCACCGAGGACATGCGTGAAGGCACGCGCGCGTTTCTCGAGAAGCGGACTGCGCAGTTTCGCGGGAAGTGAGTGATCGTGTCGGACCCGCCCTCTGGCGGGGACTTGGTCGCTTTCTTTGGCCAACCTGAAGGTGGCCACTACACGATGAAAACCAATTTTCAGAGTGAAAAAATTCGCGCAGCGGCAAACGCCGCGGGCCTGCGGTTCGCGCTCGTCGTCAGCCGCTTCAACAGCTTCATCACCGATCGCTTGCTGGCCGGGGCCGTCGACGCGCTCGCGTCCGCAGGCGCGGACGGGAAAAACATCACCGTCGTTCACGTTCCAGGCTCATTTGAAATTCCGCTCACGGCGAAAAAATTGGCTGAGGGCGGACGCGCGGACGCTGTGATCGCCATCGGCTGCATCCTGCGCGGCGAGACCGCGCACTTCGATTACGTCGCCAGCGAAGTCGCGCGCGGCGTGCAGCTCGCCCAGCTGGACACCGGCATCCCCATTATTTTTTGCGTCCTCACCTGCGACACGCTCGAGCAGGCCATCGACCGCGCCGGCCTCAAGAGCGGAAACAAGGGCTACGACGCCGGGCTTGCCGCCATCGAGATGGCCAACCTCTCGAAGCAGCTTCGCCCGGCTCATGATTCTCCCAGCCGCAAGACGGCCCCGCGCGGGAAACGCCGCTAGATGAATCAGCGCCGGAAATCCCGCGAGTACGCCCTCCAGATGCTCTTTCAATGGGAAATGGGGAAGCAGGAGCCGTCGCGAATCGAAGAGGGTTTCTGGAAAATCGCGAGCGCGCAAAAATCGACGCGCGAATTCGCCAATCAGCTTTTTGAAAGCGCCGCGGCCCGCGCCGCGGAGCTGGATCCGGTGATCTCCGCGCTTTCGAAAAACTGGCGCATCGAGCGCATCGCCGCCATTGACCGCACGATCCTGCGCCTTGCCCTTGCCGAACTGCGCGCCACCAGCACGCCCGCGAAAGTCATCATCAACGAAGCCGTCGAGCTCGCAAAAAAGTTCTCTTCCGAGGACGCCTCGGCGTTCATTAATGGCGTTCTCGACGCTGCCGCGAAGTCCTTTAGCGCAAATGCCGCTGGCGGAAAGTAGGACAGGCTTTTTAGTCTGTTCCCCTTACAACCGCTGCACGATGGAGCGCGCTTCCTCCAATATTTTTCGCGTAGCGGCGGGGCTCCGCGTCTCGGAATACACGCGCAGCATCGGCTCCGTCCCCGAAGCGCGCAGCATCAGCCAGCCGGTGTCGGCGAGATACAACTTGATGCCGTCGAGATCTTCCCGGCGCGCGACCTCCCATTCGAGTAGACCCTTCACCTTCGGACCGCTGAAATACTCGATCGCGCGCTCTTTTTGTCCCGGCTTCAACTCGAGATCGATGCGTCCGTAATGGTGGTCGCCGAACTCCGCGTGTAGTTGGGTGACAAGCTCTCCCAAAGATTTTCTGTGCCACGCCATCACTTCCACCAGGAGCAAGGCCATCACGGTTGCGTCCCGCTCCGGCAGATACAGTTTCGTTCCGATGCCGCCCGACTCTTCGCCGCCCAGCAAGATGTCGCGTTCGAGCATCAATTCGCAGATGTACTTGAATCCGATGGGCGTCTCGAAAATCTTCCTGCCAAATTTCTCCGCGATCTTGTCCAGCATTTTCGTCGACGAAAACGTTTTGGCGACGTCTCCCGGAATTTTCCGGGTGCCGGCCAGGTGCCAGAGCAAGATCGAGAAAATCTGGTGCGGCGTAACGAACGTGCCGTCGCGGTCCATCGCGCCGATGCGGTCACCGTCGCCATCCGCGCAGAGCCCGGCGTCGTATTTGCCGGCGAGCACAGCCCGGCGCAGCGCCTCGACGTGCGGCTCGATCGGCTCGGGATTCACCCCTCCAAACCGCGGATCTCGCGTGCCGCGAATCTCGTCGCACGCAACGCCGTGCCGCGTCATCAGCTCGCGAAGCAGCCCGCGCGCCGCGCCATGCATGGGGTCCACAACAAAACGAAACTTCGCCGCGCGAATGCGATCCCAGTCCACGAGCTTCTCTATGGTTTCGAGGTATGGAGAAAGAATGTCGAGTGTGTGGATTTGGTCGGGCCGAGGCGGTAACGGCGGCATGCCGTTCGCCAGCACGAAGGCGAGTTCCTTTTCGACCTGCGCGACAATCGAAGGCAGCGCGGAACTTCCATAGCTCGCCTTGAATTTCACGCCGTTCCATTTGTACGGATTGTGGCTCGCCGTGATCATGATGCCGCCTGCCGCGCCGCGCTGCCTCACGAGCAGCGAAAGCGCTGGCGAAGGGCACGCCTTCTCCGCGATCCACACTGGCATGCCGGCCATCGAAACCGCTTCGGCTGCGGCCCCCGCAAATTTCTCGGAATCGTAGCGCGTGTCATAGCCGACGAGTACTCCGGTCCCGGGTTTTTCCGCGCGCACGACATATCTTGCAATCGCGCATGCCACCTTGCGCACGTTCGCAACCGTAAAATCCTCGTCGATCACCCCGCGCCAGCCGTCAGTTCCGAATTTAATCGTCGTCATTATCAACCGGTCCAGAAAAGCTACAGCAAATCAAAAGCCTTGTCCGCTTCCAGGCCCTTCACGATCTTACCCACGTCCTGCGCGCGATCGCGCGGGCAGAGCAGTAGCGCGTCTTCGGTTTCCACCAGCACCAGATCGCGAACGCCAATCGCTGCTACAAACTTCTTTGGGCTCCAGAAGAAATTGCCTTGCGCATCGAGGACGAAGGACTTCCCCGTCGAAACGTTTTCGCCGGTTTTTCGCGCCAGCAATTCGTAGACCGCGGCCCACGAACCGATATCGCTCCAACCCACTTCCGCGGGCAGCACAAACACGCTGGGCGACGAAGCGCGTCGCGTTGCGTTTTCAAGGATGGCGTAGTCCACCGAAATGTTTTCGAGTTTTGGATATGCACGCTCGAGAGCGCGCGCGTAACGCGAAGTCCCGATTTCGCCCGCCAGCGTCATCAACGCCTCGTGCGTTTTCGGAAGGAATTTCTCGAGATTGCCGAGGAACGTCGAGACGCGCCAGAAAAACATTCCTGCATTCCAGTAGTACCGTCCGGAAGCCATGTATTTTTTGGCGCGAGCGAGGGCGGGCTTTTCCGTGAACTGGCGCACGGCAAAAACGGGAACGCGGTCCGCGTCCAGCGCCTTCGTTCGCGTCCGCTCAATATAGCCGTAGCCCGTCTCGGGCCGCGTCGGCGGAATCCCCAGAACGACGAGCGAACCCGCGGCATGCGCGACGTGCAGCGCGGCACGCACGATCTTCAAATATGCCGCCGGCCTCGCAACGTAATGATCGGCGGGCAACACAGCCATGATCGCGTCGTTCTCCTTGCCCAGGCTTTCATGCAGCAAATGCGCGGCGGCAAGGCCGATCGCCGCGGCCGTATTTCGTCCGATAGGTTCCGCGAGGATGTGCGACGCGGGCACGCGCGGCATCTGCTTTCGCACCGCCGCTGCCTGCTCGGAATTGGTGACGACCCACTGGCGCGACGGCACAAAGAGCGGCGCAAGCCGCGCCGCCGTCTGCTCAAGCATCGTTGTTTTGCCAACGATGTTAAGCAGTTGCTTCGGCGTGCGCGTGCGGCTGCGCGGCCAAAATCGCGTCCCGCGGCCCCCCGCGAGAATCACGGCATGCGCGGCGAGCGCATCACGACCCCTTCCGACTCGCTTCATCGATGCACGACACGCGACCAGTCGGATTCCGCGACGCTGGAGCCTTCAGTCGGGCCCTTCGTAAGTCCGTCGAGGTCCGGCACGTAGGTTCGCAGCACGGACGCGGATAATTCCGGAACCAATTTGTAAGCGCCTAGCGCCGCTGGCAGCAGCCACACCTCCGCCGGCGCAAACGATTCGCGCCCGCCAGCGAATTCGATCCAGCCGCAGCCCTCCAGAAAAATGAGGAGATCAAAGCGTTCCGGCGAAGTCTCCGCGTGAACTCGCTCGCGGAATTCCCAGCGTTCGGTCGCGAAATAGCGGCAAGCGGCGTAAAACGTTTTCGCTACGCTGCCGTGCGTGGGACGCGCCGGATTGCAAAGCCCGGCGTCCGTCGCGGCGGCCTCCCCGAATCGCGTTACGTCCAGCGCCTGGGGAATGTGCAGCGCGCGCGGCTGCCCGTCGGCGCCCACGCGGTTGTAATCGAAAACGCGATACGTAATGTCCGAGTGCTCCTGGATTTCGCACAGCACCATGCCCGGACAAATCGTGTGCACCGTTCCCGCCGGAACAAATACAGCGTCGCCGGGACGGACGGCCACGCTGCGGAGGCAATCCTCAACCGTCCCGTTGGCGATGGCGCGCTGAAAGGAATCTCGCGTTACGCCAGGCTGAAAGCCGATACGGACGGCCGCGCCTTCTCGCGCGTTCACGACATACCACATCTCAGTTTTGCCCATGCCGCCCGCCGCCGCTTCATGCAGGCGCGCATATTCGTCGTCAGGATGCACCTGCACCGAAAGCTTTTCTTCGGGAAAGATAAATTTCACGAGCAGTGGAATGCGGGCCAAACCACGCATTGCAGTTCCGGTCCATTCCTCAGGCAGCAAAGGCCACACTTCGTCGAGTGTGCGTCCCGCAAATTCGCCGGTTGCAAACTGGCAGGCGTCGCCAGTCAGCCACACTTCGCCGATCGCCTCTTCTTCTTGAGCGTGATCCGGAAACAGGGGAGTGAGGTCGCACGCTCCCCAGACGCGAGGGATGAAAATCGGGGCGAGCCGCGCCGGCGCCAGCCCCGAGCGGCTAGCGGCCGAATTCACCTGGCCGCTTCCGCCATCGAGCAGAATTTTTCGAGCCGACGCAAGCCTTCCTCGATACGCTCAATGGAAGTCGCGTAGGAAATCCGAATGTGCCCGAGTGTACCAAATGCATCTCCGGGCACAGCGACCAGATGCTGGCGTTCAAGCAGTTCCTTGCACAGCGCGGTCGAGTCGGCAATTCCGTTGCCGAGGTGCGCCGAAAAATTCGGGAACACGTAAAACGCGCCGCCCGGCTCGACGCACGTCACGCCGGGAATCGCCCGCAGCCCCGCAACGATGCGATTGCGCCTTCGCAAATATTCCGCGAGCATGACGGCGACGGTGTCCATCGCCCCGGTCAGCGCTTCGAGCGCCGCATACTGCGCGATCGAAGTCGGGTTCGAGGTCGACTGGCTTTGCACTTTGATCATCGCCGAAATCAGCGGCTCGGGCGCCAGGGCGTAGCCGATGCGCCAGCCCGTCATGGCAAATGTTTTCGACAGCGAGCCGATCACGATGATGTTCGGCTTCGTTCCCGATACGCTCGCCAGCGACCACGGCCTTTCATTGCCGTAGACGAAGTGCGAGTAGCACTCGTCCGTCACGACCCAGATGTTTTTCGCGCGGCACACTTCATAGATTTTCACGAATTCGTCGGACGGCACTACCGCGCCGCTCGGATTGTTCGGCGAATTGACGATCAGCAGCTTGGTCCGCGGCGTGATCGCGCGAGACACCTGCTCGGCGCGTAGGCGGAACCCGTCAGACTCCTCGGTCATCACCGGCACGACCGTAGCGCCCGTGTAGAGAATCTGCTCCGGATAGCTGACCCAGTACGGCGCGGGGATCAAAACCTCGTCGCCTTTTTCAAGAAGCGAGCAGAACGCATTAAAGAGCGCGTGCTTCCCGCCGACGGTAACCACGCATTCCGGCACCGTGTAGGACGAGCCGAACTGCGCCGCGTGCCACTTGCAAATCGCTTCGCGTAGCGCCCCGATCCCGGGTGTTGGCGTGTACTTCGTTTTTCCCTGCTCGAGCGCGCGAATTGCTGCCCGCTGGATGTGCTCCGGAGTCGGGAAGTCCGGCTCGCCGGGTCCGAAATCGGCCAGGTCCGCGCCCTGCGCGCGGAGCTTTTCGGCTGCCGCCAGCACTGCCGAAGTCGGCGAAATAGCTATACGGTTGACGCGAGCTGCGAGTTGCACGGTATGACTCTCCTTGGGTCCAGTTCCAGCGCCTACTGTAGCCCCTCTTTAGAGGCGGGGTTCGCGCCGCGAAATCAACCGACGAACCCCGCGTCTAAAGACGCGGGCTACAACAGTCTGGGCCTGCCTTCACAGAATCTTGGCCCGCAAACGCTCTTCCACTACCGTCGGCACAAGCCCTGTAATCGGCCCGCCCAGATGCGCGATCTCGCGCACGAGCCTCGAACTCAAAAAGCTATAAGAAACCGCCGGCATCATGAAAACCGTCTCGACTTCCTTGTTAAGCTTCCGGTTCATCATGGCCATCTGCAATTCGTATTCGTAGTCGGACACCGCGCGAATCCCGCGCAGGATCACATTCGCCTCGCGCAGCCGCGCGTAATCCACGAGCAGCCCGCTGAACACATCAATCTCGACATTCGCCCAGGGCCGCGTCACTTCGCGCAGCATTTCCACGCGCTCGTCGATCGTAAACAGCGGCTCCTTGTCAAAGTTGCGCAGGATGCTCACCACCAGCCGGTCGAAAATCTTGGCCCCGCGCTCGATCAAGTCCAGATGCCCGTTGGTCACGGGATCGAACGAACCCGGATAAATGGCCAGGACATTTTTCATGGTTTCGCCCACGAGCCGCTCGGTTCCGCACTATTGTAGCGAAAATCTCCGAGGATTTATGCAACGGAATTGACCGCAGGCCAATTTGTCTCGGGGAAGCCCCTGTGTCCTTCGCACGCGATCAGCTCGATTTGGGGTTCCGAAGACGCACTGATGAGCGGCTAAAGAATGGAGGCAGCAATACTGCTGAGTTCAAACCAAAATCAGATCAATGCGTGACCGACCAGCCCACAAGGCTCATCGTCAGAACCAGCACCAGCAGACTCACGCTGACCACACTCAGTGCTTTCCCATGTCCCAGCAAGCGGTCTCGCGATTCCGCGTTGATGCACAGGAGTACCGTCACCAGGAGCAAAGCGCCCCACGCGAGAAGGCAAGGTATGCCCGGATATTTTCCAATCAGTGCAAGAAATTCTCCTGGCGGTTGTCCCGCGGGAATCCACCAGGGCAGCATTGGCGCCACGGCCGCCGCCAGCGAAAAGGTCAGCAGCTTTCGCGTGAACCATCCCTTGAGCTTTGGCCTGGCAGCCTTCCACACAAGATAGTCCCACGCAAGCAAGCTGATAACGAGGGGAATCCAACCGTACAGCGCCGCTTTCTGGTCGAACCAAAGCCACGCCCTGAACAGACCGTGAGAGTGCCGCCGCTGGACCAGCTGCGGAAGCAGAAGGAGGCCCACCAGAGCGTTGCAAAGCGCCGCCACGAGCAAAGTGACCAGGCTCATGAGCTGGAGCCAGTGTCTCGTCGCGGCGACCTTGCACCGACTGCACAAGGATTGCTTGGGTTCGAAGGCAAGGCCGCAACGTTCGCAGAACACTTTTTCCCTCCCACGGGACTGGTATGGAGGAACCGTGTGCGGAAAGCCTACCTCGTTCGATGACTTAAAAACTACTGGTCGCAGGTTCAGTGAAATGTCAGTTTAATCCTCCCGTCCGTTTGGCCATTCTGTCGCTGTCGCAAGCGAAGAAATCATCTACGAAAATTCGCCGGTGACCAGGCTATTGGTGGGGATATAATTGTTCGTCGCTTTGCGATTTTCTGAAACCTATGAACACGAGTTCATTGAGCCGAGTCGTTATTGTATGGGTTGTCTTGTCACCCTTGTGGGGACTCGCATCAGCGCGACCGGCGGACGCCCAAAGAGGGGTCGCGAAGCCACCCGTTGCATTTTCTTTCGAGCCACTGGACGCCTGGAAAGCTGCCGTTCTCGCCGGCGACAAGGCGGCGCTAATGGGCCTATACACAACCAATCCAGCGGCCAAAGCCAAAACTCCCGACGGCGAAACGCTGGATCCTTACGAAGAGCCGACGTTCTGGGCCTCGCTCAAGCCGGCTGGGCTCGATCGCCTCGATGTGAAGGTGCTCGAGGAGAAAACGATCCAGCCCGGCGTGCTGGGGCTGGTGCTGCGAATTGAGGGCGGACTGAAGACCGGCAGTGAAGAAAAGCCGGTGGTCGTTTCGGCCTCGCAAGTGTGGGTGCAAAAACTCGGCGATTGGAAAATCATTTCCACACAACGCGGCGGCCTGGCGATCAAGGAAGCTCGCCGCCTGCCCGAGCCGGTCAAACCCAATACGCAGCTCTATCCGCCGCCGGAAGAGGCTCATGGGGAAATTGCCTCGGCGCTGGCTGCAGCGGCCAAGGATCGCAAGCGCGTCCTGCTCGTTTTTGGCGGCAACTGGTGCTACGACTGTCACGTTCTTGACACGACGTTTCGCTCGAAGGAGTTCGCGCCCATCGTGGACGCGAACTACCACGTGATCCACGTCAACGTCGGCAATTACGATGTGAACCTCGACCTCGCGGATAAATATCAAATCCCGCTCAAAAGGGGCGTCCCCAGCCTCGCCATTCTCGATCCGGACGGCAAGCTGGTCGTCAGCCAGAAACAAGGTGAATTCGAGTCCACGGTCAAAATCGGCCCGGAAGACGTTCTCGAATTCCTGAAAAAGTGGAAGCCGCAACCGAGAAGCTAAGCCGAGCGCCGATCTGAAATCTGAAATTTAGAATCTGAAATTTCAAATCTGGAACTTTCGTTACCTCTCGCATCCGAATTCCCGCGAAACAGTATTCAATCACGAGCCCCCGATCCGCACAAAAACCGTGACTGCGCTTGAAGGGAATTGGCGTATACTCCGCCAATAGCCGGGTTCCAATCGCGCAGGATGAGCAATTGTACCGGGGTCGCGGACCGAACCGGCGTCGATGGCAAGCCCTCCGCACGCAAGCACGACGAAAGAAAATTTAGGAGACAGGAAATGAAACTCAACCTAACGCGATCTGGGTTCACGGTCATTTTCGCGGCCGCTCTGCTATTCATCGGCTGCCAGTTTGCCCGGGCGGCGGAAAATAATTCGACCATCGAGGGCGTCGTCCAGGACGCCTCCGGCAAGCCCGTGACCGGCGCTTTCGTGAGGTTGAAGAACAACGCGCGCCATCTGGAATTCATGGTCATCAGCCAGGAGCAGGGACGCTACACCGTGAGCAATCTTCCCGCGGGTCAGTACGTAGTCCAAGGCGTTGGCGGCGGCTTTCAGAGCGCTGTGTCTGCGCCGGTGGACGTTGCTGAGGGCAAAACCGCAAAGCAGGATCTATCGCTCTCCGCGAAGCAAGGACCCGCGTTGCCGCGCGCCTGGCCCATGAAAACTCCCGAAGCACTGATGGTCACCGTCTCGAAGGAATTGCCGGAAGGAGACGGAAAGAAACTTGTCGCCACGCGCTGCACCGCTTGCCATGACCTCGAGCGCTTCATCGGCTTCCACATGCCGCGCGAAGACTGGACCTTCACCATCCGCAGGATGCGCGCCCGCATGCGCACCGCGAAAATCCGCGACTTGACGCCGGAGGAAGCCCAACTCGCCATCGACTATCTCTCCTCCAACTTTGCGCCGATTCGCCAGGTGGACCTGAACGATCGCCTCCCTCGCACGCTTCTCGATGGCAAGGCGCTGCGCTACCGCGCGGTCCAATACGACATCGTGGACACTTTGGTTGGATCAGAGCCGCATGACATCGCCGTCGACCCGCACGGCAACGGCTGGGTCAGCCAGCGAGCAGGCAAGTTGGGGAAGCTCGATCCCAAGACGCTCGAATACGCGGAGGTTTCTCTTCCGCCGGGTCCAGCCCTCGCGGATGGTCAGCTGCTTGGCAACTTGCAAATCGATGCGAAGGGACAGCTCTGGGTCCCGGATGGCTCGAACTACCGCTGGCTCGACTACGACGTGAACACAGGGAAATTTACGTCCTACGATTGGCCCAAGGACAACCGCGCCGACGCCGGCGGGAATTCTATGCTCATCCACCCGAACGGTTCGATCTGGGAGACGAGCGGAAACCAGGTGCGCATGCTCAACACGTCCACCAAGGAATTCAAATACTTCGATCCTCCTTCGTACGTCGCGACGCAGAAACCCACGGGCGCCTACGGCATCACTGTCGCCGGCGACGGCTCGGTCTGGTGGGCCGAGGACACGGCTGATCGCATGTCGCGCATCGATCCGGTCACGGGCAAAGTCGAGGAGTACAAGATTCCATACGACGGCGTCGCCTATCCGCGCCGCATGAGTCACGACGCGCGCGGCGATCTGTGGGTCGGTCTTTGGAATGCTGGTCTCTTGATGAAGGTCGATTACGAAACCAAGCAGATGACGTTCTTCGCACCGCCGACGGAGACTTCCGGAACGTATTCCGTCAGCGTGGACCGCAAGAACAACCTGATCTGGGTCAGCGAACAGCAGGCCGACAAAATTGCGCGCTACAACCCAAAGACCGGTGAGTGGGTGGAATTTCCGCTGCCCGATTCCGAGTCGGATCCGCGCCGGATCGAAGTCGATCCAAACTTCCCCAATCGCGTCTGGTGGAGCGGAAACCTCTCCGGCCGCATGGGCTTCGTCGAAGTTCTCGGCGCAAACTAGAGCTGCGCAGAATCGCCAAGTGTCGCGCAGTGGCTTCGGTTTTCTCTGCGTTCTTTGTGCCCTCTGTGGTGAAGGCTTTTCGAGATCCAACCGAATCCCTTTTCACCTGTCCTTCTCTTTTAGACTTTTAGACTGAAAACGTCTCAAGGATAAGAAACATGAAAGTCTCATTGCTTTACCGCATCGCTTCGGTTCTCCTGCTGCTTTTCGCTGCTGGGCACACGATCGGCTTCCGTCAGGTCGATCCCGCGTGGGGCGCGGATTCGTTGGTCAATTCCATGAAGTCCATACACTTCAACGCCAATGGATCGGATCGGACCTATTGGGAGTTCTTTGTGGGCTTCGGGCTGTTCGTCACGGCGTGGATGGTGTTTGCCGCAATCGTCGCTTGGCAGCTCGGCAGTCTTCCCGCTCAGACTTTGGCGCACATGCGAGTGGTGGCGTGGGGATTCGTGATTTGCATGGGACTCGTTACTTGGCTCAGTTGGCGCTACTTCTTCCTGATCCCTGTCATCTTTTCCATTGCGATTCTTCTGTGTCTAACGGCGGCAGCGTGGCTTTCCGGCGACTCCCATTGATGTGGACTTAAAAGAGCATTCACCACAGAGGGGATAGAGTTCACGGAGAAAATCTGAAAGACTTGCCGCACCTTGCGCATGCCCGTTCAACCCCGCGTATGCTCCAATTAACCCATAATTGAATCAGTTCGGTGCACCGGATTTGACTAAGGCGACCAATTTGGTCGTAATGTAAGCGGCTGTGCCAATGAGATTTGCAGCTTATGGACCAGCTTGACAGAGTTCTGGACTGGCTGTATCATCCATGTGCGACTGGTTTGGTCCTATATCCAATGTTGAAGCTCTCTAAGAAATCGGATTACGCCCTGATAGCCGTCCGGCATTTGGCTACACATTGCGGCGACATTTCGTCTCAGAGCGCATCGGATATTGCGGAGGCGTACGGGATTTCCGCGCCGCTTCTGGCCAAGGTGCTGCAGCGCCTCGCGAGGCACGGTCTCGTGAGGGCGCGCCACGGATCGAGCGGCGGATATCAACTGGCCCGTCCGGCAAAGGAAATTTCGGCGCTGGACGTGATCAACGCGGTGGACGGTCCGGTCGTGATCACTTCGTGCGTGACGAATCACGGAAATTGCGATCAGAGTTCCACGTGCACAGTGCGCGAGCCGCTGCGGCGGGTGAACGAAAGCATCGCGCAAGTTTTGCGCTCGGTCACGATTTCGCAAATGGCCGAGGATTCACCCGACCCGGAGTTGGTCGGGCTGTCGATTTAGCTACAAGCCGGCGCAAGCCGCCGAATGAATTTTGTAGGAGACCGCGTCAGGGGATCGAAAGAATTTGAGACGGGAGAACACGAAGCATGGCCATTAAACTGCCGATTTACATGGATTACCACGCCACCACTCCGGTGGACCAGCGCGTGGTCGACACGATGCTGCCCTACTTCCACGAGAAGTTCGGCAACGCCGCGAGCCGCAACCACTCCTTTGGCTGGACGGCCGAGGAAGCGGTCGAGAACGCGCGCGCGCAGATCGCTCGCCTCATTGGCGCGACGCCGAAGGAGATCATCTTCACGAGCGGCGCGACCGAATCGAACAACCTCGCCCTGAAGGGCGCCGCGGAGATGTACCGCGAAAAGGGCAACCACATCATCACGCAGGTCACCGAGCATAAGGCGATTCTGGACACCTGTAAGCGCCTCGAAAAGTACGGTTACGAGGTGACCTATCTCCCCGTGGCCAAAGACGGCCGCATCGATCTCGACGATCTGCGCCGCGCCATCACTGCCAAGACGATCCTCATCACCATCATGTACGCCAACAACGAAATCGGCGTGGTTCAGCCGATTCAGGAAATCGGCAAGATTGCCAAGGAAAAGGGCGTCCTCTTCCACACGGACGGCGTGCAGGCGGCCGGCAAGATTCCGGTCGACGTGCAGCGCGACAATATCGACATGATTTCGCTGACCGCCCACAAGATCTACGGACCGAAGGGCTGCGGCGCTCTCTACGTCCGCCGGCGCAACCCGCGCGTGCAGCTAGCCGCCCAAATCGACGGGGGCGGCCACGAGCGCGGCATGCGCTCGGGCACGCTGAACGTCCCCGGCATCGTGGGCTTCGGCAAGGCCGCCGAGCTTTGCCAGAACGAAATGGCGGAGGAAAGCGTTCGCCTGCGGGGGCTGCGCGACCGATTGAAGGACACGATCTTCGCCAAGCTCGACGAGGTCTACATCAACGGCTCGATGACGCATCGCCTGCCGCACAACATCAACATCAGCTTCGCGTTCGTCGAGGGCGAATCGCTGCTCATGGGCATCAACGACGTCGCCGTTTCGAGCGGCTCGGCCTGCACCTCGGCCACGCTCGAACCCAGCTACGTACTCAAGGCCTTGGGTGTCGGTGAAGACCTGGCGCACACCTCGATTCGCTTCGGCCTGGGCCGCTTCAATACCCAGGAGGAAGTGGACTACGTCACCGGCCGCGTCATCGAAGTCGTCCAGCGGCTTCGCGAACTTTCTCCGCTATACGAAATGGCCAAGGAGGGCGTCGACCTCAGCAAGATGAACTGGGGCGCCTCGGCCGGGGGACACTAAGAGGACGCACGAAGAAAGAATCGAACGAACAGTTTCATTCGTCAAATATCGAAGGGAGTGTGAAATGGCTTATTCCGATAAGGTAGTCGATCACTACGAGCATCCGCGAAACGTCGGCAGCCTGCCCAAGGACGATCCGAATGTGGGCACCGGCCTCGTGGGCGCGCCGGAATGCGGCGACGTCATGCGGCTGCAGATGAAGATTAATCCCGAGACGCAGGTCATCGAGGAAGCCAAGTTCAAGACCTTCGGCTGCGGCTCGGCAATTGCCAGTTCTTCGCTGGCCACCGAATGGGTGAAGGGCAAGACGGTTTCGGAGGCACTGGCGATTTCGAACACGGACATCGTGCGCGAGCTGAGCCTTCCGCCCGTGAAGATTCACTGTTCGGTGCTGGCCGAGGACGCCATCAAGGCGGCCATCGCGGACTGGAAGAAAAAGAAAGAGACATCCACCGCGGCGGCAACCGCAACGCAAGCCAGCGTTTAGCCGTGGGGCCTGTGTGGTGCGTGTAGCGCCCGCCTTCAGGCGGGCACGCGGTGTCTCCAGGTACACGAGCCTGTCCGCCGCACGCCAACCTAAAGGTTGGCCGCTACACGGTTGATGTATTTGGGAATCATCGATTGGACCGAACTATGATTCACGTCACAGAAAAAGCGGCAACAAAAATTCAGGAGCTGCTCGCCAAGGAAGGCGTGGCGGCGGAAACGGGTGGTCTGCGCCTGGGCGTGCAGGGCGGCGGCTGCTCCGGGTTGACGTACGCGATGCGCCTTGAGACGCAGGCGCGCGATCGCGACAAAGTGATCGAGGAAAACGGCGCGCGCATTTTCGTGGACCCGAAGAGCTTCCTGTATCTGAACGAGACCACGCTGGACTATCAGGAAGACCTGATGCGGCGCGGCTTCGTGTTCCAGAATCCGCAGGCCTCTCGCAGTTGCGGTTGCGGCACCTCGTTCACGGTATAAGGCCCGAGTGCAGGAATTTGGATGCGAGTGCAGGCGCATCGAAGCGCTCGCGAAACAAAGGTTCTCTCTCAGGGGCTTGGACAAGCATTTTCTCTTTTAACGGAGTGGAATGCGCGGTTGGCCGGCAATGGGGAGCCGCCAGCCATTTTTTTTGCCTCCAGGCTTCAAGTGGCGCAGGCTTTTAGCCTGCGGGGGTTGGTTGAAGCGTGATCGATCCTGCCGCAACAAAACCCACAGGCTGAAAGCCTGATCCACAAACCCCGAGCATTGAATTGGTCCCTCAACAGCACGCCGTGTTAGGGGCGATCAGGAACGAAGGATTGGTGGGTCGCGGCTTCAGCCGCGACACGAAGCCGCCAACATTCGGGGCTTTAGTCTCTGACGGCTTCAAATCATCCATTGAGTTTATGAGCGCACCATCGACCACCGTCGCGGTACAAACAAACTGCTGGAACTGCTCTGCCTCCACCGCCGGCGCGCAGTTCTGCCCGGGCTGCGGAAAGATTCAGCCATTCGCGCCCGGCTGCGACTATTTCGCCTTTTTCGGCCTGCCGCGAAAGCTAACTGTGGACCAGGGCGCGCTCGAGCGGAGATTCCACTCGCTTTCCTGGAAGCTGCATCCCGACCGCTTTGCGCAGGCGGCCGAAAACGAAAAGCAGCTGTCTCTCGACCTCACCTCGCAGTTGAACGACGCGTACCGCACGCTGGGCGAACCGGTCGCCCGCGCCGAGTACCTGCTCAGCCTGTACGGTATGCGCAAGGAAGGCCAGAAAAAACAGCAGGCCCCGCCGGAGCTGCTCGAGGAAGTCTTCGAGCTGAACGAATCGTTGGACGAGCTGCGCGAAGCGCGCGCCTCCGGCGGCAGTGGCTCCCAAATGGCGGGCCTTCGCACCAAGCTCGAATCCGCACAACACAAATTTGAATCCTCGCTCGCGGACGTGGACAAAGAGCTCGCAAGCGTCGGAACAGAATGGGACGCCGCACTCGATTCCGCCGCGAACGAAGCAGTCCAGAAATCGCTCATGGAGCGAACGAACGAAGTCCTGAATCGCCGCTCGTACATCAGAAATCTGGTGAACGGAGTGCGGCAGGAATTAGCGTGATTCGTGATTCGTGATTTGTGATTCGTAATTCGTGAAAAATCACAGCGGGCGCGAGAGCGGATTTCACGAATCACGAATCACAAATCACGATTCACGAATCACGAAAGCAGGGAGACAACACCTAGCACATGCCTCGCACAGTGGGCATCGATCTCGGCACGACCTACAGCCTGATCGCGTATCAGGACAAGCGCGAAGGCCGGCCGAAGTGTATCCCGGGCCCGTACGGCACGCCGCTGTGCCCGTCGGTGGTCAGTGTGGATGCGAATGGCTCGATCGTCGTTGGCCAGGCGGCACAACGGCGGCTGCTCACGCAACCCGAGCGCACGATCTACTCCGTGAAGCGGCTGATGGGCCGCGGTCCCGCCGACGTGCAGGACGAACTGAAGATTTTTCCGTTCCGCATCGATCCGGCGAGCAAAAACGTGATTCGCGTGCGTCTCGGCGACCGAGTGTTCACTCCGCCTGAAATTTCCGCGTTCATCCTGCGCGAACTGAAAATGTGGGCCGAGGAATATTTTCAGGATTCGGTGGGGCGCGCCGTCATCACCGTGCCCGCGTATTTCAACGACGCGCAGCGCCAGGCCACGCGCGATGCGGGCCGCCTCGCCGGCCTCGAAGTCCTGCGCCTCGTCAACGAGCCGACCGCGGCGGCGCTTGCCTACGGTTTGCACGAGCAAAAGCGCGGCAAAGTCGCCGTCTATGATTTCGGCGGCGGCACGTTTGACATTTCGATTTTGAAGCTGATCTCGACCAGCGACGGCGACATCTACCAGGTCCTCTCAACCAACGGCGACACGCATCTGGGCGGCGACGATATCGACAACGCCTTACAGGCTATGGCCCGCGAGGAAATTCGCGGCCAGGGCTGTGATCTCGCCGCGCACCCGGACACCGTTCAGGAATTGCGGAAGGCGCTTATCGCGGCAAAGCACGAACTGTCCAGCGCGGACAGGGCGGCAATCAAGTTTCCGCTGCCGGACGGCGGCGTTTACTTCCGCGAGATTTCTCTCGCGGAATATGAGCGCCTGATCCGCCCGATCGTCGATCGCACCATGGGGCCGGTCCGCCAGGCGCTTGCCGACGCCAAACTTGCGCCCGCGGAAGTCGAAGAAGTGGTGCTCGTCGGTGGCTCGACGCGCGTACCGCTCGTCCGCCGCACGGTCGAGGAATTTTTCGGCCGCCGCCCGCACACCGAGCTCAATCCCGACGAAGTAGTGGCGCTCGGCGCCGCCGTGCAGGCCGATATTCTCGAAGGCGGCGTGAACGACATGCTGCTGCTCGACGTTACGCCGCTGTCGCTCGGTATCGAAACGATGGGCGGCGTCGTGGCGAAAATCATTCCGCGAAATTCCACCGTGCCGGCGAGCGCGCAGGAACTCTTTACCACCGGCGC
>Ga0210394_10001647_pt1 | contig 34429 bp, 32 predicted proteins | sample IncBWC12MmetaG_FD_160121 | JGI IMG/M metagenome (GOLD analysis project Ga0210394, IMG submission 160121) | Forest soil microbial communities from Barre Woods Harvard Forest LTER site, Petersham, Massachusetts, United States - Inc-BW-C-12-M | ecosystem: Environmental > Terrestrial > Soil >... | reverse complement strand
CGATGGCGCCGGCAACGTCGTTGGCTACACCCTGACAGGCGTTCCGACCACCGTGGGCACGACCGGACAACGGGAATTCTTCACCGATCAGTCTGGCGTGATCCGTGCGAACGCGGCCGGCGCGGCGGACGTCAACAGCACGCCGATCAGCTAGCATTTTTAAGGCACTGGGGAGGAGGCCCGGCTTCCTCCCCGTTTTTTCGAGGAAGAGTTAAGCGCGGCATCGGTGAGGCGAGAAAAATGGACGCTCAGACCAGACAACTCGGCGAACGGAGAAGCGGTGGCAGGCAACAGGGCTTTTCCTTGATTGAACTTCTCATCGTCGTATCCGTAATTTTAATCATAGCAGCGATCGCAATCCCGAATTTCCTGCGTTCGAAGATGCGCGCGAACGAAACTTCAGCGGTATCGAGCCTCCGAACTATTACGACGGCTGAAGTGGTTTACTCGACGACCTACGGCATCGGATACTCGTCGAGCCTCGCAGCCCTGGGCGGCACGAGCGCCATCGTGGATCAGAGCAACGCGGGCTTGATTGACTCCGTCTTGAGTTCGGGCGCCAAGAGCGGCTACGCCTTCACGTATGTGGCGACAGCGTCAGATGGGGCCGGCAATATCATCGCGTATACGGTGAACGCGGATCCATCGGTCGTGGGCAGCAGCGGCGACCAGCATTACTACGTCGACCAGACCTCCATCATCCGGGAAAACAATACCGGAGTGGCGGGCATGTCCGACACCCCAGTCAACTAGACTTACCCTTATCTGGTGAAGGTCTTTTCCGCGTCAGATCCCACTCGATGACGCGTGCGGAAAGCCGTCCAATCGGAATCAGCGCATCACTGGTTGGAGTCCGTACTGGCCGTTGGCCTCTCCGGCGGAGAGGGGACGCGCGCACAGATGAATCATGCTCGAGTCGCACTGCTGGATTTGGATCATCGGCAGGTCTTGGGGCCGCACCACGTAAGTACCCATCTGGATCGCATCGGAGGCGCCGAAGTCTGCAACAACGATCGGGTTTTTCGGAAGCGCACGCACCCGGAATTGCCTCGTGGAGGGCTCATAGTTGCCGTAGCTGAAGCAATGCTCAACGCAGGCTCGGTCGACGATGTGGGTGATAAAGACTCGCGATCCTGGAAACGGCCAGATCGTGTCCGTGACTCGCTGGCCGGGCGCTAGACTGGCGGCATAGTGTTCGATCTTGCTCTCCATCGTGTCGATCTTCGCCGTATCTTGATACAACAAAAAAAAGAAGACGGTGGCCACGGCAGCAAAGCCAGCGAGATGCCACTTCTGAGGCTTCATCGTACCCAGCACGCAGCAGGCGAGCACCGCACACACGGAGGTGAGCCTCTCTGTCAGCAGATTCAGCGGAGCCCCGTATTGCGGTAGGCGAACGGCGGTGGGAAGGAGGTACGCGCCTAACAAAGCTGCCCCGTATAACTGCAGAGGCAGGAAGTAGTTTACCAAGTGTCCGCGTACCAGCCTGTGGCCGATGGCGTCAGCGACCAGACAAACTGCAACAAGACCCAGCAGCAGAAGCCAGACGATCCGATACTGGGGTCCGTAGAGCTGCAATTGATCCAGACCGTTGTAAAAGTACCTAGGTCCGGGGGCCCAGCGAACCGCATAGTGAGCATCGAGATAGAGGCGTAAGTATACGAGTAGCGCGCCCGCCCCTGCCAGCGAGAGCGGTTGCAACCGCGCACGCAATACCTGAGCGATGGCGACATAGGCCCCGGCACCAAGCAGCACTGCCGTCCCCAGCGGGTGGGCCAACCAGGTGAGGGGCAAGACCGCGACCGCCAGCGTTTTCTCCCACCCCTGGCCGCGCCAGAAAATCGCCACGCCGAAAAACGAAAGACCGAGAGAAATGTAGTAGTTCAGGAAACCCATTTCAAAGGTCCAGCCATAGGCGATCATGGCCAGGCAGGGGACAAGGAACCACGGAGCGCGCCGCGTCGCCGCAGCTACCACCGCGAACGCACCCCAGAAGAAGACGAGTACGGCAGCGGACACGGCGACTTTCTCTGCCACCCGCAAAGCAAAGAGATGCCCCAGGCCGGTGAGTGTGACGTCGAACAAGATGTTGTCCCATTGCCGCGCGAGCCACAAGCCAGGAGCCTGACCGCGCACAATCAATTGCGCCAGCCAGGCATTGTAGGTGTGGCTGGCGAGGTCTCCTGCTTCGATGTGGCTGTGCCAGAAGCAGGGAGTCAACACCAGCGCCGAGATGGCCAAGATTCTTGCGAGGTATTGGGATACAAACTGAGCCGCGGAAGCGACTTGAGACGCGGGGGGATTGCGAGATGGCAGCGCCTCCCGTTCCTGACGGATGATGACCGACGGATCGGCTTGGGTCGCAAGCTGCATCGAGGTTCTCCCCATGAGGTATGCTAGCAGCCGGTTCACTTCGCATTGCCAAGGGAACGCCGGCGAAGTAGCAGAAGCGATAACAGCATCATCGACCGTGCCGACTGCCGGCTGCGTCGGACGAACGGCGAGAGAGTTGGACTTGCGGATTCGGGTTACACTTTTGGCGTGAGCAAAAAACGCTTGGTCACGGGGACGATTCTCCTGGCGCTTTGCGCCAGGACTCTGGGGCGCGCCGACACGTCGCCGCAAGCCGCACCAATCGTCCGGGCCCTGGAGGCGCACTACCGCAACACCAAGACGCTCAAGGCGATTTTTCTCGAGCGTTATGGCGCGGGCCGGGGGGGGCTTCAGGTTGAGTCCGGCACCGTGTACTTCAGCCGGCCGGGTCGTATGCGCTGGGAATACGAAGCCCCCGAGCCGAAGCTGTTTGTCGTGGACGGGAAGACGGTCTGGTTTTTCGTTCCGAGCGACCACACCGCGACGCGCGCGCCCATCAAGGAGAGCACGGACTGGCGAACGCCGCTAGCGCTGCTGATGGGGAAGGCGAAGCTGTCCAATCTTTGCGATCGAATCGATCTGGCCACTGAAAAGCCGGGTGATGCGGGTCACGTCGTACTGAGGTGCCTTCCTAAAGGCGAGGCGAATAAACCAGCTTCGTCCCAACCGGGTGGAGAAGACTTGGGCCTCGCGAGTCCCGACCAGCCCTTCGACCAAGTACTGCTCGAGGTGGATCCCGCGACCGGAGAGCTAGCCGACGTGCGCGTACTACAGCCGGGCGGCATCGAGCTCGACTACCGCTTTGGCAATTGGATCGAGAACCTGCCACTGAAGGACACACTGTTCCGTTTCCAAGCGCCACCGGGGGTGGCGATCGTGGATGAGTCGGCCTCGGCGCATTGACTACTGGACCTGAGAGAGGTCCATTCCGGCGGGCGGGGTTGCCGGATTCGCGCGCATGCCCCAACGGATCACCAGCCCAGGGGAACCTCAATGCTAGACTCAATTGAAAGCTAGAACTTCTCGGAGATAGGTGCGTCAGATCAGTGCATCTGGGAGCGTTGGTTCTTCCTGAGTCCGCATGCAACCTCGAACGGAAAACGTCGGAGAGCGGCTGAAGACGGGTCCGAACGCTTCGGCGCTTGGCGAACCGGCGCTGCTGAGCGGCGTTCTTGCCGTTACCGCATTGGTGTACGCCGCCACACTGGGATTCGGTTTCGTGTACGACGATCTTGGCCAGATTGTGCGAAACACAGCGGTGCAATCCTGGCGATTCGTGCCCGACTATTTCCGGGGCAAAGAGTGGCAGGCTCTGTTTCCGAACGCCACTGCCAACTATTACCGGCCCTTTAACTTCCTGTGGTTTCGCGTGAATGACGCGATTTTCGGGATGCACCCCGCGGGCTGGCACGCGATGGGGGTCGCGCTGCACATCCTGGTGACTTGCCTTGCGTACTTTGTGGCGCGGCGAGTCACGGGTCGCCCTTTGGTGGCTGCGCTCACGGCGCTTTTGTTCGGCGTTCATCCGATGCGGCACGAAGTGGTGGCGTGGGTCTCCGGTACGACGGAATCGTTGTGGGCGGTGTTCTTTTTTTTGGCGTTTTTTGCGTATCTACGATCGCGCGAACACAATCGCGCTCGCTGGATCGCGGTCTCTTGTCTATGCTACGCGGCCGGGCTGCTGGCCAAGGAGACGGCCATTGTGCTTCCCGTAGTGGTGCTTGCGCACGCGTGGATATACGGCGCTCGGGTGGACGAGAAGACGGGCAGCGAGGCGGGCCGGAATCGGCCGCTCGAACTCACCGGGCTCGGCGCAGTCTACGGTGCGGCCGCCGTAGCGTATCTCTGCGTGCGAATCCGTGTTCTTCACGGATTCGAGCATCCGCAATCCGCTATCCCGCTGAAGACATTACTGTTTACGCTACCCTCGGTCATGTTTTTCTACGTGAGGCAGTGGTTGCTGCCGCTCCATGTGGGGGAGTTTTATGATTTGCCGCTGTGGTCTCAGTTCAACGCCATCCATGTCTTGGTTCCCCTGGCCGCGCTGGTCGTCCTTGGCGCGGCGTTGTGGTTGTTTCGGGAGCGACTTGGCCGGCGAGAAGTGGCGTTTGCCCTCGTGTGGATGATCGTCCCCTTGCTCCCCGTTCTTGATTTTGCAGTTCTCGCGCCGGGGCAACTGGTGCACGATCGATATTTTTACCTGCCTAGTTTTGGCGCCGCGCTGGTGTCGGGGCTCGTCCTCGGCAAACTGGCGAACGGCCCCATGTCCTTTGGCCTGCCGAGGCGATTGCTTTTCGCGACGCTGGCGGTCCTCATGCTCTTGTGTTACGGCACGGCGAATGCAACGAGCTACTGGCGGGACGACTACACGCTGTTTAAACACGCTTACGAGACCGTGCCGACCAACGTAGTCGTGCGGGTCAATTACGCCATAGAACTGGCGCGCAAGGACGAGTATTTCAAGGCCATGCCGATTCTGCTGAGCGTCTTACAGGAACAGCCCAATAACTGGCTTGCCAACTACAACCTCGGGCGCGTTTTTTACGATATGGGCATGCTGTCTGCCGCCGAGGGCCGGTTTGAGCGAACGCGGGTCGTTTATCCTACGATGCCCGACGTGTATCTGCAGTTGGGCCTGATCGACTTGAAGACCAACCGGACGGTCCAGGGGGAAGCGAATCTACAGCGGGCGGTTGATTTGTCGCCCGATGAGCCGGCTTTCCGGTTTTCTCTGGGAGTCGCCCACGCGATGGGGAGAAACTGTGCCGCAGCTCGCATGGAATTCGAACGAGCTCTCGTGCTTCAGCCGGGATTTCCCCACGCGCAAGAGCAGATCAGCACGTGTGGTTCTTCCGTTGCGAAAGATAATCCGCCGGCCACCGCCGCTCGCGCACCGTCCACCGCTAGCCCGGGCGAGTCACTTGATCCCGTCGCGCAAGTCGGAACGGCGAATTCGCAATAGCGTAATGTGGCGTTCACATTGTGCGATCATGCTGGGTCGCGAGGCGCGAGGGGCGGGGTTCGCTCAAGGAGCATGGCGCTGTGCTCGGTACAACCGAGCGGGTGCCTGGGGGAATCAGTACTTGGGAGGCACGATCCGCTCCGAGGTTGCTTGCGGCTGAGGTAAACTGTTCGACGATGGCTGAATTTGTTTGCAAAGTGGCTGATGCAGCGGGACGGGTTTTCTCGCACGTCGAGGCTGCCCAGACGGTGGTCGAGGCGCGCCAGAAGCTATCCGACCGCGGCCTATATGTCTATTCGGTGCGCGCCCGCGGTGGATTCGTTGGTCGCACGATGGGGCAGCGTAGAGATCGGACCGTCAAAGGTTCGGACTTTCTGATCTTTAACCAGCAGTTCAACACGCTGATTAAGGCCGGCCTCCCGATCCTCAAGGCGCTCGATCTGCTTGCCGAACGTGCCGCTACCCCCCGGCTTCGGCCTATTCTGGCGGATGTCCGCGATCGAGTTCGCGAAGGCGCGTCGCTGTCCGAAGCTCTCGAGCAGCATGGGGCTTTCCCGAAGGTTTACGTCACCGCGATATTGGCCGGAGAGAAGAGCGGGAACCTGACCGGCGTGCTCGATTATTACATCGCGTATCAGCGGGTGGCGACCGGCGTGAGGAAAAAGCTTCTGGCGACGCTGATTTATCCCGCCATCCTGATTGTGGTCGCAGGGGCCATCGTGACCTACCTGGTTACCTATGTCGTGCCGGAATTCGCGAAGTTGTACGCGGATATGCAGATTCAATTGCCGCTGACGACGCGAATATTGGTGACGCTGACGGTGACCTACCGCTGGTATTTCCTGGGCGCCGATCTGTGCTTGCTCATCGCTATTGCTGCGGTGGTGCTATGGTCGCGCTCGGAACAGGGCGGGATGGCGATGGACCGGCTGAAGCTGAAACTGCCTATTGTGGGCGACACCTGGATCAAGTTCCAGGTGGCGCAGTTTTGCCGAACTCTCTCTACCTTGCTGGCAGGAGGCACGCCGCTGGTCGGCGCACTGGCTACGGCTGCTGAGTCCGTTCGCAGCCGCTTGATTTCCGGGGGAATTGCACGAGCCTCCGAGCGAGTACGCGAGGGCCAATCCCTGCACGCGGCGCTGGCTTCGACTCATTTGATGCCGGACATGGGCCTCGAGATGATCGAAGTCGGCGAGGCGAGCGGGGCTCTATCGCCGATGCTGGGAAGCGTGGCGGAATTCTACGAAGAGGAAACAAATTTGCGTTTGGGGGCGCTCATTGCCATCGTGGAACCTGCAATTTTGGTGTTCATGGCGATTGTGATAGCCTTCATATTGATTTCGCTTTACTTGCCGATCTTTTCCTTCTCAGCGGGCACCGGATCATCCGGCTAGGCCGCCTAGGACTCGCGGGCCATGGGACCAACCGACTACAATCTGGCTTCAACGGAGCTGCAGGATGCGCAGCAGGAGCGCGACCGCAGCCGGCGCGTGGCCGAGCGTTATCGCTGCCCCTTTATTGATTTGAACGAGGTGCGCATCGATCCTGAGCTGTTCCGCGGCATTCCCGCCGAGTTGATGTTCCGGTTCAGCTTTGTGCCGCTGGAAACGAACGACAACCAGCTTATCCTGGCCGTCGCCGATCCGGGCCAGGTGTTGCTGAGCGATGAGCTGCCGTTGCTCCTGGGGAAGCGGCTCCTCCTGAAGGTTGCCACGCCATCGCAGATCAGCGACTTGCTCAAACGCACCGAGCAATCCCAGCGCGTGCTCGAACAGGCCACCGAGGCTTTCACGCTGCAGGTGGTGCAGGAAGAAGAGAGCGAAGAGGCGCTGTTTGCCGAGCGACTCAGCAGCGACAGTGCCGTAAGTCCTGTCGTGCGCCTGGTCGACACGGTCATCTTTACCGCTCTGGAACGCCGGGCCAGCGACATTCACATCGAGGCGCGCGACGCCGAAGTGGTGGTGAAGTACCGTATCGACGGAGTTTTGGTTAACGCCATGCCGCCGATCTCCAAGGAATGGCACTCGACGATTCTGTCGCGCATAAAGGTGATGAGCGAGCTCGACATCGCCGAGCGCCGCGTACCGCAGGACGGCCGTTTCCGCGTCCGCTACAAGGGACGCTTTGTGGATTTCCGCGTTTCCATCATGCCTTCCATCCACGGCGAAGATGCGGTGCTGCGCGTATTGGACAAAGAGACTCTTTCCGAGAAGTTTCACAATCTCAGCCTCGAGGTCATTGGTTTTTCCGAAGAGGACCTGCGTAAGTTCCGGCGGTATATCCGCGAGCCCTACGGCATGGTGTTGGTGACGGGGCCCACCGGCTCCGGCAAGACCACCACCTTGTACGCGGCGATCAACGAGATTAAATCCGACGAGGACAAGATCATCACGATTGAAGATCCCGTCGAGTACCAGGTGCGCGGCATCACCCAGATTCCGGTCAATGAGAAGAAGGGCCTGACCTTCGCGCGCGGATTGCGCTCGATTCTGCGGCACGACCCCGACAAGGTGATGGTGGGCGAGATCCGCGACCAGGAAACGGCTCAGATAGCGATTCAATCGGCGCTCACCGGCCACCTGGTGTTCACCACGGTTCACGCCAATAACGTTACGGACGTGATTGGGCGGTTTATCAATATGGGTGTTGAGCCGTATAACTTCGTTTCGGCGCTGAACTGCATTTTGGCGCAGCGCTTAGTTCGCGTGATTTGCCAGCATTGCAAGAAGGCGGTCCGCTATCCAGTGGACGTGCTACGAACCGCGGGACTCGATCCCGATATTTGGGGTAGCCTGCCCTTTTCGGAAGGCGGGGGCTGCCTGGAGTGTTCGGGCACCGGCTATCACGGCCGTACCGCAATCACCGAACTCCTCGATCTTTCAGATCGGATCCGCGAGATGATTGTTAATCGCCGGCCGACCTCGGAGATCAAGCGCGCCGCGCGTGACGAGGGGATGACCTTCTTGCGGGATTCCGGGCTTGAGAAGGTTCGGACCGGGGTCACGACACTTAAGGAGATCAACAAGGTGACGTTCATTGAGTAAAAAGCCGGAGGCGAACGACAAGCGGTGAGCGTGGCGGACGGAATCCGGCAAGGCATCTACCAAAGCGCGTTTGTCAGGCGGGTCGCGCATTGGCTTGACGCTCCGCCGCACCCTCTCGTGGTTTGCGAGATCGCGCCCGGGCACGTCGCCGCCGCGCGCTGGGCGCGCGCCACGTGGGCCCTCGAAGCATTCGCCATCGAGCGGTTATCGCCCGGCGCGGTTGTCCCCACGGCCGTCGAGACCAATCTCCTCAACGCGGCGGAGGTGCGGGCCGCGGTCGGAAAGGTTTTCGAGCGATTGCACGTCAAGGGCCAGGAGGCGGCATTACTGATTCCCGATCCCGTGGTGCGCGTGTTTGTCCTGCACTTTGATGTTTTCCCGCGCTCGCAGGCCGAGGCCTTGCCGTTGCTTCGCTGGAGGCTAAAAAAGAGCGTCCCGTTCGAAGCCGAAGAAACTTTGATTTCCTTCATGCGCCAGGCGCCCCGCGAGGAAGGTGTGGACATTGTGACGGGACTTGCGCGACTTCGCATCGTTCGAGAATACGAGCAGCTTGTGGAATCCATTGGCGTGGCGCCCGGCGTGGTAATGAGTTCATCGCTTGCTGCCGTACCCTTGCTGGACGACCAGCGGCCGTCGCTACTGGCCCGCGTTTCGGGAACGTCCTTGACCACGGCGATTGTCCGCGAAGGCGTCCTTTGTGGTTACCGTTGCACGGAACTTCCTATCGATGCGTCGCAGGTGTCTCCGCAGATGCTGCTCGACGAGATTTATCCGCTGGCCGCGTATTATCAGGATTCCTGGCAGGAGGGCATCGCATCGGTGCGTCTGGCCGGGCTCGGAGTTAGGGTCGCAGAGTTTTGCCGACCTCTCGAACACGAACTGCGCTGTCCGGTAAGCGCCCTCTTGTCTTCAGCGGCCACGGAAGGCCGCGTCGGATCCGACATGCATCCGTTGGCCGAACACGATCTGGATTCCCTGATTGGTTGGAGGTTGAACGGCCGCGCGTAATGCGCCCGGCGCGGAGAGCGAGCCATGAATATTCGACTGAACCTGGCTACCGCACCGCTCGAGAGCAACCGGCGCTTTGCCGTCGGCGCTGTCGCCGTTGGAGCCGTAGGGCTTGTAGCGATGCTCCTGCTCTCCTGGCACGTGTACGGCGTCTGGCGGGCCGACAAGGTGTTTCGAGCGAGACAAGCGCAACTTGCAGCGGATACGGACCGGCTGCGCGCCGAACGCCGCGACCTCGATCTGTTTTTCAACCAGCCGGATAACATTCAACGCAGGGATTTGGCCGCGTTTCTCAATGGGTTGATCGTGCAGCGCGCGTTTCCATGGACCAAAATCTTCGCCGACCTCGAGCACAGCCTTCCGGACGGGGTTCGCGTCGTCAGTATCGAACCTCAGCTGAAGGGCGATCACGTGGAACTGCGGCTTACCGTTGGAGCCTCAAGCGACGAAGGTGGCCTCAAATTTCTCCGGGCGCTGGAGGACTCCACGGAATTTTCCGAGATCGAAGTCCTGAACGAAGCTCGGTCGTCGGGCAACGCCGATGCCGATCGTGTCTTGGTTGCCTTGCAAGCGCGTTATTCGGGCTACTAGGGGAGCAGCATGCTGCGGCGCAGGAAAATAGTAATCCGCTGGTTGCTGGGAGTTATCGTCCTGGCGGACGTGGCGCTGCTGGGGATCAGCTGGAGAATGGCCACTGCTCCAGGTGCACCTGAGGCGCAACTCAAGTCGCTCGAGCTCCAGCACAAGTTATTGGCTGCCGATGTAGCCCGCGCCGAGCTGATACGCAAGAACCTGCCGGCTGTCGAAAAGCAGTCCGATGATTTTTTCCACGACCAATTTCGGCCGGCTCGAACCGGCTACTCCGCAGTGGCCGACGACCTCGGAGCCCTGGAGCGCACCGCGGGCCTGCGGACGGAGGGACTTAGCTTCCATCAACGCGCCATGGAGAAGCGCGGCGTAACCGAGGTGGACATCGGCACCACGGTGGAAGGCGATTATTTGAGCATCGTGCGATTCATAAACGGCCTGCAGCGCTCGGACACTTTCTATATCCTTGACAGTCTCTCTTTGGCTGCGGGCTCGACGGGCCAGGTGAAATTGAATCTTCAGTTGCGCACGTTTTTCCGGACCTGACGATGTTTGGGAGCCGACCAACCGCGCTCTTCGCGGCACTGCTGGCGCTACTTGCCCTCGTGGTGTACCTGGAGGTCCGTTCGCCTGAAGCCGCCCCCACAAGCGTCGGGGCCAGCGAGCAGTTTGAGCCGATCCCCGTGGAAAACCCCGCCTTGCGCCTGGATCTCCTGGAGCGTTTGAAGAAGTTTGAATACGACGGGACGCACCGGAGCATTTTCAGTGCCACGCTTCCGCCACCCCCTGTTCCGGTGGTGGATCCGGCCACGGTGAGGCCGGCGGTGCCGGCGCCTCCTCCGGGCCCGCCTCCGCTCGTTGTGCCGGCGACGTTTTTTGGTTACGTCACCGACTCCCAAACGGGGACGCGCCGCGCTTTTTTTAACGAAGGCGATGATGTCTACGTCGTGGCCGTCGGGGAAGTCCTGCTCGGAAGATTCCGCTTGCTTCAAATCGGCAATAACACCGCCGAACTCGAAGAGATGACGACGGGTCGCCGCACCACGCTCACGATGACGGAGGAGCCCGGAAATTCATGAGGCTCGGCCGACGCAGTTCGCGTATCCGACGAAGCCGCGAGTCGGGTTACGCCCTGCTGATGGTCATTTTCATGGTAGCGACCATGCTTCTCGTGGCCGCTATGGCCACGCCGAACGTGCTTACGCAGGGACGGCGGGAACGGGAACAAGAGACCATCTGGCGCGGGAATCAGTACGCGCGCGGTATCCAGCTCTACTACCGCAAGAATGGCCGCTACCCGCAAACAATGGAGGATTTGACCAAGGGCACCTTGGACGTCCATTTCTTGCGCAAGGCCTACACCGATCCGATGAACACCAGCGACGGAAGCTGGCGGTTCATCTACGTGGCTCCCTCGGGCCAACTGATCGGCAGCGTGCGGTATCACAGCCTGCAGGAAATGGCCTTGGCGCTCGGTATGCCCGGGGCGGGACAGCCGCTGGCCAATCCCGCCGCGAGTGCTGTTCAGGCGGCCGGACAGGGCGCGGCACAGCAGGGCGCCACCGCACCTACCGGTGTGCCAGGGCAGCCGAGTGCACCTGCTCAGGGCCCGTTCGCTCCGACGCCGCCGGCAACGTCAGGTTTTGGACAACCGGCTCCTGCAGCCCCGCTTTCGGCAGTCGATGGACCGGTGCTGGGAGCGTCCCTGATCGGGGTGGCGAGCAAGGTCAAGCAGAGCTCATTGATTGTCTACCAGGGGGGGAAGACGTACTTCGAGTGGGAATTCATCTGGAATCCCCTGTCTGTGATCAGTGTGACGCCGCCCACGGGCGCGGCACCCGCTGGACCGCCTGGCCCTGGACAGAACGGCGCGCCGGTCACGCCCGCTAGTCCGCCTCAGGGGCCCGCGTCGGATTTTCCGCCGCTGACCAATCCAACGTCTCCATAGGCCGCTCGGCCTGAAACCTCGGCATTCCATTCCTCGAAGGCTGCCTGCGATTCCACATCTGGGTGATCGGGATTTGCCTTGTAGCGTGGGACGACTTGGCGCGCGCGCTTGAACACGGCGGGCCCCAGGCCGCTTCACGCCGAGCCCGCGAGATTTCTCCGGACTTGAGCAACGCACAGCAGATCACCAACCAACTGCTGGCGCAATAGGTCGGCGCTGCGTCGGCCGTCAGGTGTGCGCGTGATCCCTAGTGTGAGAACGGCAGGGAAGGGCTGTCCGACGCGAAACTTGTGTTTGTACGCAGTTTTTCGGTGACTCGCCGGATGTAGTTGTAGGTCTCCCGAAACGGGGGAACGCCACGATATTGCTCGACGCGGGCTGGACCTGCGTTGTAAGCGGCCAGCGCCAGAATAAGGTTCTGGCTGTAGTGATCGAGCAGCTGCTTGAGGTAGCGGGTTCCTCCATCGATATTCTGCTGCGCGTCGAAGAGGTTTCGCACTGAGAGCCCGGCGGCCGTTTTCGGCTGCAATTGCATCAATCCGAACGAGGATTTGGGCGATACGGCCCGCGGGTTGAAGTTCGATTCCACCGATATGACGCTGGCGATGAGCTTCGGGTCCAGGCCGTACGTCGATGCCGCGGTGCGAATCTGTTCCGCAAACGGCACCTGAGGCTTCGGCGCCGGATTCGGCGGAAAGACCTCCTCCGGCTCGATCGAAAGGAGCTCGGCGGCGGGAATGGTCACGCTACCGCCCGACAGGTTTAGGCGCACCACGTCTCCCAACCTCTCGTAGCCGGCGATGTGCAGCCGCTGGCCGTTTTGTAGCACGGCATAATCCGCGCGGGCGGTCGGCGCGGCCAGCAAACAGACGAAAACCAGCAGGCACGCAGTGGCCAGCCCTGAGCGAAGCGCGCTTTGTCTTGTCCCCTCCATCAAAGCCCTCCCAAAGCGTACGCCTCAATGGCAGCCGCGACGCCGCCATGGTCGTTCGAAAGCGTTTCGTGCCAGCCGAGCGTTTTGAGCTCCGGAACGCTGTTGGCCATCACGATCGGCAGGCCGGCAAACTCCAGCATTTCGCGGTCGTTGAAATTGTCCCCGATGGCCATCACCTCTTCGCGTGCGAAGCCCCGTAGCGCGGCCCATTCCGCCAGCGCCGCGCCCTTGGAGCACCCGGGATGGATGACGTCCACCATGCCAAAGTCCCGGCCCTCGTAATAAGTGGTCGCCAGCGCGAACGCCGGGCTCCCGGGTGCCGCGCGCAGTGCAGCCTCCGCCTGGCGCATGCTTTCGACCGGCCCGCTGAACATCACCTGAATCGGGTCCTCGGTCAGCGATTTCTCGAGAGGCGAAATCTGAGCGATGAACTCGCGGTTGCGAAGGAAATAGCTTTTGCGCCGGGGATCGTCCCAGTCGATCCGCTCGTAGATGACTTGATTGGCTCGCGGACGGTCGAAAACGACGGCGGCGCCGTCCCGAAATTCGGGCGCGCGGCGGAGCACCTCCCGAGCCGTCCGGCAGGGCAGCAGATGGCGCAAGTGCGTCGTACCATCCTTCGATTTCACAAGCGCGCCGTTATTAACGATCATGGTGAGCGGGCAAGCCAACTGCTCGGCGATGGGCAGTGCGAAGTCAAACCGCCGGCCCGTGACGAGCGCGACTTCAATGCCCTGCTCGAACGCAGCCTCGACGGCGCGGCGGTTAGCTTCGGGCAGCGCAGAAGCGCTGTCCAGAAGCGTGCCGTCAATGTCCAATGCGATCAAGCGGACTGGCATAGTCACATTGTACCGTGCACCCGTAGCGGACTGGCAAACTCACGCTCGAGGCTGTGCGCAGAAGTGTGGGGTGGCTCCTGAGCGGAGAAGCGAAGGGCTAATTGGCGGCGCAAGTGGTCATCCGCTCGATTCCGCCCCAGTCCTGAAGGAGCTTGGCCGACTGTTCGTTGATTTCCTCGATCGAGCGCGGTTTGCCGTTGCCCGATCCAGCGAACACCAGGTAAAAGATGCCTCGTCTGGTGCCACCCTCTCGCGCATTTGACCAGAGACCAAGATGGTCGGCCAGGGCCACGGAGCCCTCGCCCATGGTGCCGATGTCGGCGAAAATTGCACCGGCCTGCTTTCCGTTGCGCACGTTGAGCACCACGGCGAAATCCCCGAGGCGGGCGCCCGTCCCCCGCGCCACTTCGGAGGGCAGCACGATGTACGGAATCTTGGACGCATCTACGTAACGGTTCGGGTCGCTGGGTTTCTTCGTTCGGTCTGAGAGCGCTGTGGTTGAGACGTAGTATCCGGGGAACGGGTCGTCGGGACCCTGAATGTAGGGTTCTCCGGTGTCATCCTCCGCCAGCGCGCCCCAGTTCCCCGGAGAGCCTGCGTTAGCTAGGTCGTCCAATCCCGTGTTTTGGGGATTGTAAGCGTTGGGGGCGCCATCCGCGTCGATCGTCATGCCGTCCGCGAAGAAAAAGGGTTGGGGTTCCGACATCCGCCAGACGGGCACTTGACGAGGGTTATCTTCCTGGGTGGCTCCGAAAGTAAGCAGCAGGAATTTGGCACAAGTCCCGGGCGCGCTTTGCAGGGAACCTTGTCCTGTGGACGATTCCAACCGCGATGCGACCAAGGGCATCAGGAGCGCAATCGCAGCTAGCCAGAGAATTCCTGCGCGTTGAGCGGCAGCCTGCAGGGGAACCTCCACGCCAAATTGTACACGCTTTGGAACGCGCACGACATCATGTTCGCTCGGGCCGGCTGGCCGCACAGGACGCAATGGAGCCACTGCAATCTCCATTTGCTATCGCATTTTTCGATGGGAGCGCGCACATCTTTGGTGCGATCACTTTGGCGGTAATCCCCTAGAATACTTGCACATCACCTGACGACACCCCGGGAAGCAGCTGAGGCACCTCCCCTCAGCTGCTTCCTTTTTTTAGGGGCTATTGCTCTATTGCTCGAGCGCAGGGGTGCCCTCCAAAGGCTCGGATTGGCCACCCATGGGCCCGGCGCCGGTAGCAGGGCGAATTGAATTCGGTGAAACCGCTTCCCAGGGTCGCGCGTCCATAGATCAGCAAGAGTGAAGGATACACACCCCGGGAAGCAGCCGAGGGCCCCCTCCCAAGGCTGCTTCCTTTTTTTGTGTTTTCGACGTAGGAGCTGCCTCTGAGCAGACGCCGTTTCTCGCCAGACCTGGCGCCTCCCGCGGCGTGGTTCGACGTAATTATTGGCTTTCTATTTTGTGGCGGCAGGAAAACACGAAGGCTGGAGGCAAGTTACGCCAGATCACCATGGACTCGACATCCTTAAAATACTTGCAGAGCAGAGGGCGCAAGTTTAGCCGGCTCAGCCGCCCGTTCTCGAACTGCATGCTCTGAATGTATTGGTATTGGGTGAACACCGCTTTGTCGTCCAGAAAGGGTAGGAGCTGCCTGAACAGCGCGTGGCGCTTGTATTCCGACATCAGACCGAGGCCCAGCGAGGATGCAACTGCATCCACCTGATCGTAGCCTCGCACGCGGAGCTCCGAGTCTAGGTTCTCGACGCTTGCGGGAATCAACACCACCCGTGGGTCGCTAAACTTCCTTTTGAGGTAGGTGAGAAAACGCGGGTTGATTTCAAACACCAACAACCTGGCATCAGCCGGCATCTGGGCGAGTAGTGCTTGGGTGATGGCGCCGGTGCCGGCGCCCAGTTCGACCGCCACTCGGGCTCGCGCCAGCGGCAACGCCTTCAACATCGCGGACGCCAGCTGGGGTGAGCTGGGCGCGACGGCGGCGGTCGTTGAAAAGTCCGCTAACGCTTCCGCTGCGAAAATCCTCAGACTCATGCGTTGCTTCTCCGACGATGCCGCCCCAAACTCTACCACGGAGCGAAGATGGAAGGAAGGTTGGTGGACGGCGGGGGATTCGAACCCCCGGCCTCCTCGTTGCGAACGAGGCGCTCTGCCAGCTGAGCTAGCCGCCCATCAATCTGTGATGATGGTACCAGCCGAGCCCGCTACCGCCAATCGTTACGCTGCGGCGTGGCGGCCGCAGGCAGAACGCGCTCGCCGAAAAGGGTCGCCCTATTGCTGTAAGCCAGTCTGCCCGGAAGTCCGCTGCGCGATGATGTGGCGAACGTTCTCGTACAGCGCGCGCGCCTGCGGAATGGACTCGATCGCTCGGACCACTTGAGGGTCATCTTCGAGTTCCACCTGGTAACCGGCCGGAAGCCCGAACACGGATATGAACGCCTCTTTCTTGATCTCGCGCTTGATCCAGTCGAGGTTGGCCGAAATGTCGGGCTCGCTGTAGGAAATCTTTTCCTTATCGAGCACGCGGCGGAATTCCGCAAGCACCGCATCATCCACGACGAAGTCCTTCGTCACGTCGGGTTTGGTTCCCAGGAACGCGGTGGTGAAACTGCCCACCCCTCCCTGGTAAGGGAAGAAAACGTCCCGTCGCAGGAGAAGCTGCTGGAAGTCGTTCAATTTCGGTTCGCTCACTACCACGTCCGGCGTGATTCCGCCGCCCCCAAATACCTGTCTGCCGCCATCGGTCAGCTTGACCTCGGTCGGTTGGGGGTTCTTGTGGTTGTAGAGGTAGTCGTATAGCGACACGTCCTTGTAGTCGCGCTGGATTAACCGCCCGCTGGGCGTGTAGTAGCGCGCCGTGGTAAGCGCCAGCCCGGTGTTCTCGCCGAGCGGAGATACCGTCTGCACCAGGCCCTTGCCGAACGTTTGTTCGCCGACCACTATGCCGCGGTCGTGGTCCTGGATTGCACCCGTCACGATCTCAGACGCCGACGCCGAACCGCCGTTCACGAGCACCACGATGGGAATCTGAACTCCCCGATTCCCGCGCACGGCGTAATAACGCCGCTCTTGGGACGCGCGGCCATGGTGCGACACGATCAATTGGTTCTTGTCCAGGAACATGTCCGAGACGGCCACCGCTTCATTCAGCAATCCGCCAGGGTTGCCCCGCAGGTCAAGAACGAGCGCTTCGAGATTCGCCACGTCAATTTGCTTGAGCGCAGCCGCCAGCTCGGTATCGGTCTCTTCGTTGAACGCCGAGAGCCGCACGTAGCCGACACCCGGCCGCACTTGGAACGCCACGTCCACCGAGTGCTTGGGAATTTCGTCGCGCGTCACGGCCATGGTGATCGGTTCGTCGTAACCCTCGCGAGCCACCGTAACGTGCACAACCGTGCCCTTGGGTCCCTTGAGCAGGTCGGCAACTTCCGACGTGGTCAATCCGTCGGTCGCTTTGCTTTCCACGCTCTGGATGATATCGCCGGGCCGAATGCCTGCCTTCGCCGCTGGCGAGCCGGGCATCGGAGCGAGAACCACTGTGTGATTATTCTGCGGGCCCACCGTCATGCCCACGCCGTAGTACTTGCCGCGCTGGTCTTCGCGCAGCAGCGCGTATGCTCGCGGATCGAAGAATGTCGAGTGCGGATCGAGGACCCGCAACATGCCCGGTATCGCGCCATCGTATAGGGCGTGGTCGGAATCGACTGGGATGGCGTACTGCTGCTGGACCGTGGAGAGATCGCGCGTGAATGTCTTGATCGAGTCCTGGAGGTCGTTCGTGCCGGCGGCGGTTGCGCGCACCGGTGGTCCGTAGATGCTGCCTACGATTGCGGAGACTACGAGTACCCCGACAAAGAGCAGTGCGCCACGCCTCTCGGCTTTCATCCGTTCCTCCTCGCCAGTTTCACCAGTGAGTATAGCACGCTTTTCTCCGGCATTTGACAGCCCTGGAAGCCTCTTCTATGATGCAAGTGTCGACGCTATTTGCCACCCGAAGTGCCCGGTAGCCAACCAGCACAGGTTGGAGTGATTGGCCAGGAGAAGCGGCATCGCGCCGGCCTGACACATGCTCAGCATCCCCCATCTGATTGTGATCTTCCTGGTCGCCTTCATCGTACTGGGGCCGGAGAAGTTGCCGCAAGTTGCGCGTGCCCTGGGCAAGACGATGGCTGAATTCCGCCGCATAACCGGGGATTTCCGGAACACGATAGACTCCGAGATGCGGGAAATGGAGAGGCAAACGCAGTTGCGGCAGGAGGCGGCTGCGGTCCACTCCGAGTTTAGCACCGCGCTCGAAGCAACCGCCTCCCCGACTCTCGCCGTGCCGCGTGCCGCTGAGCCGGAACCTGCAGCGCATTCGCCCGAGGCATCCGAGGGCGGTTCCGAGCCGCATGCGGCCGCGCCGGCCGAACCTGCTGAAGCTCAGCCGCACGCGGCCAGCAGCGCATCGGCGTCTCCCGAGAAGCCCGGCAATGGCCAATCCCACTCCGCTTGAATCACAGCCCGAAGGTACCGGCCGGATGTCGTTCTTCGAGCATCTGGCCGAGTTGCGCACGCGAATCATCCACTCGGCGGCGGCCATTGTGCTCGGCGCATTCGTCGGATTCACGGTGGCCAAGCGCGTGCTGGCCTTCTCGGCGCGTCCCATGGTGAAAGCGTTGGACGCGGCGCACCTCGGAGACAAGCTAATTTACACGCACCCGGCAGGCTATTTGAATCTGGTGCTCCAGACCGGACTTTATCTCGGCGTCGTTCTCGCATCGCCCTATGTGCTTTATCAGTTTTGGTTGTTCATTGCGCCCGGCCTGTACAAGCACGAAAAAAAGGCGGTGGCCGCATTTGTCGTGCCCACCGTTGGCCTGTTTTTCTGTGGCATCGCCTTCGCGTATTACGTGATCATGCCGTACCTCTTTCGATTTCTTGTGAGTTTTCAGGGCGACGGCCCTTTTACACCCCTGATCAGTGCCGAAGAGTATTACGACCTTGTCTTGATCGTTCTAGTCGGTGTAGGGGCTGTCTTCGAGTTGCCGATGATCATTCTGGTGCTGTCGCTCTTCGGCATCGTCACGCCGCGATTTTTGCTGAAGAACTTCCGGTATGCGATCCTGATTATCGCCATTGTCGCGGCGATTATTACGCCTACGCCCGACGCCCTCACTATGCTCGTGTTCATGGCCCCGATGATTCTGCTGTATCTTGTGGGCATCGGTGTTTCGGCAGCCGTCCTCCGCCGGAAACGTCGCGCCGAAGCGCTGGCGCGGCAGGGAGCCGACTAAATGAAGCGTACGCATGCGACAATTCCCTGGACTATATTGCTGGCCTGCCTGTTGGCGCTGGCGGGTTGCGGCAGGAGCGAAACGGCGACCAGCGAGGCGGCCGTCTCGGCATCTGCTTTTGCGCCTGAGCCGGCGCCGCCCGCCGATTCGACCGGCGGGTTCGACGGCCAGCGTGCCTACCAACACGTGGCCGACATCGTGGCCTTCGGGCCGCACACCGCGGGTACCGACGGCGACCGGCACGTGCAGAATTATATCGTGGGGAAACTGCAAAGCTTCGGTTGTCCCGTGGATCAAGAGGATTTCCACTCGCAGACTCCCATCGGCACCGTGGCGATGAAGAACATCGTCGCCAAAATCCCTGGGGCTAGTCCAGACATCCTGATGTTTACGACGCACTACGACAGTCTGCGCCTCGACAACTTTGTGGGCGCGGACGATGGCGGATCGTCGACGGGCGTCATGCTCGAATTAGCTCGGCTGCTCTGCCAGCGAAAGAATGCTATGACGATTTGGATCGTTTTTTTCGACGCCGAGGAGGCTTTTGTCAAGTGGAGCGACACCGACAGCACCTACGGCAGTCGGGAGCTTGCGGCGCGCATGGCCCTTTCGGGGGACCTCAACCGCGTGAAGGCGTTTCTCCTGGCCGACCTGGTGGGTGGCCGCAACCTTCACGTGAGCCGCGATGCCAACTCCACGGATTGGTTGAAGGACATGGTCTGGTCCACAGCCAAGCGGCTTGGATACGGAAATATCTTTATCTCTCAGAGCAGCGAAATCGAGGATGACCACTTACCATTCGTCAGTCGGAAGGTCCCCTGTGTGGATATCATCGACTTGGACTTCAACGACATTCCCTATTGGCACACAACCGCCGACACGCTCGACAAAGTCAGCGCCAGAAGTCTCGGTATCGTCGGGCACGTCTTGATCCAGGTCGTGCCGCAGCTCGAGCAGAAATTCCGCTCCGGAAAACCAGCCTGACTTCGGGTTCGACCTTCGCGCCCACCGCAGAGGCGCGTCGCCCCGGCTGTGTTAGAGTTGCCGATCGTTCGGTCATGAAAATCACGCGCATCCCGGTTCGCTCGACGGCTGGCCGGTATACGGTTGCCTTCGGCCACGGTCTTATCCGGCGCGCGGCTGCGGAAATCCAGGCGCTTGGCGAGAATAGCGGCGTCTATCTCCTGACCTCGCCTCGCGTGGCGAAACATTGGCGGAACGCGATCGAGCGGGGCCTGCGCTCGGCGAATCTGCGGGCGACGATTCTTTTTGACGACCGCGAGACAGCCAAGAATATGGGGACGGTCGATCGAATCTGCCGCGAGTTGATTCGCGCGCGCGCCGACCGCCGCGCCGTGCTCGTGGCTGCTGGCGGCGGCGTGGTCGGAGACGTTTCGGGATTCGTCGCCGCGAGCTACCTGCGCGGCGTGCGCCTGGTCCACATTCCCACGACGCTGGTGGCCCAAGTGGATAGCGCCATTGGCGGCAAGACGGGAGTCAATCTCCCCGAAGGAAAAAATCTGGTCGGCGCATTTTACCCGCCGCGTCTCGTGCTCGCCGATCGGGCCACCCTTGCAACGCTTCCCCAACGGGAGTTTCGCTCGGGGCTCTACGAGGTCATCAAGTATGGCGTGATCGGCGACCGGCGCTTATTCGCCTTTCTCGAAGACCGGATCGAGCGCCTCGCTCGACGGGACGCGACTGCGCTGGACTTCGTGATTCCCCGCTGCATCCGCGCCAAGGCGGACGTCGTTGGACGGGACGAGCGCGAGGCCGGCCCGCGTGAAATCCTGAATTTCGGTCACACCTTTGCCCACGCATTTGAGACCGCCACTGCTTACCGCCTCTATCTGCACGGCGAAGCCGTCGCTTGGGGAATGATCGCGGCTGCGCGGCTCGCCGAAAACGTCGGCATGCTCGCACCAGGCCTTGCTCGGCGCATTGAAACGCTGGTGCGGCGCGTGGGTCCGCTCCCACCGATGCCATCAGACGCGCCCGCGAAATTGATACGAATCATGGGCGCTGACAAAAAGACTCGCGGCGGGGAATTGCGTTTTGTGCTGCCCGAGTCCATCGGACGCGTGCGCACGGTCCCCGGGATTGCCGTTTCTGTGGTGCAGCGTGTACTGGCTCGGCAGTTCGCGGAAGGCGGCCGGCCGAAATGAGCGCCGAGGCTCCATCGCGTCAGGCCCTCCCCGGAACCAGGCCTGCCGGCGCGCAGGACGAAGCGGCGGCCGCGCGGCAGGTCCGGGAGATGTTCAGCCGCATCGCGCCCCGCTATGACCTTCTGAATCACCTTCTCTCCCTGCGCTTTGACGTGGCCTGGCGCAAGCGCGTCGCCCGGCGCTTCGGGGCTCTGCTGGAGCGTCCGGACACGCGTGTTCTGGATCTTTGCTGCGGCACCGGCGATCTAGCCTTGGCCCTGGCGAGGAGGGACCGCGGCACGAACGATTCGCACGGGGTTGCGATCTTCGGCGCCGATTTCGCCCATCCCATGCTCGTACGTGCCCGTGCGAAGACAGCAGAGGAGAGTCGGCTCGCGGCCGTTCAATTCCTCGAGGCTGACGCCCTGGCCCTGCCTTTTGCCGACGAGTCCTTCGATCTGGTCACCACGGCATTTGGTTTTCGCAACCTTGCTAACTACGCCGCCGGTTTGGCCGAACTGCGCCGCGTGCTGCGGCCCGGCGGCTCGGTCGCCATCCTCGAATTCGCCGAGCCGGAGGGCCCGCTGTTCGGCCGGCTCTTTCGCTTCTATTTTCAGCACGTGCTGCCGAGAGTGGGCGGAATCGTCTCCCGGAATGCGCAGGCCTACGGATACCTGCCCAGCTCCGTGGCGCGTTTCCCGCGGCCGGGCGAACTCGCGATTCTGATGGATCGGTCGGGATTTATCGAAGTGGCTTTCGAGCGTTGGACCGGCGGGATCGTCGCGCTGCACACCGCGCGGCGCTAGCAGCAGGGTGGTTGGGAACCAGCCCCAGCTATTCTTCGAGTCCTAGCGCGCGAATCTTGTTGAGCAGCGTCTTGTAGGAAACTCCGAGTTGTTCGGCGGCGCGCGTCTTGTTCCATTTGGAGGCCCGTAGCGCGGCGTCGATCCTGAACCGTTCGATCCGCTCGATGGCCCGGGCGGTCACTTCCTGCAGGGTGCCCTCCCAGTCGAATCCGTCGCCGACCATATCTCCGGGGATCTCACGCTCGGTCGGTGTAGGAGCCGGAATTTGCAGCGCCGTCACGTCGATGGCGTCGCCGTCGCACAGGATCGCAGCGCGTTCGATGGTGTTTTGCAGTTCCCGCACGTTGCCGGGCCAGGCGTAAGACCGCAGTGCGGCGCGCGCCTTGTCCGTCAGCATGAGTGCGGGTTTGCGAAACTCGCGGCGAAATCGCTCGAGAAACGCGTCCGCCAGCAGTTGCACGTCGTCCGCGCGTTCGCGCAGAGGCGGAATCGTGATCGGCACGGCCGCCACCCGGAAGTAAAGGTCTTCCCGGAAAGCTTTGGCCGCGACGGCCGCCCGCAGGTCCTTGTTGGTCGCTGCGATGATGCGGACGTCCACCTCCACGGCCTGCGTCCCGCCGACACGATCGAAGCGCCTCTCTTCCAGAACCCGCAACAGCTTCGACTGAATCGCCAAGGGCAGCTCGGCGATCTCGTCCAGGAAAATCGTGCCGCGGTGCGCGAGTTCTATCTTGCCGATCTTTCGCGCGCCCGCTCCCGTATAGGCGCCGCGTTCGTGTCCGAAAAGTTCGTTTTCGACGAGCCCCTCCGGAATCGCGGCGCAGTTCAGCGCCACGAAGGCTTGCTCCCTGCGGTTCGACAGGTGATGCACCGCGCGGGCGAAAAGCTCCTTGCCCGTGCCGCTCTCGCCGAGCAGCAACACGGTGGAATCGGTTCCCGCCACGCGCTGTACCTGCTGCGTCGTAGCCTGCATGCTCGGGTGCTCCCCAATGATCCGGGGGAAGCCGTAGCGGGTCGCATATTCCTCGCGCAGCAGCAGATTTTCTCGCAGGAGCTCCTGTTCGCGTGCCGCCCGGCCGACCAGAAGATTGAGGTGTTCCAGGTCCACCGGCTTCTGAATGAAATCGAACGCGCCCCCCTTCATCGCCGTCACGGCCTCTTCGATCGAGCCGAACGCCGTGATCAGAATGACGGGAATCGTGGGGTCGGCCTGCTTCGATTCGCGCAGGACGTCGAGGCCGGAGCAGCCGGGCAGCTTCAAATCGGTCAAAATGAGGAGGTAGCGCCTCGCCCGAAGCTTGGCTACGGCGGTGGAACCGTCCGGCGCCTCGTCCACGGCGTAGCCCGAGCGCTCGAGCGCCTTGTGCAGCATGGCGCGCAGTTCAGGCTTGTCCTCGACCAGGAGCAATGGTTCCATGAAATCATTATGACCATGAATTCGCGGGAGGTCACGCGCGCGCGCGCGTTCGTGTGCGAAGAAGGGAACAGGGAAGGCTTGCGAGGCGGAGGAGCCGGAAGCCGGAACCGAACCTATTGCGATTGCTGCTGCTGTGACGTCCCGGACTGAGCCGGCGGAGGTGTTGCCGGTTGCCCCCCGGGCGCCGGTGCCGCCGGTTGCGCTGCGGGCTGCGCCGCAGGCTCCGAAGGGCTCTGGGACGCAGGCGGAGCAGTTTCACTTGCCCATCCGGGTTCGCCGCCGGACGTTCTCAATTCGTCCTGCAGATCGCTGAGCGCTTGATTGTCTTTGTCGACATCAGCCTTTTTCGCGTCGATCGCCGCTTGCGTGTCGTCCAGGTCCTTGCGGCTGTACTGCTCGCGCAGCGCAACATCCGGGTTGGAGTAATACTGCTGTTGCTTCAAACCGAACTCGCGCCGCAGAACGTTTAGTTCCCTCGAGTCGTCAGCCAGGGCGCGGCGGGCCTCGGCAAATTTCTTTCGCCAGTAACTCTCGTCTTTCGCCTCGCCTTTCGCGGGAGCGGCGGCGCCGGCAGGCGCTGCAGCGTTCGCGCCGGTAGCCGGTGGCGGAGCGGGTTCATTCCCGACCACGGAGATGCCGCCCTTGAGATTTCGCACGTCGTCGTCGGTAAAGACCTTAGCGGCCTTAGGTTGGCTCTTTTGCTGCTCCCGGGCCTTTCGTGCCGCGTCGGCCACCGATGGTTGGGACGATTGCGCGTCCTGTGCGCCGGCGGCGACCGCACCAATGGTGGTCGCCAGGAAGAGTCCGATGGTTGTAACCAAGGCCTTGCGGAACGTCATGGGTCCATACCGCCTTTCGACGACGGCCGGGGCAATACCTCACATTCAGTCTAGATGCCTGCGGCGACCGAATCAAGGGTGCCCGAGCGCTGGTGGCTGCTTGGTAGCCAAACGATTAACTCGGCCCCGCCCTCGGTTTTGTTCCGGGCTTCGACGGATCCGCCGTGCTGGAGAACGATTTTTTGGACGATTGCCAACCCCAGTCCGGTGCCGTTCGTCTTGGTGGTGTAGAAGGGAACGAAGATCTTGGCGAGGTCGCCGGATGGAATGCCGGGGCCATTATCCGAAATCGAGATCCGCTGCATCGCTCGTCCGGCCACTTGTTCGACCGCCCCGTGAAGTCTAACCTGCCCCCTGAATGCCTGGCCGCCGGCCGCCTCCGCGGCGTTTCGTACCAAATTGAGCAACGCCTGGCGCAACAGAGTATCGTCGCCCGAAATGTGCTCGAAATCCCCCGTCACCGAAATCTCCACTCCCGGCGACGAATCGCGCACTTCGGCGACCGTGCGCGCGAGCAGGGAATCCAAGGCGATCTCCTCGCTGGAGATGTCCAGCGGTCGCGCGAATTTCAGAAACTCGGTTACCACGTGGGCCAGCGAGCGCGTTTGTTCGAGGATGAGGCGCGCATTCTCGGCTGGTTCGCCCCGGGATTCAGCACGAATCATCTGCGCGTATCCGGAGATGGTCGCCAGCGAATTCTTGAATTCGTGCGCGATGCCGGCCGAGAGCTCTCCGAGCGCCGCCAGGCTCTCCTTCACGCGCACCTGGTGTTGCAGCGTCGCCAGCTCCGTCAGGTCGCTCAGCAGGCACAGCGCTCCCGTGACCTCGCCCGTATCGTTCTGGATGGGCGAGATGGTCACGCCCAGCCAACGCAGCTCTCCCGCGGGAGTGGTGTATTCGATCTCCGCGCGGCGATAGGTCTGCGCCTGCGTCAGGCAGGTCGTGACCAGCTTCGCCAGAGATGATTCGCTGCCCAGAGCTTCGCTGCAGCGCCGGTAGGAAAGGCCGCGCACGCCTAGCGCGGTCTCGGCCGCTGGGTTCGCAATGGTGATCAGGCCCGCGGAGTTGATCAAGAGCAAGCCGGCGGGCATGTTGCGCGTCACCGCCTCGCTCAATTTCTCGGTCTGCTGCGCGCGCTCGCGGTCGCTGCGGTGCAGGGCCGCAAGTTCCTTCTCTTGTTCGCGGAGTTTTTGGATGACGGCCTGCATCGAGGCTGTCATGAAGGCGACGGGGTTATCCGTTGAGAGCTTGGCCGAAGCACCATCGTCCGCGGCCGCCGTGCGTTCCTGTCCCCGCAGCATTCGGCGCAGCGCGAACACAAACAGAGAGCCCCCGGCGAGGATCGTGAGGGTGAGCAACGCGGCGCCCAGCATCCACGTCGAGTTCGACGGACCGGGGGTGACCTGCAATGCGCCCAGCAAAATCATGCCACTCCTATCGCGCCACAAACAGCGCGCGGTACCACGCGAGCGTCGGGGATCCGAAAAAGATCACCAGAATCGCTCCCGCTCCTAGAAACGTGCCGAACGGCAATTCGAAGTCGCGCCCCTTGCGCCCCACGGCGATGACCGTCGCGCCGATGACGCTACCGAGCAGCGACCCGAGCAGAATGGTGAGCAGCGAGCGCTGCAAGCCCAGGAAGGCGCCGGCCATAGCCATCATTTTAACGTCTCCCAACCCCATGCCTTCGCGCCCGCGCAGGCGGAAATAGCCCTCCGCGACAATCCAAAGCAATCCACTGGCTGCCGCAGCGCCGATGACGGCGTCCGCGAGGGAGAGTGCCGCCTGCGGAATCGAGAAATCGAAGAGGCGGTTCGCAAGCCACGCCGCCGTGCCGTCCATGGGCGGGGTGAAGAGGCTGAACAGCAGGCCCGCGCCGAGCCCGGGAAAATTGACGACGTCGGGCAGAATTCGCTCCCGCAGGTCCGTGACCGTCAGGACGACCATCAGAGCGGCGAATACGCCCCACTTCAGGGCTTCGACGCTCAATCCGAACGCCAGATAGCAGGCTAGGAAGAGCAACCCGGTGAGCAGTTCGATCGCGGGGTACTGCAGTGAGATCGGCGTTTTGCAGTTGCGGCAGCGTCCTCGCAGCACCAGCCAGCTTACCACCGGAATGTTGTCGTAAGGCTCGATGCTCGCGCCGCACGTGGGACAGTGCGACGGCGGCAATACGATGGACTCCTCGCGCGGAATACGCAGGATGCAGACGTTCAGGAAGCTGCCGACCATTAGGCCAAAAAGAAATACGACCGCGGAGATCACCCTGCGACTCTCTCACAAGCGAGACGTTGCCTCAACGGCCACAAGCGAATCCGTGCCCGATGCTTAACGATGGACTACGCACTGCCGAACGCCGCGCGCCGCGGGGAATTGACACGCTCGCCGCGGCTACCTATATTCGATTCCTTCCTCTTCATGGCTTGGCTTGAACGGAAAATCCGTCGGTACGAGCATCGCCGCTGGACCGTGGATGACAACCGGCGAGTGCTGCCGTTTGAGTGGGGCCTGGAGCACATTGGTGGGCAAGCCGACGACCCCGAACCGCGAGCGTTCCTGAACCCCTGGGTGGACCGCACGCTCGCATCCAGCGACGAGTGGTTTCGCTCCGAACCGGCGAACGATTATCGTCTCCACCCGCCCGAGAATTCCCGCCAGGATGGGCGCGTGCTCACCTTTACCAGCGCCGTCCGCTCGCCTTGGCCGGAAAATAATCTGGTCCGCGCCCGCCTGTTCGCGGCTCGGAGCAGCGGCCCGGCGGTTGTCCTTCTTCCGCAGTGGAATGCCAAGTGGGACGGCCAGGTCGCGCTGTGCCGTTGGCTTAACCGCATGGGCATTACCGTCCTGCGGCTCTCCATGCCGTACCACGATCGCCGCGCGATTCCCGGCCACGACCGCGCAGACTATCTGGTCGGTCCGAATATCGGCCTAACCTTGCAGGCCAACCGCCAGGCCGTGCTCGACGTCCGCAGCAGCCTGTTGTGGCTCGCGCACTCCGGCTACGGCAGGCTGGGCATCGTCGGCACGAGTATCGGCTCCGCCATCGGCTGCATCACTCTGGCGCATGACCCGCTGGTTTGCGCCGGAGCGTTTCTCCACGTTTCCACCTACTTTGCCGACGTGGTGCGCACCGGCATGAATACCTCACACGTGTGGGAGGGTCTGCGCGCCAAGGTCAGCGGCGACGAATTGCGGCGCTTCTGGTCCCCGATCAGTCCCTCCCCCTACATCCCGCGGCTCCGAGGCAGCACGCAGAAAATGTTGATGGTGAGCGGGCGCTACGATCCGACGTTCCTGCCCGAATTCTCGAATGAGATCATCCGCAACATTCAGGCCCAGGGGATCGAACAGAAAACGCTGATTTTCCCCTGCGGCCACTATTCGCTCGAACTCTGGCCCTTCGGTTACACCGCGGCTTTGCAGATGGGCTGGTTTCTCTTCCGCAATCTGGCTTGAAACGCGCCTATCACGGCCGGGCTGGCCGCGCCTCGCGCGCGGACGGCGCGAGAACTTTCCAGTATTTCTCCGGCAGCGATTTGGGCCGTCCCGCCTTGTTGCAGACCACGTGCAGCGTTTCGCCGGTGGCCAGCAGTTGGCCCGTTGCGTCGTTCACGATCTCGTAGGCGAAACGTAGCGTGCGCCGGCGAGCCTCGGCGATGCGCGTCCGGATGCGCAGCACGTCGTCGTAGCGCGCCGGGCGAAGATGGCGGCAATGCGATTCGGCCACGACGATATAGCTGTCGTCCTGCTGCTCCATCTCCTTGTAGGCCATGCCGCGCTCGCGCAAATACTCAACCCGCCCGATCTCGAAATAAATGTAGTAGTTGCCGTGATAGACCATGCTCATCTGGTCGGTTTCTTGGTAGCGCACTCGAACGGTGACTTCGGAGAATTCGTGCATTTCCCGTTTCATCAGCGGCCGGACCACTGCGGCTTGCGCCTTTCGAGAAACGCGGCGAGACCTTCGCGGTAATCCGCCGTCTGACGAATGGCCACGCTCGCGGCGATGCCGAGCGCGATGTTCCGATCGAGTTCGTCTTCGACCGCCTTCACCAGCAGGCGCTTCGTCGCCACCATGCTGCCCGGGCTGTTCGCGAGCAGCGTCGCGGCAAGTTCGCGGGCCGAAATCATCACCTGCGCGGCCGGCACGACCCGAGCCACCAGTCCCAGCGCGCGGGCCTCTGCCGCATCGAATATCCGCCCGGTGAGCAGTAGGTCGCGCGCCACCTTCTCTCCAACCTGGAGACGAACGAATGTGCCGATCAGCGCCGGCATGAAGCCGATCCGCACTTCCGTGTATCCGAAGGTTGCGTCTTGCGACGCGATCGTGAAGTCGCACAGCGTCGCCAGGCCGGATCCGCCGGCTAACGCGGCGCCGTTCACCGCCGCAATCAGCGGCTTCGGATAGCTCCACACGCGGCGAAACATTCCCACCGTGTGACGGGCATGCGCCAGGTTCTGTTCGGGGGACTGGTCCGCCAGCGCTTTCAGCGTGCCCAGGTCCATGCCAGCGCAGAAGGCCGGCCCGGCGCCGGTGAGAATCGCCACGCGTGCCGCGCTGGCTTCCACGGCGTCGAGCGCGGCCAGCAGGTCGTCGATCAACTCCGGCGAAAGCGCGTTGCGCTTCTCCGGGCGGTTCAGCGTAACGATCGCCAGCTCGCCTTCGGTCTCGAGTTTTACGGTGTTGTGGGTCATTGCATTTTCTCCGCGTAGGAATACTGCGCCCGAATCTCCTTCGTGCGTGCCACAGCCGGTGTCAGTGCCGCAAGGTCGAGCCCTGTTTCCACGTCGTGCTCGCCGAACGTGCGCACAACGGTCTCCGTCGCGATGTTGCCGATCAATTCGTCGCCGGCGAACGGGCATCCGCCCAGCCCTGTGAGCGCCGAATCGAATCGCCGGCATCCGGCCTCGTACGCGGCCATCACCTTCTCCGCCGCGCCCTCCGGCCGGCTGTGCAGGTGCACGCCCAGTTCGAACCCGGCCACGCAATCCTTCACGGCGGAGTACAGCGCTCCCACGTCCTTCGGGCTTGCCGTTCCGACCGTGTCGGCAAGCGAAACTGTGCGCACTCCGGCGTCTTTCAGCCACACAAGGGCCTCTTCGACGATCTCCGGCCCCCAGGGTTCATCGTACGGATTGCCGAAGGCCATCGAGATGTAAACGACCAGGTCCCGCCCAGCCTCTTTGGTCGCTTTCCTCAGTTGCTCGACCACCGCGCGCGACTCCGAGCGCGACATATTCGCGTTCGCCCGCCGGAAATACGCCGAAATCGAGTACGGGTATCCCAGAGTTGTGACGCCCCGCGCCGCCAGCGCTCGCTCGATCCCTTTCTCGTTGACGACGATGCCGATAATTTCCGGCGGCGCGACCCCGGAGGGCAGGGAAGCGAAGAATCTCTCGAGCACCTCCTCGCTGTCGGCCATCTGCCGGACGTGTTTCGGCGAAACGAAGCTCGCAGCGTCGATGTGGCGGAAGCCTGATTCGGCCAGAAGCCGCAGGTAGGCGGCCTTTTCATCGGCCGGAATGATTCGCGGCAGTCCCTGCCAGGCGTCGCGCGGGCATTCGATGATTTTGACGTTTTCCATTAGGCGTCCCGGAGGATATGAAAGCGGCGCTAGGTCTGCAGCACTCCCGTCTTGAATTCACGCACTTCCGGGTTCAGCGCCGCGGCTTCGAGCGCCCAGATCAGCGCCTCGCGCGTCTGAGCCGGATCGACTATCGCGTCCACCCAGAGCCGCGCCGCTGCATACCGCGGATCGGACTGTCGCTCGTAGGTGGCGAGAACGGATTCTCGCAACTCGCCCAGTTCCTTGCTCGAGAGTTTCTTCCCTTGCCGCTCCAGTTGCTTGGCTCTGATCTCGACTAGCGTGCCCGCCGCCGAATCGCCGCTCATCACGGCGTAGCGCGCCGTGGGCCACGCGAAAACGAACCGCGGATCGTAGGCTTTCCCGCACATCGCGAAGTGGCCCGCACCAAAACTTCCTCCTACGATCACCGTGATCTTCGGCACCACGCTGTTGGCCACGGCGTTGACCATCTTTGCCCCCGCCTTGATGATGCCGGTCGCCTCGGCCTCCTTGCCCACCATGAAGCCGCTGACGTCGTGCAGAAAGATCAGCGGCACCAGATGTTGATTGCAATCGAGGATGAACCGCGCGGCTTTGTCCGCCGATTCCGTATAGATCACCCCGCCGAATTCGATGCGGCGCTGCCCGCTGCCGGGATCGATCGTCGGCACGTTCATTTTCTGGTTCGCCACGATGCCCGCTGCCCAGCCGCCGATCCGCGCGTAGCCGCAAAGCACGGTCTGGCCGTACTCGGCGCGATACTCCTCCCAGCGGCTTCCGTCCACGACGCGCGCGATGATCTCGCGCATGTCGTATTGTCTGGCCGGATCGGAAGCGAAAATGCCGTAAACATCCTCGGCGGGATAAGCAGGCGGCTCGGGTCCGATGTGATCGAAGGGCGCGCGCGGCCGCTCGCCCATCGTGGACACCAGCGAGCGAACGCGGCGGATGCAGGCGTCGTCGTCGGCCTCGCGAAAGTCCACCGTCCCGCTCACCTGCGCGTGCATCTTGGCGCCGCCTAGCTCTTCGGCGGAGGTCCGCTGGCCGATAGCGGCCTGCACGAGCGCCGGACCGGCGATGAACAACCCGGAGCCCTCTGTCATCAGGACCTGATCGCACATCACCGGCAGATACGCGCCACCGGCAACGCACATCCCCATGATCGCCGCAATCTGCGGGATGCCCATCGCGCTCATGACGGCATTGTTCCGGAAAACGCGCCCGAAATCGTCCGTGTCGGGAAAAACGTCTTCCTGCAGCGGCAGAAACACGCCGGCCGAATCCACCAGGTAAATCGTCGGTATGCGATTTTCGATGGCCATGTTTTGCGCGCGGATCACCTTTTTCGCAGTCATGGGAAAGAAGGCCCCGGCTTTCACCGTCGCATCGTTGGCGATGATCATGACCAGGCGCCCCGAGACGCGGGCCAGTCCGGTCACCGTCCCCGCCGCGGGTGCGCCGCCCCATTCCTCGTACATTTGATAGGCGGCGTAGAGCCCCAGCTCGAAAAACGCTGTCCTCGGGTCCACCAGGCGCTCGATCCGCTCACGAACGGTCAGTCGGCCCTTGTTGTGCTGCGCTGCCGTTCCCCGCGCGCCGCCGCCTTCTTGCAGTTTGGTCTCTTCGTTCTTGATCTCGGTAAGCAGGTCCACCATGTGGCGGGCGTTCTTCGTGAAGTCGGCAGACTTCCGGCTGACGTGGGTCTCGAGCACTGGACTAGCCAAGGACAAACAACCTCGACGCGCGCCCGTCCGGCCTTCCGGAAAGCGTCGGCGCGCAAGATAGCGGCCGCAGGGCGGCGCGCAAGCCGCACAGTGTACCTTGTTTGCGTCAGTTTGGGGACACGCGCGCCTGATCGAGCGCGAATCTCAGGATTGCCCGCGCCCGCGCGCGTGGCCGCGCACGAACTCCACAATCTCCTGCGTTGAGGTGCCGGGCAGAAAAATTCCGGCGATGCCCACCTTCTTCAGGCCGGCGATATCCGCTTCCGGAATGATGCCGCCGACCAGAACCGCCACATCGTCCATCCCTTTCGAGTGCAGAAGCTTCATCAGATCGGGACAGATCGTGTTGTGCGCGCCGGAGAGGATCGAGAGGCCGATCACGTCCACGTCTTCCTGCTCGGCCGCCGATGCGATCATCTCCGGGGTTTGGCGCAGTCCCGTATAGATCACTTCCATGCCGGCGTCGCGCAGCGCTCGCGCGATGATCTTCGCGCCGCGGTCGTGGCCGTCGAGGCCGGGCTTGGCGATCAATACCCGAATTTTTCCTGGTGACACGTCGGCAAGAGAATACTGCAAACTGCCCCGGCCGGGTAGGGGCTAGCTAACCGCATGTTAGGTGACTGCGATTTCTTCGTAAATTCCAAAGACCTTGCGCAGCGCGTCGCAGACCTCCCCGAGCGTGGCATAAGCTTTCACCGCTTCGTAGAGATAGGGCATCAGGTTCTCCGTGCCGTCGGCGGCGCGCGCCAATTCGTCGAGTCGCCTGCGTACCTCCTCTCCCGATCGCTCCGCCCGCAGGCGCCGCAGTCGCTCCTGCTGACGCTGCGCGACGCTCTCGTCGATCTGCAAAATCTCGATGGGCTTCTCCGGCATGGTGTAGTCGTTCACGCCCACGACGATCTTCTCTTTGCGGTCCACCGCGACCTGATAGCGATACGCGGCCTCGGCGATTTCGCGCTGCGGGTACGAGCGTTCGATCGCCGCCACCATTCCGCCCAGCGCGTCGATCTTCTCGATGTACTCCTTCGCCCCCCGCTCCATCTCATTGGTCAGCGATTCCAGAAAGTAAGAGCCGCCGAAGGGGTCGGCGGTGTTCGCCGCTCCGCTCTCATGCGCGATGATCTGCTGCGTCCGCAGCGCCAGCGTGACCGCCGCTTCGGTCGGCAGGCCCCAGGCCTCGTCGAGCGAGTTGGTGTGCAGCGACTGCGCTCCGCCCAGCACCGCCGCCAGAGCCTGGAACGTCGTGCGCACCACGTTGTTGTACGGTTGCTGCGCGGTCAGCGAACATCCCGCCGTCTGCGCGTGGAAGCGCAGCGCCCACGAACGCGGATTGCGCGCGCCAAAGCGTTCCCGCATCGTGCGCTCCCAGGTGCGCCGCGCCGCGCGGTACTTGGCGATCTCCTCGAAGAAATCATTGTGCGCGTTGAAGAAAAACGAAAGCTGCGGCGCGAAGTCGTCCACCGCGAGTCCCCGCCGGATCGCGCGTTCGACATATTCGATCCCGTCGCGCAGCGTGAACGCCAGCTCCTGAATCGCCGTCGAACCCGCCTCCCGGATGTGATAGCCGCTGATGGAAATCGGGTTGAACTTCGGCGTCCGCCGCAGCGCGAACTCCAGCGTGTCCACCACCAGGCGCAGCGACGGCTCGGGCGGGTAAATGAATTCCTTCTGTGCGATGTATTCCTTGAGGATGTCGTTTTGCAGCGTGCCCGAGAGCGTCTTCCAGTCGGCGCCCTGCTTTTCCGCCACGGCCAGATACATGGCCCAGATAACCGCCGCCGGCGAGTTGATGGTCATCGACGTGGTGACGCCGCCCAGCGGAATCTGTTCGAACAGCGTTTCCATGTCCGCGAGCGAGCTGATCGCCACGCCGCACCTGCCCACCTCGCCGCGCGCGAACGCGTGATCGGAGTCGTGCCCCATCAACGTAGGAAGGTCGAACGCCACCGAAAGCCCGCTCTGGCCCTGCGCGAGCAGGTAGCGGAACCGCTCGTTGGTGTCCTCGGCTGTGCCGAATCCCGCGAACTGCCGCATCGTCCACAGCCGCCCGCGGTACATCGTCGCGTGAATGCCTCGCGTGTACGGCGGCTCGCCTGGCGCGCCGAGCTCGCGCTCCGGAGACCAGTCGGGCAGATCGTCAGGAGAAGACACTCGCCGGATCGGGTGGCCGGAAACGGTGGTGAATTGCGAAGAGCGTTCGCCCTCGGAGTTCTTTCCGGCCTGCGTCTCGGGTTTTTCGGGAGTGGACATTCGGCAAGCCCCCGTCGGAGCCGGGAGCTCTATAAATGGTCGCGCGGAACTTCTGTCGCGGAGCGCTCTTGTGTCGCGTTCGCAAGCAGCGCCGAGAGATCGCTCAACACGTCAGCGGGCTTCCAGTCGTTGCCGTGGTACCAGCGGTAGACGTTTCCGTCCGGCCCAATGATTGCCGTACTCATCGAGTGCGAAATCTGTCCCTGGTCCTCGGTGTAAAACAAATTGAAGAACTTGGTGACGTCCTGCCGTTCCGGCTCCAGGATCGACGCAAACTCCCAATGGTCGAACGTCGATTTGCCCTTGTCGTCCAGATATCCCTGGCCGTAGCGCCGCAGAACCTCGGGCGTATCGTACTTCGGATCGAAGCTGATACTCAGCAGGTGCGTCTTCGCGTAGACGTCCGGGGTTTTCGCCAGCGCCTTTTCGATCTGTGCGAAGTTGTGGCTCATCAGAGGGCAGTAATCCGGCAGCGGGCATCGCGTATAGATAAACGTCACCAAGACGGCCTTCCCTCGGTACTTCGCCAGGCTCACGCGCTTGCCGTTCTGGTTGACAAGCGCGAAATCCGGCGCCTGCTCTCCGGCTTCCGGCTGTTGGGTGGCGCCCGCCGGCGCCGCCGCGGTCCCGCTGGATTTTCCTGTCACCACCACGTTATCCAGGCGCATGCTGTCGGTCACGACGACGTCAGCCGTAATTTCGT
>Ga0210394_10001646_pt1 | contig 34472 bp, 29 predicted proteins | sample IncBWC12MmetaG_FD_160121 | JGI IMG/M metagenome (GOLD analysis project Ga0210394, IMG submission 160121) | Forest soil microbial communities from Barre Woods Harvard Forest LTER site, Petersham, Massachusetts, United States - Inc-BW-C-12-M | ecosystem: Environmental > Terrestrial > Soil >... | reverse complement strand
ATGAACGTGTACGTCTGGTGTTGGTAGTCAACATAAGCGGCGATCTTCTGGATGAACTACACAAATTGTGCATCACGAAGTTTGGGCAAGGGCATGGCGATTCCCTGCAACCTGTATCTGGCGAATTGATACCTTGGCCGATTTTGCGGGTAAGCGCGCCCCGAAAGCGAGAATTCTGGCAAACCACCCCCGATTCGTCAAAGTGATGGGATGCCGGTTTGCGCAGGAGCCCTCAGGACGCACCTAGAACAAGCGAAGTCGCGGTTTGTTCTCTCATCTTTTTGCGGATAGCCTCAGCGCGAGTTTCTAGTGGTTCGGCCTCCTCCTCCCGACCGGTATTGCGCAACAGAATCGCGTAGTTCCCCAGGACTGTAGCCACATCCGGATGGTCTTGACCGAGCGCCTCTTCAGAGATGACGAGGGCCCGCCGATAGAGCGGTTCGGCAAGATCAAATTGTCGTTGCTCCCGATGGAGCCCGGCCAAGTTGTTAAGATCCGTAGCCAAACCTGGGTGCGCCGCCCCGAGGGCCTTTTCATCGATGGCAAGGGCTCGCCGATAGAGTGGTTCCGCATCGGCATACCGCCTTTGCCGCTTGTAGAGCATCGCGAGATTGTTGAGCCCTGTGGCGACAAGCTGGTGCTCCGGACCAAATGCACTTTCCCAGACTGCAAGGGCTTGCCGATAGAGCGGCTCGGCATCCACATAACGGCCTTGATCGTCATACAGGGTAGCCAAGTTGTTGGCGCTAATCGCGAAACTCGGGTGCTGTGAGCCAAGCACCCTCTCATAAATTAACAAAGCGTGCTGACAGAGGGACTCCGCTTCTCTGAATTGCCCGCGCCGCGTCATGTAGAACGATGTCTGATTCAGTAACCGCGCGGCGGGTTCAAATTCAAAAGAAAATCTCTCGATCATAGCGGCGCACGTCTTGGCGTGCGGGAGCAGTCTCTTGCATTCGATCCAATTGGCAAACTCGACCTCGGGAAATGACAATTCGACGGCCCGAACTGCACGTTCGGCCCATTCGCGATGCCGGTCCATGTCCATTTCGTCCTTCAGGACTTCCTGGACGAGGCGGTGAATATCGAGCGAGCGGTCCGACGCGTCTCTGCGAATAAGCGAGAACTGCGAAGCGTGTTTCAGCGTGGCGGCGAAATCCAAGGGATTTCCTGTGCGGAGTGCGAATTCCTGCCCAAGTGCTAGACCTCCGTTCGTAAAAATCTCCTCGGGAATCGCGTCGGGAGCGAGGAAAGCACAAAGACGAACCAGGTCGGCAGCCACAGGATCACGCTTGGCAAGCTCATTGAAGGCCAGCGAAAAAGTCACGGTGACCGATGGATGGTCACCGCTAAGTTCTCCGCGCTCCTTGCGTAAATGTTTTCCTTCTCTTTCATAGAGCCTGCGGTATTCGGCGAGAGTGGAGGGCGTCTCTTCGATATAGGCGCCTGCCTGATCCAGAGCGAGCGGAAGGCCACCAAGCTCGCCAGCGATTTCACGAGCGAGCTTAGTGTCCACCTCTTTGGCCGCCTCAAGCGGGAGTTCCTTGCCGAGCAGCGTGGCGCGGCGGAGGAGCAAGAGCGCACCCTCATCCTCACTCATCTCATCGATCAAGACTTTGTCGGCAAATCCCCCAAAGGCTTGCGCAAGGGTAGTGAGAAGAATGTGGCCGGAGTGAGTCGAGGGAACAAACTCGCGGAGCCGAGACAAATCTTCGGTGTTATCCAAGACGAGCAACCAGCCTCCATTTCTCTCCAGCCACCGATTGACGGCTCCCACGATGACAGCCTGGTCTCTTTCGTCCTTCTGCGGGAGGTCGAGCAGCCGCGCGATCGACGCGAAATCTAATGCCAATGTTTCGCGTGTTTCGGCCCTCACCCACAAGATTGTGTGATAATAATCGCGATAGCGGCGAGCATATTCGGCCGCAACCTGGGTCTTTCCGACGCCATGCATACCACTGAGCGCAACGCGCTTGGATGAATCCAGTTTCTTGCGAACGATGTCCAAGATTTTCTCGCGTCCCGTGAAGAAGGGATTCGGCGCCAGTGGCATCTTCCAGCCAATGAAGTCTTGTTTGCGTTGCCGCTCGAGGAGAGCGACAGGCTCGGCGGCGCCGCGTCCTGGCAGGGTCTCTACTGGGCCCAGACCCGGCTTCGTTATAAAAGGCTGCTTGGTAAGCCTCCTATAAAGCTTTTCGTAGTCATCCGAGCTGGAGATGTCGTAAAACGAGGCAGCACGCAACAAGACCGGAATGTGGCCGAAGTTGTCATTAGATAAGATGACGGGGATGAATTTATCGTTTTTGGATTCCGCATCGTAGATAGATTGCGTGACGACGAATCCTTCGAAGGCTACTCCCTTTCCCTGTCCGGGTTTCTCCTTTCCCTTGAACCTGCGTTCGTATGTCTCTGTACAGACGGTAAGGACAAACTCGGATTCCTCGATTTGATTGAGGCACCAACTCGGCCATCCCTCGGGAGGCGATTCTTCATATTGGTCGAGTTGGCAATCGATGCCGGCCTTGCGCAGGCGGTCGGACAGCTCTAGGACACGGTCCATGTGCGCAGGAGAGTCGTGACTGTAACTGATAAACACGCGTGAAGAGGCCGGAGGCATTTGATGCGCATTATAAACATCTCGCACACTGCAAGAAAGAGTGACGATTGCCAATGGCATGGCGAAAGATGCCAGACTTCACTCATTGGAGCAAGCCGGAGCTGGCGATGACGTGGAATGAAATGCTCAGGCGCGAGCCGGAAGGGAACTGGTCGGTATCAGCCCTTTTCGCAGATTGATGCCAAGTCGCAAGATTCCAGCTTCAATGACGATTTCGGACGGTTCCGTACTTGTATCACGTGCGCATAGACAATAATCACGGTCCGTATCAGCGGCTGCTGTTCCGCCAGAAGATCAAGTTGAATTGGTTAGCGGCATTTTTCAGGAATGTAAGATTGACACGAGAGGGTGGCAGACATACAGTTTTCCGCAGAAATGCATTTGAAATAGGAAACTTGGCTTACTCGTCGGTCCGGTGTATATCGTTGATCAGACAAATCACCAGGATTGAAACCCCGGTTTAGACAAGGCGAAACCATGTCTCATACAGCTCATTACCCCGTCTCGGCCACTTCCCAAAGCGCAGTCTTGGACCGGGTTGCGGCGATCCCTTGGTATGTCTGGTGTTCGGCGATCGCCGTGACCTCCACCACAGTTGGGCTCTATTGGGATATTTCCTGGCATACGTCGATTGGGCGGGACACTTTTTGGACTCCTGCGCACCTGTGCATCCACTTTGGGGCGATCCTCGCTGGACTCTCGAGCACCTACTTGATCCTCGCCACCACATTGGGCAAGAATCGCGGCGGACAAGAGTCCGCTGTCAAGATCTGGGGTTTTTACGGACCGTTAGGAACCTTCGTTTCGCTCTGGGGTGGGCTCACGATGCTCACCTCCGCTCCGTTCGACAATTGGTGGCACAACGCTTTCGGATTGGACGTACAGATCATCAGTCCGCCCCACGTGGTGCTCATTTTGGGGATTTTCATATTGGGGCTGGGGGGCTTGTTTCTGACCATCGCGGAGATGAATCGCGCCAACGAGCAAACCCGCCTAAACTTGAATCGCATCTTTCTCCACGTGGGCTGCATGCTGACGATTCTGCTGTTGATGCTGATTTCCGAGTACACGGGCTACACTTTGTCACACAGCGCTGTCTATTATCGCGCTCTGGGGCTGGCCATGCCCCTGGTGCTCGTGGGGATCGCACGCGCCTCAGGTTACAAGTGGGCAGCGACGAAGGTAGCCGGAATTTATTTTGCGCTCTGGCTCTTGGCACTCTGGCTGGTGCCCCTTGTGCCTGCGGAGCCGAAGCTTGGTCCTGTCTATACTCGAGTCACGCATCTCGTGCCGTTGGAATTCCCGCTTCTGCTCTTCGTCGGCGCCGCTGCTTTGGATTTTCTCCTGCACCGAATGGCGGGACGAAACAAGTGGCTGCAGGCCGCGGCGGGTGGCACGGGATTCCTGCTCGCTATGATCGCGGTGCAGTGGCCCATGGGAAAGTTTCTGATTTCTCCGCTCGCCGAGAACCGCATTTTTGGCACGGACTATTACCCGTACATGGTCGGTCCGAGCCAATATCACCTCAGCCACCAATTTGATTTCTACGAGAAAACACGCACGGAGTTCTGGGTTGGAATGGCAATCGCCTTTGCTTGCGCCTTCCTGATGACACGCATCGGTCTTGCCTGGGGCGACTGGATGCGGCGAGTCAAGCGCTAACGCCATGAAGCGTGCCTTTCTCGTTTTCTTTGTCGGTTTTCTCCTGTTTGTGTCCCGGTCCGGCGCACACGTGGGCAGCCCCGATGTTTTCTACGAAGGCATGGCGGGACCCTACCGACTCTTCGTCACTGTGCGAACACCGCCCATGGTTCCGGGTATCGCTGAGATCGAAGTGCGGGCGCTCGACGGAAATGTTACTGACATTCGCATCGTTCCGCTGCGCGCAGTGGGGGAAGGTTCGGAGTATGCGCCACCGTCGGATCGCATGGAGCGGTCGCAAGCGGACACTCAGTATTTCACCGGCAAACTCTGGCTGATGGCATCAGGCGCCTGGCAAGTGCGCATGGAAGTGTTCGGGGCGCAAGGCAAGGGGGAAACGGCTATCCCTGTTCCTGCCGCCGCGCGGCGAACCCTGAGAATGCAGAAGACCACGGGAACTTTGCTCGTGGTGCTGATGTTCTTGCTGGTAGCCAGCATGATCGCCATCCTGGGCGCGGCGGCGCGTGAGAGCCAATTGGATCCGGGCACCGCGCCCTCCGCCCTCCTGAGACGGAGAGGAAGAATCGCCATGGCCCTGACGGCGGCTGCGCTTGTCGCCATTCTGTTTTTGGGAAACATGTGGTGGGATGCGGCAGCGAGCGGTCGCGCCGACCTTATGATGTACAAGGCCCCTCCGCTCGAGGCCTCCCTCGAAAACCAAGACACCCTCGTACTCAAGATGGGCTTCTCCTCCTGGCACGACCGTCGCAAGGAGATGCTGCTCGACAAGATCATTCCCGACCACGGTCACTTGATGCATCTCTTTCTGATCGGTCTACCCAATCTGGATCGTTTCTACCACTTCCATCCGGACCAAATTACCCGGGACACCTTCACGGAACGATTGCCCGCAGTAAGCGCGGGGAATTACGCGCTCTTCGCCGACATTGTGCGCGAATCCGGTTTTCCGGACACCATGACGACGCGACTGACGTTTCCCGACGTGCCCGGCAATCCGCCCACCGGGGATGATTCGGAAACAATGGTAGGCACTCCCCCTGGTGAAAGAGGCCCCGGGATGGCTTTGACTTTGCCGGATCAGAGCCGTTGGGAGTGGGATCTTGGCGGCCAATCGCTGCGCACGCGGCAACCGGTACTTCTGCGCTTCCGCATCTTCGGAAAAGACGGCAAACCAGCTTCGGACCTCGAACCGTACATGGGCATGGCCGGACATTTGGTCATCGTCAAGCGCGATCTCACCGTCTTTGCGCATGTGCATCCTTCAGGATCCATGCCGATGGCGGCGCTGATGCTTCTGGAGAAGCAAAAAATCAACAGCACCTTAAAGATGATGGCGATGCCTGGCATGCCTGAGACTGCCATGCCCGCCGAAGTTACTTTTCCCTACGGGTTTCCCGATCCGGGAGACTACCGGCTGTTTGTGCAGATCAAACGAAGCGGCCAAGTGCAAACAGCCGCCTTCGACACCCACGTCGAACCTTAGCAGCGCTCCTATCGGGGATGAATGCTGGGTCCCGTGATTGCAGAGATCGACGTAAGCGCTATTCGTGATTTTCGCCGGGAGGAATCCTGGCGGATGTGCTATCGAAACGACTGGTACCGCTCTCTCCGATCGTTGGAGCCATGAACGAGTCTTGGACGGTTATGTGGAGCTCTTTCGTAAGCGTAAGAGCAAGATACTCTTTCATCCAGCGCAGTTTCTGCCGCCCATCCGTCAAAAACAGCTCCGTATCTCTCCGTGCCGTATCGCGTCTAAAAGAGGATTGATCTTCTCTGCGGCGCCATGCCGTCTGAAGTGTGCCAGCTTGGATTTTTTTTCGACAACGCTCCAGCCGACTGCTCGGGGGCTATTTCCTAGAACGTCGTGGAATGGTTGTGCGTCTAGCGTCTTGATCTGCAATACATCACTGAAACTCCGCAGCTGCGGACTTGACAACCCATAACCGTACAGTTGTTCGCTTCGGGGAAACCAATTCGGAGACATGGGCTCTGACAACTTGAAGATGGGCAAGAGCAACGATGGGTGAGTTGGCTAGAAGCTCAGGATGGTCGGTGATTCTAGGAGATTCTGCCGTGCCTTCGGATGCCACTAGCGGCGGCGCTTGCCTGCCGCTCGCGAGATTGCTTTTTTCAATGTCTTTCGCGGTTTCCTTGGCGTAAGCGGGCCAGCGGTCAGTGCGATTTCACGTTCGATCATCTTCATCGCCTCGGCCGGAAGCCGGATGAACTCCACACCGACCCCCACGCCTGCCTGGCAATTGCGCACTTCGCATCGGGTTCGGACGTCCGCACCAGTCAGCACCAGAGTAAATCGCAGATTTAAGACGGCTCCCTCGGGAAAAGTGCGACACGTGTTGATAAACATTCCTCGCGTGCTGAGATTCGAGGGCTTCACTACAATTTGCGCGTTCTGTCCTTCGTACGAGACGGTGATTTCGCGGAGGCTATAGACCCGGGGGCCGCAGCGTGCAATCGAGGGTTTTCCAGGTGATCGACCGTTGTCCGTCATTTGTTGACCGCCTCGCGCTTGCGCGCCACTCTTTTCACCCGCGGTGCCGGCTGCGAACTGAGCCGGTTGATCCCGCAGAACGGGCAAAAGGCAAAATTCGGCGAGAGTTCTCGCGCGCAAGATTTACAGGCTTGCGCCGATGCCTGGCCGAAGGCTACGACGCGCTGCACCTCCTCGATCGTGGTTAGCCCGTCGCGTACCAGGTCCAATGCGTAGTCCTGCATGAACTTGATTCCGTCCTGGCGCGCCAGGATTCTCATTTCGTCGTTGTGATTTCCGGATCGCACCGATTGCCGCAGCGCATCGTTGAATGGCAGCATCTCATAAATGCCGATGCGCCCGCGGTACCCGGTGAAGTCGCAAGCCTCGCATCCCTTGGCCACCTTTTGCACTTCCGGTGGCTCCGTCAGCCCGGCCGCCCCGACGGCCTGAATGTATTCCTTTGTCGGTGCCGACGACAGATGACATGTGCATAGTCGCCGAATCAGCCTCTGCGCGATAATGGCGCTCAGCGCGCTTCCAATTTGATACCCGGGTACACCGAGGTCAATCAGCCGGGTGACGGCCGAAATGCAGTCGTTCGTATGCAACGTGGAAAGCACGAAGTGGCCTGTCTGCGCCGCTTTGACCGCTATCTCCGCAGTCTCCATATCCCGAATTTCCCCCAGCATGACCACATCCGGGTCTTGACGCAGAACCGAACGCAGGCAGCTCGCGAAGGTCAGCCCGGCCTTTGCGTTTACCTGCACCTGGTTGAGCCCCGGTAAGACGTATTCCACCGGGTCCTCTACTGTGATGATGTTGACCGCGGGCCGCCGGATCAGATGCAGACACGAATATAGAGTCGTGCTCTTGCCGGAGCCTGTTGGCCCAGTCACCAGCAGCATTCCTTGCGGAAGCCGCACTGTCTCGCTCAGCGCATCGGCGATTTCCCTGGGGAGGCCCAGGGCCGCGAAAGTCTTTAGCGGGGATTCGCCCTCCAGCAGTCTCATCACGACTTTTTCGCCGTATTGCGTCGGAAGCGTGGAGACACGCAGGTCAACTCTTCGGCCGGCGATTTTCACCAGAAATCTTCCGTCCTGAGGATTGCGTCTTTCTGCGATGTCCATGTCGGAAAGTATTTTGACGCGCGAAGCAACTGTGTTTTGGAGGATGCGCGGAATCCGTTGGTAATCGCGCAAAATGCCGTCAACGCGAAACCGCACGGCGGTATCGTTCTGCTGCGGCTCGATGTGAATGTCGCTGGCCCCTTTGGCTACCGCCGCCTTGATCATCATTGCTACGAGATGCACTGCCGGTGTGGTTTTCGATTTGTGCTGCAGCTCGACTTGCATCTCCCGTATTGCCTCTACGTTCCGCTCCTGGGAGCTCGAGGAGATGAATTCCATTCCGGTAGTATCGTCAGCAACCTGAATCGCTTCCGGAGGTGCCGCTGATGTGCCGTACCATCGCTCGAGGGCCGCGAGCACCTCGTCTTGAAAACCGAATTTCGGCACGATCTTCAACCCCGTTTTGAAGCGAAGCTCGTCCAGGAGCTGCAGGTTTTGCGGTTCGGCCATGACCATAGTGACTGTTTTTAGATTCGCCTCAATGGGAATGGCGCGGCACCTTTTCGCGAGGGCCGGAGGAATCAGCCTTAGTATTTCGGTAGGTGGGTTTAGCTCTTGGCAATCCACATGTTCGATGCCCGATACTTCCGACAGTGCCGTCGCGAGTTCCTTCTTCGAAACTAGCTTCCGCTGGAGCAGCAGTTCGCCTAGGCGGATAATCTTCCCTTGTTCTTGGAGGGCTTGCTTCAGGTCGGCGGCGGAAATATGGCCCCGCTCGTAAAGTATTTCCCCCAGTCGTTTTTTATTCATCACGTTTCTGTCTTAAAGGCAGCGCTGGTCCGTGGCATTCCAGGAATCCATTTCGCCGAACAGTTTCTTCACAACACGCCCGTTTCGCCCGAAAAAGGAACGACCATGTCCGGTTAGTAGGCTTTGCATGCCACGCTTGACAATCCTCGATCACTGAGGCCGTGGCGTATGGCAAATTGCCCGGGAGCGAGCTGACCCACGAGACCAACCCGCTTTCTTTTCCGAATCGCAGCGTGGTCCTGAGGGGGCGCATGCCGCAGTGGAAGTGCCCGGTTATGTTGCAGTAATACCACGCCCCATTTTCGGAGGCTGTTCCATTTCATACAACCGGTGTGATTGTACTTTCGAGCGACGAACCTCCGGCAAGACGGTCGGCCCCGTATTTACCGATAAGCACCATTCGTTTTTTTTGTTGCCGGGAGTGGTTTGTTTTACGTGGCAGAATCTTTCCCACGTCGACTCGGCGCGCCCTAGCAAAGAGTAGTGCCTTGTTGCCACAGAGTTCATTGTTGTTTCTGGGCCAGTCCAAAATCCACTGGGCTGGGCTCAACGTAAGGAATCCAGCCGTGAAAACACTCCAAACTGTAACGGGCCGCGCTTCGGCTCAGTCTGCTCGCACAATTCTCTTGACGATTGGTTGTCTGGCCTTCGCCGGGCCGTTGCTATCGCAGCAACCGGCCGCCGCAGCGAAATCGGCTGGAGACCCCAACAAACTCTATCTGCAGGGAGAGCTCCCGCTAAGCGTGTCGTACGCGGGCGCACCAGCGGCGGTCGCAGCACTTGCGTCCGGCCAGTTGAAGCCGCTGGCGCTGGCGAGCGGAGATCTCGACGGGGATGGCGTCGACGATTTGATCGCGGGGTATGCCAGCGCGAACGGCGGAGTTCTCGTCATTCATCGAGGCAACCTCGATGCGTTTGCGCCGCAGAGCCAGGCCTCCTGGCAAGCCATTGCTGAAGGGCGCTTCCCGAGTCCATTTCTGCCGCAAGCAAAAGTGATTGAGCTCCCTGAAGCGCCGGATTTTCTGATATTGGGCAACTTTACGGGCGAGGGGCACTTGGATGTGGTCGTTGCGGCGCGCGGGAGCCACACACTTTATATCCTTGCGAATGACGGAAAGGGCGGGCTGCTTGCGCCGCAGTCCATCGCGCTCTCAGGAGCGCTGAGCGCACTTGGCACCACACATTTTGATGGTGGTACCGCCTACTCTCACATTGTGGCCGGAACCAGCGGGCAAATCGGCTCGCAATTGACTGTGTTGGAAGCGACAGCCGTTGGGATTAACGTGATTGCCACCGCACCATTGCGGGGGCCTCCGACGTCTCTCGCATTTGGGGGGCTTTGGGGCGATGCATTTCCGGATGTGACGGTTGTCGCGGGCGGTGAGCTGCAGATAGTGCATGGACGGGATGTCCACGCTGCGTCAGCCGGCGAAGGCCCTGCTATCTTGCAGGCAGAGTCTGTCTCCATTCCATTTGTCGCGGCTTCGGTCGCGGTGGGATCTTTCATTCAAGACCGGGCTTCTCGGCTGCAGATGGCCGTGCTGGGGACTGACGGAAGCGTGCATATCGTCACCAGAGCAGGGCTTGATACTCGGCCGTGGAATCTTGCTCAGATGCAATCTCGGCGGCGCGCGCTGCATGATCACAAACCGGATCCGCTTGCGGTCCCCGTCGACCCAGGAGAAGGGTGGCAAGTCGCAGAATCTTTCCCAGCCATCGTCTCTACGGCCAACCCTAATCAGTCTCCCATTCTATTCCGCACACGGATTTCGAACCGTGGCGCTGATGACGTGATGATTCTGGATTCGAACTTGGCGCAGATGCACGTTCTCGGACACGAAAGAATGTCCGTCTCAGGGACGACGGCGTCGAATCTGCCTGCGTCATTTCATTTCACGTTGGCAATGAGCGCCTCTGGTGCAACGGTTGCGGGAATTCCGATGCGAGTAAACATTGATGGCCGTCCCGGAGTGGTGGTACTGAAACAAGGTCAGATGGCGCCGCAAGTTATGATGCCCCTGCCGGACCCGATCTTTGTCGTCAACCGCACTGACGATCCTACCCCGGTTTCCCCGATTACCAATGCGTGTAACATCCCTGTGAGCACAGATTGCAGCTTGCGTGAAGCGGTTCTGAGGGCCAACGCGCTTGCGGGAACTGACACAATTATGGTGCCCGTGGGCACGTTCACACTCACGATCCCCCGGGCAGCGAGTCCCGCATATGATGCGACCACCGGCACCTTAAACATCAATGACTCAGTAAATATCGTTGGCGCGGGTCAGAACACCACCATAATTCAAGCTGGAACACTTGGCGACAGCACAGGAACTCCAAACGGCGTTGATATGGTGATGGCGGTCAACGAGGACATACCTCCCCTCCTTACGAACGCCACCGCCAGCATCTCCAACCTCACTCTCCAGAACGGACACAACCTGGGAGCCAATGGGAATGACGGTGACGGCGGCTGCATGGAATTTGACACCGGTTCCAGCGGCACAGCCAATTTGACCCTGACCAACGTCACGTTCAACAACTGCGACACCACCCAAGGCGGCGGCGGCGGACTGGTGATCTTCAACTTTACCAATCCAGGAACTGGCTTTGCGACTATCAATAACAGCATCTTCCAGAACAATTCCGCAGTCGACGGCCCGTCAAGCGCTGGTGCTTTGGGTGGCGGCATCGCGGTCTCAAATAACACCCAGATGGTGATGACCAACAGCCAAGTCATCAACAATAAGGCTACGCAGGCAGGCGGAGTCGGCGGTGGCATCTCCATTTTTGGTCCCTCCGGATCAGCCCGGACGGCTATTCATGGAAGCACGATCTCCGGTAATCATTCGGCCAGCGACGGTGCGGGTATTTGGACGTTGCAGGGTGTGCTCATCGACCAGAGCACGGTAATCAGTAATAACGTTGCGGCGGGACAAGGCGGAGGGATTTATGCCAACGTCGGGCCTGAGACTCTCAGTCTTTCCAAAGTGACGATTACTGGTAACTCTGCTGCAGTAAATGGCGGCGGCATTGACGTCGACGACGCTGGTGGTGCGGTCAACATACAATTCAGCCGATTGGCAGGGAATACTACCGGTGGTCTCGGGAGCAATCTGCACAACCGGCACGATCCGAACCCCTCCGATCCAGGAACCGTTGTTACGGCGCAGAACAACTGGTGGGGCACAAACACTCCGAGCAGCACGATTGATTCGAGTGGTGCGACGTGTCCTGCTGCGGCCCGCCAGGTGTGCTTCGATCCGTTCATCGTGCTCACTAACGTTGCTAGTCCCAACCAAATTAGAATAGCCGATACATCCACCGTTACCGCCAGCTTCCTGCAGGATAACCATGGGACTGCCATCGGCTTAGGCAATCTCAATGTGCTGATCGGGTTGCCCGTGCCACCGCAGTCGCCGCTCACCATCTTCCCGGACACGCCTGTTCATGGCACGCTCTCTGGCGTCCAGACAACCATCCAGCCAAACGGTGAAGCCACCGAAACATTCACCGCTACTTCGGGCGGCATTGAAACCATCCATGCAGTCATTGATCAAGCTAGTGTACCCGCCACCATCACCGTCCTTTTCCCGCCATCCATCAGCAAAGCGTTTAGCGCGACCCACATTCCGGTCTTCACCATTAGCCCTATCACCACCACGCTGACGTTTACCATCACGAATACCAATACCGCGAACGCTCTCCATGGGCTTGCGTTTACTGACAACCTGCCGCCAGGATTAGCGGTGGCGAACACGCCAAACGTCGCCAACGGCTGCCTCGGGACGGTTACGGCAGCTGCGGGAACGGGAGTGATCAGCCTTTCGGGCGGGACAGTAAACCAGAACACCAATTGCACGGTTGCAGTGGACGTGAAGGGCGTTAGCGACGGAGTGCAGAACAATACCACCAGCACCGTGACGGCCACAGATGCTAGCGGCCTCACCGGCAACACCGCTTCCGCCAGCATCACGGTTATCAATCCGCCGCACATCGTCAAGGCTTTTGGAGCGGCGAGCATTCCGCTCGGCGCTACTACCAGTTTGACCTTCACGGTGAACAGCACAAACGCTACTTTGCCGTCGAACGGCGTTGCGTTCACGGACAGTTTGCCGGCAGGTGTGATCGTAGCGACGCCGAATGGCCTGAACAGTAACTGCGGAGGCGCAGCTATTGCCGCTGCCGGTGGCAGCTCCGTTAGCCTTTTGGGCGCCACCTTGGGCGCTGGGGCTTCCTGCACGGTTTCATTGAATGTGCAGGGCATTACAGTCGGCGTAGTGAATAACAGCGTCACTGTAAGTGACACGACCGCCGGAACGGGCAACACCTCGAATGCCACCATCACGGTCGTGGGGCCCCCAGTCATCATTAAGGCGTTTGGCGCGGCCAGTATTCCGCTGAATGGATCGACTTCGCTGAGCTTTACGATTCAGAACAACAACACGACCCAGGCTTTGTCGGGGATTGGTTTCAGTGACACGTTGCCCGCAGGGTTGGTGATCGCGACGCCGAACGGTCAAGTTGGGATTTGCGCCGCCGGAACGATCACAGCAACGCCGGGCACGAATGTGGTTAGCCTCACGGGAGCGGCTCTTGCCCAGAGCACTTCGTGCACCTTCTCGGTAAACGTGACAGGCACTTCGGCAGGACAAAAGAACAACACTACGGGAGCAGTGTCGTCGACGGAAGGCGGCGCGGGTGGAACAGCCTCGGCAAGCCTCATTGTGGTAGCACCACCGGTGATTGCAAAAGCCTTTAACCCCACGACGATTGCTCTGAACGCAACAACCACTCTTACTTTCACCGTTGCGAATCCAGCGGCAAATACCGTTGCGGAGACCGGAGTGGCATTTACAGACACGCTGCCGGCGGGGCTGGTGGTATCGACGCCGAATGGCTTGTTGAACACCTGCACCGGCACGGCCACGGCTGTGGCGGGATCCACGGGCATCAGCCTGACCGGCGGGAGTGTTGCAGTAAATGCCTCATGCACAGTAGTTGTAAACGTGACCGGAACCATTTCGGGTCAGTACACCAACACGTCGGGCGCAGTGAGTTCGACGAACGGAGGGACGGGGAACACGGCAACGGCGAACCTGACAGTGGCTAGCCCGCCGACGATTACCAAGGCGTTCGGCGCAGCTACGATTCCGCTGAACGGAGCATCTTCTTTGACCTTCAACATTAGCAATCCGAACGCGGCAGTCACGCTGACCGGAATTGCTTTCACAGACAATTTGCCGGCAGGGTTGGTTGTGGCAACGCCTAACAATCTGAACAGCACATGCGGCGGCACAGCCACCGCTGTGTCAGGTGCCGGCTCGGCGAGCCTCTTGGGCGGTACTCTCGCGGCCAGCGCTTCCTGCACCGTCTCGCTAAACGTGCAGGGAACGACGGCAGGTGTGAAAAACAACAGCGTTCAGATAACCTCCACTGAGGGCGGCACGGGCAACACTTCCAACGCGAGCGTTACTGTGGTTTCGCCTCCGGTGATCATTAAGGCGTTCGGCGCGGCGAGCATTCCGCTGAACGGCTCGACTTCGTTGACTTTCACGATTCAAAACAACAACACCACGCAGAGTCTCTCTGGCGTGGGCTTTAGCGACACTTTGCCAGCTGGGCTAGTGATCTCGACGCCGAACGGCCAGGTCGGGACTTGCGGCGCCGGAACGATCACCGCGACAGCGGGTACCAATGTGATCAGCTTGACGGGAGCGGCTCTCGCGGTGAGCAGTTCGTGCACCTTCTCGGTGAATGTAACCGGGGCTGCTGCAGGAACGCAGAACAATACGACGGGCAATGTGACGTCGACCGAAGGTGGTACAGGCGGGACGGCTTCCGCATCGATTAATGTTGCGGCTCCGCCTGCAATCGCCAAGGCTTTTGGCGTAGCGGCGATTCCTTTGAACGGTACAACCTCTCTGACCTTGACGGTCACGAATCCAGCGGCTAACGCCGTTGCGGAGACGGGCGTAGCCTTTACGGATACGTTGCCCGCCGGAATCGTGGTGGCCACACCCAACGGAACGACTAACACGTGCGGCGGCACGACAACGGCAGTAGCTGGCTCCGGGAGCATAACTCTGACAGCTGGAACGATTGCGACGGGCAGTAATTGCGTGGTCCATGTCAATGTGACGGGTACGGCATCGGGGAACTTCACGAACACCACGGGAAGCGTGACCTCGACGAACGGCGGTTCGGGGAACTCGGCAACGGCGAACCTGACAGTGGCTAGTCCACCGACGATTACCAAGGCGTTTGGCGCAGCTACGATTCCGCTGAACGGAACGACTTCTTTGACCTTCAACGTTACCAATCCGAACGCAGCAGTCACGCTGACCGGAGTTGCTTTCACAGACAATTTGCCGGCAGGGTTGGTTGTGGCAACGCCTAACAATCTGAACAGCACGTGCGGCGGCACGGCCACTGCTGTGTCAGGTGCCGGCTCGGCGAGCCTCTCGAGCGGTACTCTCGCGGCCAGCGCTTCCTGCACCGTCTCGCTGAACGTGCAGGGAACGACGGCAGGAGTGAAGAACAACAGCGTGCAGATAACCTCCACTGAGGGCGGCACGGGAAATACCTCGAATGCCAGCATTACCGTGGTCGGGCCGCCGGTAATTATCAAGGCGTTCGGCGCGGCGAGCATTCCGCTGAACGGCTCGACTTCGTTGACCTTCACGATTCAAAACAACAACACCGCGCAGACTCTCTCTGGCGTGGGCTTTAGCGACACTTTGCCAGCTGGGCTAGTGATCTCGACGCCGAACGGCCAGGCCGGGACTTGCGCCGGAACGATCACCGCGACAGCGGGTACCAATGTGATCAGCTTGACGGGAGCGACTCTCGCGGCGACCAGTTTGTGCACCTTGTCGGTTAATGTAGCCGGCGCTGCTGCAGGAACGCAGAACAATACGACGGGCAATGTGACGTCGACCGAAGGTGGTACAGGCGGGACGGCTTCCGCATCGATTAATGTTGCGGCTCCGCCTGCAATCGCCAAGGCTTTTGGCGTAGCGGCGATTCCTTTGAACGGTACAACCTCTCTGACCTTGACGGTCACGAATCCAGCGGCTAACGCCGTTGCGGAGACGGGCGTAGCCTTTACGGATACGTTGCCCGCCGGAATCGTGGTGGCCACACCCAACGGAACGACTAACACGTGCGGCGGCACGGCAACGGCAGTAGCTGGCTCCGGGAGCATAACTCTGACAGGTGGAACCATTGCGACGGGTAGCAATTGCGCCGTCCATGTCAATGTGACGGGAACGGCATCGGGGAACTTCACGAACACCACGGGAAGCGTGACCTCGACGAACGGCGGGACGGGGAACACGGCAACGGCGAACCTTGCGGTAGCCACGCCGCCGACGATTACCAAGGCGTTCGGCGCGGCCAGGATTCCGCTGAATGGATCGACTTCCCTCACTTTCGACATCACCAACCCTGTTTCTAACGCCAACCCGCTGACCGGCATCGCGTTTACCGACAACCTGCCTGCGGGCTTGGTTGTGGCCACGCCCAACGGATTGTCCAACACCTGCGGCGGCACAGCCACGGCGGTGGCTGGCGCAAGCTCGGTGAGCTTGTCGACTGGGACGTTGGCGGTCGGCGCCTCGTGCGCGGTTTCGGTGAACGTTACGGGAACCACTGCAGGAGTGAAGAACAACACCGTTCAGATAACCTCCACAGAGGGCGGCACCGGCAACACCTCAAACGCGAGCATTACGGTGGCGGCGCCTCCGGTGATTATCAAGGCCTTTGGCGCTGCAAGCATTCCGCTGAACGGCTCGACTTCGTTGAGCTTCACGATTCAGAACAACAATACGACGCAGAGTCTCTCAGGCGTCGGTTTCACGGACACGCTGCCTGCAGGACTGGTAATCGCGACGCCGAACAGTCTCGCTGGCACTTGTGGTGCCGGAGCGATCACAGCGACGCCGGGCACGAACGTGATTAGCCTGACTGGAGCTGCGCTTGCGGTGAGTAGTTCCTGCACCTTCTCGGTGAACGTAACTGGCACTGCCGCGGGAACGCAGAACAACACTACTGGGGTGGTGACCTCGACCGAAGGTGGCACGGGCGGAACGGCATCGGCAAGCCTCGCAGTTGTGGCACCGCCGTCGATCGCCAAGGCATTTAACCCCACTGCTGTAGCTCTTAATGCGACCACTACGCTTACCTTTACGATCACGAACCCAGCAGCCAATGCGGTTGCCGAAATCGGAGTCGCGTTCTCCGATACATTCCCGGCTGGAATCGTGGTGGCCACACCTAACGGGCTGACCAACACTTGCGCGGGTACGGCAACAGCCGTAGCGGGTTCGGGCAGCGTTTCGCTAACAGGCGGAACGGTTGCGGTGAGCAGTAACTGCACTCTCACGGTGAATGTGACCGGTACCGTCTCCGGGAACTACGCCAACACGACCGGTGCTGTGAGTTCCACGAATGGCGGGACGGGCAACACGGCTACCGCAAACGTGACGGTGGCTAGCCCGCCGGTCATCACCAAGACGTTTGGAGCTATAACACTTCCGTTAACTGGCTCGACCTCGCTGAGCTTTACGATCAGCAACCCGGCGGCGAACGCAGTCGGATTAACCGGCGTAGCGTTCACTGACAGTCTGCCTGCTGGCTTGGTCGTGTCCACGCCCAATGCGCTAACAGGCGCTTGTGGCGGTGGAACTATCACTGCGCTAGCGGGCTCTTCCACTGTCAGCCTTGCCGGCGCAACCCTGGCTACGAGCAGTTCCTGCACCTTCGCCGTTAACGTGACTGCGGTTACGGGCGGTGTAAAGAACAACAGCGTTCAGGTGACTTCGGCGAACGGCGGCACCGGGAATACATCGAGCGCCACCGTCACAGCAACCACCGCGCCGGTCATTACCAAGACGTTTGGTGCGGCAAGCATTCCTCTCAATGGCTCGACTTCGCTGAGCTTCACCATTCAGAACAACAACGCCACGCAGAGTTTGTCTGGTGTCGGCTTTACGGACGCACTACCGGCGGGCCTGGCGGTTTCCACACCCAATGGTCTGGCGGGTACCTGCGGTGCCGGGACCATTACGGCCACGCAGGGGACTGGCGCGATTAGCCTTACCGGAGCGACTCTGGCAGCGAGCGGTTCGTGCACGTTCGCAGTGAACGTGACCGGTATCGCTGCGGGCACCGAGAACAACACCACCGGAAACGTGACCTCCACGGAAGGTGGAGCAGGTGGTACGGCCTCGGCGAGCATCGTCGTGGTTGCGCCTCCGTCCATCGTGAAGGCCTTCAATCCGACGGCCGTCTCTCCGAACGGAAACTCGACCCTGAGCTTCACCATCACGAATCCAGCCGCGAATACGGCCGCGTTGGCCGGAGTCGCATTCACAGACACGTTGCCAGCCGGAATCACGGTGGCGACGCCCAACGGTCTCGCCGGATCATGCGGCGGCGGAACGATTACCGCGACGGCGGGCTCTGGCGCTGTCAATCTTACTGGTGCGACCATCGCGGCGGGAACATCCTGCACGTTCAGCGTGAGCGTCACCGGCGCCAACGCGGGGGTTTCGACCAACACCACCGGGGCGGTGACTTCGACTAACGGCGGCACCGGCAACACCGCGAACGCAAACTTGACTGTGGCCACACCACCCAGCATAACGAAGGCCTTCGGCGCTGCCTCCATTGGGCTCGCCGGCTCTACGTCGCTTACCTTTACCGTCTCGAATCCCAATGCATCGATCGCGCTAGCTGGCGTAGCGTTTACGGATACGCTGCCAGCCGGTTTGGTGGTTTCCACGCCGAACGGGCTCACGGGTACTTGCGGTGCAGGCACGATTACAGCCGCGGCCGGCTCAACGAGCGTCACTCTGGCCGGCGGCACGATTGCGACGAGCGGCACATGCTCGTTCGCCGTCAACGTAACAGCCGTGGCCGCGGGCAATCAGGTCAACATCACCGGCACCGTGAGCGCCACGAACGGAGGCACGGGTAACACGGCAACCGCTTCCATCAACGTCCTGGCTCCCGACCTCACCATCACCAAGAGCCACTCCGGCAACTTCTTCCAGGGCGAGACGGGCGCCACCTACGCGGTCACCGTGAATAACATCGGGCCCGGGCCTACAGCCGGAACGGTTACCGTCACCGACACCTTGCCCGCAGGACTGACAGCAACTGCGATGACAGGAACAGGGTGGACTTGCACGGTAGCCACGCTGACATGCACTCGCACGGATGCGCTCGCTTCCGGCGCGAGCTATCCACCGATTACCTTAACGGTCAGCGTCGCTGCCAACGCGGCGGCCAGCGTGACCAACATCGCGACGGTGGCCGGCGGCGGCGAGATCAACACCGCCAACGACACCGCCATGGACATCACCACCATCACTATTCCACCGGACTTCACTCTGGCGGTCACACCAGCCTCGATCACCATCAGAGCCGGGCAGCCAGCGCAATACGGAATTACCGTCACTCCGATAAACAATGCCTTCACGAATCCGATCGACTTTACCGTGACGGGGTTGCCGGGCCGGACGTCTTTTGTGTTCAGTCCGGCGTCGGTCACTCCGGGTCTGAACCCCGCGACGTCCACACTTAAGATTTTGACAACGCCGGGCGATCCATTCCTCGCGCAGAATTCCGAGAGGACGCGACTCCCGCTCTACGCTATGTTCCTGCCGTTTGCGGGACTGGTCCTTTCGGGAATCGGCTTCGGCAAGCGGAAGTTGGCCAGAAAGTGGGTTTTGGCCGTGGCGATATTTGTATGCAGCGGTCTGGCTTTCTATGGATGCGCCAGCGCAGGGAATTTCCAGAAGCTGGGAACTCCGCCAGGCACCTACACCGTTACCGTCACGGCGACTTCGGGTAACCTGCAGCATTCCGCGCCGGTCACACTCGTTGTTACACCCTAAGAGTAGCGACAAGCTCGAAACGAGAGAGAAGCCAAAGTTATGAACAAGAAATGCGTGATGGTGCTGGGTTGTTATGCAAGATGGATCGTAGGAGTTGTGGGGTTTGCTTGTGTCTCTCTAGGCGCAGCGGATGCCCAGCAGGCCCCCGCTCAGACGCCACAGTTCGAAGTATCCGGGACCTATTCCTACGTTCGTGCGAACGCCGCCAATTCCGATGGAGGTTACAACCTGAACGGCGGGAGTGCGTCGTTCGCGTACAACTTCAGTGACCGTTTCGCGGTAGTGGCCGACGGTGGCATCTACCGGTTCGGCGGCTTGCCCTCTGGAATCGACAGCACCATGTACACCTATCTCTTCGGACCGCGCTACAACTTCCGAAAAGTCAGCCGTGTGATCCCATTCGCCGAGGTACTTCTCGGAGGAGGCCGCTTGAACGCTAGCTCGGGCGGTATAAGCGCCGGTGAGAATGGATTTTCCATGGCCATCGGGGGCGGCCTCGATTGGCCACTTCGCCACCGGTTTTCGATTCGGCTCATTGAAGCCGACTACCTGCTGACCCGGTTTGACCGCGTCACCGGCACGTCAGCAACACAGAACGATGTGCGTATATCGGCCGGGCTGGTATTCCGATTTGGGAGCAAGTAACCGAGCCCGCGAACGTGAAAATCGACCTTGAAGGTGAGTCCGCAATCGCTGGAAAATCCGATATTGAGGAAAAGTAGGGCCATCCTTTCATGGCACCGAGCGATAACGAAGAGACCTCGTCCAGAAAAATCTGCTTGCGGCCAGCCACCGTCAATGACCACGACCTTTTGCTTCATGTTTACGCGAACACACGCAAGGATGAAATGGCATCCTGGGGATGGAGCGCCGCACAACAGTCCAGCTTCATTCGAATGCAGTTCGATGTCCGCAAGCGCGGCTATGCCGCCACCTATCCATCGGCGGAGAACAGCATAATCTCCATGGGAGACCTACCCGCCGGTTCCCTTATTATCTTTCGTGGCCCCGGCGAGATTCGCTTGGTGGACATAGCGCTGTTGCCGGAATTTCGAGGTCGCAGCCTCGGTGGAAAAGTGATTAGAATGCTAATTTCCGAGGCTGCAGATGCGGGATCTGCACTGCGGCTCAGCGTCCTGCGAAGCAATCGAGCGATGCACTTGTACGAACGACTCGGTTTTATTGCCAAGGGTGGCGACGCGATGTACTGCGAGATGGAGTGTGCGCCCGCCGAATCACCAAGCCGAGCGAAAGTTGCGAACACCTCCCAGGAGACTATTCCTAATGTCGAAAAACCTGAATAGCCGAAGTTTTTGCGAGCATTTGCATAGTACTTTTCAGGTCCGAATTCCCGGTGCTGCCTCTTTGCCACTCGAATTAATCGAAGTATCGGATAAAGAGCAGTCGCCCAAGGTCGAGCAATTCTCCCTCATTTTCAGAGGCCCGCTTACGCCGCATTTCGCACAAGGAACGTACACCTTCCAGCATGAAAAACTGGGTGAGTTTGATCTTTTCGCCGTTCCGCTCGGCCCGGACCCGGCGGGCATGTCATATCAAGTGGTCTTTAACCGCTTGCGGCAACCGCTTCGATAATCCCGTATGCGTATCACGCTCGAACCGGTTTCGGAATCGGACAATCCATTTCTCTTCTTGCTGTACGCGGACACCAGGGCTTCCGAGATGGCTCTGGTGCCTTGGACAGACGCTCAGAAGCAAGCCTTCCTCGAAATGCAATTCTCCGCACAGAGAGCGTCATACGCGAAGGAATACCCCGGTGCCCAGCATGCTGTAATCTGCCGGGACGACGATCCTGTCGGTCGCTTGTATCTGGATCGGTCTCAGGAACGCTTCCATATTCTGGACATAACGGTTGCGAACACGTGCCGGAATCAGGGGATTGGCTCTGTGGTTTTGAGGAAAATAGTGCAGGAAGCAGAGCACGCGGGCAGACCGACCACGATTTATGTGGAAAACTTCAATCCATCCTTGCGGTTGTTTGAGCGCTTAGGCTTTCGCGTTGCCGCCGTTAAAGACTTTCAGGTGTTGTTGGAGCGCCCGCCTGCGCTTTTCTGTTGAGGCGCTTGGGAGCCTGCATCAGCATGGCGCTTTCGATATGGCTAATGATAGCCGTGTACGTGGTCGTGCCGGATGGAACAACAAAGAGCGAAAAGCGGCCGAGGGAGTGGTGTTCCAACTCATAAGTCCCTTGCGGCAGGGCCTCGCCAGTTCCATGGAAGTGAAGCGCAAAGGTGTCAATGGTCGGCTGGCGGAGGCTAAGGGCCTTTAGGCCGAAAGCCGTAGGTGCTGTTTCGGTGGGAGTCTTCGAATTCATGTCCTCGACAGACAGGAGCGTAAACCAAGCCGTGGTTCGCGCGCCTGACTGAACAGCAAAGCTGCTGCTGACCAAAGGCTGGAACGTTCCCTTGGTCCACGAAGCCAGATTTGCGGTATTCGCGGAGCCAATCTCCAAAGTGGCCGCCCCAAAGAACTTCAGGGGAAGGGCCGCTGCAGCCAGGAGCGTTTGCCCGGCAACAAGAAAGGTACGTCTGGAAACTGGCATCTGGAAGCTCCTGATGGAATCGTCTAATTGACTCCTTTTAGTCTCTACTACAGGGAGCGTGGGTTCAATAGCGAAGCCGTACCTATATGGGGAGTCTCTAAACAGTACCGATGTACTATGCGCTTAAAGTCTTTAGCATTACAACACGGGACGTCAAATGCGTTCGCCGTTCCAGAAAATCGGTGTTACTATCGCAAACACTTCGCCCAGTTCTAAACGGCGCGGATGCGTGACTGCGCTTTCCAGTCCGGAGTTTCAGTGAGATGGTCCCTGCAAAATGGAGCTGAGATCCCATGTCAAGCCCGTTTATCGGTGAGATTCGGATGTTTGCCGGAAATTTTGCGCCCGTAGGCTGGGCCTTCTGTAATGGAGCCTTGATGGACATCGCTCAAAATGACGCGCTGTTCAATTTGATCGGGACAACCTACGGTGGAGATGGCCAAACCACCTTTGCTTTACCCGACCTCCAGAGCCGCATTCCCATCCACGTCGGGCCTGGATTTGCGCTCGGACAACAGGCTGGAGTGGAATCGGTCACTTTGACCACCAACCAGATGCCGGCACATAGCCATGCGGCCCAGGCGAATTCCAGTGCGGGAACTCAATCGGGCCCTGCAGGCGGGGTATGGGCGCAGTCCACGCTGGGTCAGTTTTCTTCGGCTGCCCCAACCTTGCCCATGGCTCCCGCTGCCCTCGGATCGAGCGGAGGCTCACAACCCCACGACAACATGATGCCGTTTCTGGTGGTTAACTTCATTCTGTCACTCTTTGGAATTTTTCCATCGCAAACTTGAAACGTGGGAGGAGCAGAGTATGTCAGAGCCATTTCTAGGCGAGGTTAAGATCATCAGCTGGAATTTTCCGCCTAAGGGTTGGGCGTTCTGCAACGGGCAGCTTCTGCCCATCAACCAAAATCAGGCATTGTTTTCCATTTTGGGCACGACCTACGGCGGCGATGGAAGGGTTACTTTTGCATTGCCCAACCTGCAGGGTCGCGCTCCCGTTCATGCGGGCAGCGGCATCGTTTTGGGGGAACTCGGTGGAGAGACGGCACACACCCTCAACATTTCCGAAATGCCGGCCCACAACCATGTCCCCGCGGGTTCCGCGGCAACCGCAACGCTCACGAGTGCTTCCGGGAACGTATGGGCCGGCAGTAGTGCCAATCCGTATGGCCCCACGCCGAACACGGCCATGAACCCTGCCTGCGTGGCGGTGGTTGGTGGCAGTCAGCCGCACGAAAACATGTCACCGTATTTAGTGCTTAACTTTGTCATCGCGCTCCAGGGCATCTTTCCCTCGCAGAATTAGCAAAGGAGAAGTAATCTCATGTCGAATCCATTTCTTGCGGAGATCAGAATTTTTGCCGGGAATTTTGCTCCCACCGGCTGGGCGCTCTGCAATGGCCAACTGATGCCCATAAGCCAGAATACAGCTTTGTTTTCTCTCCTTGGCACCACCTACGGTGGGGATGGCAAGAGCAACTTCGCGCTGCCAAATATGCAGGGCTCGGCGCCCATGCAGGCTGGACAAGGACCTGGCCTGTCGCTCCGTGACCTGGGCGAGACTAGCGGCGAGCAGACGGTAACGCTGCTCCAGACAGAGATGCCCGCTCACTCCCATGGTGTACAGGCGGCGGCTGCGGGTGGTTTGGCGAGTCCGGCGGCCAATGCCTGGGCTTCGGGACTCAAGGGCCACGGCAGTTCATACGCCGTCGCCCCTCCCGTTGGTTCAGGCGCACAGATGAATCCGTTCGGTACATCCATCGCCGGCGGCAATTTGCCGCACAACAACATGCCTCCGTTCCTCGGCTTGACTTTCATCATCGCGCTGCAAGGCGTCTTTCCCGCGCGAAGTTAGGCGCCAGGAGATCGTCGCTTTTCGGAGTTCGGAACGGCCCGGAGCCCAACCTCCGGGTCGTTCGTGTTTGTGCTGTAAAATGCCTGCTCGGCGGAGAATGAAACGCAGATGGCGACGGTTCCACCTTCAAGAGAAGCGCCTCAAAATGACGGCTCGCGCGCGCCGAATGCACCAACTCCTGCTGTCTCGAACGAAGAGCCGGTTTTTCTAGAAAAAGACGTACCTATTTCTCGATCCCTTATTTGGCAATGGCAGCGCGAGTCCTATGCCCAACGTGGTTTTAAGTCATGGACCGAGGACATGGTCCCGCAATTCATAACCAACAATCCATTCATCGCCGAAATCTTCGCGCGCATCGTTTTTGGATTTATCTGTGATTGCATCGACCTTAGAGAGAAGAAGTCTCGGCCGCTGTCTGCCCAGAATCCGCTGCTCATTTTGGAGCTCGGTGCCGGGCCCGGCAAATTTTCCTTCCTGTTCTTGCGGCAGCTGGAAGCGCTCTTACGGTCCAAAGAGATTCCGCTAGAGGTAGTGCGCTACTGCATGACCGATTGCTCCGACAGTCTCATCCAGACCTGGCGTACAAATAAATACCTGTCCGAATTCTCCGACCGCGGGATCCTGCAATTTGAACTGCTCGATGCCAGCGGCGAAGTCAACTCTCGGTTTGTGCAGGGAGACAGCTCCGAGACCATCGAACCGCCCCAAAGCCCGCTCATTGTCATCGCCAATTATGTATTCGACAGTCTTCCGCACGATGCTTTTGTGATTAAGGAAGGCCAGGTCTTTGAACTCCTGCAAACTACGGCCGCGGCCCACCAGGATGCTAGCAACAACCCACGAGAAGCGCTCTCTCGGCTGAAGCTTTCCTATACGCATGCGGCCGTTACTACCCCCGGCCATTACCCGGAAGATTCCTGGAACAGTATCTTGGATCTCTATCGCCGCCGCTTGCCTGCGGCTACGGTGTTGTTTCCCTCGCAAGCTCTCCGGACTCTCGGCGCTCTAGGAAAACTCACCGACGGCACCATGCTGGTACTGGCCGCCGACAAGGGCTATCTGCACGAGGATAGCCTGCTGCTTTCCGAGGGCCGGCCGACCTACGAATTTCACTCTGCAAACTGTTTTTCCCAAATGGTGAATTTCGATGCGATCGCCAAATACTTTGAAGCTAGCGGCGGCGAAGCGTTTCTGCCTGAAAAACATTCCTCCAGCTTGCACATTTGCGCGTTTCTCGAGCGTCACCCGGGCGCGCAATTCCCAGCTCTGAAGGCGCGCTTCGAGGAAGCACGATCAGCGATCGGTCCCGACGATCTGTTTGCCTTGCTCGCCTGGCTAAACCCTCACATGGAAGAAACGTCCGTCCCGCAGATTCTTGCGCTCCTCAGGCTGAGCCGTTGGGATCCCACCACGCTCGTACGGTTGTTTCCCGTGCTCGCGCGCCAGATTCGCAGCGCAGTTGCCGAGCGGAATGACCTGCGCAACGCCGTGTTGCTTACCTGGGCAAACCATTTTCCGATCAGCCCGAGTGACAACGTCCTGGCCTTCTACTGCGGCGTCATTCTCCTCGAACTGCGCTTCTTTGAAGAAGGACTTTCGCTGTTCAAACAATCGCAAGACTTATTGGGCCGTTCCGCCACAACCAGTTACAACCTCGGCTTGTGCTCCTTGGGTTTAGGACGCACCTCCGAAGCATTGGCGTTCATGATCGAGGCTTGCGATTTAGACCCAGCGTTCGAGCCTGCGCGACTTATGCGCGGCAAACTTGAGGACGAGCGGGCGGCGACCTAGAGGTTCACTCGCTAAAGTCAATCCGAACGCCCCGCGGGAGACTGTCAGAAGAATGGTCTCCATTGGGGACGTCAATGGACGGTAATCGACAAGTTTCCAACCCAGGGGTTAAGGCTCTGCCACGCGCCGCTTCTGGATTTCGCGGAATTCTCTCCACGACGAGGTCGTCAGGACGTAGACGTGGCCGTCTCCCGCTGGGTTGTGGTGCACACATTCCGAGGCTAGCGCATTGTTCTCTTCTACATACTGGTCCCAAGCGTCAATTTTTACTTCGTTCCATTTACGTGCTATCTGGAGGTCGTAGTCCGAGCAGCCTGACGCATAGAGGCGGTCATTTCTTACGAGAAAAATCTCCACTCCCAAGACCGCGATTTTATTAATCGTGCATAGTCTGATTACTTCAAGCGCTTCCGGAAAAGGGAAGTTGAACCCGCTACCAGGCTTGCCGACGGCGGCGTCAATAATCGCTGGAATTTGTTCGAAATCGCTCGTCATGGCTTTAGCAAATGGTTCGGGTTGAATCCGGTCCCCGATACTTGCAAGTCCTGTTTGGTGGACTTGTCCACAACCACAAAATCCCCTGTGGCCGGACTCACGTACTACGACAGTCTCGGACAGCAACTTGACGTAATCGTGGCCAGCGCCAGGATCTGCCCGTAAGCGAGACAACCACAGGTCAAGGTGAAAAAGGTAGAGAGAAGCAAACGGACAAACGGGTGCTTCACTCGCATGTAGCCTCCGGGACGCACTGACCGAATTGTTTACTACCGCAATTGTACAGGGTCATCGAGCCTCCCTTTTCGTGGGTGGCTTTGCCATTTCCTTCTTGACGCTGGCACGTGTCGCTTCGCCTAAATCTTTGGTGGCTTTCTTCTTCGTCGAACATCCATCGTCACATCGCGACCGAAGCAATACAGTGCAATTGCCGACCTCCTTAGGCGGCCGGGTCGCTGAAAGCAGCCCGTAAAATGCATGGTTTTCGACGCTGCTTGGACACTGGCGCCGCCTATTGGACGCCAAGAACAGAGGCCATCTCTAGATGCTTCATGGTCGCGACCATGCCCAGCAGAGAAAGACCGTGATGCAAACGAAGGCCATGAAAATATCCGGCCCAGGCTATCATCTTTTCAAGTCCTGTTCTTCAATTCATTTATGGGGCTCGATGCTATCCACGACGGTACTTTTTCAATTCAAGCCAGGTCTTCACCGCGGGCTTGAAGAGCGCCAGACCGGCGGCAAAAAGGCTCGCGCCGGCCAGTAGCTCCATGGTCTGGCTCGCATCGGGGATTGAAAAGCCTTGATAAAGGAGGGCCGCGCCGCCCAACACGCACAGGCAAGCAAACAACACGCCTAGTTGGTTCAGCATTTAGGTCCTCCGGAGATTACAGCTGGGCAGTGAGGCATGTTTCAGATATTAAGTCGGCAGGGGCTTACATCGCAATAAGAGAGTATTGCCCGGCGGGATTCGTGCTGCAGCGCCGACCGACTCCCACGTTTTTCTATGGCCGATTTGGATGTAAAACGGCGCTCCCATCGCTTTGGTGTTGCAGTCCGGACATTACAGTTCTTGCCCCCGACACCGGAAACTCAGGCTTCTGTGGGACAAAATAGTTAGCCAGATGGCCCCCTTCGATCTTCGAGTCGAGCAATTCTGGCAAGTAAGATTCCAGCTTGCCGCCATTACACAAGACCAGACTGAACACGTGTGATGTTTGCCTCGACTATTCTGTGGGTGCTTTTTGTCCGACCTCCGAGCCACTTCCGTCTTGAGCGTGGTCAACGTTCCGGCCTTCACTCAGCGGTGGTCCAGAAGCTCCCCGATGCCTAACTTGCCCAAATCATTTTCCGACGGTAATGGGGGAATGCCTTCCTTCAAGAATTTCTCTCAGCGTGGATCAGGTTCATTCCCTCGTAGCGCACATGCGCTCGCTGCGTGGAAAAAAATAGTCCGGAGTCTGTACAATGTGCTACCGCACGAGCAATCGGGTCGGTGCTTCGAGAAGTGAGCCGCTTGAACAGGAGGTACCTCATGAAATGCCTGGATGCGCAAAAGGCTGGTAAGATTCGCTTCATCGGCTTCACCGGCCACAGGAGCCCGGTCCATTCCGAGCTCGTCAACGGAAAACGCGGCATCTCTCCTGAAACGGTCGTCCGCGTCTCCAAAGTTTTCGGCGGCAGCCCCGAATCCTGGCTCACCCAGCTCATCTGAAAATGCTGGCCACCGCGTCCAAGCACGGCTTCGCGTTCGATGCCGTTCAGATGCCTCTCAACGTAATGGATGCGCACTTCAACAGTTTCGAAAAACAGGTTTTGCCCGTGTTGCTCAAGAACGACATCGGTGTGCTGGCTATGAAGCCGATGGGCGACCACATTATTCTCGCCATCAACAGTAGGAATTTCTTTAGGTCCCGAACCGCAATGGCCCCTGGGCCATCGGCCGATGGACGTGGTTCACAGGGAAATCTCGGAGGTCTATCGTGAACAAGAAAGAGCTTTCTGCAACTGCGGCTGGAGACGTATCGCTTGGCGGGCAAATTTCTGTGCATCGTCTCGGATTCGGGGCGATGCGTCTGACCGGCGAAGGCATCTGGGGGCCGCCAAAAGATCGCAACGCCGCGTTAGCAGTTCTTCGCCGTGCCGTGGAGCTTGATATCAATTTCATTGATACGGCTGATTCCTACGGTCCGCACGTCAGCGAGGAATTGATTGCCGAAGCGCTGTTTCCTTACCCTGCTGGCCTGGTAATTGCCACCAAGGGAGGCTGGAACCGTCCGGGCCCGAATCAGTGGACCCACGATGCCACTCCCGCGCACCTTCGTAAGGCGGTGGAGGGAAGTCTCGAGAGGTTGCGCCTGGACCGCATCGACGTCTACCAATTGCATATTCCGGATCCCATTGTCTCGTTTGAGGCGTCGGTGGCAACTCTGGCTCAGCTGCGAAACGAAGGCAAGATTCGCCTGATCGCGTTGTCCAACGTCACGCAAGAACACATCGAGCGGGCGCGCAGAATTGTCCCTATCGTCTCGGTGCAGAACCGCTACAGCTTTGCGGACCGCGAATGGGACTACGTAGTGGATTATTGTGAACGCAATGGAATTGCCTTTATTCCGTGGTTCCCGCTGGGAGCAGGCAAGGTTGCCGGCGAAGTGCTTGACCGAATCGCCCTGGCACACAGTGCCAGCCGCACGCAGATAGCGCTGGCCTGGCTGCTCCGTCGATCTCCCATAATGCTGCCCATCCCAGGGACGTCCTCGATCGAACATCTCGAGCAGAACGTCTCGGCGGCTCCCCTCGAATTGACTGACGAGGACTACCAAACACTTTCAAGAGTTCCCGAGCTGGTTGCATCGCGGTGAAAGTGTTTGTCACTTCTTCAGGAGGTTTACGGAATTCCCCCCCCCGACGGTGTCGAAGTCTCGCAACGAAATCCTGGATCCGTCGCTCAGGTTGCGCCTTCGGCTGGCGGCGTAGAAAAGGGAATTAGCGCCATGGCAGACTGCTAGCGGCACGGACTGTTGGTGGCAGTGTTCTTATCTAAAATCGCAGAACCTCGCCCGACCCATCGATTCGCAAAACGGCTGGCTTCGCACGTCGACATCGCTGTGCCTACCCCGGACCCACCGGGTCTCGAAGGTATCGTTGTTTTGTCAGGCTTCGGAAGCGGAGATTTTAAATCCAAACTTGCCGGGCGATAAACCGCGTCTGTCCTCGAGTTGCAATTTGCCGAGAATATTCGAGACGTGAAACTTTACGGTGCGTTCGGAAATGCCCAAGCCGCTGGAAATCTCTTTGTTTGTTAAACGGCGCATGAGCAATTGAAGAATTTCAGCCTCTCGGGCGGTTAGAAAATGGCCATGCAAAAGCTGTGCATCCAGCAGGGCTTTGGCCTGCTTGACGAAGGCCAACAGGACTTCGGGAGGGACCCACAGCTGGCCGTTGAGGATGCTGCGAATGGCCTGGGACATTTCTTTCTGCCAGCACTTGTGCAGTTCCACGAAACCGTCAATGCCCCAGCTGAAGAGACGTATTTTCTCGGCATGATAGTCGTCGCGGGGAGGAAGAAGCGCCAGGAACTTGCTGCCGGGCGCAGAGGCACGGCAGCGCCCCGCGAGCGGTCCCAAGTCGACGTTCAAGGAACACGCGTCCAGAACGAAAAGCCTGGGAGAATCACTCTGGCTGATGGCTTCCGCTTCGGTAAATGCGGGAGGGAGGACACAAACAGGAAGATCCTTTGCGTGAGACATGATTCCACATACTGCCCGGATAAGCAGTGGATGTGAGCTAACAATCTGAATTGCGATAGCCACTCGAGTTGCACCTTACTGGCGTGCTCGGCACTCTTGGAATTCGGCTGGACTATCGTTACTAGTAAAGAACTGGGTTAGAAATGACCGGGTGTCAGCAGGCAATATAACGCCAATTTTGCGGGATGCAAAGCGTTTTTTTTATGGAGGACAGCGCATTTTGCATACACTGAGCTTCGAATTCCCGCGATCTTAGCGCCGGCGAGGACTTGCAGATACGTACCTCCGTTTTCGCTCTTTCTACGCTGTACGTCGCATCCTCCCGCAGGGACGGGAAAAATGACACCACGAAAATGAGCACAGGCCGTTGTGACCGCGAGTGTCTGAAGCTAGCTTCTCGCGCACACGATTGCATAACACGGCGGCTCATATGGCCGGGTGCATTCCGGTCAACAGCTTGGTTGAAGCTCGGCGAAGATGGCTACTGCGTCACCGTAACCGGACGAACGGCGTCGTAATTCGAGAGCGCCTCAGAAAGCTCATCCAGCGCGAGGAGTCCATCGGGTAAATGGACCCTGGAAGCTGCAGGGCGCTTGATTTGCATGGAGAAGCAACCGGCTAGTGCTGTTGGGCTTGCCGGGCACCGACTTGAAGGACGCGTCGTTAACCAGGAGGATAGGAATGAAAACAGGTAGGCCGGCGTCAATTCTCTCACTTTTGGCGATACTACTCTTTCCAGGCATGGCGTTGGCTCAAACGGACCCAGGGGTGCGAACCGGCGCCATCAACGGGCAAGCAGGGGCCACGCCGACAAACCCACTTCCGCTCGCTTCGGTGGCTGCAAACAGTCCGACGGGTTCGTTGGAATTCTTTCAGAACGGGCTTGCCCGCTTCGAGGAAGTGGAGGTTGTCTCGGGCGGGAGCAACAACGGACTGGGTCCGCGGTTTAACTTCAACCAGTGCTCGGGATGCCATTCGCAACCGACCATAGGGGGTTCGAGCCCCGCTGCCAATCCGGAATTCGCGGTGATCGCCAACGGCATTGCCAGCGGGTCCACCAACACGATCCCGTCGTTTCTGACAACCAACGGGCCGACACGGGAAGCGCGCTTTCCGTTCTTCTTTAACTCCAACGGGAGTCCTAACACCAACGCGCCCAATGGCGGAGTGGAAGATCTGTTCGTGGTCTCCGGGCGGGCGGACGCCGGCAGTTGCAGTCTTCCACAGCCCAGCTTCTCGATAGCGCAGTCGACCAACAACATCATCTTCCGCATTCCGACGCCGGTTTTCGGGGCGGGCCTGCTCGAGAACGTTGATGACTCCACGTTGATTGCCGTGCAAGTGGCTGCGGCCAGCAACAATTTTGGGATCAGTGGAACGTTTAATCACAACGGCAACGACGGGACGATCTCCCGCTTCGGTTGGAAAGCTCAGAACAAGTCGCTCTTGCTGTTCGCCGGCGAGGCCTACAACGTGGAAATGGGCATCACCAACGAGATCTTTGGACAAGACCGGCCGTTGCCCGGTGAGGACCAGTTGGGGAGCGGGCTTCCGGCAAACTGCCTGAACCTTTCCAAAACTGGATACCCCGAAGACGCGACCAATTTCACGGTGGCGTCGAACGCGGACCCTGCGGCACAGAATGCCGAGGTTCCCTCGGACATCGTTTTGTTCGCCGAGTTTATGCGGCTTCTCGCGCCCCCCACGCCCTCGACCACGACTCCCGGTGGAGCGGCTTCGATTTCTCGCGGGCAATCGCTGTTCAGCGCGATCGGCTGCGCGACTTGCCACACTCCGACGCTCAACTCGACACAACCGTCGAATATCACCTCCTCGCTAGGAAGTGCGAAGGTAAGCGCGTTCACCGACATCGAGATTCATCACATGGGAACGGGACTGGCAGACAACGTGTCCCAGGGCGGCGCGGGCGGCGACCAGTTCCGCACGGCTCCGTTGTGGGGACTTGGACAGCGCATTTTCTTCTTGCACGATGGACGGACCACCAATCTGATTAACGCCATCCAGGCGCACCAAAGCAACGGTTCTGAAGCCACGCAGGTTGAAGAAAATTTTGACTCACTTTCCACGAGCCAGCAGCAGGATCTGCTGAACTTCCTGCGGTCGTTGTAGTCCCCGCACCACCACAGGTCCGGGCGAGGCACGAAAGTGCTTCGCCCGGTTTTTCCGTTCTTGGAAGACAGCCTTTGATCACTGGCAAGTTCTGATTCAAGGGAGCAACGTGCACTCTCTTCTGCGACCCTTTCTCGCACTTCTTGGACTCTCGGCATCGTGGTTGGCGGCGGCGCGCGGCGTCCCGCAGAGCGGTGGCGATTTTTCGAGCAATCCCCTGGCGAAAAAGCTGCCAACAGAAACCATCCTGGTTAAGGGCGCGTGGTCTAGCGCCAGCGATTCTGTGACTGCTGTGCCGGAAGGCGGGAGAGTAACCAAGAATGTCTACAGCAACGCGTATTTTGGCTTCACCTACGCTCTGTCGCGGGACTGGACGGAGAAGTACAGCGGCCCGCCTCCTTCCGACAGCGGCTACTACGTTCTGGCGCAGATCAGACCGGTGGACACGTCCAGCGGAACAAATCGGGGCAGCATCTTAATCGCGGCGCAAGATCTATTTTTTACGCTAACGCCAGCCAGAAGCGCCTTCGATCTGATCAACTACACCAAGGACCATTTGAATGCGGATTACAAAGTGGAGCAACCGCCGACGCCGCTCACCATCGCCGGCCACACCTTCGTTCGTTTTGGCTACGTCTCGCCCGTTGCGGAGTTGCATTGGCACGTCGTAGCTACCGAAATCCGGTGTCACATGGTTCAGGTCGTCTTTACTGGCCGTGACGCAAAGCTGATAGAAAGTCTCATCCAGGAGATGGGCACAATGAACCTGCCTCGAGAGGCCGGTGTCATTTCTGGGACGGGCGGCGACGACGTCCCGTTGTGCATCAAGGATTACGCGCGCGACCAGAACGTCATCGAGAGAGAAGATCCGATTTTCACGGAGCGCCGATTCAACCCTGTTCCCGTGCGCATCATCATTGGTAAAGAAGGCAAGGTTAAGCACATTCATTTTCTCAGTGCTTTTCCCGACCAGTCCAAAGCCATTGCAGATGCTTTGTCGCAATGGAGGTTTAGGCCTTACCTGCGCGATGGACGGCCTGTCGAGGTGGAAACCGGCATCATGTTCGGACATCCGCCACGCCAGGCGACAGCCCCGGCCACGGATGCGGTAAGCGAATGATGGGGACTCGTCCGTACCGCAAGGGATCTGGCGTGCGAGCCATCATCCTAGTCCTGCTCTCGGCTATCCCTCTTTCGACTGCAGCCCGGGACGCCAACGACATCACCGGTTCTGCGCGCAATGAGAGCCGCGGCCAGGCCGCCGTGGGCGATAGGGTGATCCTAATTCGGCTGGATCGAGGTATGCAGGAAGAGTCGCAAGCGAGAACCGGCCAACGGGGAGCATTTAGACTCCACGTCAGGCACGCTGGGAAAGGGTACCTAGTGCGGGTGGTTCACGAGGGGGTCTCCTACGATCAGCGAGCTTACGCAGGCGACGATCTATCCATCCAAGTATTCGATGCGGCGCCTAGAGTGCCGCGCGTCAGCGCAAGTATCGAAATTCTCCGCGCCGGAACCAACGGGAACCTGCTGCACGTCAGCGACATGTACGAACTCAAGAACGAATCCAGCCCGCCAGTGACGCAGACGGGTGGACAGACGTTCGAAGTTTATGTGCCGGCGAATGCCAAGATGGATTCCGTGCTGGCGGCGGGTCCGGCGAAGATTGGCGTACTGATTCCGGCCAACCCCGTGCCCGGTGAGCCTGGGCATTACACGGTGAGCTTCCCCTTGCGGCCGGGAGAAACGAAATTTGCGTTCAACTATGACTTGCCCTACAAGGGCCAAGCCGTATTCGAAACCAGGCTCGCGTATCCGCTCGAGCAGTTGGCGGTCATGATTCCGCCGAGCATGAAATTCTCGTCTCGCTCACCTGCTTTTCGACTCCTCACTACCGGTCGCAGCGACTACCAAGTCCAGACAGCCAACCAACTAAAAGCCGGGGAGGGCCCAGGGTTTGAAGTATCTGGAGCCGGGGTGCTGCCTGCTCTTGGAGATCAAGCCAAATCCCAGGCGGGGACACTGCCGCTGACCATTCCCAGGCCGCCAGCACCCGACTCAGATCGGGCCCTTTGGTCTTCTTTCGGTCGCGTTGATCCACAATTGCAGCAAACCTACTCACATTCACAATCGCTAGTGCTTGGCGGACTTACTGCGGTCCTTCTTGGTGTGTGTGCCCTGCTGGTTTGGCGAGCACGAAAAACTCGCAGAACCTATGCTGCAAGGACGACTGTGCCGCGGGCAGAAGGAGCCCAAGGCCTGGGTCCGTTTTAGGCCGTGAGTCCGGAAGACCAAGCGGAACGCTGGTTCGCTCTACTGCCAGGGTCGCTGGCAAACAC
>Ga0210394_10001645_pt1 | contig 34475 bp, 27 predicted proteins | sample IncBWC12MmetaG_FD_160121 | JGI IMG/M metagenome (GOLD analysis project Ga0210394, IMG submission 160121) | Forest soil microbial communities from Barre Woods Harvard Forest LTER site, Petersham, Massachusetts, United States - Inc-BW-C-12-M | ecosystem: Environmental > Terrestrial > Soil >... | reverse complement strand
TCTCAGTGGCGCCAAGGTGCGTCTCGTCTTCGCCGACCATCAGGCCGATCCGCAAAAAGGCCGCGCCGAAGCCGAACGCCTGATCACCCAGGAAAAAGTCTGCGCCGTCATCGGCACCTATCAAAGTTCCGTCGCCGTGACCGTCAGTCAGGTGTGCGAGCGCTACGGCATTCCATTCATGTCGGCGGATAATTCCTCGCCCAGTCTGCATCGCCGCGGCTTGAAATTCTATTTCCGCGCCTCGCCGCATGACGAGATGTATTCGAAGGCGATGTTCGACTTCTTCGATGCGATGAAGAAGAAGGGCACCAAGATTGAAACGCTGTCGTTGTTCCACGAGGACACGATCTATGGCACCGATTCCGGGAATGCCCAGACCAAACTGGCCAACGAGCGGGGTTACAAGATCGTTTCCGACATCAAATACCGCGCGAATTCGCCCTCGCTCTCGGCCGAGGTACAGCAGCTCAAGGCGGCCAACGCCGACGTGCTGATGCCTTCGAGTTACACCACCGACGGCATCCTGCTCGTCAAGACCATGGGCGAGCTCGGCTACAAGCCGCCCGCGATCGTGGCGCAGGATGCTGGTTTCGCCGAAAAGGCGCTTTATGACGCGGTCGGCGACAAGCTCGAAGGTGTGATCTCGCGCGGCACTTTCTCGCTCGATCTTGCGGCCAAGCGGCCGATGGTCGGCAAGATCAACGACATGTTCAAGGAAAAGTCGGGCAAGGACCTCAACGACTATTCGTCCCGTCAGTTCATGGCCCTGATCCTGATGGCGGATGCCATCAACCGTGCAAAATCCACCGACGGCGAGAAAATCCGCGATGCGTTGGCGGCGACCGACATTCCCGGCGAACAGACCATCATGCCGTGGAAGCGCGTGAAATACGACGAGATGGGCCAGAACAACGATGCCGACCCCGTCTTGCTGCAATATGTCGGCGGCAAGTTCGTCACTATCTTCCCGCCGCAAGCTGCCGTCGCCGAAGCCACCTGGCCGATGAAGTAACGGCGGGGCAGGGGGGCGTGACCGCCGGGACCAACCGTTTCGTCATTCCGGGGCGATGCGAAGCATCGAACCCGGAATCTCGAGATTCCGGGTCTGGTGCTTACGCACCATCCCGGAATGACGAGTTTGATAGTGACGCTTCGGCCGGGGAGCATCACCGTTGACCGCTGAAACCATCATCCAAAGCCTCGCCAGCGGCCTCTTGATGGGGCTGCTGTACGGCTTGATCGCCGTGGGACTGGCGTTGATCTTCGGCCTGATGGACGTCGTGAACTTCGCCCACGGCGAGTTCCTGATGATCGCGATGTATGCGACGTTCTTTCTGTTCGCGTTCTTTGCGATCGATCCTTTGCTGTCGGCGCCGCTGGTGGCGGCGGCACTGTTTGTATTCGGCGCGGCCGTTTATCTCCTTGTCGTGCGCTTTGCCGTCCGCGCCAAGGCCAATGCCGGCATGGTGCAGATTTTTTCGACCTTCGGGCTTGCGATCGTGATGCGCGGGCTCGCGCAGTATTTCTTCACGCCGGACTATCGCAGCGTCACGCATTCCTGGCTTGGCGGAAAAACCATCTCGATTGCCGGAATCTTCCTGCCCGTGCCGCAACTGGTCGGCGCGCTGGTTGCGATTGCCGCCTTCGTCGGGCTTTATTTCTTTATCAATCGCACGGATTTCGGCCGCGCGCTTGAGGCGACGCGCGAGGATGCGGGCGCGGTGGCACTCGTCGGTATCGACAAGAACCGGGTGTTCGCGCTCGGTTGGGGCCTGGGGGCGGCGCTGGTCGGGCTTGCCGGCGCGATCATGGCGACATTCTTCTATATCTACCCCGATGTCGGCGCGTCCTTTGCGTTGATTGCCTATGTCACGGTGGCGCTCGGCGGCTTCGGCAGCGTGTTCGGCGCCTTCGCCGGCGGTCTTGTTGTTGGCCTCGTTGAGGCAAGCACGGCCTTGATCCTGCCGCCCTCGCTGAAGTCGATCGGCATCTACGCCGTCTATCTGCTCGTGGTCTTTATCCGGCCGCGCGGCCTGTTCGGGTCGATCTGATGGATTCCGCCTTCGCCCAGCGCCGCCGCCGCGATCTGGTCGTCGCCGCCATCTTTGCCGCGATCGCAGCAACGGTTCCCCTGTTCGTCAAGGATGTCTACGTCCAGAACATCATGGTATTGACGTTGATGTATGCGGCGTTGTCGCAGAGCTGGAACATTCTCTCCGGCTACTGCGGACAGATTTCGCTCGGGCATGCGCTGTATTTCGGACTTGGTGCGTATACGACGGCGCTTCTGTTCACGAAATTCGGCGTGCTGCCCTGGTTCGGCATGATCGGCGGCGGCCTGATTTCGGCCGTCATCGCGATGGCGCTCGGCTATCCCTGCTTCCGCCTGCGCGGCCACTACTTCGTCATCGCCACCATCGTGATCGCCGAGACGGCGCTTTTGTTGTTTCAGAACTGGGACTGGGCAGGTGCAGCACTTGGTATCGACATTCCCGTGCGTGGCGATAGCTGGCTCAAATTCCAGTTCGTCCGCAGCAAATTGCCTTACTTCTACTTTGCGCTTGCTCTGGCCTGCGTCGCCTGGCTCGTGACCTGGTGGCTTGAGGATTCCAAATGGGGCTATTGGTGGCGCGCGGTAAAGGACAATCCGGACGCCGCCGAAAGCCTCGGCGTGGTGGTGTTCAATTCCAAGATGGGAGCAGCCGCCGTCTCGGCGTTTCTCACCGCCATCGGCGGCAGCTTTTACGCGCAGTTCGTCTCCTATATCGATCCCGAAAGCGTGATGGGTTTTCAGTTCTCGCTGTTGATGGCGTTGCCCGCGGTGCTCGGCGGGATCGGCACCTTGTGGGGGCCGGTGTTGGGGGCCGTCATTCTGATCCCGCTCACCGAGCTTACCCGCTCCTTCATCGGCGGCTCCGGCCGCGGCGTCGACCTGATCGTCTATGGCACGCTGATCGTGCTGATTTCGCTGGCGCGCCCGCAAGGGCTGGTCGGGCTGTTCTCCTTCCGGCGCAAGGAAGCCGCCCGATGACGGCGCTGCTCGAAACCAAGGGCATCTGGAAACGCTTCGGCGGCCTTGTCGCCAACAGCGATGTCTCGGTTTCGGTCGAGCGCGGCGAGATCGTCGGTCTGATAGGCCCCAACGGGGCCGGCAAGTCGACCCTGTTCAATCTGATCGCGGGCGTGTATTCGCCGAGCCAGGGTTCGATCGTTTTCGACGGCGAAGACATCACCGCATTGCCTGCCGCTGAGCGTTGCGAGCGCGGCATCGCGCGTACCTTTCAGGTCGTCAAGAGCTTCGAGACCATGACCGTGATCGACAACGTCATCGTCGGCGCGTTGATCCGCACCACGATCATGCGCGCGGCGCGGGCCAAGGCCCATGAGGTACTGGAATTCTGCGGGCTCGCGGCGCGCGCAGATGTGCCGGCGAGCCAATTGATTCCTTCGGAAAAGCGCCGCCTCGAGGTGGCTCGGGCGCTTGCGACCGAGCCGAAGCTCTTGCTGCTCGACGAGGTCCTGACCGGACTGACGCCGATCGAGGCGCAAACGGGCGTCGAACTGGTTCGCAAGGTGCGCGCCACAGGCGTCACCGTGCTGATGGTCGAGCATGTCATGGAGATCGTGATGCCGCTGGTCGATCGCGCGATCGTGCTCGATCTCGGCAAGGTTCTGGTCGAGGGCAAGCCCGCCGCCGTCGTTCGCGATCCGAAAGTGATCAGCGCCTATCTGGGGGATCGTCATGCTGTCGGTGCATGAAGTCACCACCGCCTATCAGGGGCTGGTTGCGATCTCGCAAGTGTCGATCGAGGTCGCCAGGGGCGAGGTCGTTTGCGTTGCGGGCGCCAATGGCGCCGGCAAATCGACGCTTCTAAAGACCATTGCCGGCGCCGAACGGCCGCGTTCCGGCAGCGTTACGTTCGACGGCGAGCGCATCGACGGCATGGGGCAGCACCTGATCACCGCGCGCGGTATCGCCTATGTGCCGGAAAATCGCAGGCTGTTTCCGCGGCTCTCGGTGCGCGACAATTTGCGGCTCGGCAGTTACCTCTACCGCGGTAAAGCGGATCGCGAGGCGCCGCTTGAGCTTGTGTTCAAGCTGTTTCCGAGGCTTTCCGAACGGCTCGACCAGCGCGCCGAGACCCTTTCAGGGGGCGAGCAGCAGATGCTCGCGATCGGCCGGGCACTGATGACCCGACCAAGGCTCTTGATGCTGGATGAGCCCTCGCAAGGCATCATGCCGAAACTCGTCGATGAGATCTTTCAGGCGGTGAAGCGCATCCGCGATACCGGCGTGACCGTCCTGATCGTCGAGCAGCGCATCGCCGAGTGTCTGGATATTGCCGACCGCGCCTACATCCTGCAAACCGGCCGCCTGCAGATGCAGGGCACGTCTTCGGAGATCAAGGCCAATCCGGACGTGCGCAAGGCGTATCTCGGGCTGTGATCATAGCGCCAACCGCGTCATGCCCGGCCTTGTGCCGGGCATCCACGACTTTCTTGCTTTGGGACCGAAGACGTGGATGGCCGGGTCAAGCCCGGCCATGACGAAGGCGCTAGCCATCATGCCGCGGCAACACTATGCCGAACACCTTCGTCAAATCCGCAACCTGCGCCGGTGTGAGGTAACGCGGGTTCAATCCCCGCAACAGCAGATAGAGCTTTGCGGTTTCCTCCAGCTCCTCGATTGCGAATACGGCGGCCTCCAGCGTGTCGCCGGAGACCACCGGGCCGTGATTGGCGAGCAGAACGGAAGCGTACTTGCCGGCAAGCCCCTTGATCGCGTCGGCGACCGCCGGATCGCCGGGCCGGTAGTAAGGCACGAGCGCGGTTTCGCCGCATTTCATCAGGTAATAGGCCGTCATCGGCGGCAGCGCGGCGCGCGGGTCGATCTCCGGCAGCATCGACAGCGCCACCGAGTGCGTCGAATGCAGATGCACGACCGCTCGTGCGGGCGCGCGGGTCTCGTACAGCGCCGTGTGCAACGGCACTTCCTTGGTCGGGGCGTCGCCGGAGACGAGCCGGCCGGCTCTATCGAGCCGCGACAGCCGAGCCGGGTCGAGGAAGCCGAGCGAGGCGTTGGTCGGCGTCACCAGCCAGCCGCCGTCGTCGAGCTTGACCGAAATATTGCCCGAAGAGCCCGGCGTCAGGCCGCGCTCGAACAGCGAGCGGCCGAGGCGGCAGATTTCCTCGCGGAGTGTTGTTTCGCTCATGGCGATATCTTGTCTCACGCTTTGGCAGCGCGGCCAAGCCGTGATAGGCAAGTGGCAAGATCAAGGATACTAGAGGGAAACGCCGCATGTCTTCCGCCGCCAAACCGCGCATCGCCGTCATCGGGCTCGGCTCGATGGGCTACGGCATGGCGAGTGCGCTCAGACGCGCCGGATTCGACGTCACCGGCTGCGACGTTTCGGCCGATACGATTCTGCGCTTTGTAGCGGAAGGCGGCAAGGGCGCAGCCAGCCCCGCGGAGGCCGCAAGCCATGCCGACATCGTCGTCAGCGTGGTCGTCAATGCGGCCCAGACCGAGACCATTCTGTTTGGCAAGGATGGCGTGGCCGAGACGCTTGCCAAGGGTGCGGTGTTCGTGTCCTCCGCCACCATGGATCCCGACATCGCGCGGCGGCTTTCGAAACAACTGGAGGCGACAGGCCGGCTCTATCTCGACGCGCCGATTTCCGGCGGCGCGCAGCGCGCGGCGCAGGGCGAATTGACGATCCTTGCCTCAGGCAGTGCGGCCGCTTTCGCCAAGGCGCGGCCGGCGCTCGATGCGATAGCGGCCAAGCTCTACGAACTCGGCGATGCCGCAGGCCAAGGCGCGGCCTTCAAGATGATCAACCAGCTGCTCGCGGGCGTGCATATTGCCGCAGCGTCCGAGGCGATTGCGTTTGCCGCCAAACAAGGTCTCGATATCCGCAAAGTCTACGAAGTCATCACTGCTTCCGCCGGCAATTCCTGGATGTTCGAAAATCGCATCCCCCATGTGCTCGACGGCGATTATGCACCGCGCAGCGCGGTCGAGATTTTCGTCAAGGATCTCGGCATCATTCAGGACATGGCACGCAACGCGAAATTCCCGGTGCCGGTTGCGGCCGCCGCGTTACAGATGTTTTTGATGACGGCCGCATCCGGCATGGGCCGCGACGATGATGCGTCGGTCGCGCGAATGTATGCCCGCGTTACCGGCACGCATCTGCCCGGCGAACCGAAGTAGTTACGAACAAGAGAAGAGTACGATCGATGCCCCGTTTTGCCGCCAATCTCACGCTATTGTTCAACGAGGTGCCGTTCCTCGACCGCTTCGACGCCGCGGCCAAGGCAGGTTTTACGGCGGTCGAGTTCCTGTTTCCCTATGCGCACCCGGCCGAGGAAATCGGCAAGCGTCTGCGCGCCAATGGCCTGACGCAGGCGCTGTTCAATCTGCCGCCGGGCGATTGGGACGCCGGCGAAAAGGGTTTTGCCGCGCTACCCGAGCGCTTCGACGATTTGAAGCAGAGCCTCGTCACCGCGTTGCCTTACGCGCAGGCGAGCGGTGTCAAGCGGCTGCATTTGATGGCGGGACTGGCCGATCGAAACGACCCAAAGGCGGTTGCGGCGTTTCGCAAGTCGGTCACCTGGGCGGCGGAATTTTTCGCGCCCCATGGCATCGACGTCGTGCTCGAGCCGCTCAATCCGCGCAACACGCCGAATTATTTTCTCAACGACTTCGGATTTGCGCGCGATCTGATTCACGAATTGAAGATTCCGAATCTGAAGCTGCAATTCGATATCTACCACTGCCAGATTCTGCATGGCGACGTGACCATGCGGCTGCGCGAGATGATGCCGATCACAGGCCACGTCCAGATCGCGAGCATTCCATCGCGCCACGAGCCGGACGGCGAAGAATTGAATTATCCGTTTCTGTTCGATGAACTCGACCGGCTTGGCTACGAAGGCTTCGTCGGCTGCGAATATAACCCGCGGGGCAAAACCACCGACGGGCTCGTCTGGTTCAAGCCCTATGCGGGGACAAAGCCGTGAAGCTCGCGCTCGGCTGCATCGCCGACGACTACACCGGCGCGTCCGATCTCGCCAACACGCTGACGCGCGCTGGCCTGCGCACCGTGCAGACCATCGGCGTGCCCGCGGACGCGCTCGCGCTGCCCGAGGTCGATGCCGTCGTGGTGTCGCTCAAGAGCCGGTCGATCGAGGCGAGTTTGGCGGTGTCACGTTCGCGTGCCGCTAACAAATGGCTGCGCGGGCGCGGCGCGGATCATGTGCTGTTCAAGATCTGCTCGACGTTCGATTCCACCGATGCCGGCAATATCGGCCCGGTGATGGATGCGCTGCGTGCGGATTCTACCGATGCGATCGTGCTCGTGACGCCGGCCTTTCCCGAGACCGGCCGCACCGTCTATCAGGGCAATCTGTTCGTCGGCGCGGTGCCGTTAAACGAAAGCCCGCTGAAGGACCATCCGCTCAATCCGATGCACGATTCCAATCTTGTGCGGGTGTTGGCACGTCAGAGCCGGACGAAAATCGGACTTGTCGATCTTGCTACCGTCACGCGCGGGAGCGACGCCGTTCGTAGCCGCCTCGCCGATCTCGCCAGCGAGGGTTTCGGCGCCGCGGTGGTCGATGCCGTCTTCGACCGCGACCTCGAGACCATCGGCAGCGTCGCGCTTGACCATCGGCTGTCGGTCGGCGCCTCCGGCGTCGGGCTCGGTCTGGCGCGCGCGCTCGCAGCTTCGGGCAGGGGACAGAAGGATGCCTCGAACCGGGCGTCGGAGGCGCCGGTCGGCGGGCCGGCGGCATGCCTCGCCGGCAGCTGTTCGCAGGCAACGCTGCAGCAGATCGCGAACGCCGAAGCGGCGATGGCGGTGCTTCACCTCGATCCCGACCGTATTGTTACGGGGCAGGATGAAGCCCGCCGCGCGCTGTCCTGGGCCGCGGAACGACTCAAGGAAGGGCCTGTTCTGATCGCCTCCAGCTCGGCGCCGGAGCAGGTTGCAGCTCTGCAATCTCGTCATGGCCGCGATGCAACCGGGCATGCCATCGAGCAGGCAATGGCGGATATTGCCGATGGTCTGGTGCAATCGGGGGTGCGGCGTCTGGTTGTCGCCGGTGGTGAAACTTCAGGCGCGGTAGTCGATCGTTTGGGCATTCCCGGTTTTCTGGTCGGTGCAGAAATCGCAGCCGGCGTGCCGGTATTACGCGCGGTGGGTGCTAAGGAAGGCGAGATGCTGCTTGCCTTGAAATCGGGCAATTTCGGCGGACCCCGATTCTTCTCCGACGCATTGGACTTGATGCGTTAACGAAAACGGGCGGATTAACGCCAGTTAATGTCTCGCGAAATTGAAGTATTTTGACTTGCCCGAGGTTAGCCATTTGGCGGCAATTCAGGTAAAGCCGCGCGAGCATCACTTAGCACTCAAAGTTTGATCCAGGAACGTCAGCGCCATGACTGAATTGGTTCGTATTGCCCTCAACCGGCCGTACACATTCGTCGTGCTTGCGCTTCTGCTTCTGATCATCGGACCGTTGGCCGCGCTGCGTACGCCGACCGACATCTTCCCGGACATCCGGATCCCGGTGATTGGCGTGGTCTGGCAGTACACCGGTCTGCCGCCGGATCAGATGGCCGGCCGCATCATCACCCAGTATCAGCGAATCCTGACGACGACCGTCAACGATATCGAACACATCACCGCGAACTCCTATAACGGCATCGGCATCGTCAAGATCTTCTTCCAGCCGAACGCCGACATCCGCACGGCCAACGCGCAGGTCACCGCGGTCTCGCAGACCATCATCAAGCAGATGCCGCCTGGCGCGACGCCGCCGCTGATCCTCAACTACAGTGCGTCGACGGTTCCGATCATCCAGCTCGCGCTGTCCGGCGAAGGACTGACCGAACAGATGCTCGCCGATATCGCCATCAACCAGCTGCGCACGCCGCTGGTCACGGTGCCGGGTGCTGCGATTCCGTATCCCTATGGCGGCAAGCAACGCCAGATCCAGATCGACGTCGATCCGTCGAAATTGCAGTCGCTGGGGCTTTCAGGCCAGGACGTCGCCAACGCGCTCGCCGCGCAGAACCTGATTCAGCCGGCGGGCACCTCGAAGATCGGCAGCTTTGAATATGTCATTCAGGTCAACAACTCGCCGCTGAAGGCCAACGAACTGGGCGACCTCCCGATCAAGGTCGTCAATGGCGCCACGGTCTATATCCGGGACGTCGCCACCGTGCGCGACGGCAATCCGCCGCAAACCAACATCGTCCACGTCAATGGCAATCGTTCAGTTCTGATGATGGTGCTGAAGTCGGGTTATATTTCGACGCTCGACATCATCGCCGGCATCAAGAAGAAGGTCGTCGCCTTCAAGGACTCGCTTCCGGACGAGCTGCGGGTGGGATTCGTCGGCGACCAGGGTGTGTTCGTCGCGGCATCCATCGAAGGCGTGGTGCGCGAAGGCGTGATCGCCGCCTTGCTCACCAGCGTCATGATCCTTTTGTTCCTGGGAAGCTGGCGCTCGACCATCATCATCGCGACATCGATTCCGCTCGCCGTGTTCGGCTCGATCATCATGCTGGCGGCGTTCGGCGAAACCCTCAACATCATGACGCTGGGCGGCCTTGCGCTCGCGGTCGGTATTCTCGTCGACGAAGCCACGGTGACGATCGAGAACATCAACTGGCATCTGGAGCAGGGCAAGGAAGTCCGCCCCGCGATCATGGACGGTGCGCAGCAGATCGTGGTGCCGGCCTTCGTGTCGCTGCTCTGCATCTGCATCGTGTTCGTGCCGATGTTTTTCCTGCAAGGCATTCCACGCTTCCTGTTCGTGCCGATGGCGGAGGCGGTGATCTTCGCGATGATCTGGTCGTTCATCCTGTCGCGAACGCTGGTGCCGACGATGGCGATGTATCTGTTGAAGCCGCATCAGCATGAGCATGGTGCGCCGCCGCCGCGCACGCGCAATCCGCTGGTCTGGTTTCAACGCGGCTTCGAATCCGGCTTCGAGCGGTTTCGTGCCGGCTATCGGGATCTGTTGACGCTGGCGCTGCATCACCGGCCGACTTTTGTGATCGCCTTCCTGGGCTTTATCGGTGCGTCGTTCGTGCTCGTTCCTTATCTCGGGCAGAACTTCTTCCCCTCGGTCGATGCCGGCCAGATCCTGATGCATGTGCGCACCCAGATCGGCACCCGCCTTGAGGAAAGCGCCAATCAGTTCGCCGACATCCAGAAGGCGATCCGCAAGATCATCCCGCCGGATCAAATCGAGACGATGGCCGATAACATCGGCATGCCGATCTCCGGCATCAACATGACGTATAACAATACCGGTGTGATTGGCTCGCAGGACGGCGACATCCAGATCAAGCTGAAGGAGGACCATCCTCCGACTGAAAACTACATCAAGGCGTTGCGCGAGCAGCTTCCGCGCCTCTTCCCCGGAACGACTTTTGCTTTTCTGCCCGCGGACATTGTCAACCAGATCCTGAACTTCGGCGCACCGGCGCCGATCGACTTGCAGATCCGGGGCAACAATTTGAACGCCAACTACGCCTACGCCACCAACTTGCTGAGTCGTATTCGCCGGATTCCCGGCGTCGCGGACGCGCGCATCCAGCAGTCGCCGAGCAACCCGACCTTCAACATCGATGTGGACCGGACGCGGGCGCAATATGTCGGCCTGACCGAGCGCGACGTCGTCAACAGCCTCACCGTCAACCTATCGGGGAGCGGGCAGGTCGCGCCGACCTACTACCTCAACCCTGACAACGGCGTGAACTACTCGGTGGTGATGCAGACGCCGCAATACCAGCTCGATTCCCTGAGCGCGCTGGAAACCCTGCCGATCACCTCGAATGTACCGACGCAAGCGCCGATTCTCGGTGGTGTCGCCAACATCACCCGGACGACGTCGAACGCGGTCGTCTCGCAATACGACATCCAGTCGATGGTGCAGATTTTCGCAACCCCGCAGGGGCGCGATCTCGGCGGTATCGCTTCCGACGTCCGGAAGGTCATCGCGGACACGGCCAAAGCGGTGCCGAAGGGCTCCACGGTCGTGCTCTCCGGTCAGGTGCAGACCATGAACAGTTCGTTTACCGGTTTGCTCTTTGGTCTGCTCGGAGCCATCGTCCTGGTCTACTTCCTGATCGTGGTGAACTTCCAGTCATGGTCCGACCCGTTCGTCATCATCACCGCGTTGCCGGCGGCGCTGGCCGGGATCGTCTGGATGCTGTTCACGACTCACACCACGATGTCGGTTCCGGCGCTGACCGGGGCGATCATGTGCATGGGGGTTGCTACCGCCAACAGCGTGCTGGTGATCAGCTTTGCCCGTGAACGTTATGAGGAACTCGGCGATCCCGTCGCGGCCGCCATTGAGGCCGGGTTTGTGCGAATCCGGCCGGTCTTGATGACCGCGCTTGCGATGATTATCGGTATGCTGCCGATGTCGCTCGGGCTCGGCGAGGGCGGCGAAGCCAATGCGCCGCTGGGCCGAGCCGTGATCGGGGGGCTCGCCTTCTCGACGGTTGCTACCCTGATGTTTGTTCCTGTGGTTTTTAGTATGCTACACAAGAAGCGGGACGCCAAAGGCGTCGTCCTATCGGAGACAACGAATGCCCACTGAATCTCGTTTGCCGGTCTCTCGCCGGAAATTGAGCATTTTCGGCGCATTCGCCGTCGTCGCCGCCCTGACGCTGGTGGTCAGCGGGATTCGCGCGCGCGAAGATTCCAGCGTCAAGCTCAAGGAATGGACCGACGACCAGGCGATACCGTCGGTCGCGGTGATCTATGCCGATCCCGGGGTGTTGACGGCCACGATCGACCTCCCGGGCAGATTGGAGGCCTATTACCGCGCGCCGATCTTCGCCCGCGTCAACGGCTACCTGAAGAGCTGGAGGGCCGATATCGGCGCACGGGTCAAGGCCGGCGAAGTGATCGCCGAGATCGAGGCGCCCGACCTCGATCAGCAGTTGCTGCAAGCGCGCGCCGATCTCACCAACCAGCAGGCAAGCGCGAAGCTTTCGGAAGTGACACTCGCGCGCCGCAGGACGCTGATCGCGTCGAATTTCGTCTCGATGCAGGAAATCGACGAGCGCACCGCCGACCTCTCCAACAAGAACGCCGCCGTCAACGCCAGCCAGGCCAACGTCGAACGTCTCGAGGCGTTGGCCAACTACAAGAAGATCACCGTGCCGTTCGACGGCATCGTCACCGCGCGCACCACCGACGTCGGCGCGCTGATCAATGCCGGTGGCGGCAGCGGCCCGCCGATGTTCGTGGTCTCCGACATCAAGAAGCTGCGCGTCTATGTCAACGTGCCGCAGAACTACGTGCCGTCGGTCAAGATCGGCGCCAAAGCGACGATTGTCGTGCCGGAATATCAGACCCGGACGTTTGAGGCGACGGTAGAGGCCTCCGCGCAGTCGGTCGACGTCAATTCCGGCACGACCCAGATGCAACTTGCGCTGGACAACATCGCCGGAGAATTGATGCCTGGCGGCTTTGCCAATGTGCGCCTCAGCTTGCAGCGCGACGGCGTGCCGCTGCACGTTCCCTCCAGCGCGCTCGTTTTCGACCAGAACGGCCTGCGTCTTGCGACGGTAACCGCCGACGATCGCATCCTGTTCAAGACCGTGACGATCGCCCGCGATCTCGGGCGCGATATCGAGCTCGCGGGCGGCATTACGCAGGAAGACCGCATCATCAACTCTCCGCCCGACGGCATTGTGGATGGCGATCACGTTCGCGTCGTCTCTACCAAGGGCCGGCCGGCGACGGTTTCGGCGGGACGGGGCGAAAAGGGGTAGCTGCGGACCGTCGTTGCCGGGCTTGACCCGGCAACCCATCTGTCTCGCGAAAGCCTTTTGCCAGATGCTGGATGCGCGGGTCGAAGCCCGCGCATGACACCGAGTGCATCATCCCGCCCGCCATTCCAACACCCCGTCGTCTGCGCGAACGATGTCGCCGGATGAGCCGACCGGGCTGCGGTCCATATTCAATAAATGCGCCAGCGTTTGGCGATCGTGGGCGGGCACCCGTGCCAGCGTGCGCGCATTGTCCGATATCCGCAGCATCACCACGCCATGTTCGATGGCGTTGTCACGGCCAAAAAGGGCGGTGAAGCTTTCGACCGTTCCCCTGCCGGCGGCCTCGGTTACGAAGGCCGGCACCGGGCCCCGGCGGCGATCCGCCTCCCGTTGCACGCTCGTTTCCTGGGCGAGTGGCTCCGATGGCGCTTGCCGCGACAGCACCAGCGCATGGTGCTTGGTGACAAAGCCGCCCTGGCCATAGAGCAGGCCGAGCGCAGCGCCGCCGCGCAACTTTCGCACCATCGCGCAGGCCGCGTGCGTCATATAGGTGTTGAGCGGCGCGCCGAAGAACGTCAAGCCGCCGGTGACGGTAGGCTTGAAGTCTGCACCCAATCCAAGCGTTCGCCGCGCCATTTTCGGCACGCAGGGAAAGCAGCTGTAGAGTTCAATGGCGTCAAAAGCCTCGCCGTCGCGGGCAACCAGATCCATAACGGTCCTAAGCACGGCGTTCTGTGCGTGGCTCTCGATGAACTGGTCGCGTTCGAGATAGTCGCGCGACTCTTCCGCCGATGCCCCGCCCCGGATATGGACCAGACGATCCTCAGCGACGCCTGCATCGCGCGCCTTCGCCAGACTCGTCATCAGCACCGCACCGCCCATATTCACCATGGGATTGGCGACCATCAGTTTCGTGTAGGGCCAGGCGATCAGCCGGTTGTCGGGCGAAGGCGTCGTAATCTCTTCTGATGTGAAGCGCCGCTTCAGCCAGGCGTTGGGTTTCTCGGTAGCGGCCGCCGAATAGGCCGACCACAGCGCGCCCGACTCGGCCATTGCCTCGCGCGGGCTCTGGCCCCAATGCGCCGAAGTGGCGGCCTCGTAAAACGGATAGACGCTCACCGGGCGGAACACGCCGAGTTTTACTGCGATCGGCTTCTGGAACGCCGCGCCGCGCTTGGGCTCCTCGACATCGTGGGCGAACGGCGTCCATGGCAGCGCGACGCCGGCGCGCATCGCGCGCGTGGCGCTGCTCTGCGCTTCGGCGCCGCAAATCGCGGCCACGCTGCATTCGCCGCGCCCGATGCGTTGCGCCGCTTCGTGCAGGTAGCGGATCGGGCTCTCGCCGCCGACCGGCCCGTAATAGGCATGCTTCGGCTGGATGCCGAGACGGGACGCGAGCTGCTTTTCCGGGTCGCGGTAGCGCCAGCTCAGGAAATTGACGACGTCGAGCGAGTCTATTTCGTTGAGAAGGTCCGCGCCGCTGTCGGCCTCCGCTCGCTTGAGCGCCTCGATCAGCAAGGCGAGCGGTTCAAGCCCGTCGACGATCTCCTTCGGGCGATCGGTGATTTCGCCGACGCCGACAATGACGGGCGTTCGATCGGCGGGGAGGGAGGAATTATTCGACATTTATCGGTCTCTTTTGAGTTCAACCGTCGTTGCGAGGAGCGTAAGCTCCGAAGCAATCCAGAATTTTCTCCGCTCTCTGGATTGCTTCGCTTGCGCTCGCAATGACGACATCATTCCTCCACCAGCGCATTCATGCGCTCGACCGCGTGGGCGAAATCCTCCTTGAATTCCTGCACCACCGATGTCGCCGATTTCACGCTGTCGATCAGTCCGACGCCCTGTCCGACGAAGTAGCTGACAAGTTCGAGAGCCCCGGCGTTGCCGGCCGCCGCGGCGCGTTCGATAGAGTGAAAGGCATCGCGGCTGATGATGCTTTGCAGCGGCATCGGCAGCGCGCCGGGGCTATCGGGATCGCGGTCCCACGCATCCGTCCATACCGAGCGCAGTTGCCGTGCCGGCTTGCCGGTGCGTCCCTTCGACCGGACGGCATCGCGCGAGGATGCCGCGATCATTTTTTCGCGAAAGATTTCGCTGGTCTCCGATTCCACCGTGGCAAGCCATACCGAGCCCGTCCACACGCCGGCCGCGCCCATCGCCATGCATGCCGCCATCTGCCGCCCGGTCATGATGCCGCCAGCCGCCAGCACCGGAACGTCGCGGATATTCTTGATCGCCTGGATCACCTCGGGCACCAGCACCATGGTTGTGACTTCGCCGCAATGGCCGCCGGCTTCCGTGCCCTGTACCACCAGAATATCGACGCCGGCCGCCACCTGGCGCAGCGCGTGCTCCTTGGCGCCGACGAGAGCCGCGACCGGAACGCCATGCCTTCGGCCCATCTCGATCATCGCCTTCGGCGGCACGCCGAGCGCATTCGCGATCAGCCGGATCGGGTGGCGAAACGAAGCTTCCAGCACTTCAAGCGCGCGCGTTGTGTCGAATGGTTGCGGCGTGGAGTCAGGAACCGCGGTCGACGTCAGCTCGACGCCGTAGCGTTTCAGGAGATTGCGGGTAAAGGCGCGATGTTCAGCCGAAATCCTCGCCTCAAGATCCTTCCACGTGACGTTCTTCTCGCCCGATGTCGAGGTGTTCTCAGGGATAAGCACGTCGAGCCCATAGGGCTTGCCATCGACGTGATCGTCGATCCATTTCAGTTCCTGTTCGATGGATTCGGGCGAGTGCGTGGTGGCGCCCAGCACGCCGAAACCTCCGGCCCGGCTGACGGCCGCAACCACGTCGCGGCAATGGCTGAAGGCGAACAGCGGAAATTCGACGCCCAGCATCTCGCAGACCGGCGATTTCATCGGTGCTCCCACTCCCTGCCACGCCTCTTGGGACGCGTGGCTTTCTTTCTCGTTGCAACGGCGAATTTTTCCGGGAACGCTAGCGCATCAGTGGCGAGGATGCCAAGCGTCACGGGACCCTCCGTCATGGCCGGGCATAGCCGTCCAAAGGACGGCGTCGCTTCCGCTCGCCTATGCCCGGCCATCCACGTCTTAGGGGCGGCATTCGCAAAAGAAGACGTGGATGCCCGGCACAAGGCCGGGCATGACGGCGTTGCTTATTCCACATAGTAAAATGCCAGAAGGGATTTGAAGGTATTGTTTTGTCACTTGCACTTTCGCCGGCCGGGTAGAATGCTCCGCTCAACAAGCCCTGAGGGAATGCCCCGATGTCCGTCGCGCCACCAAATTCAGACAAGCGCCAGGCAGAATCCTGCGACGTCGTCGTGGTCGGCGCCGGCTTTGCCGGACTGTACATGCTCTATCGGCTGCGTAGCCTGGGATTTTCGGTGCGCGTTTTTGAACAGGGCGGCGATGTCGGCGGCACCTGGTACTGGAACCGTTATCCCGGCGCCCGCTGCGACGTCGAGAGCATGCAGTATTCCTATTCCTTCTCGGAGGAGTTGCAGCAGGAATGGAACTGGAGCGAGCGTTACGCGCCGCAGCCGGAAATCCTGAAATACGCCAACCATGTCGCGGATCGCTTCAACTTGCGTCCTGACATTTCGCTCAACACCCGTGTCGATCGCGCCGATTTCGACGAGACAACCGATACGTGGGAGGTTGCGACATCCGACGGCCGCTCGGTGCGTGCGCGATATGTCGTACTGGCAACTGGCTGTCTGTCCAATGCCAGGATGCCCGACGTCAAGGGCTTGTCGGATTTCAAGGGCAAGGTCTATCACACCGGCCATTGGCCGCATGAGACAGTCGATTTCACGGGTCTGCGCGTCGGCGTGATCGGCACCGGGTCGTCGGCGATCCAGTCGGTTCCCGTCATCGCGGAGCAGGCACGCCATCTTTTTGTTTTTCAGCGCACGCCGAATTTTTCGATTCCTGCCTGCAATGCCGCGCTGACGGTCGAAGAGCGCGATGCCTTCCGCAAGAATTATCCGGAGATCAGGCGCTTTGCCCGTGAGGACGCCCGCAACGGCATCTATGCGGAATTGCCCGACCGCGGCGCGCTTGATGACGGCGAGAACGCCCGGCGCGTCAAATATGACCAGCGCTGGGCCAAGGGTGGCCTGACCTTCATGCTCGCCTACAACAATCTCATTCTCGACAAGGCGGCCAACGACACGGCGGCCGATTTCGTCCGGGAGAAGATCGCGGAGATCGTCAGGGATCCGCAAACCGCAAGGCTGTTGCAGCCCGACAATCATCCGATCGGCTCCAAGCGCATTTGCGTCGATACGGATTATTACGCCACCTTCAACCGGCCGAACGTGACCCTGGTCGATATCCGGCCGGAGGGGATCGAGGAGATCCGCCCCGACGCGGTGCGCGTTCAGGCCAAGGACTACGAGATCGATGCGCTGGTGCTGGCGACCGGATTCGATGCGATGACGGGCTCGGTGGCCAAAATCGATATTCACGGCCGCCATGAGACGACGCTGAACGAAAAATGGGCCGAGGGACCCAAAACCTATCTCGGATTGATGAGCGAGGGCTTTCCCAATCTCTTCATCATCACCGGACCCGGCAGCCCGTCGGTGCTTTCCAACATGATCGTCTCGATCGAGCAGCATGTGGACTGGATCGCCGATTGTCTCAACTTCATGCGTAGCCGCGGGCTTGCAAGCATCGAGGCCTCCCGGGAGGCCGAGGCGCGATGGGTCGCGCACGTCAATGAAGTCGCACACACGACGCTCTATCCGCAGGCCAATTCCTGGTACATGGGCGCCAACATTCCGGGCAAGCCGCGTATCTTCATGCCCTATATCGGCGGTGTCGGCGTTTATCGTCGCATCTGCGACGAGGTCGCGGCAAAGGGATACGAGGGGTTTGCGATGGCGGGAGAGCTGGCGCCGTCAGCGGTGGCTTCCTGAGCCAGTATTTCGCCCGCAGCAGACCGTGCCTTGTATCCTGCTCCTCCAACGTGCCGTCATGTCCAGCGCTCAGTTCACCTGCCGCGCTTTGCCTGCCCAATAGGGATCGCGCAGATGTCGGCGCAGGAGCTTGCCAGAGGCGTTGCGGGGCAGGGCATCGATGAAATCAACGGTCTTGGGCGCTTTGAAAGCCGCGATCCGCGAGCGGACAAAGCTGATGATATCGGGTGCGGTCATCTGCTTGCCAGGCTTCAACACCACGATCGCCTTCACCGCCTCACCCCAGATGTCGTCGGGCACGCCGACGACGGCGGCTTCCGCCACGTCAGGGTGATCGCAGACCGCGCTTTCCACTTCGGCCGGATAGATGTTTTCGCCGCCGGAGATGATCATGTCCTTGATGCGGTCGTGAATATAGAGATAGCCGTCCTTGTCCAGGTAGCCTGCATCGCCGGTGCGCAGCCAGCCGTCGCGGCTTATGGTTTTGGCGGTTGCCTCCGGCAGGTTCCAGTATCCCACCATGTTGGAGCCGGAGCGGGTGGCGATCTCGCCGACTTCGCCTGATGGCAATCGCTTGCCGTCGTGATCGAGAATCGCCAGTTCGACGCCCGGCAGGGCCTTGCCGGCCGAGCGCATCCGCTCAAGCCCTTCGACATGGTCCTCGGGCGGAAGCGCGACAATGCTGCCGGTGGTTTCGGTCATGCCGTAGACCTGCACGAAACCGCAGCCGAACACTTCGATGCATTCCTTCAGCAGCGCCGCAGGGATCGGAGAAGCGCCGTAGAGAATATATTTCAGCCGCGAGAAATCGACGCTGCGCGCGCGCGGCTGCCGGACGACGAATTGCATCGCGGCCGGTACCATGAAGAGTTTGGTGATTCTCGCGTGCTCGATGAAGTCGAGCACCTTGGTGGGGTCGAATTCCCGCGAGATCACACCCTTCGCGCCGTGATAGAGGCCAAGCAACCCCCAGCCGGTGCCGCCGATATGGAAAATCGGCATCGCCACCAGCGAAACATCGTCCGCGGTCCATCGGTTCCAGTCGGACCTTTCGCCATCGCCGCTCTCGACCAAATTGAGAAGATTGGCGTGCGACAGCATCGCGCCCTTTGGCCTTCCGGTCGTGCCGGACGTATAGAGCTGGATCGCAACGTCTTGCCGGTCGATCCCGGCCTTCGGATCGTCGGCGTCTTGTGCATCGCGCCATCCAGCGTAGTCTTGCCATTCCGGCGCGCCGCCTTCGGTTGCAATGATCATGCGCAGTTCAGGCAGTTGATCGCGGATGCTGCGAAGCTGGGCCACGCATTCGGGTCCGACGAAGAGGACAGGGGCCTTGCAGTCCGCCACGATGAACGCGATCTCGGGCGCGGCCAGCCGCCAATTGACCGGCGTCATCACCACATTGGCTTTCATGGCGCCGAGCAGCAGCTCGAAATAGATGTCGCTGTTCTTGCCGAGATAGGCGATCCGCTCATGGCGACGGAGGCCGAGCGCGATCAGGGCGTTGGCGACGCGGTTGGTCAGGACGTCAAACTCGGCGAAACTGGTCTGGCGCCCCTCGAATTCGAAGGCGATGGAAGTGCCGCAAGAGCTCGCTAGCGTGCGCACCACGCCGACAAGATGCGCCGGTTGCTGTGAAACGGACATGTCCCCCTCCAGATATATTATTGTTTGTTGGGAGGAGTTTGGCGTCATCTCACGCCAAAAACAATACCGCTCTGCCCTTGTTGCGGGAGCGGGTGCAGCAGGCGTCACCCTCTCGCGGTGCGGTCCTTCTCGTTTTGCGCCTTGATCTGCTCGCGTGCCTTTTCCCAATCGGCGTCGGTCCAGTCGCGCAGCTGATAGAAGTTGCCGCCCATCGCGAGTGCCTGGCCGCCGTCCATTGCGATCGTCTCGCCGTTGATCCAGTCGCAGCCGCCGGAAATCAGGAACACCGCCAGGTTTTGCAGTTCCTCCATCGTTCCGACACGGCCCATGGGATTGGCGGCCCGGGTACGCGCGCCGGCCTCATCGCCCGGCTTGATCCGCTTGCTCATTCCCTCGGTCGGAATCTCGCCCGGTGCGATCGTATTCAGCCGGATGCCGTAGTGGCCCCATTCGGCCGCCAGCGACATCGTCATGGCATGGACCGCCGATTTACTCATCGCCGACGGCACCACATACGGACTGCCGTTGCGTACCCAGGTAACGGTAATCGAAACCACATTGCCGCGGAGTTTATGCGCGATCCAGCGCCGGCCGACCGCGTGGGTGACATAGAAGGTGCCGTGCATGACGATATTGGCAACCGCATCGAAGCCGCGTGACGAAAGATCCTCGGTGCGCGAGATGAAGTTGCCGGCCGCGTTGTTGACGAGGTCGGTGAGCGGAGCATCCTTGAAGATCGCCTCAACCATTTCATCGACCGCGAGCGCGTTGCGGATATCGACGCCGTGGCTTGTGACGTGGCCGCCATAAAGGTCCATGAGTTCCGTCGCGGTCTCGTCGCAGACGCTCTTGCGGCGTCCGCAGATGTGGATCTCCGCGCCTAATTCGAGAAAGCGGCTTGCCATCGATTTGCCGAGCCCGGTGCCGCCGCCCGTGACAAGAATGTTTCGGCCTGTAAGAAGCTTTTCGCTGAACATGGCGCGTTTCCATCCCTGGAGTTTCCGCTCTTGTGAACGGTTGGAATGAACTAAAACCGGGTAGCGCTTTGGTGTAAAGCGGTTATCGCATAGGGAACGGCAGGGCGCGGGTGGGGCCATTTGCCGATCCACGACCACATCCGCTCGACCGGTATCGGCTGCCGGAAATCCGCCTGTTTCTTGGCCTTGCGCTGCGCCGCAAAAATTGCGACTCAAGGGTGCCGGGCCATTTCTGGAGCGCTCAACGATGTCACCCCAGATTATGCCCTCCGAATCCGGGCCAGAGCCCAGCCGCACTGAGGAAGCCTCTGCCCTTGAAGAGGACGCGAGGCTGCGGAACGATATCCGCCTGCTCGGACGCATCCTGGGCGATACCGTCCGCGACCAGGAAGGCGCCGACGTGTTCGATCTGGTCGAGCGCATCCGGCAGACATCGATCCGGTTCCATCGCGGCGACGACAAGGCCGCTCGGCGCGAGCTCGAACTCATCCTCGACAGCATGTCGATCAGCCAGACGGTGCGCATCGTGCGCGCGTTCAGCTATTTCTCGCATCTGGCCAACATTGCCGAAGACCAGAACAGTATCCGCCGGATGCGCGAGGGCTCCAAGGCCGGCGAAGCACCCCGGCCCGGAACGCTGGCGCTGACCTTGTCGCATGCGCGCTCCGCCGGCATCAGCGCCGCGAAATTGCGCGAATTCTTTGCAGGTGCGCTGGTCAGTCCGGTGTTGACGGCGCATCCGACCGAGGTCCGCCGCAAGAGCACCATCGACCGCGAGATGGAGATCGCAGCCCTCCTGGACCGGCGGGAGCGGATGCAATTGACGCCCGAGGAATTGGCCGCAAGCGACGAGCAGTTGCGGCGGGCGGTTTTGACGTTGTGGCAGACCAACATCCTGCGCCGCACCCGGCTCACTGTCCTCGACGAGGTCGCCAATGGCCTGTCCTTCTATGACTATACCTTCCTGCACGAGCTTCCCCACCTGCATTGCCGGCTCGAAGATCGCCTGAATGCGGGCGAGGGTGCCGCCCAGGGCGAATTGGCATCCTTCCTGAAGATGGGAAGCTGGATCGGCGGCGACCGCGACGGCAACCCGTTTGTGACGGCCGAGGTGATGCGTGGCACGCTGAAGATGCAGTCGGGCCGGGTGCTTCGCTTTTATCTCGATGAATTGCATGTACTGGGCTCCGAGCTTTCGCTCGCAGCGCATCTTGCCGATGTGTCGAAGGACCTGCGGGCGCTCGCCGAGAGCTCGCCCGACAAGTCGCCGCATCGCCGCGGCGAGCCCTATCGATTGGCGGTGTCCGGCATCTTTGCCAGGTTGACCGCGACCGCCGCGCGGCTTGAGGTGGAAACGACGCGGGCGGCGGTCGGCGAAGCCGCGCCCTATGCCAGTGCCGCAGAGTTCAAGGCCGACCTCGATATTCTCTACCGCTCGCTGATGGCCAACAATTCACGCGTGATCGCGCGCGGGCGGTTGCGTCACCTGCGCCGCGCCGTGGACTGCTTCGGCTTTCATCTCGCGAGCCTCGATATCAGGCAGAATTCGGCCGTCCATGAGCGCACCGTTGCGGAGCTGATCGATGCGGCGATGCCCGGCATGTCCTATCTGGCGCTGAACGAGGAAGCGCGGATCGCGCTTCTCGCCGACGAGTTGCACGGCGCCCGGCCGCTCACTTCGGCCTTCGTCAAATACAGCGAAGAGACGGTTGGCGAACTCGCCGTGTTTCATGCCGCCGCCGAAGCCCACGCCAAATTCGGTGTCGAAGCGATTCCCCAATGCATCATCTCGATGTGCAAGGGGATCTCCGACATGCTGGAGGTAGCGATATTGCTGAAGGAGGTCGGTCTCGTCGATCCCTCGGGCCGCAGCGCGATCAACATCGTGCCGTTGTTCGAAACGATCGAGGACTTGCAGGCTTCCGGCCGCATCATGGACCGTATCTTCTCGATGCACGATTACCGCAAGCTGGTGGACAGCCGCGGTTCCGTGCAGGAAGTGATGCTCGGCTATTCCGACAGCAACAAGGACGGCGGCTTCGTCACGTCGGGCTGGGAGCTCTACAAGGCCGAGATTGGCCTCGTCGAGGTGTTCGAGCGCCACCATGTGCGGCTCCGTCTCTTTCACGGTCGCGGCGGCTCGGTCGGTCGCGGCGGCGGCCCGAGCTACGATGCGATCATCGCCCAGCCCGGCGGCGCCGTAAACGGCCAGATCCGAATCACCGAGCAGGGCGAGATCATCTTCAGCAAATACGCCAACGCGGAGGTCGGCCTCGATAATCTGGAAGTCCTGGCGGCGGCAACGCTTGAAGCGAGCTTGTTGCAGCCACAACAAAGCGCGCCGCGCGCGGAATACCTGAAGGCGATGGAGCAATTGTCGGCGCACGCGTTCAAGGCCTATCGCTCCCTGGTCTATGAGACCGAAGGCTTTGCCGATTATTTCTGGGCCTCCACCGTGATCACGGAGATCGCGACGTTGAACATCGGCAGCCGGCCGGCGTCGCGCAAGAAAACCCGCGAGATCGAGGATTTGCGCGCCATTCCCTGGGTGTTCAGCTGGGCGCAATGCCGGCTGATGTTGCCGGGATGGTACGGGTTCGGCAGTGCGGTCGAGGCGTGGATCAAGGAAAATCCCGACACGGGAATGGCCTTCCTGAAGGAGCTTTACCGCGAGTGGCCGTTCTTCCGCACGCTATTGTCGAACATGGACATGGTGCTTGCCAAGAGTTCGATCGCGATCGCCTCGCGTTATGCCGAGCTCGTGCCTGACGTCGCCTTGCGCGAAAGCATCTTCGAACGCATCAAGCGCGAGTGGCAAAGCTCGATCGACATGCTGTTGCAGATCACGGGACAGGGGCGGTTATTGGAAGGCAATCCGCCGCTGGAGCGCTCGATCCGCAACCGCTTTCCCTACCTCGATCCGCTGAACCACGTGCAAGTCGAGCTCCTGAAGGAGCACCGGGCGCAGAACGTGGACGAGCAGGTGCTGCGCGGCATTCAGATCACGATCAACGGCATTTCGGCCGGCTTGAGGAACAGCGGCTAGGGTGTAGTCGGCTTCTGCTCAGATAGCGTCCCAATTGAAAATGTCCGCGGAACGATCGAGCTTGTAGAACGACGACTTCAGCGCGGGCATGCCGTGTTCGGCGAGGCTTTCCACCGTCCATCCTTCGCCGCGATGGATCGAGCGCAATGGGCGCGACTGGCTCATCAGGAAGATCTCGTTCATCCGCACCGCGAAAATCTGCCCGGTGACGTCTTTGGCGGCGTCCCCAAGCAGGAAGGCCACGATCGGCGCAATCCTCTCGGGTCCCATCTGCTGGATCTTGGCAACGCGGGCTTTCTCGGCCTCGGTTTCGGTCGGGATGGTGCCGATCAGGCGGCTCCAGGCGAACGGCGAGACGCAGTTCGAGCGTACGTTGAAGCGGTTCATGTCGAGCGCGATCGATTTCGACAGGCCGACAATGCCGAGCTTGGCGGCGGCATAATTCGCCTGGCCGAAATTGCCGACCAGTCCCGAGGTCGATGTGAAGTGCACGAATGAGCCGCTCTCCTGCTCGCGGAACAGCCGCGCCGCCGCATGCGAGACATAGAACGACCCCATCAGATGCACCTTGATGACGGACTCGAAGGCATCGATGCTCATGCGGTGAAAGATCGCATCGCGCAAAATTCCGGCATTGTTGACCACACCGTCGAGCTTGCCGAAGTGATCGACCGCCATCTTGACGATCCGGCTGGCGGGGACCGCTTCCGCGACGCTCTCGAAATTGGCCACCGCCGTCCCGCCGCGCTTCTTGATTTCCTCGACGACCTCCTCGGCAGGCGAGGCGCTTGCGCCCGAACCGTCCGCGGCGACGCCGGGATCGTTGACGACGACCTTGGCGCCCTCCGCGGCGCATAACAGGGCGATCTCGCGCCCGATGCCGCGGCCCGCGCCGGTGACGATAATGGATTTGCCGTCGAGTGATTTGGTCATGGATATCTCCCGTTTTTCTTTCGTCATTCCGGGGCGATGCGAAGCATCGAACCCGGAATCTCGAGATTCCGGGTCTGGTCCTTCGGACCATCCCGGAATGACGAAGGTGGTTACTTCTCATTCGTAAAAATGATCGTGCCCGATGCCGCAAACATGCCGCCGACGCCGTGGCAGACCGAAATCTTCGCGCCTTGAACCTGGGCCGGCGCAATGCCGCGCATCTGCCGCACGCTCTCTTGCAGCGCGTACATGCCGTACATGCCCGAATGCATATAGCTGAGGCCGCCGCCATTGGTGTTGAGCGGCAGCTTGCCGCCGGGCCTCGTGTGGCCACTGGCGATGAATTGTCCGGTCTCCTCATGCGGCATGAAGCCGAGATCGCCTAGGCCATAGAGCGGCAGATGCGCAAACGCGTCATAGATCATCAGGTGATCGACATCCTTGTGGGTAATGCCGGCTTCCTTGAAGGCCAGGGGACCAGCAACCCTGAAGGCGCGCGAACTGTCGAAGGTCCGCATCTGGCTGACCATCGGAGTTTCGACGCTCTCGCCGGTGCCGAGAATATAGACCGGCTTTTTCGAAAGATCCCTGGCGCGCTCGGCCGAGGTCAGGATCAGCGCGCCGCCACCATCGGTGACGAGACAGCATTGCAGGATACGGAACGGGTAGGCGATCATCCGCGAATTCAGGACATCTTCGACCGTGATCGGCGCTTTCATGGTGGCGCGCGGATTTTTCGCGGCCCACTCGCGCTGTACCACCGCGACCATGGCGAGTTGCTCGTGGGTGATGCCATGGGTTTTCATGTAACGCAGCACGGGGATCGGAAACATGCTGGCCGGTGTGGAAACGCCATAGGGAAGCTCGAACTGTCCGTTCAAGCTGTCGGGGCCGATCATGCGCGGGGTGCGGCCGATGTTGGACTTGCCGCTTTCGGCGTGCGTGATGAGGACGGTCTTGCATAGGCCGGCCTCGATCGCCGCGGCCGCGTGGCGCACATGCAGCATGAACGAGCAGCCGCCAACCGAGGTGCCGTCGACCCAGCTCGGCGCGATGCCGAGATAGTGCGCGATCTGCTGCGGGGTCTCGACCGCTGTCGCAAGACCGTCAATGTCGGACAGCTTCAAGCCGGCATCTGCGATGGCATTGAGCGCCGCATCTGCGTGAAGCTGAATCTGTGACGTATTCGGGATCACGCCGAGTTCGGTGGTCTCGGCGGCGCCGACGACGGCGACCTGGTTCCTGCGCATGGCCTCTCAATCCTTGGCCGGGCGGAACAAAGGTAGCGTGGTCGTGTCGTCGAGCTTCTCGAAACTGACCTCCAGCTTCATGTCGAGTTCAAGCGCCTCCGGCGTCTGCGGGCAGCCGACGATATTGGTCATCATGCGCGGACCCTCTTCCAGCTCCACCACGGCGATCGAATAAGGCGGCGTGAAGCCCGGGACCGGACGATGATGAATCACGTAGCTGTAAAGCTTCGCTCTTCCGCTGGCCCTGAAAATGCTGACCTCGCGCGAGCCGCAGGCAGGACAAAACGGACGCGGCGGGAAATACGCATGGGCGCAAGTGTCGCAGCGCTGCAGCTGAAGCTCGTGGGCCCGCGTGCCATCCCAGAAATGCTGCGTTTCGGGTGTCGGTTTCGGTCGTGCGCGCACAGGCTCGGCCATGTCGTTCTTCCCTTGAAAGCGGGTGTTTTGACCCCTCGTTTTGATCTTGATGCGACAATGGACGGCCCGGCGTCAACGGTCCAGCCGGCGGGCCCTTAAGCGTTCTATTCCCTCATATTTATTGCCTAGAAGGGGGGTGCTTGTATCCCAGTCGGGGCCCGCGCTATGGTCCGCCCACCTAAGAAAAGCCGGGAGGATGTTATGTTGAGGGTAGTGGGTGCGGCGTTTGCCGGGTTGATCTTCGCGACGCAGGCCTATGCCGTCGACGTCCCGGCAGAAATCAAGATCGGCACCCTCTACGCCTCGTCCGGGCGCTTCGCGTCGATTTCAATGCCGGTTTACAGCTCGCTGAAGCTGTGGGTCGACCTGAAAAACGCCGATGGCGGGGTCTACGTGAAGGCCTTCGACAAGAAGCTGCCGGTAAAACTCGTCGCCTATGACGATCAGAGCAATACGGCCACCGCTTCCACGCTTTATAACCAGCTTGTGACGCAGGATAAGGTCGATCTGCTGGTGGCCGATTCCGGCTCGGTATTGACGGCGCCGGCCGTCACCATCGCACGCGACCACAAGATGTTTCTGTTCGACCAGACCGGCACCGGCGCGAGCTTCTTTTCAAAGGACAACCCCTACATCGCGCTGATGGCCGATCCGGTCTCGACGATCTGGCCCAAGCCCGTGGCGGACTTCGTTATCCATGACGGGCCCGGTCTCGGCATCAAGAAAATCGCCATCCTCTATTCGACCAACGAGTTCACCGGCACGCAGGCCAACGCCTTCCGAAAATTCGTCAAGGACTCCGGCGCGCCGATCGAGATCGTTTACGATCAGGGTGTCCCGACCGAGACGACGAACTACACCGTCATCATCAACAACATCGGCAATACGCAGCCGGACGCGGTATTTCATTTCGGATATGCGCCGAACGATATTGCATTCTTGCGCAATGTCGCCGATGTCGGCGTCAAATTCAAAATGCTGTTTGCGATCTATGCCGGGCTCGAGAAAGAGCTTCTCGAGAAGAATGTCGGCGCCAAGGGGCTCGAGCACGTGTTCACCTATGTGCCGCCCTCCGAGGTGGAATATCCCGTCAACTTCGGCATGAAGCTGAGTGAGTACAGGGCGGCCTGGGACAAGAAGTACACCGACGGCAAGCTTGAGTTCGGCCTCAATGCGGTGGCCGGTTACACCACAGGCCTTGTCATCGAGAAGGCGCTGTCGGTGGCGACGAGTCTCGACCAGCTCGAACTGCATCGCGCCGTGTTCAGCCTTTCCGGCGAACTCAAGACGCTGTGCGGGCCATTTGCCCTCGACGAGACAGGCGGTCAGACCGGCGAATTGACCCCGCTCGGACAACTTGAGTTTGACGATCACGGACACGTCAAATTCATCTCGATCTATCCGCACGAGACGGCGACCGGCAAACCCGTCTATCCGCACCCATGAAGGCTAAGTCTTCTGGAAGGCCGCCGGGAGTGACGCCTCGATGCTAGTTTATGCGCTGGTCGCAGGCGTTCTCTTCGGATTGTATTTCAGCCTGGTCGGGATTGGTCTCAATCTCGTGTTCGGCGTCATGCGCATCGTCAATCTGGCGCATGGCGACTGCCTGATGCTGGGCGCGTTTGTGGCGGTCGGCGTCGTGACACTGGTCGGAATCGATCCTCTGTTCGCGGTGCCGCTCGCTTTCGTGATATTCCTGATCGCAGGTCTGCTGCTGTATTGGGTTCTGGTGCCGCGACTGCAGGGCTCGACCAACCCGGAAATGCTGTCGATCATCCTGTTCTTCGGTTTGTCGCAGGTGGTGGAAGCGGTTACCACGATCTTCCTGGGCACCAGCGAGCGTTCGATTCCAAGTCGCGCGTTGGGTTCGGTGTTTTCGACCATCAAGGTGAAATGGTTCGGCGGTACCGCCGATAGCGGCGGGCCGGTCCAGATCTTCGGCCAGGGTTTTCCGGCGTCCTGGGTGGTCGCAGCCGTGACCAGCCTGATCGCGATCGCTCTGGTCTATGTCTATCTGTACCGGACCCGGTTGGGCACGCTGACGCGTGCGGTGATGTCACGACGCGACGAGGCGTTCGCGACCGGGATCGACGTCGATCGCGTCTCTGCGGCGGCATTCGGTATCGGGCTGGGCTTAGCCGCGGTTGCCGGCATCTTCGCGCCATTCATGTTCGGCTCGGTAACCCCGGCGTTTGGCGCCGATGCGACTGTCACATCGTTCACCATCGTCGTGCTGGGGTCGCTCGGCAATCCACTCGGCACCGCGCTCGGCGGCGTCGTCTATGGCATCTGCTACATGGTGGTCCAGACCTACCTGAGCTCGTGGGCCGACCTCTTGCCCTATGTGCTCCTGATTTTCATCCTGCTGCTTCGCCCGAGCGGTCTGCTTGGAAGGCGGGTGCGCGTTGCCTAATGCCCTCAAGCATACGCTTTTCATCGCCGTGCCGCTGCTCGTCATCTTTGCGGTGCTGCCGGGCGTCTATCAGAACCATCTTCTTCTGTTCAATTTCGTGATCTTTCTGATCCTCGCCCAGGGCGTGAACATCATCTACGGCTTCACCGGCTATCTGCCGTTCGGTTATGTCGGCTTCTTCGGTGCCGGCGCCTATGGTTTTGCGGTGCTGGTGATGCATTTCCAGACGCCGGCGGTGCTTGCGGTTCTCGTGGCAGGGCTCGTCGGCATCGCGCTCGGATTGTTGCTCACGCCGCTGCTGCGGCTCTCCGGCGCCTATTTTGCGATTGCCAATCTGGCGGCCTCGCTCGCGGTGCTCCACCTCATCGCCAATCCGGCGCTCGAGGCCATCACGCGCGGGCCTTATGGCGTCTCGCTCACGGGCACTTTCAACCCGACACTGGCTTATTCGGCGGCTCTTGCCGTGCTGGCGCTGACGCTTGGTGTGGTCGTGTTCCTTAAAAACTCGCGCTTCGGCCTGGCGTTGCAGGCGGTGCGGGAAGATGCCGTCAGTGCATCGATGGCGGGCGTCAATGTTGTGCGCATGCGGGTCATCGCCTGGTTGGCTTCCGCGCTCGTCGCGGGCCTCGCCGGCGGCGTTTACGCCTGGTACGTCTCGGTCTTCTATCCCGACAACGTTTTCAGCGGCGAGTTCAGCATTTTTGCGATTGTGTTTGCGCTGTTCGGCGGCGTGGCTTCGATCACGGGTCCAATCGTCGGTGTCATCATCCTCTATGGCGTCTACAACCTGATCGGCTTCACCACGCCGCAATATTTCCAGCTGATCTACGGCCTTCTGATCATGGGGCTCGTGCTGTTTCTCCCGGCAGGGCTGGTGTCGCTCGCAACCCGCAGGGGCTGGAATGTCCCCTGATAGCGTCCCCATTCTCAACGTCTCGATGCTCGTGAAACGCTTCGGCGGCTTTTACGCGCTCGACGGCTTGAGCTTTCATGTTTCCTCCGGCGAGATTCTCGGGCTGGTCGGTCCGAACGGCTCCGGCAAGACCACGGCCATCAACGTCATTTCGGGACTTTACGCGCCCGACGGCGGGGAGGTGGCGCTGGACGGCGCCTCGATCGGCGCCGTGGCGTCGCACCGGCTGGTTCACCGCGGTATCAACCGCACCTTCCAGATTCCAAAACCCTTCCTGTCGCTGACGGTGCGGCAGAATGTCGAGGTGGCGCTGGCCTATGGCGGCGCCGCGACGGCGCCGGCGATGGCCGATCTGCTCGACGAGTACCGGCTGACGGAAGTGGCCGACCGCCCCGCAGCCGATCTCAACAATGCGCAGCAGAAGATGCTCGATCTGGTGCGCGCGCTGGCGACATGTCCGCGGCTTCTGCTGCTCGACGAACTCGCCGCCGGGCTCAACCCGGCGGAGCTCGACTGGATCGCCGAGCGGATCAAGGCGCTGGCGAGGAGCGGCATGGCGATCATCGTGGTCGAGCATCTCATGGGCTTCATCGAGCACATCACCGATCGCGTGATTGTCCTGAATGCCGGCAAGGAGATTTTCGAGGGCAAGCTCGCGGTCGCGGTGAAGGTGCCGCAGGTGATCGAAGTGTTCCTGGGAGGCGAACATGCCGCCTGAGGGCACGTCGCTGCTGACGGCGGAAGGCATCGATGCCGGCTACGGCACGATGCAGGTTTTGTGGGGCGTCGATCTCGATGTCCGCGCGGGCGAAACCGTGTTGCTGTTAGGCACCAACGGCGCCGGTAAGACGACCTTCCTCAAAACACTCGTCGGGCTGGTGGAGGCGCGGCATGGCCACATCAAACTCGGCGGCGAGGACGTGACGCGGATGCGTTCCAGCGCGCGGATGCGGCTCGGCATGACCTATATGTCGGAATTGGCGGTTTTTCCGGATCTATCGATTGACGAAAACATCCGTGTGGGGGCGCAGGCGCTCGGCCATCCCAACCCCCGCATCGACGATCTCTACGACACCTTTCCGGCGCTGCGCGAGAAGCGGCGCGCGCCCGCCTCCAGCCTTTCCGGCGGCCAGCGAAAAATGCTCGGTATCGCCAAGGCATTAGCGGCCGAACCTCGACTTCTGGTGATGGATGAACCGTCCGCCGGGTTGTCGCCGCTCTTCGTCAAGGAGGTCATCCGGATCCTGAGCGACCTGCGCGGAAGAGGGCTTGCTTTGCTGATCGCCGAGCAGAATATCGGCTTCCTTGAGGTCGCGACCCGCGTGTTCGTGCTCGAAGGCGGTCGTATCCGTTTCTCCGGAACGGTGACTGAGATGACCGACAATGAGGCGTTGCGCCGCGCATATTTCGGACTGAAGTAATGCGAACCATCAGGATCGGGTCTGGCGCGGGCTATCAGGGCGATCGCATCGAGCCCGCGGTCGAACTCGCCGAAAAGGGTGACATTCAGTACCTGGTGTTCGAGTGTCTCGGTGAGCGAACCGTTGCGCTGGCCCAGCAAGCGCGGATGAAAGATCCGGAATTAGGCTACGACCCGCTGCTCGAGGAACGGTTCCGCGCGGTGCTGCCGGTATGCGCCGCCAGGGGCATCAGGATCGTCACCAATATGGGCGCCGCCAATCCGCTCGCCGCCGCGCGCAAGACCGCCGCCATCGCTCGCTCCATGGGGTTATCTTCGCTGAAGGTCGCGGCGGTGGTCGGCGATGACGTTCTCGATGCCTGCAAGGAGCGCGATCTGCCGATCATGGAATTCGACGGCAGCATCACGCAACTCGGCAATCGCCTGTTGTCGGCCAACGCCTATCTCGGCGCCGGACCGATTGTGGATGCGCTTGCTGGCGGCGCCGATATCGTGATCACGGGCCGTGCCTCGGACCCCGCTCTTTTTCTGGCGCCCATCATCCATGCCTTCGGCTGGCCGATGGATGACTGGAATCTGCTCGGCAAGGGCATCGTCGCGGGTCACTTGCTGGAATGTGCGGGCCAGATCACTGGCGGCTATTTCGCCGACCCCTCGTATAAGGATATTCCGGATCTGGCGCGGCTGGGCTTTCCGATCGGCGAAGTCGGTGAGGATGGCAGCCTCGTGATCACCAAGGTCGAGGGCTCGGGCGGCGCGGTGACCGCGCAGACCTGCAAGGAGCAACTGCTGTACGAGGTGCACGACCCTGTCCGATATATCCAGCCGGATGTGGTCGCCGATTTCTCGAAAGTCACGGTCGAGGAGATTGGGAAAGACCGTGTGCGGATCAGCGGCGGCCGCGGCAGCGAACGGCCGGCAACGCTCAAGGTGTCGGTCGGTTATGTCGATAGTTTCATCGGCGAGGGCCAGATTTCCTATGCCGGCCCTGGCGCCCTGGCGCGCGGGCGGCTGGCGCTCGACATCGTTCGCGAGCGGTTGAAGCTCACGGGCGTAGCCGCAAGCGAACTGCGGTTCGACCTGATCGGCGTCGATTCCCTGCACGGACCACAAGTCTCTGTGCGCGCCAATGAGCCCTACGAGGTGCGCATTCGCGTCACCGGGCGCACGGAAAATCTGCGCGAGGCGGTTCGCATCGGCAATGAGGTCGAAACCCTCTACACCAACGGCCCGGCCGGCGGCGGCGGTGCGTTCAAATCGGCGCGCGATGTCGTCGCAGTCGCTTCCGTCCTGCTGCCGCGCGAACTCGCGAAGCCGCAGGTCCAGTTCGTTGGGAGTTGAGCCATGAAGTTGCGCGAGATCGCCCATTCCCGTACCGGCGACAAGGGCAATATTTCGAATATCTCGGTGATCGCCTATGACGACAAACATTATCCGCTGTTGTTGGCCCAAGTGACCGCTGCGCGCGTGAAGGCTCATTTCGCCGGTGTGGTCGAAGGCGAGGTCGTCCGTTATGAGCTGCCTAATATTTTTGCGCTCAATTTTGTCATGGACCGGGCGCTGGGCGGCGGGGTAACGCGGTCGCTGGCGCTGGATGCGCATGGCAAATCGTTGAGCTCTGCCTTGCTCGATCTGGAGATCGATGCCGGCCCGGATAGACTGTAACCAATCGACGAGGCGACAAAACCATGCCGAACATGCCAACGCTCACCGCGCTTGCGGCCGATCTCGAAAGCGGCCGTACCAATGCGCGAAAGCTTGTCGACGAATGCCTCGCCAGGATTGCCGACAATTCGGGCGAGGGGCCACGGGCCTTCGTTCACGTCGACGTCGAGGCCGCGATCGAGGCGGCCAAGGCCATGGATCGGCTTCGCGAGGTGAAGGCGGCGCCGTCGCCCTTTGCGGGAATTCCGATCGCGATCAAGGATTTGTTCGACATCAAGGGGCAGGTCACGCGGGCCGGCTCCCGCGCGCTCGACGATTCCCCGCCGGCCGAGAGTGACGCGCCGGTCGTGTCGCGCCTGCGCCAGGCCGGCTTTATCCTGATCGGCCGCACCAACATGACCGAATTCGCCTATTCGGGGATCGGGATCAATCCGCATTACGGCACGCCGAAGAGCACCTGGCAGCGTCACGTCGGCCATGTGCCCGGCGGCTCGTCGTCGGGGGCAGCGGTATCGGTCGCCGACGGCATGGCGCATGGTGCGATTGGTTCCGATACCGGCGGATCGTGCCGGATTCCCGCTGCCTATAACGGCATCGTCGGCTTCAAGCCGACGCAACGGCGTATTCCACTCGAGGGCGGCGTGCCGCTGTCATTCACGCTCGACAGTTTCGGCCCGCTTGCGCGTACCGCCGAGTGCTGCGCCGTGCTCGATGCCGTGCTGGCCGGCGAGCCGGTCCGGCCGCTGCAGCCGCGTGCCATCAAGGGAATGCGGCTCGCTGTCACCACCACGGTGGCGCTCGACGAACTCGACGATCACGTAGCGAAAAGCTTTGAACGCGCGCTCGCAACGCTGTCGCGTCAGGGCGCATTGATCGAGCGGATTGAAGTGCCGGAATTCCTCGATGTCGCGGTCATGAACAGCAAGGGCGGATTTGCGGCTGCGGAAAGCTATGCCTGGCACCGCTATCTCCTGGAGAGCCACGGCGACATCTACGATCCCCGCGTATCGTCGCGGATCGCGCGCGGCGAAGCCATCAGCGCGGCCGATTATATCGACATGCTCCAGGCACGAAAATCGATGATCGCGCGCGCGTCGGTGCGCCTTGCGCCCTTTGACGCCGTCGTGATGCCGACCTGCGCGATCGCGCCGCCGCGGATCGACGATCTCGCCGACGACAAGGCGTTCATGAAGGCAAATATGCTGTCCTTACGCAATTGTACGCTGATCAACATGATGGATGGCTGCGCCATTTCGCTGCCCTGTCATCGGAGGGGCGAGGCGCCGGTCGGATTCATGCTGGGTGCTGCGGGCGGTGCGGATCGCCGCATCTTCGAATTGGCGGCCGGAATAGAGGCTGCGATCCATGTTTGATCTGACATTCACCGTCGAAACTCTGGGCGCGACGACGCCGCTGACGCTTGCGATCGAGCAAGCCGTGATTGCCGGCTGGACCGGTCGCGATCCAGTCGCGCGCGACAAACACATCGCCGAGCTTGAAGCGATCGGGATCGCGCGACCCGCGACGACCCCGATCTATTACCGCTGCTCGGCGCGGCGGCTGACGCTGGAGGATCGAATTGAGGTCACCGGCGAAGACTCCAGTGGCGAGGTCGAGTTCATTCTGATCGGCTGGCAGGGGCGCATTTTCGTCGGCCTCGGCTCCGATCACACCGACCGCAAGGTCGAGAGCTACAGCGTCACGGTGTCCAAGCAGATGTGCGACAAGCCGATCGCGTCCACGCTGTGGGAACTTGAGGAAGTTAGCGGTCATTGGGACAGACTGATCCTGCGGGCTCATGCCTGGATCAAAGGCAAGCGGGAACTCTATCAGGAAGGTACGCTGGACGCGATGCTGCCGGTCTCGGAACTCCTCGGGCGCGGCTTTGCCGACGGGAAATTGCCGGATGGCTGCGCCATGTTCGGCGGAACTTTTGCGGCCAAAGGTGGCATCCGCCCCGCCAGCCGCTTCGAATACGAACTCGAGGACCCCGTTCTGAAGCGAAGCATCCGCCACGCCTATGACGTGATCGAGTTGCCGGTGCGGGGGTAGGTCCCATCTGTCCGTCGTCCCGGGCAAGCGAAGCGCG
>Ga0210394_10001644_pt1 | contig 34481 bp, 38 predicted proteins | sample IncBWC12MmetaG_FD_160121 | JGI IMG/M metagenome (GOLD analysis project Ga0210394, IMG submission 160121) | Forest soil microbial communities from Barre Woods Harvard Forest LTER site, Petersham, Massachusetts, United States - Inc-BW-C-12-M | ecosystem: Environmental > Terrestrial > Soil >... | reverse complement strand
ACTCGGCGGTGTCCTATTCCATGATGGGAGTGCCGACGGAGATGTTCACGCCGCTGTTCGTCATCGCGCGCACCACCGGCTGGTCGGCGCACGTCATCGAGCAGCGCATCGACGGCAAGATCATCCGCCCGGCGGCCAACTACGTAGGTCCCGAGATCCGCGAGTTCGTGCCGATCGCGCAGCGCAAGTAAGGGGCTCGCCACAGCCAAAGGCATGCGCCGCTTATGTCCGCACACGACCTGAAGTCCGCCGCGCGCCCGGCGCCCGATGCTGTGCTGGTCGCGATCGCCGCTTACGCCCGCAACTTCAAGGTGACGAGCGCCACCGCCTACGAAACGGCGCGTTACTGCCTCATGGACACGCTCGCCTGCGGCTTCCAGGCGCTGAAGTACCCGGCGTGCCGCAAGCTGCTCGGACCGGTAGTGCCCGGTGCGGTGATGCCAGGCGGTGCGCGGGTGCCGGGCACTTCCTTCGAGCTCGACCCGGTGCAGGCCGCGTTCAACATCGGTGCCATGATCCGCTGGCTCGATTTCAACGACACCTGGCTCGCGGCCGAATGGGGGCACCCGTCCGACAACCTCGGCGGCATCCTCGCGGTCGCCGACTACTGCGCACGCCGCGCGGTCATGTCGGGGCGCCCGCCGCTGCCGGTGCGCGAGGTTCTCACCGCGATGATCAAGGCGCACGAGATCCAGGGCGTGCTGGCACTCGAGAACAGCTTCAACCGCGTCGGCCTCGATCACGTGCTGCTGGTACGCGTCGCCTCGACCGCGGTGGTCGCGAGCCTCCTGGGTGCGGGCGACAGCGAAGTGGTGAACGCCGTGTCCAACGCCTGGATCGACGGCGGCGCGCTGCGCACCTACCGCCACGCGCCCAACACCGGCTCGCGCAAGAGCTGGGCGGCGGGCGATGCCACCAGCCGCGCGGTGCGGCTGGCACTCATCGCGCTCAGCGGCGAGATGGGCTACCCGTCGGCGCTGTCGGCCAGTACCTGGGGGTTCTGCGACGTACTGTTTCGCGGCAAGCCGCTCGTCCTGCCGCAGCCTTTCGGCAGCTACGTGATGGAGAACGTGCTCTTCAAGATCTCCTACCCCGCGGAGTTCCATGCGCAGACCGCGGTCGAAGCCGCGATGCAGCTGCATCCGCAGGTGCAGCACCGGCTCGACGCCATCGAGCGCATCGTCATCGAAACACAGGAACCGGGGGTGCGGATCATCGACAAGACCGGACCGCTCGCCAACCCCGCCGACCGCGATCATTGCCTGCAGTACATGGTGGCGATCCCGCTGATCTTCGGGCGCCTCACGGCGCAGGACTACGAGGACGACGTCGCCCGCGATCCGCGCATCGACGCGCTGCGCGCGAAGATGCAGGTACGCGAGAATCTCACCTTCACCGAGGAGTATTACGCCCCGGAAAAACGCTACATCGGCAATGCGCTGCAGGTGTTCTTTACCGACGGCAGCGCCACCCCGCGGGTGCAGGTCGATGTGCCGATCGGCCATCGGCGGCGCCGCGCGGAAGGCATGCCGGCATTGGTGAAGAAGTTCGAAAGTTCGGTGGAGGGGCATTTTCCGCCGAAGCAGGCCGAGCGCATCAAGGCACTGTTCGCCAGGCCGCAGCAGCTCGATGCCCTGCCGGTGAACGAGCTGATGGCGGCGCTGGTGACCAACGGGTCCGGCGCCTGACGGTTGGAGGCCGACGGGATTATTCCGCCGGGCGCATCACATCCTGCATTTCAGGTTTGACGCAAAATGTCGGCACCCATGAGCGGCAATGTCGGCATTTTGCGTCACGAGCAGAGCGAAGCAGCAGCGCCCGCAGCCGCGGTTGTGAGGCAGGCAGAAGCGATGGGCGAGGAATGGCGCAGGTGGGAAGGCGAGGTCATCAACGGGGCCTTCCCGTTGCTGCGCTTTCTGAATGCCTCCGACCATAGTGCGGTATTCCTCACCGAAGACAAGGCGCATGAGCACGCCGCCATCAAGCTCATCCCGGCCGACCGCACGCTGACGGCGACGCAGCTCTCGCACTGGAGGACGGCGGGCGCCCTGTCGCATCCGCACCTGATGCGCCTGTTCGACGCAGGCCGTTGCGAGCTCGGAGTTCGCCCGTATCTCTTCGTCGTCATGGAATATGCGGAAGAGAGCCTCGCCCAGATCCTGCCTCAGCGACCCCTCACTCCTGAGGAGGTGCGGCAGATGTTGCTTCCCACCCTCGAGGCGCTGGCGTTCCTTCACCGCAAGAACCTGGTGCAGGGAGGGCTGAAGCCGCCCAACGTCCTGGTCGTCAATGACCGGCTGAAGCTGGCGAGCGATACCATCCGTCCCGCCGGTACCGCCGGCGCGCCCACGGCCGGCTTCGTCAGTTCGTCCGTGTACGATCCTCCGGAAGCCAAAGAGGGCAGGAGTACCCCGGCCGGCGACATCTGGAGTCTCGGTATCACTCTCGTCGAAGCTCTTACCCAGGGGGCTGCCATCGCCTCGCTGCCCGCGACAGTTCCGCCGGCATTCGCGGAGCTTGTGCAGCGCTGCCTGAGTCACGACCCCGCTACGCGTCCCACCGCGACCGAGCTCGCAGCCGAGCTCAAACGGCCGCCACCGGAGTCGGTTACGGTAGCGCAGCCGGTCGAGCCCGTCGTGCGCCCGGCGGCCGACGCGGCCACTCCGCGGCAGCCGTTGCGGCTGCTGCCGGTGGCGGTCGCGGCTCTCGTCATACTGCTGGTGGTGTGGACGGGCTTGCGCCTGTTTCACGGCCCTGCGGCAGGGTCGCGGCAAGCCGCCGCTTCGACTGCCGCCGTTTCGCAGAATCCGCAGACCCCGCCGCCGTCGCTTCCGGCAATCGATGCTCCTTCGCCGGCGGCGCCCTCGCGGCCGGCTGCCCCTTCGCCGGGGACCGGGCGCACCACCGGTGCCGCACCCGCCGTGCTGCATGAGCAGATTCCCGACGTTCCACGCAGCGCACGCGCGACGATTCAGGGACGTATCAGGGTGGCGGTGCGGGTGAGCGTCGACGCTTCCGGGAATGTCGTCGGCGCGGCGCTGGACAACCCCGGCCCCAGCCGGTACTTCGCCCGCCTGGCCAGCGAAGCCGCCCGCAAGTGGCGGTTCACTCCCGCAGACAACACCAACACCCGGCAGTGGCTGTTGCGGTTCGAGTTCGCTCGCGACGGCACCACCGCCCACGCGACGTCACGACGCTAGTCCTGCCGGCGAATACGCGCCCCAGGAAACCGGGCGGCCACCCGCTCGGCCGCCCTATCTCATTCAGCCGACGCGGACGGGCACGAACAGCCGCGTGTCGCCGCGCTGGATGAGAAGCGCGATATGCCCCTTGGACTTCTCCACGGCACCGCGCAGCTCATCGGCGTTGTTCACCGGCGCACCGTTGGCGGCCAACACCACGTCCCCGGCCTGGATGCCGGCATCCGCTGCAGGCCCGCTGACGCGCTCGACCACCAGCCCATGGTGGGTGTTGGTCTGACGCTGCTCGTCGGCAGTGAGCGGACGCACCGCGAGTCCGAGCTTGCCGCCTTCGGCGTGGTCGCCGACGTTGGCGGCGGTGCGCTTGTCCTCCATGGCGGCGAGCTTCACGCTGACGTTGCGCGTCGCGTGGTTGCGCCAGATCTCAAGACTCACCGAGGTGCCGGGAGTGACGCTGGCGATCTGCACCGGCAGCTCCGTCGAATCCTTCAGCGGCTGCCCGTCGAGCTTCAGGATCACGTCGCCGGGTTCGATGCCGGCATGCTCGGCCGGGCCGCCCTTCTCGACACTCGACACCAGCGCGCCCTCAGGCTGCGGCAGCCCGAAGGAATCGGCGAGCCCCTGGGTGACGTTCTGGATCACGACGCCGAGCTTGCCGCGGGTCACGTGCCCGGTGGTCTGTAACTGCTGGCCGACCTGCATGGCGACGTCGATCGGGATCGAGAACGACACGCCCATGTAGCCGCCGCTGCGGCTGTAGATCTGCGAGTTGATGCCGACCACCTCACCGCGCATGTTGAACAGCGGGCCACCGGAGTTGCCCGGATTGATCGGCACGTCGGTCTGGATGAACGGCACATAGCCGGAATCGAGCGTGCGCCCCTTGGCGCTGACGATGCCCGCGGTGGCGCTGTTCTCGAAGCCGAACGGCGCGCCGATGGCGAGCACCCATTCGCCGACCTTGAGCCCGCGGGAGTCGCCGATCTGCACCGTCGGCAGATTGGTGGCATTGATCTTGATGATGGCGATGTCCGACTTGGTGTCGACGCCGATCACCTTGGCGGTGTACTCGCGCCGGTCGGTCATGCGCACCGTGACCTCGCTCGCGCCGTCCACCACGTGCGCGTTGGTCATGATCATCCCGTCCGCACGGATGATGAAGCCGGAGCCTTCACCGTGCATCGGCCCGGGCTGCGGCGCCTGGAAGGGATGTCCGCGGAAGAACGGCGCGAACGGGCTGTTGGGACCGAACGGGCCGTTCGGGCCGAACGGGTTGTCGTTGGGCGCGCCGTTGCCGTTGCCGTTATCGTCCGAGTCGCCCGGATCCTGGTTGTAGGAGGTCGACTGCTTTTCGACCACGGCAATGTTGACCACCGCCGGGCCGTACTTCTGCACCATGGAGCTGAAATCGGGGAGGACGGCACCCGGATTGGCGGCTGCAGGCACCGGCGTCACCGGCGCGGTCGCGGCGGGAGTGGCCGCCGCACGCGCCGGCGCGCCCAGGTAGAGAGCACCGGCGGGTACGGCGATGGTCAGCGCACCCACTACGCCGGCAATGAGCGGCTTCCTGATGAGACTCGGCAAATTCATGAGCAATACTCCGTCGCATGGGGTCCAGGGGATGAGGCGCTACGATAGAGACGCACCCTTATGGGAGCCTTAAGGCCGCCCGGACGGGCGCCGGGGGACGTCACTGTGCCGAAAAACGGGTGTAGGGCCGCGCCTCGGTGTGCAGCGAAGGCGTCAGGCCGCTGAAGTAGCGGGCGATCGCCTGGATATCGGCGTCCTTAAGGTTCGCCGCAAAGCCTTTCATGATCGGGTTGTTGCGGCCGCCCTTCTGGTACTCCTGCAGGGCCCGCTCGATGTAATCCTCGTGCTGGCCGGCGAGCGAGGGATACATCGGCGCAATCGCGACCCCGTCCTGCCCGTGGCACGAGGTGCACAGGCTGGCCGCCTGCGGCACCGTGCCGGGCGGCTTGCCGCCCGGGGTGAGGGGCGTGCCCGCGAAGTACGCGGCGATGTCGGCGATGTCCTGGTCGGAAAGCGTCGAGGCCTGGTCGTGCATCGTCAGATGCGAGCGGTCCCCCTCGCGATAGCCGTGCAGCGCGACCGCCAGGTAGTCCGGGTTCTGTCCCTCGAGCTTCGGCACGCTGTACATCGGGTAGGCGTTCTTGTAACCCGCGATGCCGTGGCAGCCGAGGCAGGTGTAGGAGATGGCCTTGCCGCGCTCCCGATTGCCCTGCAGCGGCCCGCCGGGCGCGGCGGCGGCGGCCGGTGCTGTCGCGGCGGGAGCCGGCTGACCGGCCGGCTGCTGCGCGCGCAGCGCACCCAGGAGCGCGCCGGCGGCGAGCGCGCCGATCGACACCGCGCGCACGGCAGAACGCGCGCTCCCCATCATGCTCTCTCCGCCAGCCCAAAACGGCCCCGAATCTTACGGACTCGCCGCTGCAAAAGCCACCGACGGGCGGGCGCTAAACTACCGCCATGATCGCTCTCATTCAGCGTGTCAGCGAGGCGCAGGTGCATGTGGGCAGCGAGCGCGTGGGCGCCATCGATCGGGGAGTGCTCGCGCTGATCGGCGTGCGCCGCGGCGATGACGCGGCGGCCGTGGAGCGGCTCCTCGAGCGGCTGCTCTCCTACCGGATCTTCCCCGATGCCACCGGTCGCATGAATCTCTCGTTGCGCGAGGTCAGCGGCGGACTGCTGCTCGTGCCGCAGTTCACGCTCGCGGCGGACACGAAAACAGGCACCCGCGCGGGGTTCGGCACGGCAGCCGCACCGGCAGAGGCGGCGCAGCTGTTCTCGCTGCTGCTCAGCCGCGCCAGGGCCGTGTATACCCCTGTTTCCGCAGGTGTATTTGCAGCCCACATGCAGGTGTCGCTGGTCAATGACGGGCCGGTGACCTTCTGGCTGGAGACGCCCTAGCAGGCGAGCGTGAAGCAGGTCCGATACCTGAGCGAACTTATGGGGTTGGCCGGGCTCATTTGACCTATCATCGAGTTCATATTCTTCCGCGCAGGCGGACCTTGTGGAGTGATGACGTATGGGTATAGGAATGCGCGAGCTGGTGGTCATCCTGCTCGTGGTGCTGGTGGTGTTCGGCGCCAAGAAGCTGCGGACCGTCGGTTCAGATCTCGGACATGCGGTGCGCGGGTTCAAGAAAGCCATGAGCGAGGGCGAGGAAGAGCAGAACGCCCCCCCGAAGCAGATCCGTTCCGAAGGCACGGACGCGGAATTCGCGGAAGACACCAAGAAGAGCGACACCAGGACCGACCGGAGCGCGTGATCTGTTCGAGGGCCGGTTCTCGGAAATTCTGATCATCTTCGTCCTGGCACTCATCGTGCTGGGACCGGAGAAGTTGCCGCGTGTCGTAGCCGAACTGGGCCGCTGGGTAGGTCGGGCGCGCTCCATGGCCCGCCAGTTCCGCGAGCAGCTCGAGGAGGAAGTGCAGCTCGAGGAGGCCCGCAAGGCGCAGCGCGCAGCCCCGCCGCCGCCGGTGACCGAGCCGCCGCCACACGAGCCGCCGCCACACGAGCCGCCGGTATCGGAACCGCCGCCCGAGGGTGCGGTGCCCGAGGCGCCGCCGGAAGCCCCGCCGGAGCCCCGACCGGCGGAGCCGCCGCGGCCGGCCGCCGACCCAGGCCCCGCCGCCGCCGCACCCCCCGGACCCCACTTCTCGCACGCGCATCCGACGGACGAGACCGGTTCGGACCCGCGGGCCGCCCACGCCGGCGCGAAGGTCGTGCCCCATGAGCGAGGAACCTGAGACTCTCGCCGAAGGCACGCTGATCTCGCATCTCCTGGAGCTGCGGGACCGCCTGCTGCGCGCGCTGGTGGCGGTGGGGCTCGCCTTCATCCCGTGCATGTACTACTCGAACGACCTGTTCAGCTTCGTCGCGCAGCCGCTGCTCGCCAAGCTGCCGCAGGGGAGCAATCTCATCGCCACCGGCGTCATGTCGCCCTTCACCACACCCTTCAAGCTGTCGTTCTTCGCGGCGCTCATGATCGCGATGCCCTACGTGCTCTACCAGTTGTGGTCGTTCGTCGCTCCGGGGCTGTACCGCAACGAGCGGCGCTTCGCGGTGCCGCTGCTGATGTCCTCGATCCTGCTCTTCTATGTCGGCATCGGCTTCGCGTACTACTTCGTCTTCCCGGTGATGTTTGAGTTCTTCACGCACACCACGCCCAAGGGCGTGTCGATGATGACCGACATCAACAACTATCTGGATTTCGTGCTCACCATGTTCTTCTGCTTCGGGCTGGCCTTCGAGGTGCCGGTCGCGGTGGTGCTGCTGGTGCTCATGGGCCTGGTGCGCATCGAGAAACTGCAGAAGAACCGCGGCTACGTGCTCATCGGCATCTTCATCCTCGCCGCGCTGCTGACGCCGCCCGACGCCATCTCGCAGTGCTCGCTCGCCATTCCGATGTACCTGCTGTACGAAGGCGGCATCATCATGGCGCGCATCCTCTCCCGCGGCCGCGGCGCACCGGCGGCCGCGAAGCCATGAGCCAGGTCGCCGACGCCGTCGCCGCTGCTCCTCCCGCCCGCACCCTCTTCGGCCAGCCGCGTGGCCTCGCGACGCTGTTCCTCACCGAGATGTGGGAGCGCTTTACCTACTACGGCATTCAGTCCGTCCTGATCCTGTTCATGGTGGCCGCGGTATCGAGGGGCGGCCTCGGGTTGGATGACAGGACATCGAGCTCGATCTTCGGCCTGTTCCTCGGCAGCACGTACCTGCTGGGACTGCTCGGGGGTTGGATCGCCGACCGTTTGCTAGGCGCACAGCGTGCAGTGATCAGCGGCGGGATACTCATCGCCGCCGGCAGCGTCCTGCTGGCGGTCGGCAACCAGGCGATCTTCTTCCTCGGCCTGCTGGTGAACGCCATGGGGGTTGGGCTGCTGAAGCCCAACGTCAGCGCGATCGTCGCGTCACTGTACCCGGAAGGCGGCGCGCGGCGCGATGCGGGTTTCTCCATTTTCTACATGGGCATCAATATCGGAGCGGTCCTCGGCTCGGCCATCGTTCCGGTGTGCGCCGACTACTTCGGCTGGCGCACCGGATTCGCGCTGCCGGCGCTGTTCATGGCGCTCGGCGTGGTGCAGTTCCTGTGGACGCGTTCCTACCTCGGCACGGCAGGATTGCAACCCGCGCACCAGCGGCGCGGCTCGTGGGCTCCGGTGGTCGTATTACTCGCGGGAGTCGCAGTGATCGTTATCCTGGCCCTCACCCGCACCGTGACGCTCGACGCTGCCGTGCTCGCCAGTGCCGCCTCCTGGGGTTATGGGCTGCTCGCGCTGGCGTACTTCGTGTACCTGCTGTTCTTCGCGGGACTGACCGCGGCGGAGCGCAAGCGCGCGCTCGTCATGGTGGCGTTGTTCGTCGCCTCGGTCACCTTCTGGGCCGGCTACTACCAGCAGGGCGGCTCCTTCAACCTGTTCGCCGAGCGCTATACCGACCGGCATATCCTGGGCTGGAACATGCCTTCCGGCGTGCTGCAGGCCGTGAATCCGTTCTTCGTGATCACCCTCGCGGGCGTGTTCGCGGCGCTGTGGATCGCGCTCGGCAAGCGCGGCCGCGATCCGCTGGCGTCCGCCAAGTTCGGCGTGGCGCTCATACTCCTGGGACTGGGTTTCCTCGTCATGTACTTCGCCGCGCAGCACGTGCTCGCCGGCCTGATGGTGCTGCCCACCTGGCTCGTGGTTACCTACTTCCTGCACACCTGCGGCGAGCTGTGCCTCTCGCCCGTGGGGTTGTCGTATATGAGCAAGCTTGCGCCGCCACGGTTCGTGGGGCAGGCGATGGGAGTCTGGTTCCTGTCGCTCGCACTCGGCGGCAACCTCGCCGGTCAGCTCACCGGGCAGTACGACGCGAATAACCTCGAGTCCCTGCCGACGTTGTTCTTGAGGATCTTCTGGTACGGCGTCATCGCGGGCGTGTTGATGTTGCTGCTGACGCCGCTCGTCAGGCGCTTGATGGCAGGCGTGAGATAGGCCGTGCCCGCGTGCGGCACGCGGCGCCCTTGGGGCGGCGTACTGTGCCAAGGCGTACGCCGTGCCACGCCGTGCGGCGGCGCTACGCTGCGATTTACTGCGCCACCTGCGCGGCGGTCACGAAGAACTCGGTATCGCCGAAACAGGAGCTCGGCACCCACTTGCGCTGCTCGTAGTGCAGCATCATGCGCTTGCCGATGTTGGCGTTGAGGTTGGCCGCGACCGCATCGTCGCGCACGGTGAACGGGAACTTCTCGGTCAGGGTGCCCGGCAGCGTCACCATCGCCAGCTCCCCCTCCCAGGTCTTGCACAGCCAGCCCTTGCGGGAGAACTTCTGCACGAAACCGGCGCGCTCGCCTTCCGAGTACGACCAGTGCAGCGTCAGCCAGGTGAACCCCGCCAACGCGGCGATGAGCACGATGAGCACACCCGCCAGTACTTTCATGGCTGGCTAGCATAGCGCGCCGGCGCGCACGGTGAGCGCGGCGAGGCTAAGATGGCCGCATGGAACCGCAGCCGCTCGCCGGACGTACCGTCGCGGTGCCCGAGACACGCGAGCTCGAGGTGTTTGCCGCCATGCTCGAGCGGCGCGGTGCGAGCGTGCTGCGCTGCCCGCTGGTGGCCATCCGCGATGCGCCGGACCCCGCGCCGGTGCTGGCGTTTGCCAGCGCCCTCATCCAGCGCTCCTTCGATGATCTGATCCTCACCACCGGCGAAGGGCTGCGCCGCATTCTGGGCTGCATCGAGCGGCACGAGCCGGCGCTGCGCACGGCGTTCGTGCCGGCGCTCGCCGCGGTGCGCAAGATCACCCGCGGGCCGAAACCGGCGCGCGCCCTGCGCGAGCTCGGCCTGAAGCCCGATATCGCCGCGCAGATCCCGACCACCGCGGGCATCATCGCCAGCCTCGCAGGTGTCGAGCTCAACGGCCGGCGCGTGGCGGTGCAGCTCTACGGCAGCGAGCCCAACGAAAGGCTCATCGGCTTTCTGACCGGCGCGGGCGCGCAGGTGAGCAGCGTGGCGCCCTATGTCTACGCGGACGCGGCCGATGATGCCGCGGTGCACGCGCTGCTCGCGCGGCTGACACGCGGCGAGGTGCACGCCATCGCCTTCACCAGCACCCCGCAGGTCGAGCGGCTGTTCGCCGTGGCGCCGGCGGCGACGGTGAGCGCGGCGCTCGCGCACACGCTGGTGGCGGCGGTGGGACCGGTGGTCGCCGGCGCCCTCGCCCGGCACGGCGTGCGCGCGCAGCTGATGCCGGAGGAATCCTTTTTCATGAAGCCGCTGACCGCGGCACTGGAAACCGCGCTGCGGGAGAAGAACTAGATGAACAGCGAATCGCGGGCGGAGCTGACGCTGCGGGGCCTGGTCCTGGGTGTGCTCATCACCCTGGTGTTCACCGCGGCCAATGTGTACTTCGGGCTCAAGGCCGGACTGACCTTTGCCACTTCGATACCGGCGGCGGTCATCTCGATGGCCCTGCTGCGCGCGGTGCGCGGTGCGACGATCCAGGAGAACAACATCGTGCAGACGGTCGCCTCCGCGGCCGGCACGCTCTCCTCCATCATCTTCGTGCTGCCCGGGATGGTCATCATTGGCTGGTGGAGCGGCTTTCCGTACTGGGTGTCCTGTGCCATCTGCGCTTTCGGCGGCACGCTCGGGGTCATGTATTCGATCCCGTTGCGTCGCGCGCTGGTGACGCAGTCGGATCTGCCGTATCCGGAAGGCCTCGCCTGTGCCGAAGTGCTCAAGGTGGGCGGCGGCCAGCATGGCGCCGGCGTGGAGCAGAGCCGTGCGGGCCTGAGTGCGCTCGTGTGGGGGTCGGTGATCTCCGGTGCGTTCTCGCTGATCACCGCGACCCGGATCTTCGCCAGCGACGTCGCACGCACCTTCCGGGTCGGCGAGCGTAGTGTCTCGGGCTACGATTTCCTGTTGTCGTTCGCGCTGTTCGGAATCGGGCATCTGGTCGGATTGTGGGTCGGCGTGGCGATGCTGGTGGGCGCGCTGATCGGCTGGGTCTGGGGCGTGCCCCACTATTCGGCGCTGTCGGCAACGGCGGCGAACCTGACCGATGCCGCGCTCGGCGCTCTGGCCCACGACACCTGGAATCACAAGGTACGCTTCGTCGGGGCGGGCACGATCGCGGTGGCCGCGGTGTGGACCCTGGCCAAGCTCGTGAAGCCGGTGCTCGCGGGGCTGAGCTCGGCGATGGTCGCCTCGCGCGCGCGCGCGGCGGGCAACGCGGCCTTACTGCCGCGCACCGAACAGGACATTCCGATCGGCATCGTGGGCATCGTCTCGCTGCTGTGCCTGCTGCCGGTGGGCGTATTGCTGGCGCAATTCGCGATCAAGAGCGGGCTCGGCGAGCACCTGGCCTGGCTGGTGATCAGCGGCGTGCTCTACGTCGCGATCATGAGCGCGCTGGTGTCCGCGGTCTGCGGCTACATGGCCGGGTTGATCGGATCGTCCAACAGCCCGTTGTCCGGCATCGGCATCCTGGCCGTCATCGGCTTCGCGCTGATACTGGTGTTCGGCCTGCGCGCCGACGTGTCGGGCGAAGCCGGCAGAGCCCTGGTCGCCTACGCCCTGTTCGTGACCGCGGTGGTATTTACCGCCGCCGCGATCGCCAACAACAACCTGCAGGATCTGAAGACCGGGCAGCTGGTCGACGCCACGCCATGGAAGCAGCAGGTCGCGCTGATCATCGGCGTGATCGCCGGCGCCGTGATCATTCCGCCCATTCTCGATCTGCTCAACCGGGCCTACGGCTTCGCCGGAGCCCCGGGACCTCATCACGAGCATCCGCTGCCGGCGCCGCAGGCCGGCCTGATATCGGCCCTCGCCCAGGGGGTGATCCAGAACAACGTGGACTGGAGTCTGATCGAGACCGGAGGCCTGATCGGCGTGGTGCTCATCGCCGTGGATGCACTGTTGCGCAGGTTCAAGCCCGGCGCGCACCTGTCGCCGCTGGCCGTGGGACTTGGCATCTATCTGCCGACGCAGAGCACGCTCATGGTCGTGGTCGGTGCAGTCGCCGGCTGGATCTTCGACCGCCAGGCGGACCGGCGCGCCAATCCCGAGCCCACGAAACAGCTCGGGGTGCTGCTCGCCTCGGGCATGATCGTCGGGGAAGGCATCATCGGCGTGCTGGTGGCCGCGCTGGTCGCCTTTTCCGGCAAGGACTTTCCGCTCGACATGGTCGGCGATACCTTCGCCAACGGTGGCGCGGTGTGGCTCGGCGGCCTGGTCTTCGCGCTGGTGATCTACGCTCTGTACCGGCGGGTGGCGCGGGCACTCTAAGAGCGGTCCCTGAGGCCGTAAGCCAGCGCGGTGTGCAGGGTGAGCGCGGCCGCGCCGGCGCGCCTCAACACGACATCCGGTCCCGGCTCGATGCGCTGAAAGTACGGCGCGGCGCGCTCAAGCCAGTCCGGCCGGCTCGCGGGAGCCACGAGAAGCGCATCGCCTCCGGCAAAAGCGCTCGCGGGCCTGATGAAGGCGAACCCGCGCGGATCTTCCGACAGGCACAGCACCGGCACGCTCCCGCCGAGTGCGTAATCGACCTTGCCGGCATCGATCCAACTCAGCGTCGCGATGAGGAGACGGGGGCGCTGCTGCCGAGCCTGTCTCACCACGGGCGCAAGGCCGCGCCAGTCGAGCACATCGAGCGTGGGATCGGCCGCGGCGAGCGACGGCACGAAGCGCTCGAGCCAGCCCGTTCTTGCCTGGCTCGCGAACAGCAGCGACAGCCCAAGGAGGAGCCCCGCGCTGCCCGTCGCGATGCCGCGCAGCAGCCGCGGCCGCAACGGCTCGAGCGCGGCGAGGCGCTCGCCGAGGAGCGGCAGCGCGAACAACCAGCCGATCGCCGCCCAGTGCGGCAGCACCCTGGCCCACAGCGCCGCGAGCGCGAACAGCGCGATCGGTCCTGCGGCGAGCCAGGCGAACAGCCACGAGCGCTCCTGCGCGGACCCGAGTCGCAGCGCGCGCCCCAGGGCGTAGAGCGCCGCAGCGGCCGTCCACGGCAGGAGGTACAGGCACTGCGCCGCGAACTCGGCGGCGGCGCGGCTGAGGCTGAAACCCACCGACTGCGCGCGCGCGCCCTGGAAGGTGAACGACACCCAGTGGTGGGCGTGATTCCACACGAGCACCGGCGTGAACAGCAGCGCCGCGACGCCCGCGGCGAGCCACGGCTCGGGTCGGGCCAGCCATCGCGGCCGGCACGTGAGCAACCACCCCGCGAGCCCGAGAATCGGCAAGACCGCGGTGTACTTCGACAGCAGCGCCAACCCGGCGGCAGCACCCGCCGCCAGCATGCGCGCGCGCGCGCGGCAAGCCGCATCTGCGGTCAGCACCGCGGCTGCGAAGCACTCCACCGCGAGCAGTGAGAAGAACACCAGCGGGCCGTCCGGCACGATGCCGATGGCGCTGTTCACTGTGAACAGCGGCGCGAGATTGAGCGCGACGGCCGCCCAGAGGCCGGCACGCTCGCCACACAGACCTGCGGTGAGGCGGTAGAGGAGGAAGGTCGAGCCGGCGAACAGCAGGATGTCGGGCAGGCGCAGCAGCAGTGGCTGCTCGCTGCCGCAGAGCTTGGCGACCGCCGCCACCAGCCACACGTGCAGCGGCGGGTGATCGAAGTAGCTCAAGTCCAGGTGGCGGCTGATCGCCACCGTGTACGACTCGTCCACGGAGAGCCCGAGCCCGCCCGCAAGCAGCAGGCGCAGCAGCGCCGTGCCGACGATGAGCCGCAGCACCGTTCGCCGCGTCACCGGCGCCCTCGCCGCGGACGGGTGGTCGCGGACTTTCAGCGCCGCGCGTAGCGCTCGATGCCGCGCGCGCCGATCAGCCAGGACCCGAGTAAGCCGGTCAGCCAGACGATGAGCCAGGTGAGCAGCGCCGCGCGGAAGCCGCCGTTGAGGTGAAAGCCCGGCAGCAACCACGCCACCAGCGCCACCATGCCGGCGTTCAGCACCAGCAGGAACAGGCCGAGGGTCACGATGGTGATCGGCAGCGTCAGGATGAACGCGATCGGGCGCACGATGGCGTTCACCACTCCGAGCAGTATCGCGGCGAGGATCAGGCTGGTGCTGGAGTCGAACCCCACGCCCGGCACCCACTGGCTCGCGATCCACAGGCCGAGGGCACTGATCAGCGCACGCAGCAGAAATCCACTCATGGAGGCGCTCCGGTTTTCGCTTGTTTTTCGACCAGGACCTTGAGGCGGCTCAGCGCCTGCGGCCAGCTGGCGCGCAGCCGCAGGTACTGAGTATCCCACTCCGCGGTTGCCGGCACACCCGAACCCAGCAGCCGCACGATGGTGCCGCGGCCGGCGGGCTCGAGAATGAAATCGTCGACGTGCACGGTGGCGGCGGGGGGCAGTGCCGGCGAGGGCAGGTACATCAGCCGCAGCCGCCGCGGCGGCTCGAAGACATCGATGTGCGCCTCGAACTCGGTGACGCGGTCGACGCTGGCACGGAACAGTCCGCCCTGGCGCGGACTGATGGCGGCGTCCGGTGCGCACCAGCGGGCGAGTTGGCCCGCATCGGTGAGCGCCTGCCATACCTGGTGCGCGCCGGCGAGGACGTCGACGCGGTGGGCATAACCCCGCTCCTTGGCGCGCATGCGCGCATTGTGCCATTCTGGCCGTGAAAGCTGACAGCCTGAGGTCTCATGGCCTACGCTCACCTCGTGATCGCGCTTGCGCTGCTGGAGTTCCTGGTGTTCGGCTTTGCGGTCGCCCGTGCGCGCACCCGCTACAACGTGCCCGCCCCCGCCACCACCGGCAACGAAGTGTTCGAGCGCTACTTCCGCGTGCAGATGAACACGCTCGAGCAGCTCATCGTCTTTGTGCCGTCGATGCTGCTGTTCGCGCGCTACCTGAACGCGGACATTGCCGCGGCGCTCGGCGCGCTGTTCATCATCGGGCGGGCGGTTTATTTCCGCGGCTACGTCAAGGCGCCGGCGGCCCGCCACATCGGCTTCGTGCTGAGCGCGCTGCCCAACCTCGCGCTGCTGCTCGGCGCCCTCATCGGCACGCTCCGCGCCGTCGCGACGCGCTGAGACCTGAGCCGCTGACGCCGCTGGCGCCTCAGCTCGGCGCGGGGCGGCGCAGTGACGCCACCAGCGGCAACAGCGACACCAGGACGATCCCGAGCGTCACCAGTCCGAAGTGCGCCTTCACCAGCGGGATGTTGCCGAACAGATAGCCGCCCCACACGAACAGCAGCACCCAGGCAAAGCCCCCCATGAGGTTGTAGGCGAGAAAGCGCCCATACGGCATGCGGGCGACGCCGGCGACGAACGGCGCACAGGTGCGGATGATCGGCATGAAGCGCGACAGCACGATGGCAAGCCCGCCGTGGCGGCGGAAGAACTCCTCGGTGCGCCGCAGGTACTCGACCCGCAGCAGGCGGTAGCGCCCGCTGAAGGCAGGCGGTCCGATGGCGCGCCCGATGCTGTAATTGACCATGTTGCCGAGCACCGCGGCGGTGCCGAGCAGCAGGCTCACCCACGGCGCCCGCAGCGTGCCGCTGGTGTCGACCGCCGCGAGCGCCCCGACCGCGAACAGCAGCGAATCGCCGGGCAGGAACGGCGTCACCACGAGTCCGGTCTCGGCGAAGATCACCCCGAAGAGGATCGGGTAGATCCACAGCTCATAGCGGGCGACGAGCTCGACCAGGTGGCGGTCGAGATGCAGCACGACGTCGATGAGCCACGCAAGCATGGCGCGGCAGGATAGCGGTACCGGGCGGGCGGTGCGATGCGGAAGGCTTCAGGGCACCAGCGCGTGCGTCACCAGGAGCGGCTTCGCCCCCTGCTCCTGCACGCGGTGCTTGAGCGCTTCGAGCGCCACCCGCACGTCCGTATCGCGCACCACCAGGGACGGTGATCCCTTCACCACCATCAGCTCCGCGGGCGGGTCGCCGGGGCCCTGCTCGAGAACGTCGGGAACGATGCCCTTACCGTGGATGGAGGCTCCCGAGGGGGTGAAGTAGCGCGAGGTGGTGAGCTTTACCGCCCCACCATGAGTGAGCGGCATGACGGTCTGTACCGAGCCCTTGCCGTAGGTGCGCCGGCCTACGAGCAGCGCCCGGCCGTGATCCTTGAGCGCGCCGGCGACGATCTCGGAGGCGGACGCCGAACCGCCGTTCACCAGCACCACGAGGGGGGCGCCGTTGATCAGGTCCCCGGGGGTGGCGTCCATACGAAAGCGCGCCTCCGGCGTGCGGCCGTCGGCGGTCACGATGACTCCGGAGTCGAGGAAGTCGTCTGCGACCGCGACCCCGGCCTCGAGAACGCCGCCGGGATTGTTTCTTAAATCAAGTACCAAGCCGCGAATTCCCTGAGGATTGTCGCGCCTGAGACGCAAAATGGCCCGATTCACGTCCTGCGCGGTGGTCTCACTGAAGCTGGTGATCCGCAGGTAGCCGAACCCGGGCTCCAGGGTCTGCTGCGCCACGCTGTGCACCTCGACCTGCGCGCGCCGCAGTGCGAACTGCAGTACGCCGGGCGCGCCGTCGCGGCGTACGCTCAAGGTCACGAGACTCCCGGAGGCGCCGCGCATGTGCGCGATCGCGCCCGCGAGATCCGCGCCGATGTCGTTGCCATCGATGCTCACAACCTCATCGCCCGGCAGGAGCCCCGCCTGCTGTGCCGGCGACCCCTCGATCGGCCGCAGGATCCTGACCACCCCGTCCTCGACGCCGACCTCGATGCCGACGCCAGGATAGGAGCCCATGGTGGAGAGGCGGATCTCCTCGAACTCCTCGCTGTCGAGATACGCCGAGTGCGGGTCGAGCGCTGCGACCATGCCGCGCACCGCCTTCTCCATGAGCGCGTGATCGTCGACGTCGTCGACGTAGTCGCGCTTGATGCGCTCATAGACTTCCGCGAACAGGCTCGCCTCCTGCCACGGGAGCGAGCTGTGCGGGACCGGTGCATCGGTTGCGGCATGCGAGCTTTCCATCGGGCGCTCGGCCATCACGCCGCGCGCCAGCGCTCCGCAGAATCCGAGGACGATCCCCGCCAGCAGCGCAAGCAGGGTGCGTGAGCGCGTGGACATGTATGAGACCCCCAGGTAAGACGCTGACTTGTGATCGCCGACACGTGCACGGGTTCCCGTGTGCATGATTACTTTGCGCTCCCTGCGTACCACGTTATCTCATCCGCCGCTGCCTGACTGTCAGCGGCCGCTTCGCCGGCCTCCGCCGGCGCGGCGGGCAGCGGCAGCTCGGTGAGCAGATCCGCGAGCGGAATCGGCCGGCCGATGGCAAATCCCTGCCCGTAATCGACGCCGAGCTCGGCGATGCGCGCGCTGATGGCGTCGGTTTCGATGTACTCGGCGACCGTGATGACCGACATGCTGCGGGCGAGCTGCGCGATGGCGCGCACCATCGACTCGGCGCGCGGGTCCTTCAGCACGTCGCGCACGAAGCTGCCGTCGATCTTGAGCATGCTGACCGGCAGCTGCCGCAGGCACGACAGCGACGACAGGCCGGTGCCGAAGTCATCGAGCGCCACGCCGCACCCCAGGCGCCGCAGCCGCCGCATCAGCGCCTCGGCGCGCGCGAGGTGCGCCATCGTGGCGTTCTCGGTGAGCTCGAAGCAGAACAGCCCCGGGTCGAGACCGCTCGCCGCGAGCGTCTCGATGAGCCAGTCGGCGAACATGTCGTCGTTGAGCGACTGGGCGGAGAAATTGATCGCGAAGCCGAGCGCGTTGCCCGCGAGCACAGCGGCGCGGGGTTTGAGCGACTCGATGACATGGCTGATCACCCAGCGATCGATCATCGGCATCAGCTGATAGCGCGTGGCCGCGGACATGAAGGTATCGGGACCCACCATGCGACCCGACTCGTCCGTCATGCGCAGCAGCAGCTCGTAGTGCGGGCGGGCACTCTCGGCGGCGGCGAGCGGCAGAATGAGCTGCGCGACCAGGTGCAGCCTGCCCGACTCGATCGCCTCGCGCAGCTTCAGCGCGATGCCGATATCCGCGTGGCGGCGCATGATGCTGACGTCGCTCGCCTGGTAGACCTCGACGCGGTTGCGGCCACGGTCCTTGGCGGCCTTGCAGGCGGTCTCGGCGGGGGCGAGCACGTGGGCGAGCTCGGTGGCCGAAGGGTCGAGCGGCGCAACGCCGACACTGATCGACACCGCCGCGCGCCCCTCCTCCTGGATCAGGGTGATGCGGCTGGTGCCCTCGCGCAGTGACTCGGCAAACGCTTCCGCGTCGTCCACCTGCGCCGGCAGCATGACCGCGAAGCGGTCGCCGGAGATGCGGGCACCGAAGGCTCCGGGAGGCAGGCGCTGGCGGATCAGCTCGCCGAGCTGTGCGAGCAGGCCGTCGCCGACGTGCATGCCGGACTTCTCGTTGATGGCATGCAGCTGATCGACGTCGATGTACAGCGTGCTCCAGGCCTGCGTCGGCTTCAGGTCCGTCATCAGCGCACGCACGCGCCGCTCCAGCGCGGCGCGGGTGTAGAGGCTGCTCAAGGCGTCGTAGCTGCTCTCGATGGCGCCGATGGCCCTGCGGGCGATGATCTCGGCGATGTGGGCGTCGCGCGCGTTGAAGGGCTCCGCGGCCGCCTGGCGCAGCAACGCCAGCACGCCGATGAAGCGATTGGTGCGCGAGCGCAGCGAGCAGCACAGCACGCGGTAGGGAAAGCCGTCCGGATTGGCCGCCGACTGGGTCTCGTTGAGGAGCAGCGGCTCGCGCTGACCGTGCGCCAGCGCCAGCAGCCGCCGGTGGGCGCGCATCAGGAACTGCGTGTCGGGCGTGCCGCCGCCGGCGGCGCGCACCAGCGTCACGCTCTTCTCCGGCACCAGCAGCGCCCCGGTAGTGGCGCGCAGGTGCTCGATGGTCTGCTGCAGCAGCTGCTGCAGCTCGTTGGCATCGTCGGCGCCCGCCGCAGCCTCGCTGGCGCCCTGCATCAGCAGCAGATTGACGTTGTTGTCGAGTCCGCCGACGGTCGCGGTGAGCTCCTCGATGGCGGCGTGCGCGATCAGCTCGCGCCGCAGGCACTCGAGCACCGGGGCGAGCAGTGAGTACGCGAAGGAGAAATCATGTTGGCGCTTGTCGCGCGCATCGCTCGGCCGGCACATCACCGCGAGCAGCGCGAGGAGCTGCCGCTCATCGTCGCGCAGCGCGCACAGGTAGACGGGCTGGTGGTCGCCCAGCAGGCGCAGCTGTCCGGCGCTGTCGGGACTGGCGCGCGCGGCGAGCAGCGCATCGTCCACGACGTTGATCAGATCCGGCCCCGTCGTGGGGTCGGTGGACCACATCTGCTCGCCGGCCGGCCCGAACAAGCACACGCAGGAGGTCCGCGGCAGCAGCGAGCGCACCAGGCGCACGTAGGGATCGAAGCGCGCCCCCGGCTGGCCAGGTATGAATTCACTGTCCGGAACGGCACTCATGGCTCTTACGGGAGCACCCTGCGGCGAATGTGTTAAGTGGCTCGCCTACCATTACCCGTCCCGGGTCCGCGGTCCTTGCGCAAGTTGGCGAAACCGCGCGGCCAGGCGGGCGCCACACTCAAAAACATTGACCGCAATCACACGGCGGCCGGGCCACCCCCGGCGCGCGGCCCTTTTATCTAAGGGTCGGAGGCCTTGAACCAGGGGCGCGGATCGACCGGCCGGCCGGCCTTGCGGATCTCGAAATACAGCTCCGGACGGGGGCTGCCCCCGCTGTCGCCCGCCGCAGCGAGGGTGTCGCCCGTGGCGACGTGCTCGCCGGCGGCCTTGTAGAGCCGGTCGTTGTGGCCGTAGAGGCTCAGATAGCCATCGCCGTGATCCACGATCGCCAGCAGCCCGAGACCCGGGAGCCAGTCGGCGTAGATCACCCGTCCGTCGCATACCGCCTTCACCGGTGCACCGCGCTCGGTGGCGACCAGCACCCCGTCCCAGCGCACCCCGCCGGCGCGTGCATCGCCGAAGCGCGCCACCAGGTGCCCGCTCACCGGCCAGGCGAGCTTGCCCCGCAGCCGCGTGAAGGCGTCGTTGCCCTCCACCGGGAACCGCGCCATCGCCTCGCGCAGCTCGTGCAGCAGTTTCTCGAGCCCTGCCTGCTGCCCCTTGAGGCGCTCGAGGCTCTGCGCACGGCCGCGCGACTGCGTTTCGAGATTGGCGAGCACGACGCTGCGCCGCTCGCGCGCCTGCTCGAGCTCTCCGAGGCGGGCACGCTGCTGCTTTTCGAGCTCCGCGAGCTTCTCGTCCTCGGCGGCGAGCTCGCTGTCGAGCTCGGCGAGGCGCTGCACGTCGTCCTCGATGAGGCGGATCTGCCCGGCGCGCGCCCGGCCGAAGTAGCTGTAATAGACGAACATCCGCCCGGCGAGCGCGGGGTCCTGCTGGTTGAGGAGGAGCTTGAGCGGCTCCTGCCGCCCGATGAGGTAGGCGGCGCGCATCTGCCCGGCCAGCGCTCCGCGGTTGGCATCGAGCTGGGCCTCGCGGGTGCGCTTCTCGCCGGCGAGCGCGGCCCGCCGCGCGGCGTCCTCGGCGCGCTCGCGACGCACATCGTTCAGCGCATCGCGCGCCTGGCCGAGGGAAGTTTCCGCGCTGCGCAGCTCGCGGGCGAGGCGGTCGCGCTCGACCGCCTCCACGCTCACCTCGTGCGTGATGCGCTCGATCTCCGAGCGGATCGACTCGAGCTGCTCCTCGGCCTTCCTGGCGTCGACTTCCGGGTGGCCGGGCGCAGGGGCGGCCGCGGGCGCCGGCCCGCCCTGTGCCACCAGCAGCAGGGCGGCGAGTGCCACCGCCCGGCGCCGCGATGCGAACCCCGGCCGCACGCAGGCGGGTGTGGCCGTGCCGGGCGGCGGTGGGGCGCTATAATGCGCGCCCTTTTTCGCCCCCCGGACGCCCACCTTTCCCATGGATCGTGTCCTCGAGTTCGTCAGCCACCACCCCTTGCTCGGAACCGCCACGATGGTGCTGGCGGCCATGGTCGTTGTATACGAGATGCGGTTGCGCTCGGAAAGCCAGGGGTCGGTTTCGCCCCAGGACCTGATCCGCCTGATGAACCAGGGAGCGCTGGTGCTCGACCTGCGTCCCCAGGAGCAGTACCAGGCCGGCCACCTCGCCGGCGCCCGGCAGATGAGCGGCGAGCAGATCCTCAAAGCCTCCGACACGCTGAAGAAGCATAAGGAAAAGCCCGTCGTGGTGTACGACGACAGCGGCTCGCTCGGGGCTGCCGCGGTACGCCAGCTCGCAGGTCAGGGCTTTACGCGGGTGTTCTCGCTGCGCGGGGGGCTCGCCGCCTGGCGCGCGGACAATCTGCCGGTATCGCGCGCCTGAACCTTGGGATATGGCAGCAGCGCAGGTCATCATGTACGTCACTGCCTGGTGCCCGTACTGCGCGCGCGCGCGCGCTGTGCTCGAGGGCAAGGGCGTCGACTTCCAGGAGATCGACGTGGATGCGGTGCCCGGGGCGCAGGCGGACATGCTGGCGCGCTGCGGCCGCAGCAGCGTGCCGCAGATCTTCATCGGTGCGGCGCACGTCGGCGGCTGCGATGATCTGCTGGCGCTCGATGAGGCCGGACGACTCGATCCCTTATTGAATATCACGGGAGCCTGCTGACTATGGTCAACGAAACGGCCGGCGCCATGCCGGCGTCCGCGGCAGCCGATGCGAGTGCGGTGCTCGCGCTGCAGAACGTGTATCTGAAAGACTGCTCGTACGAATCGCCGAACGGCCCGCGCATGGAGGGCAACTGGAACCCGCAGATCAACCTCGATCTGCAGACCGGCTCCACCACTCTCGGGCCCGAGGTCCGCGAGGTGGTGCTCACCGTCACGGTCTCCGCCAAGCACGGCGAGGCGACGATTTTCCTGGTGGAGGTGAAGCAGGCAGGGCTCTTCGTCGTCCGCAATCTCCCGGAAGCCGATCTCAAGCGCGCCATCAGCACCGTGTGCCCCGGCGTGCTGTTCCCTTATGCCCGCTGCGCCATCTCGCAGCTCGTGAGCCAGGGAGGCTTCCCGCAGTTCCTGCTGCCGCCGGTGAACTTCGAAGCGCTCTACGACGCGCAGACGCAGTCGCCGCCGCCCGTCACCAACTGACCGGCGCGCCATGACCGCACGCGTCCGTGACGTGCCGGTCACCGTGCTGGGCGCGGGCTCATGGGGCACGGCGCTGGCGGTGCAGTTCGCGCACAGCGGCCGCGTCGTGCGGCTGTGGGGGCGCGACCGCGAGCGCCTCGCGGCCATGGCGGCGAGCCGCCGCAACGAGCGCTACCTGCCCGGCGTGCCCTTCCCGGATTCGCTGCAGGTCGAGCCGCAACTGCCGGCCGCGGTCGCCGGTGCCCGCGACGTGCTCGTGGTGGTGCCGAGCCCGGCGCTGCGGCCGCTGCTTACCGAGCTGGCGCCGCACCTCGCGCCCACCATGCACGTCGCCTGGGCCACCAAGGGCTTCGAGCAGGGCAGCGGCAAGCTGCCCCACCAGGTCGCGCGCGAGGTGCTCGGCCCGGCTCGGCGTGTGGCAGTGCTCTCGGGACCGACGTTCGCGCGCGAGGTCGGCGCCGGACTTCCCACCGCCATGACGGTCGCATCCCCGGACGCGCACTACGCCCAGGCGCTGGCGCGCGAGCTGTCGGGCGCCAACTTCCGCGCCTACAGCTCCACCGACATCATGGGCGTGGAGATCGGCGGGGCGGTGAAGAACGCCCTTGCCGTCGGCGCGGGACTCTCCGACGGACTCGGGTTCGGCGCCAACACCCGCGTCGCACTCATCACGCGCGGGCTGAAGGAAATGACGCGCCTCGGTGTGGCGCTCGGCGCAAGCGCGGACACTTTCATGGGGCTCGCCGGGCTCGGCGACCTGGTGCTCACCTGCACGGACGATCAGTCGCGCAATCGCCGCTTCGGGCTGCTGCTCGGTGCCGGTCGCACGCCGCAGCAGGCGCTCGCCGAGATCGGCCAGGTGGTCGAAGGTTATGCCGGGGCCGGCGCGCTGCACGCGGTCGCGGCCGAGGCCGGCGTCGAGATGCCGCTGTGCGCCATGGTCTACCGCGTGCTGTACGAGGGGCTGCCGGCGAAGGATGCGGTGCAGGCGCTCATGAGCCGCCCGATCAAGGCCGAAATCGAGTAGCGGCGGGACGCCGCAGCTAACCCGCCACGCCTGCGCGGGCGCGCTCGTGCTCGAGCAGCAACCACGCCGGCAGGTACGGCGCGTGGGCCTGGAGATCGGGATGGGCCGCTATTTTGCGTATTTATGCGCGCCGCCGAAATGCAGCGATACGTAGGGCACATCTCCCACCACCCAGCTGTCGTGCGGCAGCGGCGGGATGTAGAAGAGCTCGCCCGCGCGCAGCTCGATGACCGTGCCGTCATCAAACGCGGCCGTCCCGGTACCGGCGAGCACCATGCCCACGTGCTCGACCGAGCAGCGCGCCTGCCCGAGGGCCCGGCCGACGTGCTCCGACCACTTCCACCCGGGCTGGTAGGTGGCACGGCCGATGGTCATGCCGCCGATGTGCACCAGCTCGAACTTGCCGCGCTCGAGCTGCCGGGTCTCATCCGGGGTCTCGAAGCGCCTGATAATCACCCCGGTATCGAGCATGGCGCCGCACTCACTTGATGAAGTAGCCGGCGATCTTCCAGGCGCCGTCCGGTTGCCGCGCGGTCGTCACCGTCTCGACCGCGGCGGCCTTGTGCTCGAATTCGCTGCTGAAGCGCAGCACCGCGTAATCGCCGTCCGGTGCGCCCGGCAGGCTGGTGGCATGCGTGAGCGAGCTCAAGGTGCGCTTGTGCAGCGCGCCCAGCGGGCCCCTCGCCGCAGCGAGCGCCCGAGTCCACTGCTCGGACGTGACGCTGCTCTGGAACATGGGAGCGGCAAGACTCCAGGTTTGCGCGCCATCGCCGGCGTCAGCCGCCGCCAGCCAGGCAAGCGCCGCCTGCTCGGCGGGGTCGGCGACCGCGTGGGTTGCGGCGACGGCGGCGAGCGCAACAGCCGCCGACAGGCACAGCAGTGCGCAGGCGACGGAGCGGGGCAGTTTTCTCAATGCAGTTGGCACGACAGCGCACCTCGTGTTGCGGTGATGCGGAACGCGCATCGCTCAGCGCCTCTGCAGATTGTAGCGCCGTATGACGTAGCGGCGCGCGCTCCGTCGCGTTTGCGTTGGCGGGGGTCGCTGGTGCACGATTCTGCGGCGCAATGCGAATTACCGGCTACCTCAGGAGTGATGCGACGTGATCAAGGTCAGTGTGATGTATCCCAATACACGCGGCGCCCGATTCGACCACGAATACTACCGCGACAAGCACATGCCGCTGGTCAAGGCGCGCATGGCGGAGAGGTGCAAGTACTACACGGTCGACAAGGGTCTGGCCGGTGCCACACCGGATGCACCGGCGACGTATGTGGCCATGTGCCACATTTTCTGCGACTCGGTGGAGGCTTTCCAGGCGGGTTTCGGTCCGCACGCCAAGGAAATCCTGGGCGACATAGCGAACTACACCGATCTCTCTCCGGTCATCCAGATCAGCGAGGTCGTCGTCGAGTGAGCGGGCGGCCTGCCGGCGCGGCGCTCGCCGTCAAGCTGCCGGAGCGACTGCGCATCCGTCGCCCGACAACCTACTCGAACCAGATCTCTATCTGGTATCCGTCCGGGTCGCGAACGAAGGCGTAGGGCAGGCCCGGGCCAAATTCACCTCTGGAGCTGAGCGTTCCGCCCGCCGCCGCAACGGCGGCCACCGCAGCGTCAATGTCTTCGGGGCGGGTGAGCTTGAAGCCGAAGTGAATGATGCCCCCTGGGTTTCCGGCATCCTCAGGTCGCCGCTCGAAAGCGAGCACGTCATGAGGCCCGGGCCCGAGGACCTGAATGGTGTCGGCATCGCGGAAGTATTCACGGACCCCGAACGCCGCGCTGTAGAAGCGCAGCGAGCGTTCCGGGTCGCGTACCGAGAGCGCGAGGTGTGTCAGATCGTGAGTCGCGACCATAGCGGCGCTGTCACTTGATGTAGTAGCCGCTCACGCGCCAACGTCCGTCGAGATTCTTCAACAGCGTGACCGTCTCTGTTGCCGCGGGCATTTTCCTGAAGCTCGTCGCGAACTGAATAACGAAGTGCTCCCCATCCGGAGCGTCAGCCGAAGAAGGCCTGAACGTGACTGACGCTACGGAACGCGATTTCACTCCTCTCAGAGGGCGGCGAACCTGGGACAGTCTGGACACCCACTGCCACTGCTCGATGGAGCTCTCGAAATGATCGGCCGCCGTGACCCAGCTCTGCGCATAATCTCCGGCGTCAACCAAAGCGAGCCAGCTCAGAGCTGCGGCCTGCGCCTGATCCGCAGGCGTGGCCTCGCTGAAGCCGGGTGGCGAAGCGCTGCTGAGAACCGCAACAGCTGCAAAAGTGGCCAGAGCTTTCATGCTGATGCCTTTCCCGAAGGGTTAACCGTCTGCACGGGGCACATGCCGCAGCGCCAAACGATATCCATACAGCACGAGAACCGGTACTCCGTCCCTTCCTGAGCTGTTCCACAAGTTCGTCGACAAGGCGGGCGAACAACTGCAACAACGGCGGGCGCAACCGCAACTGAGGATGGCGGCCGGTCCGCTCCGGCGTTTGTTAGAACGCCGGGCTGTTACATCGGCAAATTGCGCTTGAGCGAGAGCCAAAACATGACTCCGGTCAGAGCCACAACGCTCATGGATATCAGGCCCTGAACGTCGTGGGTTCGCCTGAGAAAAATATACGAGAAAGCGATGCAACCCACCAGCGCGACCCAGAACAGCGTGAAGGATAACAGTGCGTAATGATGCAACTTCCGCAGCAGGTACCAGGTCGTCAGGCCTGCCATTCCCAAGGTGGACATAACGAGCGGAAATATTGGAGAGCGGATTGCAGGAGGCGAAGGCGGCAGGGCCAGATTTGGCGAGTAAGGCAGCAGGTTTGGTATCCACTCTGCAACGAACATCAGACAGAGAAGCGCAATTACGGCGCAGGCGTAGCCGATGAACACGACCTGCCTGTGCTTGATCGGAGCCGAAGCCATGGGGTTCCAGCGCTGCAGCATCAACCGCAGCAGGAGGGGGCATCGGTTGTGCTACCCCGATTAAGCATTAGCGGTTAAGCTCCGCGCAGGTGCTCCGGACAGTATACGGTCAGCGCTCAGGTGTCGCTCCCGGGTTAACGTTCTCGCAAGTACCGAAAAAGTGCGGACGATCTGCTGGACGGCCAATGGTCACGAACAGTTACCGAAGCTGGCCCAGCCGTCACAGGTCGCACCGTAGTGCCTAACGATTTCCTTGAGTTCGGCCTGCGCAGCTACCACACCCTCGTAAGTTGCGAGCATGGACTTTGAGCAGGACACCGTCCATGAGCCGTCATCGGGGCTTTCGTAGATGGAAGGATCAAACCCAAGAGGCTCAACTGCGGCGGCGACGGCGCGCGCCGACGCCTCATTCGCCACAACGACCGCAAAATCGATGACCATCGGAAGGGCCATATCACTACCGCTGCTCGCGACCCGTCGCAAGGCGTCGCCGTCAGCATCGTCGGGATAAGCAGGGGTCATGTCGTCTCCATCCGAGCGCGTGTTAGCCCCCGATGTGCACACGCCCAAGGATGCCAGCTTCCAGCAGAAACGGCATCGCATCATGCCAAAAGGGGAGATGCTCCGGGTCCCAGCATCCATGTCCGCACTCATAGAGCCTGAACGTGGAGTGAGCTGACGCAGAAGCGAGCCGCTGTCCCTGTTGCCACGGAATAAGACGATCATCGCGGCCATGAATCACCAATACCGATCCTGGAAAATTCCTGACTGTCGCAAGATTGTTGAAGTGATCGCGCAGTAAAAAGGACGGCGCCCAATAGCCTGCCGCAAAGATGTCGAGCGAGGGAAACGTAGACTGCAAGATTAACGCTCGCAAAGGTCGGTCCCTGGCGAGAAGACAGATCGCGCCGCCACCGAGAGATTGACCAAAGCCAAATATACGGGTGCGATCCACGCGTGGATCTGCTGCTATACGATCATATGCCGCATCCATCGCCATCCTGATTGACGCCTCGGATGGCGCGCCTGTCGAGCGACCGTAGCCGGGGTACTCGACCAGGAGAACGCCAATGCCCCGCTCGCGAAATCCGTGGAGAGCAGTAAGCCAATAGTCGATGACCTCGCCATTGCCATGACCAAAAATCACAACTGGCTTCCGGAAGACATCAGATCCCGCAGTTGCAGGTAGAAAGAGCGCTTCAACATTACCTGCAGACGTTGAAATCTTGAGAACTTCAACGCCTTGAGCGCGCGGCGGAAAGGGATCAACGCGGGTCTTTGCCCCTGGATATATGAGTGAGCCTTGCGTGAGGAAGATCACGCCAATAAACACCGCGTAGGACATTCCCACAATAACCAGCGCAAAGGCGATAACGCCGGGGAGCCGCTTCGCTATATGGTTAGCGCCTCTGGTCACGTCGGATCTTTGTCGAACCTTGCCGTGCCTGCTGGCAGCTGAACCCACGGGTGTCTACGGCTGTCGTAGACGGATATCTCGGGTGCCGGAAAAGCGGGGTCAGCAAAAGCGCCCACGGCGACGCTCACGGACTCGTTGTCGCCATTTTCGGTGTGGAAGACGGTCGTCCCACAAAGTGGGCAGAACCTGAATATGAATTCGGCTCCCTGATCACCGACACGCAGGTATTCGGTGGCGGTACCGAAGACTTTGAACGGAGCAGAGAACCTCGCCAGCGTCGCGAAGACGCTACCCGTCCTTTGCTGGCAAGCGAGGCAGTTGCAAATACCAACGCCTCGCGGGGCACCTTCAACCTGAATTCGCAGTTGCCCGCAGGAACAAGAGGCTGTTTTGCAAGACATCGAGCACCTCGTCGGAGAGTTTCTCGTGAGGCCTGACGCCAGGCATCAGCGGCGCGCAGCTCCGTCCGCGTGCCGTTGCCGTCCGTTTACGCACGTCATCCGCGTATGGCCCGCCGCGTGCGCTCCAGGCGAGGGCTAGGCGCGGCGGCCCGTCAATGGCGCCACGGCCGGATAGATTTCATCCGCCACCCAATAGAAGGCGATCGCTGCGGCGAAGAGCGTCCCCACTAGCCAAAAGAGCCAGCGCCGCCGGCGCCACGAATCCCGGTAGGACGAGTACTGCACCGGAACATCAACAAGGTAAGCCGCGCAATAGCAAACATTCGCGAGGACCGCGAGCACAAACATCAGGAGCAGAAAACTCCAAGTGAAGGCGCTCCGAAAATGTGGCCACGTGAACACCACCCAGCCCAAAACGATCAGGGCAAGGACGCCGTTGTACCCGATGCGCCGGGGCTCCCAATACCTGATCGCGTCAGTAAAGATCTCCCCGAATGGCGGCGGCGAGGATGTCACTGGCGAAGATGTCGATGTTGACTCTGGTATGCCCATTGCGGTGTCTCCAAACTACAAGGGCGGCGCCTCACCGTGAAGTTGAGCGGCCGCCCGGAAGCGCCTGATAAGCGTCGCGCGCGCACGCTGTATTTCCGTGCCCGCGGCGCTTAACCACCCACGCATCACGACCCCCCTGCAACGATCGTCGGGCTGCATAGTCGCTGGCACGCCGATGTAGAGACGGGGGTACCAGATTGCTTCTCAAGTGTGAATAAATCGTCCGCCACCAAACGACCAGTTCTCCCACAATGTTTCCTTGAAGCAGACCATCACGTTTTCGGGATTCAAACCGGGATCTTTCGACAAGCCGCCAAGGATGTCGAACAGGATCTTCTTCTTCACTTTGACACTGCGACCGACCGAGAGAAGTATTTCAATCAAGACGAAATCGTCGGTCCGGCGGGCGCTGAGATCAGGGTATTCTGGGTCAAAACGGAAGTCGTCCGAGCCGAGTTCCCAGACGCGCTGAAACCGATCCTTTTCCGGCACCCCGGAAGCGATCAGCGCGCTATGGATGGCGTTGAGCACCGCGGACTTAAATTCCGCGGGCTTGCCTTCGCGGATTGTCAGTGTAACTAAGGGCACAGAGTCTCTCCTTGTGGCTTAACGGTGGAGCTGAGCAGCCGGTCACCGCGGCCAGACTGGCGCCGCGAGCGCATACTTTTTTCCCGCGCGCGCGGCGCGTAACCACCCACCCAGTATGGGCCCGCTCCAACGATTGTCAGACCTCATGCCTATTTGTGCTGCGAACTTCCGAGGAACACCGGCAGCTACGGAGCCGGCCTCACTATCGGAATGTTCAGCGCTCGCAACAAAGCCAGATAGCCGATGCACCCCACGCCGAAGCGCGCTCGGTCCGCGATGATCCAGCGATGTAGCATGGCACGAATCTCCTCGACGCTGTGATCGCCTCCCGCCTGAGTAAAGAGGACTGCATTGATCGGATAGACGTAGATCAGAGTGAACAGCAGTACAAAGGTCATGCAGATCGCGGTGATGATGAAGAGCGACCGATGTGCGGGCAGACCCCAGCCAAAGAACAGCATCCCGTAGAGCGGCAGGAAGCGCACTGGCATCCAGTACGGTCCGAAGAAGTGCAGGACGTTGTGATTCCAACTGGTGCCCTTGAAGAACCCGTATAGCGACTGAGGCAGCGAATCACTCCAGATAGGCTCGATCACCAACATCTGATAGATGGTGCCACCGAACCAGATGCTCCAGACGATGACCGAAATCCACAGCAGAACCACTGTGATGGTGTTTTTTGTACTCATGATCCTGAACCTACATCGTACGCGTTGGTCGGCTATGCGGCGATTTTCTCTTCCGGTTTGCAGTCGCACGCCCAGATTCCATGGCGGCACTTGGTCGATGCGATTGATCGGCCATGGCGCATAACCACCCACGCTTCACGGCCCGCTCCAGCGATTGTTAGACGCACCCCCCGCGGCACAGCTTTCAAAGAACGCCCACACTATTGCACTCGTTTGAGGTCCTGCACCCAATTGGTCTCCCATGTCCTACCACCATCGGGCGAGAACGCCTGCTCCCAGTGACATGACGTGGGGGTGATCTTGGACCAGATGAATCTCATGCGGATTGGTTTCCCGTTGAACGTATCGTCCGCGTAGAACGTTCCTACGCCATTGTGAAAGCTGCCTCTGACGGGCGGATCCACGGGCGCGAGTGGCGTCCGACTGTCGAGCCACCAGATCGACCACTGCTGCGACCTGGCGTCGAACAAACGCGGAGCCACGCCGCGATAAGTGCCACCCGGAACCTCGAACACGTCGTCGTCGACATTAGCGTAGCCGCCCATCAGCGGCTGGCTGACCAATGTCCCTTCGAATTCGATCCACTCGTGATTGTTGGCAAGCCGCTCCCTCAGCTTTCGATGATGAACTCGCCAGTGACCCACCAGGAAATCGAAGTCATGGACTCCGGGGACCGCACTTTCTGTCTGACTCATCGTTTCTCCCGAACCCGGGGAAGATTGCGCTACCGAGAGCCCCAGCGCAGCCGGGCCCACGCTCAGCAACGCCATGGTGGCCATGCGGCGATTTATTTCCACTGTTGACTCCTCTTCGTTGCGTAACAGCCGCAGCGGGTGAAGCGGCGGATACTTTGAGGCGCCCGCTGAGCTTACGGTGCGTCTAGCGGTGGAGTTGAGCCGCCGCGTGATGACGCCCGATCCGCGCCGCGGGCGCACACTGGTTTCCAGCCTGCGGCACGCAGTCACGTACGCCTCCCGAACCGCACCGCCGATTGTTAGCCATCATGTGGCAGCAGCTGCGCGAGGTCCCCGACTGCGCCCATTGTGACGAATACGTAACCATCGTTCAGCTTCAAAATCGGTTTATCGTCGTATAGGTCACCACGCAGCAGGCCGCGGCACTGAGGGCATCGTGGCGGGTTCATGTAACGGTAGTGTCCACCGCAAGCGCACGGGCTAAACAGCTCTTCAATTCGGGCAAAAACCGGGAGCAGATGGCGACAATAGAGCTCGAAGCCTGGGCTGGCAGTTTCGAGGCTAGGCCAAACGATGCCATGACGATTAAGGATGTCCCAGTGCTTAAGCAGGAGAACCCTTGGACAATCTGAGCAGTAAAGGGCCTGCATGTTGCTGAAGCCAAGGTGGTAGAGCTCTCCGGAGACAGCGTGACCGCAAGCCGAACACGTTGCTACGTGCGTGGACATGATGCCTCTAACGGTGAAGGTGAGTGGCCGCCCAGAAGCGCCAGACTAGCGCCGCGTGCGCACACTGTCTTCCCGTGCCCGCGGTGCATACCCGCGGGCACATCACGACCTGCTCCAACGAGTTTTGGGTGGCGACATAGCCGCCTGCGCTGAAAGCAGCTTCGTGACCGCGAAAACTAACATGACCCCAACTGCCGTCCCCACGACCACCGCTACTGCCCGAAGCGGCGGGCGCGTGGCGAATAGATAGTAAGCCCACCCCACCGGGAGAGCACGGCCATTGGGGGAATGGCCACCGGGGAAGCGCGAGCCGTCCTGGCAGCACAATCGGCTTTGCACCAAAGATAGCAGATCACCGGCAGAACGAAGCCGCCGAGGCCGGCGCCAAGGGCGAAAGCATGGGATCGGAGTGGTTCTCGAGCCACTGCAGTGGCCATAACCACCCACAGAAGCCAAAACGGAACCAGATAGGTGCGCGCAGTGCACAAATTCGCCGCGTAACCATGAGGTTGAGCGGCCGCACACAGTCGGGGCCAGGACGACGCGCTTGCAAAAAATACCAGGTGCTCTCGGCCCGCCCATGGTCGCCCGTCACGGCCCGCTCCAACCGCGGGTTAGGTGCGTTGATGCACCGCGGTGCGCACGTAACTCTCATGAGAAATACCTAATGCATGGAGGAGCGTAAGAGCGCGTCCGTTGAAATGAACGGGTGTCTTGCCTAGCTACATTCTGACGAAGTAGGGAACAGCGATAAGCACGATTCCCAATGTGACGAGCAGAATGGTATTGGAGACGAAATACGGAAAGATCATTAAAGCCAGGCCAGAGACCAGCGGCACGACGGTCTTCTGCCGTCTGCCGTACACGAAAAAACCAAGCCCGATTGAGCCGAAGAGCAGACCCCAAACAAGAGATGACGTGTCCAATGCGGTGCTAATGCGTCCAACGGTGAACTTGAGCGGCCGCGCGATGCGGCCCGATCAGCGCCGCGCGATGCCGTCTGATCAGCGCCGCGAGCGCACACTGTCTTCCGGCGCCCGCGGCGCTCAACCACAGACGCATCACGGCCCCCTCCAACGATTGTCAGGGGGCATTGACTGCTTCCGTCTGCAACCGACCACGCAGCGTTCCCCCAAGAATTATGAGAGGTGCGAGCGTACCGAGAAATACAACGTGATACCAAATTGGAAATTTAGCTAACAGCTTGTAGTGCACGGGAAGAAAGAAAACCAGCATGATTAGCGCAAGAACGTAAATTGCTGTGCGCGATTGCCTTTGCCTTGCGACATATGAGCAAGCAAAACCTGCCACGAGCGATGAGAAAAAGCCCACGATCAGGCGCGCGAGAAGCATCGGTAGTGTGAAAGCCAAGAGGGCTTCGGCGGCGCCGTAAGTCGGTATGAGTGCCCGGACAATGAGGTTGCCCAGCGTAGCAGCAACAAACCAGATCACGAACCCGACAAGGACGCCAATCGTCGCTTTGAGCATGTCACAGTCCTCGCATCGTACTACGCAGGGATGGCGCCTCTCGTGCGCCCCAACGGTGAGATCGAGCGGCCGGTCACCGCGGCCCGATGAGCGCCGCCGGCGCACACTGTCTTCCAACGCCGGCGGCGCCCAACCACATGCATCTCACGGTCCGCTCCAGCGATTGTTAGCCGCGGGCGCACACTGTCTTCCGGCACCCGCGGCGCGTAACCACTCACCTGTCACTGCCCGCTCGAACGTTTGTCAGATTTCATACCGCATACCTTCAGCCGAGCTCGCCTTCAAAATGCACCTTCGCGAGCCACAGGACGGCGAATACGAAAGACCCAACGCTGAGCCCGAGCATAATGACAATCACCTGACGAAGCCGAAAATCCCAATCTCGGTCAGCAAGGTACGCGGCAACGGCTGCCATCAGGTAAAGGTATCCAACAACCGTTAGAGGAAGCAGCGCCAACGCAAGAACCGTGCGAAAGTTTCCGCCGACCCGCGGACGTAGGAGTGCGAACCAACAGATCTCTGCAACGAGGACCGTCCCGACCCAGAGGCGCCACCTTCGAAGTGCTGGACTGTCGGGAGTGAAGCGCATATCGAGATCTCTAACGGTGAAGTTGACCGGCCGCCCGGAAGCGCCGGGCAAGCGCCGCGGGCGCACATCGTCTTCCGGCGCCCGCGGCGCAGAACCACTGACCGTTCACGGTCCGCTCCAAACACTGTTAGGCGTCACGCTAACCTCGGCGCGTCTCCTGGAAGAAATGTTCGGACGACTTCGTACATTCCAGCTTCGAACTTCGCTATGGTCAATGCCCGCTCGAAGTAAGGTCGCGGAGCGGGATCCTCGCGCATAGCCTGGTACGCCTCGCTGCTGTGCCACCGCGCGTACATAGTGACTTTCTTACCATCGAGACCGCGGTGCAACGTCGCCGAGATGAATCCGGGTGCGTGGCGCACTGAGGTGTCAGTGGCCCGGGCGAGTAGGTCCACGAGCTCGTCTTGGTTGGCGGGGTCAACAGTAAAGACGTTTATGAGCGTAACGGGCGGGTTGTTCATGCGGCTACCGGCGTCCATTGCGGCACTGCGGCCATGCTACGCGAAAGCGTCATAGCAGGACGCCTAAGGGAAAATACCACAGCAAGGTCGCCGCCAGGAGAGGTGAGAGCATGGCTCCGCCGTCCGTGGAAGCATCCACCTCCAAAACCGCGCGAAGAGCACACGGGCTGCGGCGCGCAGCGACGGGTCGTCGTAGGTAATAGCGAGGTCAGCGTTGCACTGCGTTCATGTGGTGTCTAACGCTAAAGTTAACGGGCCGCCCAGAAGCGCCCGATAAGCGCCGCGGGCGCACACTGTCTTTCCGCGCCCGCGGCGCTTAACCACGGGCGTGTCACGGCCCCCTCCAACGCTTGTTAGGCGGCGGTGTCATAAACGAACTACAGCGCCTTCCTAATTCAGACGACCCGGGGCTTCTCGGTGGCGCCCATGATCAAGAGCCACAGCATAATCGCAAGCTCTGCCAGCAGGAGTGGTTGGGCGATGTTCGAGACCTGGTCTTCGTAATCGGGGAACAGCAAACCGGTGAAGCTGAGAGCCAGATAGCCGAAGCAGGCGATGATTAGCCAAACGCCCAAGATGCGGGGTAGGAAACGCGACTTGTATACCAACAGTCCGAAGGGAATGAGCCACAGACCCCAAAAGATCTCGTTGGCTAGGTCAAGCTGGTGATGCAGGTCCAGGAATAGCCCGTCGCCGCCGCGTTCC
>Ga0210394_10001643_pt1 | contig 34486 bp, 34 predicted proteins | sample IncBWC12MmetaG_FD_160121 | JGI IMG/M metagenome (GOLD analysis project Ga0210394, IMG submission 160121) | Forest soil microbial communities from Barre Woods Harvard Forest LTER site, Petersham, Massachusetts, United States - Inc-BW-C-12-M | ecosystem: Environmental > Terrestrial > Soil >... | reverse complement strand
CGCAAGACAGAGTTCTCGGAACGCGGTGCCTTACAATTTCCGGATTGCTCCTGAATTACGGGCGATCCGGAAGTTATCAGCTCGCTCGTCGGGTTAGTACCGATAAACGCGCTTGTGTCCGGTAATGGAGTAGTTCCCGAATTGTCGGGCGGGTGGCCACCTCTTAACACAGCGGGCGGCGCATACCTTCAGCCCGCCGCTACGCCACCCACTTCGTCATCAGCTTCCTCGGCTTCTTCGCGCAGTCGAGTAGATACAGATCGATCAGCTTCTGGTAAGGAAGTCCCGTCTCCTCCGCCAGTCCCTTGAAATAGTCCACAACTTCCGGACTCAAATTGCCAGATGCTGATCTTGGGGATCGGGCTCTTCTTGTTCCCAAGTGACAAAAATCCGTCCGGTCCATAAGAATCTCAAGACTGCATGGCGGAAGACACTGAAACGCGCAGGAGTTCCCTACTTCAGGATCTACGAGCTGCGCTCCACCTATGCGACGCGGCTCAGTGCAGGAGGTGTCGCCAACGAGTGGGTTACGCAACTCCTTCGACAGGGCAACGCAAAGGCCTTCAAGAAGTATTTGCAGATGAAATTGCAGCTGAAGCGAGAGGGCCTGGAGAAAATGAACCGCCAAGCCAATGAGATGCCGCTGGATTCTGGCACAGCCACGATTCAGTAAAAGTATTTGGCACAGTTTTGGCACAGTCGAGCCAAAAACGATGGAAGGGAGTAGCAGTAAAGTTGGGAAGTGCTCTAGAATGAATAAAGCAGTTCATGTCGGGGCGTAGCGCAGCCTGGTAGCGCGCCTGCCTTGGGCGCAGGAGGCCCCCGGTTCAAATCCGGGCGCCCCGACCAAAACATCTCGCGTGTTTCCTTTTGCTTATTGAAAGCGCCGTTCACCCCACCCCCTATCTGTGGAATTCTGGCAGGCAGGAGGTCTCAATCCGCAACTCGTTTAATGCCAAAGAGTTCACCGCGCGACAAATTTTCAAAAACACGCCGAGGCAGGAGTGCCATTCAAAAGTTATTGAATTGACGCAACATAAAAAGAGATCATGAGGCGGGTGAGGGGAAAACTGGGGGGACCTTATGCACTTTTCGTTCAACATTCTGGTCAAAGACACTTCGATGGGTCACACGATAGGAAGTTTAGTCCGTTTCGCCGGTCTCTCAACTGCTCTCTTGCCCGCCGAATAAGTCTTGGCGTGAGAGCCTTTCAACCCTTCGGTCAAAAAAACACTCAAAGAACGTTCAGCTGCGGCGCTCGGTTGATCACCGGCGCCGTCCCCTCCGATTTTAATTTCAACGAATAGCTCTCTGAGCTGCGCACCGCGCCCCAGATGAAGGGTGAGCCAACACGCGCATCCTGACCAATCTCGGAGCCGGAGCGAGTGGGCTCGGAACAGAGGCTCACGCTCGGAGGATGTGTAGGATCGGTTCTGGTCACGTTGGTGCTCGCGTTAGTTTGTCGTAACGATTCCATAGCAAATGAGTTTCAATCCGACGCTCAGGTATCGCAATGGACTTCGGCTGGACGAATGCGAAGGGTGAAAGACAAAAGAGGTTCACCGCGATTTCCGCGAGAAGGCTGAAATTCACTGAGCGAATCAGAGTTTCGTTCCGCCGTCTACCGGAATGCTCACGCCGGTGATCCAGCGGGCTCTATCCGAGGCCAAGAAGGCAATTACATCGGCAACGTCATCCGGTTTGCCGATGCGTTTCAATGCCTGCATTCCAAGCGCAAGGTCACGACCGACCTCTGTTTTGGTGAAGTTCGACATGTCTGTATCGATCACACCAGGCGCCACGGCATTCACGCGGATGCCACGAGGCCCCAAATTCGCAGCGAGATGTTTCGTCAGGGTCTCGACCGCTCCCTTTGAGGCCGCGTAAGCCGGAAGAAACGGCGTCCCCTGTTGCCCGGGATTCCCGGGCACTGTGCGGGCGACAAGCGAAGAAACGAGAATGATGTTCGAGCCTTCGCCAAGGAGTGACAGAAGCTCCTGAACAAGAAAGAATGGGCTACGGACGTTTGTCGAAAAGAGGTTGTCGAAATCTCCCATGGTTTGCTTTTCAACGGTTGCAGTCTTCGAAATTCCGGCATTCAGCACAAGGATATCGAGCTTGCCGCCAAGCAACTCACGCGCGCTTTGCGCGAGCACTGCCGGCCCATCTGCTGTGGCGAGATCGGCGTTTAGTGCATGTGCATTTCCTCCCGCATTGCGAATATCTCTGACAACCGCATCGGCTTTCTCAGAGGCGCTACGATAGTGCACAAGCACCCTTGCGCCGGAGTCAGCAAACGCCACGGCGGTCGCTCGCCCAATGCCGCGCGACGCGCCAGTCACAAGAGCCGTTTTACCTTGGAGAGCATTCATTTTGTGTGACCTCGTCATTCTGATGAAGAGTGTCTTTTTCAGACCGCAACATTGTATTTTTCAGGGCTTAGATCTGGGCCACACGGCCGTCGACGTAGAGCTCTGTGCCCGAGACATAGCTGGCCTCATCGGACGCGAGGAATGAGACGGCTTTGGCGATCTCGTCCGCATCTCCTAACCTTCCGAGCGGGACGTTATTTTCCATCTCTTCCTTCATCCTTGTGAGCGCCTCGCCCTGTTGCAGGCTTTCCATGATTGGCGTATCGATGTGACCGGGGCTGATTACATTGACGCGGATACCACGGCTCCGCAGATCATTTGTCCAGGTGCGAGCAAACGAACGAACGGCCGCCTTCGTAGCGCTGTATACGCTCATGGCGGGAAATCCCTTGATATCGGCAATCGACCCAGTCAGGATGATCGACCCGCGGTCCCTCATCAAAGGGAGGCCTTTCTGCACAGAGAAGAAGAGACCTTTCACGTTCGTGTCGAAATGAAGATCAAAAAACTCTTCATCCACCGTGCCGAACGGAGCCAGTTTGGCCAGACCGGCATTTGCGAAGATAACGTCAATCGGTCGATGGTGCTTCTCGACTGCCTCATACAAACGGTCGAGGTCAGATAAGTTCGCGACATCGCCTTGTACAGCTGTCACGTTCTTTCCAATCTCAGCGGTAGCAGCCTGCAGACTGTCGTTGCGCCGACCGGTAATGAAAACGTGATCCATCCCTTCTTCAACGAACCTCTTCGCGGTGGCAAGGCCGATGCCCGTCGATCCACCCGTAACCACTGCAATCTTTCCTGCAAACTTCGTCGATATAGTCCACTCCATATGGGTCAAACTCATTTTCTGTAGCCGCAACAAATCTTGTGACGCCTGATTCGATGCCTAGCATTTTTCAGAGCACAATGATTGCGCGCAGACATCAGGTCGGGGCGCCCGCATCAGCGTACACCTTGCATTGCTTTGACCAAGGCCGCTGCGGAAGCCCCTTCGACCGAGAGCCCGTAGCCGACTTCTCGAACGATCCGTTCCTTCAAGGGTTGAATGAAATGTGCGCGCGTGTTCCGCCGCGTAACCTCGGGAGCTTTTAAATACAACGCAGCCAATTCACGCGCCCGGGCCATTGCCTTTCCATTTGCGACTACCTCGGCAACTACTCCCCAGTCGTAAGCGGTCTGTGCCGTGATTGGGCGTGGATTCAGCAGGAAGGCTTCGGCTCTGCTTGCGCCTGCCCTGTAGCTCCATGCCGTAAAAATTCCGTCTCCTGGCACGATTCCTCCTGCAAAATGCGGCACATCGTTGAAGGTGGCTCCTTCGCCAGCCACGATTACATTCGCGAGCAATGCGTATTCGGAATGCACATGCGCACGGCCTTCGATCGCGGCAATAATTGGTACGCGGATATTTGCCAGATTCTCGAGGATCTGAACGCCTTCGTCATGAACCTGACTCCAGACTGCCGGATCAGCAACGTCGCCGAAGGAGGCAAAGTCAATGCCCGGGATGAATTCGCCGCCTGCACCCGTCAGGATCACGATCTTGTTTTCCCGGTCTTGCGAGATGCGATAAAAGGCGTCGACAAAGTCCGTATGGTCGGAAGCCGTAAAGGTCAGCGGACCGCCATTGCTGTGAAACTCGACAACCAGTACGCCCTGCACATCCCGAGTTGGTTTCACGCTGCGATAGGCGGTGAAATAAGCCGGTTGTTTTCCTTGCATGACAGCCTCCATGGCTCGTTGAATTAGCGCTCTGCGGTCTCCCGGTCCTCGGTCGTTTGCAATGGCCAGTTGACTTCGTCGGCATTCACTAACGACGCTAGTTAGTTTTCTGCTGCAACTACATCTCCACCACTGTTTGTCCGCGCGCCTCGCAACACTCAATCGAATCCAATCGCAACTCATGCACAGTCGTAATGCACGCTGACTCCGCTAAACAACTACTCGTCAGAGGAAGGGACTGCCTCAGGGTCGACACATTCGACACCATCGGTCGAAGTACGGTCATTCGCTGACACTGAGGGCGCTTGATCACTGTGGGATGAAAGAAATTACGAGGCTAGCTGTTGGAATTGGAGCCGATGCAGAGAAATTCTTGGAACGTCACGTGCAGTTGTGAGTTAGCCGCTGGAACGCGGCGACTCGCCAAAAGGGCTGCACCGATGAATCTGATCACAACCGTATTGATTAAGCTCGGTATACTCAAGAAAGATCTGGATTACCATTTCGTTCGCGCCTCGATGGTCATCGTCTATCTGTTTTTCGGTTATCAGAAGTGGTTTCAGTATGAGGCTCAGGGACTGATCCCTTACATAAGCCACGACCCCCTTACCTTCTGGATGTATCCGGTTTTTGCACCCGAGGTGCGACTTGGTTTTTAGGAGTTTCCGAATGGATCTTTGGGGCACTCCTGTTCTGGGGCTTCTGGAACAAGGGGGAGTTTTTAACGCAGAGGTGATATGAAAATGCATAAATGGAAGATAGCGGTTGTTGCAATCGGTGTCGTTTTGTTCGTTGCGTGGTGTGCCCTTCGGCCCGAGCGGCTCTTCATGAATCAACGCGTTCACGAAGCAATGCCGGCCGCGACCGTCAGTCCAAGCCAAGCAATCGAGTCTGGAACTTTCTATGGGATTGCACATCCGACTGAAGGGATAGCAACCATTTATCGCATGCAAGATGGCGCTCGCATGCTCCGCTTCACGAATTTCAGAACTTCCAACGGCCCCAACGTTCATGTTTACTTGGTTGCGGCAGATGACGCAAAAGATAACGAAACCGTGCAGCGCGCCGGCTTTATCGATCTGGGGCCCATAAAGGGGAACATCGGCGATCAAAACTATGCTCTGGCCTCCGATGTGGACTTGTCCAAATACCGCGCCGTCTCCATCTGGTGCCAACGCTTCAGTGTGAATTTTGGTGCTGCATCGTTAACAACCGACCACCGGATCTCTCAGAACTAACGTACAAAGTAGGTCGCCCTGCGAGACGCGATTGGGTAGTGGGGGTGTCCATAGACGGAAATGGGAGAGTTGGGACACTAAGTTTTTAACGTTCAGTCCATTGTGTCGAATCGCAAATGAGTCAGTCCACGGAAATCAATCCACGGCAATACCTTGCTTAATTCACCCGCGGCAGCATTGCCGTCAAGATAAGCGATATGCGAACTCACTTCCGTTCTCCCGTCGGGCCAAAACGCTCCGCCCGGATCTTGTCGCCGACATTGCCGGAGGCAGCGAGGAGGTTCGCCACGGTTTCCACGAATGGTGTCGGACCGCAGACATAACAAGTCGGGCCAAGATCTGCCGGCCAAGTTGTGTCGGCAATCAAGGCGGCATCAATGCGTCCAGGGGGACGCGGCCAATCCTTCGGAACAGTTCGTGTATACGCGTACGTCACGATGAGCGATCGATGTTCCGTTGATAACGCCCGTAGTTCATCACGATAAAAGACCGCTCCCGGTTCACGCACCGAATACAACAGTCGAAACGGCCCGGTGCTACCGGACGAAGCCCGTGACCGAATCATCGCCATGATTGGAACGATTCCTGAACCTCCTGCTACCAGCTGGACCGGTTCAGTCTGTTGACTGCGCCACACGAACCAGCCGCCAATCGGGCCCCGCAGCTCCAGGCGATCACCGACGATCACCTCTTGGGTGAGATACGGAGACACTTCACCGTTTGGCAGTCTTTCGACCGTTATTTGAACTCGTTGTTGGGAGTTCGGCGCCGAGGCGATCGAGTAAGATCGAACTGCAGAGTATCCATCCGGGGCTGTCAGCCGCACGTCGACATGCTGACCCGCGACATGACCGGGCCAATCGAGAACATCCAGCGTGATTGTCCGCGCCGTCGCGGTTTCGTCGTGCAGAGCGACAACGGTTCCAACGCGCCACATCACCTGTCCCCCGAGTATCGCTGCTCCCGCCAAGGATCTCCATAAATGTGGTAGCCGAGGCCTTCCCAGAATCCAGGTTTGTCCTCGTGCATCAGCGTCATACCTCGCACCCATTTAGCGCTCTTCCACAAATAGAGATGTGGCACAAGGAGTCGCGCGGGGCCGCCATGTTCAGGCGCAAGGTCTTGGCCGTCATATCGGAACGCAATCCACGCCTGCTTGTTCAAGAGATCCTGCAGCGGCACATTCGTCGTGTAGTCGCCATACGAACGAACGAGAGTATAGGAAGCGTCGGTCTTTATGTCTGCGAGCAGCGTATCCAGGGAAACGCCTTCCCAAGATGTGCCCAGCTTCGACCACCGCGTGACACAGTGCAAATCAACGGTAACAGTCTCGCTAGGCAGGTTGCGGAACGACTTCCAATCCCATCGCTGCAAGACATTCTTACCGTCATCGATCACAAACTCCCATTTTTCAAGTGAGACATGCGGAGTCGAGCCTGCCGACAAGACAGGAAAATCAGTGGTGAGGTGCTGCCCCGGCGGCAGCTTGACATCCGTTGGGGTGCGTCGACCAGAGAAACCTCGAGAGATGATACTCATGTGCATTCCTCCTTACTCAGCGACCTATTTGCACCAGAGGCTCAGTGTAGGATTGGGTTTAGTCCTGATTTGCCGGTTACGCGGCCGCCTTGGTCAATCCGCCGTTCTGAATAATGAAGCTTGCGATTTGTTCGACACCTTCGCCACTCTTAAAATTGTTAGCGGTCGCCACGTCTGACTCGGAAGCGCCTCCTGTGCTTCCTTGAGACCCTCCGATCATCGTCGCCGGTGCGGGCTGCACGGCGTTGGATTGCTGTCCCGGTGCAGCTTGCACGAACCCGCAGATCAGCCCAAGGATCAGAGTGTAGCTGGCGGCGCTGTTCGTCATGTTCGTTACGTCCGGTATAGAGTCTTCACACTTTCGTGAAACTTCACGGCCACGGGAGGCGCGGCATACTTGTCGGTCACAACCTCGATGTATGCGCCTCGGCCGCCCTCAGACGCGGTTTTAAGGGCCTGATCGAATTCTCCGCATGTGGTTACACGCGCCGTGAACCAGTCGTCGCATCCAAGCGCCTTCGGCAAGTCGGCGTAGTGCCACTGAGCAAGATCGTTGTACTCGATGTTGGGATCCTTGCAGAGCAGCCGTTCAATCAGGTAGCCCGAATTGTTGAGAACGAAGATGATGGGCTTCAGCCCGCGTCGGCCGAACTGACTGATCTCCTGAGCTGTCAATTGATGGGAGCCTTCACCTGTAATCAGCACAACGCGACGCTCGGGCGCCGCCACTGCTGCTCCAAAGGCCGCCGGGGTTGCATATCCAATGGCACCCCACAACGTCTGGTTGTAAAACTTCGCGCCCTTCGGCAGGAGTGCAAACGCCATTCCAAACCCGGAAGTCCCCGTCTCAGTAATGACGATATCGTTCGGTTTAATAAAATTCGCCCAGCGAGGATAAAGCGCGTCTGCGGTAATCGGATCGCTGCCAGCGCCCTTTACTGGTCCGAGCGAACCTGGTTGAACCGGTGGTTTCTGATTTCGTTTGTCAACACGTCGCGCGACCTCAGCGAGGACATCTTTCAACTCGACGTTGGGATAAACCTTTGTGCCCACCTGAGTACGATGGTGACGGATATCGATGGTCTTTTCCGGGTCAAGATGCGCTGTGAAGGCACCCGTGCTGAAGTCCGTCAGAATGGTTCCGATCAGAACGACGGCGTCGCATGATTCAACGTACTCACGAACCGCCTCGTCCATGAGCTTTCCGAAGTACATGCCAATGTAGGCCGGCTGTTGCTCTTCGAGTGTGGATTTGTCCATAAGCATGGTGGCGAAGGGAAGTCCGGAAGCATCTACGAGCGCCTGGACGGCGTCCTGCAACCCCGCACGACTAGCCAGGACTCCTGGCAGAATGCATCCGGTCTTGGCCGCGCTGAGAACCTCAATAATCGCAGAGACCGCTCTTTCCAGCGATGCAGCATCGCTCTTCGGTGGGTCGAGTGGAGTTGCACCGCTGACCACAGGCTGATTCGCGACATCTGTCGGAAACGCCATATAGACAGGCCTGCGGTGGTACAGCGCCTCCGCGATCAGTCGCTCTGTTTCGTAAGCCACGTTTTGGGGTGTCATTATGGCGCTGGCACAAACGACTTTTTCAGCCATCTTGTGGAAGAAGTCGAATTCACCGTTTCCCAGCGTGTGGTGGACAAGCGCGCGCCCGGCTTGGGCAGGCAGATTTGGCATTCCGACTAGGTGGAAAACCGGCACATGCTCGGCGTAGGCTCCGGCGATTCCATTGATAGCGCTCAATTCGCCTACTCCATAAGTTGTGTTGAGAGCAGCGATGCCGTGAATGCGAGCGTACCCGTCGGCCGCATACGATGCATTCAGCTCGTTGCAGCATCCGACCCAGTCGATACCAGGAAAACCAACGATTGCATCCTCAATCGGAAAGGCGAAGTCCCCGGCAACGCCGAAAACTTTGGCTATTCCGATGTCCTTAAGCCTCGACAGAGCATGTTCGATTACGGTGGTCGACGCTGCTTTTTGTGTTGGGGCTGAGTCTTGCGGAGTTCCTTTGGTTGACACTGCTTCTTTCGTTGGGGCGGATAGATTCGACATAGTTGATCTCCTTTTCATGTCCAAAAGTACGGCCGCCCTGCGACCGATCTAGCTTTGCGATTTCGCAGCCGCCTGCGACAATCCACCGTTCTTGACAATGAAGTTTGCGATTTGCTCGACACCTTCGCCACTCTTCAAATTCGTGAAAACAAAAGGCCGGTTCGCGCGCATTCTCAGCGTATCCGCTTCCATTACCGCAAGATTTGCGCCAACGAAAGGAGCTAAATCAATTTTGTTGATAATCAGAAGGTCGGAGCGCGTAATACCGGGCCCGCCTTTGCGGGGTATTTTTTCGCCTTCTGCCACATCGATAACATAGATGGTCAGGTCGGCCAGTTCCGGACTGAAGGTCGCGGCCAGGTTGTCCCCACCGGACTCAATGAAACACAGTTCGGCGTGTGGAAATTTGCGATTCATTTCATCAATCGCTGCGAGGTTCATAGAGGCATCTTCACGAATGGCAGTATGGGGACACCCACCGGTCTCGACACCCATGATGCGATGAGCTGGGAGAGCTTCCGCGCGGGTCAGGATGAGCTGATCTTCCTTCGTGTAGATGTCATTCGTAATTACATAAATGTCGTAGTTATCACGAAGCCGTTTGCAGAGCGCTTCCACAAGCGCGGTTTTGCCTGAGCCAACGGGGCCGCCGATTCCGACGCGTAGAGGATGGTTTGTTAAGTCTGTGCCGGCAATAGAATTCATGAGCGAAATAGCCTCGTATATTGAGTTTCATGTGCCATCGAGGTGAGGTCCACCATGAAGGCTGCGGATCCAAGGTCATCAATTGTGGAATTTCTGCCTCGATCACTGGCAGCGAGCACCGCTTCCTCAAGCGCTGCAATCGCGAGCTGCCCGTCCGTTTGACCGAGCGGGACAAGTCGCACTCCGGCTGTCACCAAATTGGCGATATAACTTTGCAGGAAGGCTGGCAAAGCGAAGCTCAGAGGAATGCCTTCCCTTACGGAACGGATTCCGAGAACGACACCTAGAGCGGCCGGAATATGGTTTTCGGAGAGTAATTGTGAAACTGACTCTAGGAGCACCTCCGGCCAGACTTGTTGCAGTGTCGTGCGGCACGCTGACGCCTGCTGTGATGACTCAAGCGCAAACTCCGATGTCCCGCGAAAAGCGGCCGCCAGTTCCGCTACTTCAAATAGCCGCGCGGCATCGGCCTCTCGCGCGCTGCGCCAAGCTTCACTGAAGAAAATCGCTTCGTTTCGTCCCGAGCCGTAGCAAAGGTCGGCTTCGAGCCAATCGACGAGACTTTCGCGGTCCTTTATATACAGGGCTTCGACAGCCGATTCGAGGCTGTGGGAATAGCTGTACGCACCAGTAGGGAACGCTGGCGACAGCCAGCTTTGCAGTCTCAACAGCGCGTGCGGTGCGCACTGGAACTCTTCATTACGCATGATTATGTCTGTCGGCACCCTGTTCGTGGTCGTGGCCATGCCCGCCGTATGCGCCGCTTTCGGGTTGAAAGGGAACCTGTACCTTTGCAAGCTCCGCTCCGAAGCCGCGGAGCATATCCTCGATCACATGGTCTGGCCGAATGCGAAGGGCATCATCCCGAATCTCAGTTGGCAGATGTCGATTTCCCAAGTGCCAGGCGAGGCGCATCAGTTGATGACGAACTTTGTGTCTGACTTCCACGATCAGCTCGGGGGCGGCCCGAATCTTTAGCCAGCTTCCATTGTCGAGTTGCAATCCGTCTCCCTCGGCCATCGCCACGGCTTTGGGAAGATCAAGAAGAACATCTCCTCCGTCATCGGCGGTCAAGCGAAAGCGACGGCGATGACGCGCGTCGAAATCGAGGGTAAGACTGCCAACCGCCTTTTCTTCTGGCCAGTGGCCGGCGGGGCGATGAACGGAAGCGTTGTGTGTCATTGTTCAACCTCAGTACAGGAAATAGCGTTGCGCCAGCGCCAGCACTTTCGCGGGTTCACACGTCAGCAAGCGGCCATCGGCACGAACTTCGTACGTTTCCGGATCGACTTCCATGCGTGGTGTGGCGTCATTGAGCATCATCGAGCGCTTGCCGATCTTACGGGTGTTAGTGACGGGGAGGAGTTTCTTCCCGAAATCGAGTGCCTCGCGTTTTTGGAGGAAGGCTTGGCTTACGAATGTGACCGAACTCTCCGTCATTGCGCGGCCGAACGCGCCAAACATAGGTCGGTAATATTCCGGCTGCGGATTGGGAATGGAAGCGTTGGGGTCTCCCATGATCGCTGCGGCAATCATCCCGCTCTTCAGTACCAGAGCCGGTTTCACTCCAAAGAAAGCTGGATTCCAGATGGTGAGGTCCGCAAGTTTTCGGATTTCAATCGAGCCCACGTAGTCTGAAATTCCTTGAGCGATCGCAGGATTGATCGTGTATTTCGCAACGTACCGCCGGACGCGAAAGTTGTCGGTGTCGCTTTTTTCCTCGGGCAGTCTGCCGAACTGCTTCTTCATTTTGTCGGCGGTCTGCCATGTTCGAAGGATCACTTCTCCGGCACGCCCCATGGCTTGACTGTCGGACGACATAATGGAAAGTGCGCCAAGGTCGTGAAGAATGTCCTCCGCCGCAATCGTTTCCTTGCGGATACGGCTCTCTGCAAACGCGAGATCTTCCGGAATGCGGCGATCCAGATGATGGGTGACCATCACCATGTCGAGCGCCTCTTCCAGCGTATTCACCGTGTAGGGACGCGTCGGAGTTGTCGAAGATGGAATTACGTTCCCCGAGCCACACACCTTAATAATGTCCGGTGCATGTCCTCCACCGGCCCCTTCCGTATGAAATGTGTGGATTGTCCTGCCCTTGAACGCCGCAATCGTGTTTTCCACAAAACCACTTTCGTTGAGCGTGTCCGTGTGGATCAGAACCTGAATGTCCATGTCGTCTGCGACGGAAAGGCAGCAGTCGATCGCGGCCGGCGTTGTACCCCAGTCTTCATGAAGCTTCAGGCCGCAAGCCCCTGCTTCAATCTGTTCGACGAGACCAGGCGCCGTACTTGCGCTGCCTTTGCCGAAAAAGCCGAAGTTTACGGGGAAGGAATCCGCAGCCTCAAGCATCCTTCGAATGTGCCAGGGTCCCGGTGTGCACGTCGTGGCTGTTGTCCCCGATGCCGGTCCCGTTCCTCCGCCCATCATTGTGGTGACGCCGGAGAACAGCGCTTCTTCAATCTGCTGCGGGCAAATGAAGTGGACATGCGTGTCGATCCCGCCGGCGGTAACAATGTTCCCTTCACCCGCAATCACCTCGGTTCCCGGCCCAATAATGATGTCCACACCTGGCTGCACATCGGGATTGCCGGCTTTGCCGATTGCAGCGATGCGTCCGTCCTTGATCCCGATATCCGCCTTCACAATTCCCCAGTGATCGAGAATGAGTGCGTTGGTGATCACTGTATCTACCGCACCTTCGGTACGTGTCCGCTGCGATTGCCCCATTCCATCGCGGATGACTTTTCCGCCACCAAATTTCACTTCTTCCCCATAAACCGTAAAGTCCTTTTCAACCTCGATCACAAGGTCGGTATCCGCGAGGCGCACTTTGTCGCCAACCGTTGGACCGAACATTTGCGCGTAAGCGCTCCGACTCATTTTGTGGGGCATTCTTAATTACCTCTGTCCCGGCAAGGACTCATTTCGAGTCTCTCGGCGGCAAGCTTCCCATCACCGCCTGGTTGAATCCGTAAACCAAACGCGCACCTCCGTAGGGAACAAGCCAAACCTCTCGCGATTGCCCCGGCTCAAATCGCACTGCGGTTCCCGCCGGAATGTCCAGCCGGTAGCCAAGCGCCGTCTGTCGATCGAATGCAAGCGCGGCATTCGTCTCCGAAAAGTGGTAGTGACTGCCGACTTGTATCGGCCGATCGCCCGTGTTCGCGACCTTCAAAGAGATAGCCTTGCTGTCCTTGTTCAGGACAATGTCTCCGGCCGCGGCAAACATTTCTCCCGGTACCATTTCTCGCTCCCTATCGAATGGGGTCGTGAATACTAATGAGCTTGGTGTTGTCCGGAAACGTAGCCTCCACTTGCATTTCGTGAATCATTTCCGGGATGCCTTCCATCACCTGATTGCGTGTCAAGACTTTGCCGCTTTCAGACATGAGTTCTGCAACTGACTTGCCGTCACGTGCTCCTTCCAGCACGAAATCCGTTATTAGCGCGACGCTTTCCGGATAGTTGAGCTTGACGCCTCGCGCCAACCGGGCGCGCGCAACCTGCGCTGCGACGGCTATCATCAGCTTGTCTTTTTCCCGTGGCGTAAGATTCATGATCCTTCCCCACTGAGAGCCGTGCTCAACACGACCACATCTTTGGCACTCGGAAAGGCCCAGGCGCAAGGTGATTGCCGAACTGCTGGAGCAGTTTGTGCAGGGCAGCTCTCAAATCGCAGGAGACCTTTGCACCAAAACGAACAACCACGAGCCCACCCACCAACGTCGACGCGCATTGACACTCGAGCGAAGAAGCCAACTCGCGGATAAACTGCAAGCGTACGTCGAGGTCAGGCCCGAAATAGAGCATTGTTGCAACAGCGGTGCAATCCGACAGCAACGCCTTCCGACAAAGATGGGGAAAGACGTCATTGGTGGCGCGAAAGCTATCGGCCCAGACGAGCTGACCGTCTTTCTTCACGCGCCAACTGTCCATGATGTCTCCGGCGGAGAGTTTCTCTCCATGTGCCGCACGGCCGAGCACCAACCATTCCAGGGCGAGGAGTTCCGACCCTGACGAAACTTCGATCTCTGTCCGGCGGCAGACCCGCGCGTGATTGAAGATGATCGTTTCCTGTGGCAACCATGCAAGCCTGCCGGCGTCGTGAACTTTCAAGGTGGTCAGAATGTGCGCGGGTTCGTCGAGTGCTCGATAGACCTTCTCGGCCGCCTGAGTTGTGACTGCGATGGAAGCGTTCTCCATCGCGGTCACGCTGGATTCAAGGCGATCTCCTCCCGCAATACCTCCGGAAGTATTTACAAGAACGGCTTCCTGCACTTGGGGACCGGCCGTTCTTGGGAAGAGAACGCGAATCGGAGATCTTTGATAGACGTCCATGACGCGAGTGCCTCTTTCGGAACTCCCAAGTACGATTCGGCAAGAGCCCTCTGCTCTCTGTAGATCCTGATCCGAGGAATTGTCCCAGCGTCGAGGCAGCGTATCGAAGGCGCTCGCATCGTCATTGAAGCATGAGGGCGAGGCGATCTCGCACATCAGTTGTCCCCGGTCTTTTTCGGTCGTTCCACAAAGTTGTCCGTTATCGTGCTTCGGTATGACGCTTTCTTTTGTGAACCAAGTGAAGCGTATGGTGGGCTGCGCAGCCGCGTCCGGGATTGGGCTCGGTACACCGGACCACGTGGTATCCCGGAGCGGCCGTTCATCACTTCCGCCTAAGGGGCAATCAGAATCCCGTCAAACCCTCTGGGCTGTTGTAGGGGATGGCGACACTGGTAACCTCCTCTAGCGAGCCGTCTGGCTTGGTGGCGTACCCCACCAGCTTTGAAGCGTTCCCGTAGATCTGGTAGATAAAAGCACCATCCGGGGACACCCAATTGTCGCTCGGGCCACTGCTGACGTCTCCACACAGCCCCCTGAAGGTGCCATCGCCCTCGACTTCGGGGCATGCAGGATCCTTCGCAATTCTGATTTCGAGGCCGTCGATGTGGAATGTGGTGATGTTGCTGTACCCGAAAACCGTAGCGTACAAGAGTCGGTCATCGGGAGAGACGGATGCCCAGCAAAGTTCAGCGATCTTGCCTCGCCTTGTGTCGATGGGCACGATTTTGCCGACACCAATTCTGCCATCTTCGTCGATCCGGCCCAAGGCCACTCCATCGCCGACGGCATATCCGATGATGAATGTATCCGGCCGGTTATGCAGGAACGCGATATAAAACGGGGAACCACCTCCTCCATCCTGGAAGGAGCCTTCGCCGAGCGTGCCGTCGGCATTGACGCGGTGGATGACTACGCCGTCGGGATCAGGCGCATTAGAAGCGACGGACTTCGTTTCGCCGTCTGGACCGGTCACCCAGAGAATGGGAGAACCGTCCGGATAAGTGCCGGAGATCGCGATCGGCACGTCGAACGTGGTGCCGACAAGAAGAAATTTCTCATCTGGTGAGAGCACACCCATAGTTGGGACGCGGTGCGGCTTGTTTGGCGTGTTACACGTATACTTCTCCGCGCGTGGCGTAAGCTTGCCATCACTGGAGACCGACATGAGCCGTATATGATCGGGCCCGAAGGAGTGGACCACGTAAATCATATCCTTCGAGGGAGAATATGCCAGCGATTTGGCAGTACCGCTCTTTCCCTCCACGGCGTTCCCGGTTGGCTTAGTGTCGATTAGTGTGAGCCTGCCCTGGGCACCCACGGCGAAACTGGAAACCGAATTGTCACCACCGTTCGTGGCAAACAGGAACTTGCGATCTGGTGAGAGGATGACGCTACTCGCGCCTTCGAAGGAGTTGGGCGCGCTCTCTTGGCCGCTGATTGGCTTATAGGTGCCGGAACCCGCCGCGCCGGTGGAAACACGCCCTGCCTCGGTGAGCGTTCCGTTCGCGGAGCGATGGTAGTGGATGATCGCGTTCTTGATCTCGTTTGTTTGCATGTACAGATGGCCGCCACGACCGTTCATGCTCGTCTCCCTTGACATCCCGATCTCTTTCGACATATCCATATCCCTCGCCATACTCACTTCTCCTTTATTTGTGAATTTGCAATAAATCTCTTCCCTGATCGGCCTTGCTGAAAAAATCTCAGCTCCTAATACCCCTTATTGTCACGAAGCAACGGATAGAACTGAACCCATGTCATGTCGGTTTGGGCAACATTGGCGATATGGCATCCTGCACATTGTGTGATCGACGATTCTGCAGCGGTCTGTGCGTATGGCAACGGATGATGCCCGAAGGTAAAGAAGCCCCAGCCGTTGGTCTGAGCGAACCGTTTGCTGTCTTTCACGGTTACGTCGATTCCGTTGTACTCACCGTTAAAATATCCGCGACCTGAAGGTTCCGTACGGGAGCCGTCCGGAAAAGTGGGATCAAGGACTCGAGTCAGTTCTTTTACGATGACCGTTCCTTCGGGGAACGATCCTGTCTTCAAATACGCGTCGACGTTTTGCTTCTCTACGTAAACGTGATGATATTCGGGGAAATTCGCTTTGCCGTTGTTGAGGCCGTTGGGCGTCAACGGTGCACCGACAAAAACCCACGCGCGATAGCCCGTCGGCAACTTCAACTTGCCATCAGAATCAAATACTGCAGTCGAATGTTGAGGCTCAGCCCCAACGCGGCTCGTGTTGAGTAGGGATGAGCTCAAAGCGACTAGGACAACTCCCGCTACGAGTACCGACAACGATAGATATTTGCGCATCACATCATCTCCTTTGAGGCGTTTTCGAAGATCGGCTTCCATCGCATCGTGCTGCTCACTTCGAGGCGAGAACGGGATAGCCTTGTACGTAGACCCAGTCCGTCGTCTTCGCCGGGACGTGGCAGCCCAGGCAGTCTTTCTTGTAATCAGTTGCGACCTGCTTATCGGGCGCGTCGGACTTGAAGAGACCCCATCCCCATCCATCGCCCCATAGCGGATTCCCGGGATAGCGCCCTTTTGCATCTTTGATCATGACGAACCACACTTTGGTTTTCGCAGCCCAATGTGCGTCGCCGGTCGTTAATTGTGCGTGATCTGTTGCAAAGACCTCTTTTACCAACACGGTTCCATCCGCGAATTTTCCATTCTTGCGGTAGTACTCAGCCGTGCCCGGTGACGCGTACGTATAGTGCATGTCGGTGTTGCCGTTGAGATCGAGCACCGCATACGCTCCGAGTGCCTGGTAACGATCGCGGACGTCGCTAGGCCTGCGAATGTTTCCCGCTTTGTCGACCAGATCGAATCCGCCGTAATTGTTCTGCGGTTGGGATTTCAGTCCCTTGTAACCGGCGAGAATTAGCAATGCGAGAGCAAGAATGGAGAGTCGCAAAATCATGTCTGTTCCCTTCCGCCGGCCATGGGAGCGGTGAAGCGCCAGTCAGTAAACCAAGCCGTGTCGCTACTTTCCTTCGGTCTCTCATGCTGCAAGCGCGGGGCCAACGTCAGAGAGGCTTTTTTTCGTACGGGATCGCTGTGAATCAGCAACTTTTGACAGCTACGTGTCAAAGCGAATGTCGAGCGGCGGTCTGTGTGTCGCTGTATGACGATATTGCGACACCGAAGATTTCAACACCCGAGACGATTGCTGGTCGTGAAATGCCCAGCTTCTTCATTTTGGAAATTAAGGTAGTTCGTGCTAGCCCCAGCCGAGCCGCCGCACCTCGGGGGCCTCCGACAATCCAACCTGCCGCATGCAAGGTTCGCAGGATCAAAGCTCGCTGGGACTCCTTGAATGTGCCCTCCTGTGCTGGTGTCTCCCGGACCGGATTCGGCTCTACTGAGCGGTTCGCATCGGGTATAGGCAAGGGATTCGGAAGGAATCCATTATTGGAGCGGATTACTGCTCGTTCGATCATGTTCTGAAGTTCCCGCACATTCCCGGGCCATGAATACGAAGTGAACGCCTCCAACGTTTCCGGCGGTATATGGTCAATCCGCTTGCCCATACGCCGAGAAAATACGTCCACAAAATGAGAGACCAACAGTTCAATATCTTGCCGCCGTTGCCTGAGTGGTGGCAAAACGACTGGAAATACGTTCAGGCGGTAGTAGAGATCGCTGCGCAATTCGTTCCGTTTGACCATCTCTCTTAGATCGCGATGCGTTGCCGCCACGAGTCGGACGTTGACGCGATGAGTGCGTCCACTCCCCAGGCGCTCAAACTCCTGCTCCTGCAGTACACGCAGCAGTTTGGGCTGCAATCCCAGCGGCATATCCCCAATTTCGTCAAGGAAGAGTGTGCCGGTGTCGGCCATTTCGAAACGCCCCACCTTCTGTGCGATAGCTCCAGTGAACGCCCCTTTCTCATGCCCAAATAGCTCACTTTCGAGCAAATCAAAGGGAATGGCGGCGCAATTGAGTTTCACGAATGGGTGGCCGCAACGGGAGCTGAGATTGTGAATCGCACGGGCAATCAGTTCCTTGCCAGTTCCTGTTTCACCTTCGATGAGGACCGTCGAATCCGTTGGTGCTACGGTTCGCACCAAGCCCAGCACTTCGCGTAGAGGCTCGCTGTTACCTACAATCTCCTTGAATTCTTCGGCTCGTAAGCTCGCGGAATTACCGCCGGAGTAATCCTCATGGCCAGCAAAGCACACTTCTTCGGTGCCATTTGCATCTGCATTTCGAATGTTTTGAGTTTCCATGTGTGATCTCCCGGTTCCTTTGAATTTTGGCCGTTTTGCGGGGCTACTTAGTTCGCCGAATCGCGAACGCTCACATTCGTGCTCGCCCGTGTGCTCTCCCGCAGTACGGAGAGAATAGAAATGAAGTGCTCCTGCGCACAACCGCCAAAGGATGTTCGTGAAGCCGCTGTCTGGTGGGGAGAGTGCTACCCCTTTTCGGGGGAACTAGGGCCGGCCTTGGGGCGGAGTTTCGATGTGCCTCCTGCCGAACAACCGCGCGTCGATGGACCATGCACCCGGACCGATCATCGCCAAGCTCGCACCAAGGGCCGCCAAGATAATGGCCACCCACGCATCGGCAGCGCTCGAGAGAGCGATCCACAGCTCGATAGTGGCTAGCAATGTTCCGGCAACTGGCGTCCAAAGACCCACAAGGAGAAATACACCAGTGCCGATCGCAAAGAGGTGCGGAATAGCAGTGGCGAACTCAACTGTTCCTTTTAGGTGTGCGGCACCGAAATAGAGGAGTTCAGCGGCGGTCACCACCCGCTGAAGGAGAATTCCCCTGCCGGGCCAGCCATTGGCAAAGGTTGAGAATAAGCGTTGCAAAGCTACCTCCTACCGGCAGCCTACGACGCTCGCGGCCAGGCCGAAACGGCTGAAAGTAGGTTCTGTCCTCCTACATTTAGGGGATCTGCAGCTCGATAATCCCCCTCCTTAGCCCAATCGTGACAGCATGGGTCCTGTCCTTGGCGCCGAGCTTTGAGAGGATATTCGTTACGTAACTCTTGACGCTCGCTTCGCCGATCGAAAGCTCATCGGCAATCTCTTTGTTTGCATTTCCCGCGGCTATCAGGTTCAGCACATCAATCTCACGCGGCGTCAACTCATCATCGGCGCTGCGGTCGGCCAGATCGGCTGCAAGCTCTGGAGGTATTCGCTTTTGTCCGGTATGGACCGCGCGGATGGTCTCGAGAAGTTCTCTATGCACGTGTCTTTTCAGCATGTAAGCGCGTGCGCCAGCTTTTAGCGCTCGCAGCACCTGCGCGTCTCCCGTATACGTCGTTAGCACCACGATACGAGCGTCGGGGAACTCGCTCAAAATACGACTGATGGTCTCGATGCCGTTCAAACCCGGCATTTGGACATCCATCAACGTCACTTCCGGGCGGTGCAATCGGAATTTCTCGATGGCCTCTTGTCCATTCGATGCCTCCGCAACCAGCTTCATGTCAAGTTCAGTGTTGACAAGCGCAGCGATGCCTTTACGCAGAAGCGGATGGTCATCTACCGTAAGAATGCGAATCAGTCTTTGATCCATTTTCACGATTCCGCGCCATCCGGAATACTTTGAGTCCACCGCGGTCGTGTCCTTTTCTCGTAGGCGATGGCGGCGGGAACCGTCAGCTGCACCTCAGTTCCCGCTCCGACTGCGCTCCAAAAATCCAACTTTGCGCCCATCCGTTGTGCTCGCTCTCGGATGCCTGGCAAACCCCAATGCCCGGGCCGCCGACCTTCCGCCAGAATTTGTGGGTCTATACCCCTTCCATCGTCGCGGATACGCAGGCGAAATTCGCTCGCGTCGTACCGGACCTCGGCTTCAATGCGACTCGCCTCCGCGTGCCGGAAGGCGTTCCGCAACACCTCGCTAGCGATCCGGCACACCTCTCCTTGCAGAATTGTTGCCAATTCTTGGCGCTCGCCCTCTTCGGTTGCCTGAAAGGTCGGCGAAGCCCGATTGGTATTTTCCGAAGCTGCCAGTTCTTGAGCGGTGTTGGTCAGCAGCTCAACCAGATCGCCCTGCATGAACTGTTCGGAACGCAAATCCCGTATGGCATACTCGCTTTCCGTAATTGCCTGTTCCGTAGCACCGATGGCGTTGTCAAACGCATCCTTTGCTTCCTCCGGCCTCCTCGCGAGCATGTTACGGGCAGCCTGGAATTGAAACATCAGCCCGTGAAGGTTTTGCAGCAGAGTGTCGTGGAGCTCTCTAGCAATGCGGGTCCGCTCGCTAACGCGCGCTTCCAACCCCACACTGAATTGACGAGCCAGCTGCTGAAGCCGTAATCGATGCAAGCCGAAGACGACCATTATGAGTACTGCGAGACTGCTCACCTGAAACCAGCGTGTCTGCCAATATGCAGGCGCGACTTCAAAAAACATCGTACTTTCTTCGGCACTCCAGACGCCGTCGGGATTACGAGCCATCACATGAAATCGAAAATCTCCCGGCGGAATGTTCGTATAGTCGATTTCCCGCAGGGTAGTTGGCTCACTCCAAGCTGAATCGACACGATCCAGGCGATAGCGATATCTCACGCCACTGGGATCGGATACGTTCACGCCTGCGTACCGAAAAGTGAAACGGTGCCGTCCGGCGGGGATGCGGGGCAAGTCATGCGACTGAGCGGGCCTGCCGTCGACCAGCATACCGTCCAGGCGAATCGAGACCGGAAATGCCGGCGTTGCAAACGCAGACGGCTGCAGAACTGAGATTCCTTGATTTAAGGAGAACCAAATGCGGTCGCGATAGTCTTTAACAACGGAGGAACTACGTTTTACTCCCTCGGAACTCGGCAGACCGTCAATCACTCCAAACTCGCGATAATCGCTTTCGTCGAATAATTGTTTGAGAATCGCAGCACGTCTCACCCGCAGCACATGATCACGCGTCGCCATCCACAGCCAGCCGTCGTTCTCCGCAATGCCCAGAATCTCTGCGTAGAGCGCTTTGGGCGCTCCAAGTGGGACGTGTATGGTGCCAGACTGGAGGAATGAAATGCCTTTCGTTGTGCCGATCCAGAGCGTGTCAGAATCATCCACGAACAGGCTTTCGATAGTCCCCGGTGGTAATCCGTCGTGGGCCGCATAGATGACCCAATGTTCATTTTTCAGGACAGCGAGGCCCCTTGGCGTGCCCACAAAGATCTCTCCTGCCGCGTTCCCAGTCATCGCCGAAATCCTATTTGAAGGCAGTCCGTCGCGCGTGGTGAATGTCCGCCATGCTCCTCCGCGAAGGCGACTGAGCCCCCCGCTAACCGTTCCAGACCAAACGGTGCCGTCGGGTGCTCGATAGATCGCGGAAACGGAGTTTTGGCTGAGACCTTCTCGCTGCGTGTAAGTCGAAACCTGCAAGGCGTCTCCGCGAAGTATCAATCGAGCGACACCGCCGTATTTCCGACCGACCCACACTTCGTCCTCAGAACCCCCGACGATCGAGTAGACCGTGTCATCTTTCAGACCCGCGACTTCGATCGGCCGAATGGAACCGTGCGAAAGCCGATACAATCCGCCATCCCACGGTGCGAACCACACGCCCTCGTGACGATCGGCATAAATTGCCCCACAATTGACGCACGGCAAGCCAGTCGAGCTCAAATAGCTTATGAATCCGCTGTCGCGATAGCGCTCAATCTTTTCCGGCCCACCGATCCACAGATCACCGTCGCGATCCTCGAATAGTGTTGTCACCGGCCCAGTGACGTCCACACGGTCTAGTGAATGGATTTGCCCGTCTCGACTCATGTCTCCCGCACTCGCTTTGAATACTTCACTTTCGGCGCCGATCCAGATGTCGCCTTTCGTTCCATTTGTCAGTGCGAGGATTTCTTGATTGCGCAGCTCCGAATTCACTTGCTCAATCAACTTACCGTTCTGCAGCGTCAGCAAACCTCTATCTGTACCAATGAGCAGAGTCGACGCTCCGATAGGCAAGAAGCAGTTGATCTTCGTATTTGCGAGGGCTGCGATATTCTGGATTTCTGGGACACCCTCAAGCAGGCGAACGCGAAACATCCCTTGTCCTTCAGTACCAATCCAGAGCGTGCCGTCTCCGGTCTGCGCCACTGCAGTAGGCAAGTTGGGCATAAGGACTGGATCGAGCAAGACGTGAGCCGACCCATTCTCGTATTCAATCAGGCCCTGTGCCGCAGAGCCAAACAGCAGCCGCCCTTCCCGTGTTCTGCCGACTAAAGGTCTTAGGCGATATCGATGCATGTCGTTGTCCCGTAACGGACCAGCGAGGCGATCTGCGGAGTATCGAAAGACGTGGGTGTGGTCGTCTATCGCCCATAGCTGATCATTGGAAGCCGTGAGCAGACCCCAAATCGGGAGTCTCGCATCCGGATTGGAATCGTTCTGTCGAATGGGCACGAAACTCAGACCGTCGAATCTGATTAGCCCCTTGCTGCTTCCGATCCAGATATATCCGTCGGCAGTCTGCGTGATCGCGTAGACATATCCTCCAGGGAAACCGGCGTCTGTACTCCAGAGGTCGTGTCGATACGTAGGCGTGATGTTACCGCGGGCCGCACCAGAGAGGGCGCCAAGTAGAAAAAGGACCGATAGAAACCTGAAATGACGTCCGATCAAATGACCGAGACCTCCCTAGGGTAAGAATTCAAATCGGTCCACAACAACCTCGGCCGGATGCTGCAGGCCGGGCAACTTGCCGTTCGGATCCCGATAGGCGTACAGGGTCATCCGCATTGATTCAAGTCCCGGTGCCGGAACCTCCGATGTGAACACGTGCTTGGATATGAGAGGCGCTCCTGCTCCCCCAGGCGCTCGGACCGTGAACATAGTGACGCGGCCTGGTTCCCAGATGACTGTGTACTTGAGTTTGCCCGGGGGCGCCGTAAATCGTGAGATATTAGCCGGCACTACCGGAGGTTGGATTACGAACTCTGCATTCTGAGCTTTTGGGTCGCCCCTGCGAGTGATGTCGATATCAAATTCGCCGTAGTTTTCCCGGGAACCGGAAACGGAATAATCCCAGGTAAACATGCCGAAAACCACCGGTGGCTCGAGCTTGGAAGTATCTTCGACGGTAAACGAATATGTACCATAACCGAGGCTGCGGGTCAGGTTCACCTCCGAACAGGTCCACTGCTGATCGCGTTTGATTATCCGAAGATGAAGCGCCCCCGATGAATCGGTGTACACATTCTCAGGACGGTACGGGTTACTTGTGCCGCCACGGTCGCTCGGCACTCTACGAACCCTCCATGTAAAGCCGGCGAAATCGACAAAGAACGATGAAGATTTTTCCTGTCCACGCGCTACTGCGACCGCCGCAACGCCTTGCCCCCGGTTTGGCAATTGAGCCAACACCGGGGCCGGGTCATATGACGAATCAACCAGTAAGACCGCGTAATCCGTGCCGAGATGTAGTTCGTTCCTCCATACATGGTCCGGTGCGATGGAGGTGAATGGAGAAGTCGACATTGGTTGCACCCACCACAAGCCGCCCGATTTCGAATAGATAACCAGCCGTTGCCCTAGGCGCGCTCCACTTACCGTCCCTTCCATAACATCCTGCAAATTCTCATCTCCCTGGCTCCACTGCGGCACTTGAGTGAACGAAATTTTGGGTTCGACGTTTTGCTTTGCCCCTGCGTGGCAGCCAATCAGCACGAAAGAGATCGCGGTAAGAAGCGACATTGCTACGCTCACTTGCGTGCTCGCCTGAACAGCCGACGAGATTAATTTCTCTCTCATGATTCCCTTAGCACGAACATCTTCGAACTGCGGCCCTCGCGCTTAGCTGTTGGTTGCCGTCATTTCCGGGTCTCGCTTTTCTTCGAGGAGCCGGTCCGCCTGGTTTTCTCTTACGGGTCGCGAGATCCGCAGTTTCTTCATTTTGGAAATTAGCGTAGTCCGCTTCAGTCCCAGCCGAGCGGCCGCACCTCGCGGTCCCCCGATAATCCAACCTGACACATCTAATGCTCGCAGGATCACGGCTCGTTGGCAGTCCCTGAAGGAGCCTTCCTGCGCAGAAGGCAATGTGACGAAGTTCCTGTTGTCCGGCTTCGTTTCTACCAAGTTTGTGTCCGAGGTGGAGAAGGGATTCGAAAGCACTCCGTTATCTGAGCGGATTACGGCCCTTTCGATCAGGTTCTGAAGTTCTCTTACGTTCCCCGGCCAGCAATAGGAGGTGAACGCATCCAGCGTTTCCTTTGGAATGTAACTAATCCGCTTATCCATACGCCGGGAAAAGACTTCTACGAAGTGCGAAACCAGCAGCGTAATATCCTCCCTGCGTTCACGCAGGGGTGGCAGCGAGATCGGAAATACATTTAGACGATAGTAAAGATCGCTGCGGAACTCGTTCCGCCCGACCATGTTGGTTAGATTGCGATGCGTCGCGGCCACCAGACGAACGTTGACGCGATGGGTCTTGCCGCTTCCCAGACGTTCGAATTCCTTTTCCTGCAGTACGCGCAGCAGCTTCGGTTGCAAGGCCAGTGGAATATCTCCGATTTCGTCGAGAAAGAGAGTGCCCGTGTCAGCAATTTCAAATCGGCCACTTTTTTGCGCGAATGCTCCTGTGAAAGCTCCTTTTTCATGACCAAAAAGATCGCTCTCCAGCAAATCGAACGGAATGGCAGAGCAATTTAGCTTTACATACGGCCGCCCGTACCGCGGGCTAACGTTGTGAATCGCTTGCGCAATCAACTCCTTCCCCGTACCGGTTTCGCCCTGAATCAACACGGTGGAATCGGTCGGTGCGACCCGCTCAACCTGTTCGAGCACGGCTTCGAGTGCATGGCTCTTGCCTACGATTCGTGAGAACTCGCGAGATCTCTCGTCCTGTTCACCGGACCGCAGTGTTTCAAAGCCCTGCACAACTACCTCCGAATCCTCTCGCTACACACAAATCCCTTTCATCAGTTACCGTTTCCACGCTGTTCGAACGCTGTCTAGCAGAATTGCATCATCAAAAGGTTTTGCGAGGAACTTCACTGCCCCACCTCTCATCGCCTGGAGCCGCATTCTTTCGTCGCCATGTGCTGTAATGAAAATGGTTGGAATTGGGCAATGGTCAGCGTTCAACTTAGCCTGCAGGTCCAGGCCTGACATTCCTGGCATACGGATATCCGCGATCAGACAGCCAGTATCGTGTTGATGGCCGGTTCTCAGAAAATCCTCTGCGGATGCGAACGATCGCACAAGAAAACCCGCCGACTTCAGCAAGCGCTGCAAAGCGGCTCGGAAGGATTCATCGTCGTCGACAACTGAAACCACTTTCTCCTTCTCCGATCCAACCATATGCACACAAAGCTAATTTCAATTCCCCGCTCAGTGCAATAATGACTTCCCATAAGACGCCCGATATAAATCTATAGGGGACCTTAGCTGGGTCGGGGAGGCCTCGGGGATCAGGTGCTAGTTGGTTGCTGGAAGTTTGAGTTTCTCTGCCATTCGGCCCAGTTCAGCGGGGGAGTTGGCGTGCATTTTACGCATCACTTGGCCGCGATGGACCTGCGCGGTGATTTCGCTGGTTCCGAGTCTCGATGCGATCTGCTTCGTGAGCATGCCCGAAACCAGGAGTCCCATCACCTCACGCTCACGCGCAGTCAACGTCTCATAACGTTCCTTCAATTCTTGGATCCCGTGCTGCTGTTGCCGCCTTTCGCTTTCGCACTTCAGCGCTTCCTGAATCGCATCGAGCAAATCCTGATCCCGAAACGGTTTCGTCAGAAACTCCACTGCCCCGGACTTCATGGCCTTGACCGTCATGGGGATATCTCCGTGGCCGGTGATGAAAATGACTGGAATCTGAACACCCGCCTCGGTCAGTTTGCGTTGCACATCGAGTCCGCTCATTCCTGGGAGTCTTACATCTAACACCAGACAACTTGGACCATTTGGGAGTTCCACTGCGAGAAAATCCTTCGGCGCCGCAAACGACTCAACGCGCAAACCGACTGACTTCAACAAACGCTCCGTCGCTGCACGCATGCGAGCATCATCATCAATGACGAACACTGTAACGTCTTGAGCGGAGTTCACGCGTACGCCGCCTTCTTTGACGGCAGCGTAAACTGAAATCTTGCACCCTTTGGAGTGTTCCCAGTCGCCCACATCCGGCCACCATGCGACTCCACAATGGAACGCGTGATCGCCAACCCCATACCCGTGCCTTGCGGTTTCGTGGTAAAGAAAGCGTTGAAGATTTCGTCGACCTTTCCTACGGGCAGTCCTACGCCGGTATCGCTGACCGAGATCAACAATTGACCGTCTTCAGCCAATTCCGACTTGATGCTAAGTTCGCCGCTGATCTCCTGCATCGCCTCAATCCCATTGACCATGAGGTTCATAAAGACTTGTTGCAATTGCACACGATCTGCTGTGACCTGAGGAAGGGCCTCACACAGCTCAGTACGCATCCTAACGGAGTAGCGATTCGCCTGATTCTGTAGGAATACGACCATCTCTCGAATAATTTCATTTACGTCTACCAACTCCATTTTTGAAAAACCCTTGCGGTACAGTGAGCGGACACGATCGATGATGTCGGCTCCACGTGTCGCATCTCTGATCATTTCCACAGCAGCCTCACGAGCCTCTCCCAGATCAGGCTGATCGCGATTGAGGAATCGCAAACACGCCTGAGCGTTTGTCACCGCTGCTCCGATCGGCTGGTTGATTTCGTGCGCCAGCGACGCCGTCAGTTCGCCCAACGTGGTCACGCGATTGATGCGTGCAAGCTCACTCTGCAGCTGTTCCGCGCGTTTGCGACCTTCAATGTCCGTCGACGTGCCATACCACTTCAGGACTTTGCCTCGCCCATCGCGCAGCGGCACAGCGCGCGTCAAGAACCAAAGATATTGCCCATCCGCGGCCCTTCGCAAACGCACCTCATTCTCGAAGGGCTCGCCGGCCGTGATCGATGCCCGCCACCTCTCCGTGTACCACTCCAAGTCTTCGGGGTGAACGGCCTCTTGCCAGGCCGAGCCGACTGTCTTCTCGGTCGACAAGCCCGTATATTCCTCCCAATTGCGGTTTACGAAGTCGACCGATCCATCCGGCAGCGCGCTCCACGCAACGGTCGGAATCGTTTCCACCACGTCCCTCAACTTCTTTTCTTGACGCCGCACTTGCTGCATACGCACTTGATAGACCATCCAGAGCATCGCCAGAAAGGCAGCCACGCACAAAACGCCGAACCAAGTGGTCTGGTAGTACGCTGGCGCGATGGAGAAATCCAGGAATGCGCCGGCCTCGTTCCACACGCCGCTGTTGTTGGCTGCAGTCACACGAAAAACGTAATTTCCTGGTGGTAGATTCGAGTATTGCACCTCGCGGTCGTTGGCGACCTCCCGCCAGTCGCGATCCTGCCCTTCGAGCCGGTAGCGGAACTGAACTTTTTCCGGCGAGACAAAACTGAGAGCAGTGTAATCAATCTTAAGATCGCGGATTCGGGGCGGGAGGCTTAATCCATTCGACGCATCGTAGGTCTTGCCATTCGCGCTGATTCGCTCGATGAATACTGGTGGCGTAAACTTGTTATTCGGGAGATGCTGCGGATCAATTACGCTTGCGCCCCCCGAGAATCCTTGGAACCACATTTTCCCATCTAAGGACCTGACCACTTGGGAGCCTGCATGAAAGCCGATGGGTGCACTCGACACTCCGTCGGAGCTGTCGAAGACTGTCGTTTTGACCTTACGTTGAGAATCGGCGGACCACGCATCTAGTTCACCGCGCCCTATACGAACCAGACCGCACGTCATCTGGAGCCAGAACGAGTGGTTCTCGTCTTGCGTGATCCAATGAACCGCGTCGCACGGCAGTCCATTCTTGCTGGTCAGTGTAAGAACCCGGCCATTCTTGATTCGGCTTAAACCATCTTCCGTTGCCGCCCAAACGGTATCATCGGCCTCGATGTGCAGGGCGCTGACCGTGCCATTGCCGAGCCCTTCCGCGCGTCCATAGGTCTCTTTGATCTGACCGTCACTGAAATACGCGACCCCTCCCCCATCAAATCCAAGCCACAGCCCCCAAGTCGAGCGATCAGCCGCTACAGACTGCGCACCGTCTTTGTGCCCGATGCTGGCCCAGGAAATTCGCTGAACAGTTCCGTCCTTTGATAACCGTAGGAGACCTTTGTCTTGGTTCGCGATCCAGAGATTCCCTTGTCTGTCCTGGGCAACGGAAGATACAACTCCCCCCGGAACGCCTCTTATCGCCACAAACCGGCCATTCTCCATGTAGCCGAACGAGTATGGCGTCGATACCAAAATTCGGCCAGAATTGTCCGCGAAAACGGACACGGGTACATGGTCACGCAACCCGCGACTGGCCACGTAGTGCACGTTCAACCATACAGTCCTTGATGGTGACTTATGATCGTCGGCTCTACCGAAGATCGTCACTTCTCCATGATTCCACATCCTCAAACCATCGTTGGTGCCCATCCATATACTTCCATCTCTACCCGCCACCACAGAGCCCCACCCGGGGATAGTTCCCAAACCCTCGTGTTGGGCATACGTCGCGACCGCGTAGTTGCGAAAACGATCGAGCCCGCCCACGGTGGCTACCCAAACATCACCTTCGCGATCTTCGAAGAGCGAGGTAACATCATCGCCGGAGAGTCCGTCAGCCTGCGAAAATACTTCGGCGCGTCCCTGATGGAGATGCACAACACCGGCTCCGTCGGTTCCAATCCAGACGCCGCCATCGCGGTCCCGGAGAAATATTATCCCCTCGACGTTGCGTGCCGGAGCGGGGTACGGATGCTGCGTTTCCAGTTTCCCGCCTCCCAATCGAGCCAGCCTTCCCGTCAAAGGAATCAAAAGGGTTCCATCGTTGGCCTCACCCAGGTTGTGTACCGCAAACTTTCCAAATGGCATGTGATAGAACCTGGGCGGCCCGGGCCTCCATCGCCAAACTCCGTCACGCCCCACAACCCAGAGCACGTGGTGGCTATCTTCATACAGGCCAGTTACTCCGCTACCGAGGACGGCGCCCGATTCATAGCAGTCAACATTTGTTCCATCGATCGCGCAGAGCTTTCCACGCGACGCGACCGAGTAGATGCCCCCGACCCAAACCGTTCCGTTGCGATCCTCAAGGATCGAAGCGATGATCAAGCCAGCAAGTTTTGGGTACCGAGTGAGTCTGCTATCTCTCCAACTCGCCAAGCCTTTCGTTGTGCCGATCCAGAAGGTGCCGTCGCGGGCGACATCGAGGGACACGACGACATTGCTGGGAAGTTGTTCGCCATTCAACGGTGGCTGCCAATGCTCGACGCGGAGACCATCGAACCGAAACAACCCGAAACCAGTGCCCAGCCAGATGTAGCCGTCTGGCGTCTGCGCAATTGACCTGGTGTAGCCTTGCGTGAAACCCTCGCGAAACTGCCACGCCGTGTGAGCGTATTGACTCACATCCAGCGCTGGATCCAACGCATAAGCTCCCGGCACCCACCCCAACAGAATCCCCAGCGCAAGAATAGCCCGCATTGCCATGATGCCCACATCTTACTCGATACCCGTAGCACAGGCACTCCTGGCCGTGTGGTTTTCTCTTCTCTTGCTTTTAATTTTGCCTCTGCACTCTTCCCTTTCTGTAATCCTGCCTCCGTGCCTTTCTCCCAGTAGAAGACGTCGAAGCGATCATCATCCACGCCATCATTATTCTGTGCCTGGGGAAGTGGAGGCGGATCCCGCAGTCACTGATCATATTTTTTGGATGAGATATCTTAACGAAGTAATAGCAAGAGCGTTGTGCGAATCGCCGTAGAGAACACGTTTCGCGAAAAGACGATTGGGATTACAAGCATCAACCCGTGGATGTACAGTGCCGCTAGAAATTGCGCCGAGCGTCGAGTCGATGGCGCCGCACATGAAGGCCTTTTCGTTTTAGAGATGTACTCGGAGGTCATGCTACCTCTAGTAGTCCTGACTCAGTGCTTCGCAGAGTCCGTTCCCGAGTACCCTTCCGCCCTGCAGGCGAATGCGAATTCGGGCCACTTCCACGACGCTGTCGCGCGCTGCTAACTGTTCGATTGCCCTGGAATTCCGGACTGCGTGTGAGTAGCACGCGCAATTTCTGCCGCGCTCGAAACAATCTGGCTTTCAAGGTCCCAATCCCCAAGCCCAGAATCTCGCCTGTTTCACCGACCGTTAGCTCTTCCAGTCGCAGGCAGACTGCGGTCCGAAATTCCTCACTTAACTTATTCATCGCGTCGCGGAGAATGTTTTCTTTCTGTAGTTGTTCGTATATTTCTGCTGGGCTTTTCCCTTCATCGGGAATCTCCGCTAGCAACAGCTCCTCAGACTCAGATTCTAAGTCGCCAAGTGGGACTTCCCTTCGGGCTCGATTCCTCCGCAGACACATAAGACCTTCGTTGATTACAATCCGCGTCAACCAAGTAGAGAAAGACGATTTTCCCTGGAACCTGTCGAGGTGCATATACGCTTTATGAAAACTCTGCTGCACAACGTCCTGAGCATCCTCTCGGTTGCGGGTAATACTGAAAGCAAGCGAGAGAGTCTTTGCTTGGTGTCGTTTCATGAGAAACTCGAAGGCTTGAATCTTCCCACTCTTTGTCGCTACGACTAGCGTCGAGTCAGATTCTTCCCGAAACTCTCTTCCCATCGGTTCGATTGTCATCCTTCGCTTCCTTCCGCCGCAAACATTCCACAGTCGAACCGAGGGCGCACGCCCCTCGTTCCTGCCACATCGCTTACCATCCTGCTACTCTATCTGCGCCCCGTCCGGTCAATGAGGCGAATGGGATCGGCTGTCTTTGCTTTCGAGTAGTGGTCGTTCCTCTCAGTTTTTATGAGGATGCAACTTGCATACCAAATCTCGATGACCCGCCCGCAAGACAATGGAGCTCATTTCCTGGGGTGTTAACTGCAGAAGAGACTGCAGTTCCGAAGCTAGCGTGCTACGCAGCGATGGCGACTTCCCGACTTCCGTGTCAAAACGTCGAAAATTCGACGCGCACTCGCCGCAGTACGATCGCCTCAAGTCACGATTCCTTGAAACCGATCGCAGTTGATTCGAACTCCTACCGTCGTCGGCTGTTCACATCAAGCCGCCGACTCAAGTGTGTCGTTGGGCGTGTGTCTCAGGAAGCATGAATTCAGCAGGACTCCGACCATCCGAGCAAAAAACCGCACAACTCGGCAAGCGAAGTGCAGTTGATTCAGCGTTGTGACCGGTGCGACGACATCAACAGGAGGTCAATTCAATGGAAGCGATTGGATTGTTAGTGAAACTCGAAGCACGCCCAGGCAAGGAGGCTGATGCAGAGGCATTTCTAAAGGCGAGCGCAGCCGCTCGCTCTGAATGAAACAGCGACCTTGAAATGGTATGCGATCAAGCTCGCGCCGGGAAAGTTCGGCGTCTTCGACGCCTTTGCAAATGAAGCGGGTCGCAATGCCCACTTGACTGGCGAAATCGCGAAAGCGTTGACAGCGCGGGCCAGCGAATTATTTGCATTTCCTCCGCAAGTAGAAAAAGTAGAGGTGCTCGCATTACACACCATTGAAAGGTTGAGCGCGAAGCTTTTTGTGAAACATCGCTCGCTCACTCTCACGTATTAGCGATCGGAATCCGACCCTTCTTGTTTAGGGGCGATACTCGGCGCGGAGACGGCGGTTTTCCAAACCGCCGCTGACCCGAATGGTTCTCGAGGATTAAATCTCAGCGCGACCAGCCCTTGTCTGAGTGACATTTTTGTGACAGCACCGCACCACACGAGCGAGACTGAATCGCTGAAAGTATTTCGCTGTTTCTTCGCTGAGGGGGAAATTGGGGGGACTCTATGCATGCGGAGCCACATTTCAGTACATGGTGCCACTACCAAATTTTGTGATAACCCTTTTGTTTTCAAAAACGCGATTGAAAAGGAAGGACTTCCAAGAGATAGTACGCCTGACTTGGGCGCAGGAGGTCCCGAGTTCAAATCTCGGCGCCCCGACCACTAACTCCTGAGTTTTCAATTCACTCTTGTTGATACTGTCTGCGTCGAAGCCTGAACTTGGGTCCATTTGGGTAAACCTCTGATCCGTACGATCCCACGGTCAAGACAGACCGCCCGGAGACAGGGAATCTTCCTTCTGGAACGCTAAATCTCAAAATCAATTGCAGCTGACATGGACTGACGGCTTTGTCGGAGTCACCCTCGACCTCACGAAGAGCAAGGACAAGCTGAACGGGTGGGCGCACCCACACTTTGACGCCCCGCATTTCATCCCACGGATTGCACACGTAACGGCACAGCCGATCGGGTGCGAAGCCGACACCGGCACTTCGGCTGGAGACGAACATCCTCACAATCCAACGGACCAGCAGCGACAGAGCTCAATCGCCGCAACGACTGATTGGCAGAAAATTGATGCTGTTGCCTTTTCCATTGTCGCGCCGCCAGGATGGGAATTTCACCAGCTGCAAGGAGTTGATTCATACGTGGGCGAGTTCGTCGGTGATGGTTTTGCGCTTAAGTTTGATTTTGGCGAGTATTCGAACCCACTTAAGGAAGAGAAGAAACCGGCGTACGTCATCGTTCACAAGTCCATTGCGGGACTTCCCTCAAAAGTAGTCAGCGCCAAGGCTCCCGGCCACGGAATCACGGCCATTTATTTCCCGCGAACGTTCGGCGGCAACAAGCTCTGCCTGTTCGGACAAGATCTCAGCTCTACGCAAGAGGAATTGGCGCTGAAGATATTCGAGACGATCCGATTCGGACAGGTTGTTCCACCAGTTATTCCCGTACCACCGCCAGCCTCGAAGAACGTAGAGTGAAGAACTCAGGTATGCCTGCGATAGGTCCACCGGATGGCTTGAATTCCTTCCTAGTGTGTTGACCCTATATCGCAAAAATGCGATAATCTAAAACAGGTGAACGATGAATTCACGATTGAGTACGTGGAGCTGACGGGCGCGTGCCCGCGCGCGAGTTCGTGGATTCGCTGGATGACAAAGCCGCCGCCAGGATAGACGCCTTTATCGAGCGCCTGCGCGTCTATGGCAACCGGATGCAAGGAAAGTTCGTCAAGAAGATCACGGACGACATATTCGAGCTGCGGGTCAAACAATTCGACCGGATTTTTCGAGTTCTATTTTTCTACCAGCCGGGAATGTTGATCGTGATTACTTCGGGATTTCAGAAGAAGACGCAAGAAACTCCGCAGGGCGAGATTACCAGGGCAGAGCAGCTAAAGAAGCTCTGGATGAAGTACCGAAACCACTACACGGGATCGCAAAAGGAAAGAGACGCGATCCTGAAGGAGTTGGGGCTATGAGACAAAGCGTTAAAAGCGACAGACACAGCGAGATGGTCGAGCGGCGAGCGCGCAAGAGCGCAACCTACCGAAAGACCTTCGCGCGCACCTTGCACCAGATTGACCTGGCGCTCCTGGTCCGCGAGATGCGGGAGGACGCAGGTCTGACTCAGGCCGAGCTTGCCAAGAAGGTCGGCACCACACAATCCGTGATTGCCCGTCTTGAGGACGCCGAATACACCGGACACTCGCTCGCGATGCTGGAGCGCATCGCTACGGCCTCCGGCGTCGCTCTAAAGCTCCATGCCGAAAAGAAGCCAAATTTCGACCGCGAAGTGGCGCTCGTATAGTGGCAAGCATAAGGGCAGGATTCCTGGGACTCGTAGAATGCCGATGGACACAAGAAGAAAACAAGAGAGGAGCGGACCACAGTGGGTCGAGCTTCGATAGCTTCCTTGAAGAAGAGGAGATTCGAGAAGAGGTCGAGGCCGTCGCGATCAAGCGGTTGGTAGCCTGGCAACTGAAAACGGCGATGCGGAAGCAGCAAAAGAAAAAGGAAGCAATGGCAAACCTGCTTCGTCGCGACTAGGGTTGTTCGTCCCTAACTCGAATTGAAACGCCTGTTTCTTCTCCACGCAAAACAGTTGTTCATCAGCGCTGGGGTCAATCAAGTCGCAGCGAATGGGCAGCACCTTTCTCCCATTCCTGGAGCATGCGCTCTCCGACATCAGCAAAGTCAGAATGCTGTTTAATGTAGGAGCGGATTTCGGGCGTGGTGTGTGACATCGCGTCGCCGATGCGCTCCAAAATCTGTCTGATCTTGGAAGGAGTGCCCGCCATTCGTGTTTCACCGAGCCTGCGAAGTTCCTTCCCGCTCGGCCACTTGGTCGTTCCGTTGAGAGTGAGCGCCATACTGTCTTCGGGCAGGTAGACAGACGTGGTCACGAGATCGTAGACCGGAGCAAGCCTTGCTTCCCCGAGAACATCATCATAGACAATCCCGAAATTCTTCAGATGCGCGTCGCCGTTGCGGAGGCTGCAATTAAGCGCGATCAAGGTAAAGAGCTTTTCCAGATCTTCGTTTATCTGCGGTGAGTTCGAAAACTCCTGAAACCGCTTCATGATCGAGGTCTCATAGCTGCCGCGATATTTCTCATCGGTCCTCCGGGCGTTAAGCACGCAAAAATCCTCGAAGCCGCGATAGGTGCCGTCCGTGCGAAGATCAAAACGGTCAATCACGAGCGCCATGCCATCTT